>Ga0209986_10000394_pt1 | contig 41675 bp, 41 predicted proteins | sample BlataG_FD_183168 | JGI IMG/M metagenome (GOLD analysis project Ga0209986, IMG submission 183168) | Deep subsurface microbial communities from Black Sea to uncover new lineages of life (NeLLi) - Black_00105 metaG (SPAdes) (version 2) | ecosystem: Environmental > Aquatic > Marine > Oceanic >... | reverse complement strand
CCACCAGCCTCTTTATATCTTCAAGCCGCTCTTTTACCTCTTCTAAGTCGAGTTTAGCCTCGTGAAAGCCCTCTACATGCAACGTCCAGGCACTATCCCAGTAATGCCTGATTTCCTTGCCCAGTATTCTTGCTGCTTTGAAGAGTAGAGTAGTGTTCCATCTCCCTCTCCTTTCCGCTTCCGCATACACGTCCTTCGCATGAGCGTGAATTCTCGCTTGCCCCTTAATTGCCTCTTCCGCCGCTTTATACAGCTTCTCACTTGCCTGAATGACGTCACCTCTATCCACTAAATTCGCTCCCTCCCTCAGGAACTTGATTGCGAGTTCTGAATGCCTCATTCCCATCTTATGCTCCGTTATTTCTGCTCCTGCTGCTACTTCGCTTGACATTTTATTCCCCCTTCTTATGCTATTTTTTCCCGTCTATTTATATTCTTTGCGGTATTTTTATAGCGCTCCTCAGCGCTCCCTCTGTGAAAAGATATGTGTAAACTTTTTTCTTCCATTCCTTTATAAATCTTTCCATCCATTGCAATTTTTTTTACTATCCTCTTCGCTTTCATTTCTTTATTGCTATCTTCGCTTCTAAATTCATTTTTTGCCTTTTCTTTTTTCGCTACCTGAATATTTCCATTTCTTAAAGGGGTTATATATAACTTTCGGTATCTCTTCTTATGCTATTTTTGCTTTCTATTTGTCGGCACTGTCTGTCGAATTTTCCAGTGAAATCACTATACCCTTAAGTTTTACCGCAGAGCGCGCGGAGAACGCAGAGGCATTAGAAAACCCAAGCGTGGATTGGAACGCTCTCAAACTCTGCGCCCTCGGCGATCTCCGCGGTGATAAATCACATGGTTTTTAGACAGTGCCCTATTTGTCTATTTATCCCTCATCCCCCCTTCCGCTTCCTGCGAAGCGTTTTTGACAAAACTTTCCCATAGTTTATAAAACGGAAAAATGCTATATATGCTTTTCTATTCATTCTATTCTCCCCTTTTTCCCGCCTTATTTTTCCCCCTTTTTATTCTTTCTTGACATCGTCAGATTAACCGCAGAGTTCACGGAGAGCGCAGAGGATGTATTTAGAGGTTTAGAGGTTTAGTCTAAATCGCTAACGAGCCAAGCCGCTGAACCGCTTAAAATTAGAGGTTTAGCTAACGAGCTGAACCGCTAATAAACTAAACCTCTAATTCCGCGTGCTCTGCGGTAAATGAAATATGACAAAGTCAAGATGTATATGAGAACAGGATTCGATTCAGACTGAGGCAAAAATCTGCTGAAGCTTCGCTCGAACCTTCGACAAGTCCTTTAGTGTCAAAGTACCCAAGTGTCGTTCCACCAATGCCTTTTGTAATGTTGCCAACTTGTGTAGACGCACGACCGAAGGGAGCAAAAGACCCGCCTGCTTCCATTCCCCAAATCTCACATCATAATCCATATCTACGTCCTGGCTCGTAATCCGTGCCACCAGAATGTCTGCATTACCGGCATCTATCAGCACAAGAGCAGGACGCCGTTTAGCTTCTCGGCGACTAGAAAATGGAAATGCAAGTAGCACGACTTCACCAAAACGATAGTTTTGCATCGTTCAGTCCGGTTTGTCATAAATAGCGTCGGCATCACTGTATCCGGCGAGGAATTGCTCAGTCGTCAAGCGTGCCCATGCTTGCTCTTCATAATCATAATGTGCATCTGTTGGTTTGTTGATCAAAACAATCACTCGAACTCCTTGCATACGCATACGCAGGAACTCTTCTAAGAAGGCATCCGGGACCTCGATTTTGCCGTCGGATGTCACCTTGGTTTGAAACTCATACGCTTTCATTGCATATCATCTCCCGATAAGGTTTACTTTGTACATTATTATATATATGTGTTCACCACGATATATAAGAGTTGCGGAATATTTTGGATAGCAATATAAACATAGGAAGGTGATTAAGATGTCAATAGCTGTAAAAGAAATGGGTAGAGTTGAGCTGGTTAACCTTGAACGGCTGGCTCATATATTGAAAGGGCTAAGTAGAGCAGAGTTTGAGACCCTGGAACTTCTCTTAGATGATGAAGCTTCCAAGAGCATCAGTCAATCTCTTAAGGAACTGGAAGATGGAAAGGGGCTACCAATTGATGAGTGGTGAACGATACCAAATTTTAATGGCTCCTTCTGCCCATAGGAGATATAAAAAGTTCGACCCACATTTGCAGCGCAAAGTTAAAGAGGAAGCGAAGAAGTTGTCAGATAATTAAAGAGTGAGTGAAAAACGCCGTGTGGTTGAAAATAAATCTGTGTAATCTGTGGAGTAAATTGATTTATTAATAGAACTATAAATCATAAATAACCATGATTAAGTGAAATGAAATATATGGAATTTATCTCGACACTGCGGCGGAATAAAGTGTGTATATTCTCACTCCGGGATATTGAGAACATATTTCCTGATGCTAATGTTGCTACGTTAAAAAATAACCTGACCAACTGGCTGAAAAAGGGATATATAGCGCGACTCAAAAGAGACCTGTATGAGTGTGTAGAACCCGTTTTGGAATCCGCGATACCGGACTTTTATATTGCTAATAGACTCTATACTCCTTCCTATATATCTCTGGAAACTGCATTATCGCTCTATAATATAATTCCGGAAACCGCAGCACAGGTTACCTCGGTTACCACCAGACCCAGCAGGGAGTTTAAGAATAGACACGGTGTCTTCATGTATCGGAGTTGCAAGAAAAGGGCATTTTCTGGTTACCGGATTGTATCTTACGAAGGCTACAAAGTTTTGATGGCAGACGAGGAAAAAGCGTTGGTTGACTTTTTATACTTTAAACTACGGCATGGGCTATCAATAGACTTTGATGAAGAGCGTTTTGATGAAGACCTCCTTAAAGGGATTGAGTGGAAGAAAGCGCGCGGGTATGCTGAACTCTTTAACAAAGTAACTATCAATAAATTAAAGGATTGCCGGAACTGGTTAGAATTAGAATGCTGAAGATGGAGTATCTCTTGGAGGAAGCAGAAGAACTTGGTTTACCGCTAACCAAAAAAAGGGCTATCCTGAGGGAGTATCTCCAGACCATAATCCTGAATGGCATGTATAAGAGCACTTTTGCTAAGTCGATGTTCTTTGTCGGCGGCACGGCATTGAGATTCTTCTATAACCTACCAAGATTTTCCGAGGATTTGGATTTCAATACTCCCTCTATGGAAAAGAATAGTTTTAATAAAATTCTGGAGCGTGTAGAAATGAATTTATCTCTGGAAGGATTCTCACTGGGAATTTCATATAAAAAGAGAGATAACCTGTTTATAGCATCACTGAATTTTCAGGGGGTGATGCGAGAGTATGGGATTGTTAATAGGCGTGGTGGAGATATTATGATAAAGATTGAGGTAAACTGTCCAGAATGGCTTTTATCTACGGAGTCGCATGTGCTGAGCCAGTATGGCTATAATTTCTCCGCCATTCTGATGTCAAAAGGGGCATTACTCTCCGAGAAATTATCCGCGCTCTTGAGCAGAAGAAGGGGGCGTTATATTTATGATGTCTTGTTCATGCTCAGAAAGAAATTCCCTTTTGATAGAGCGGTGCTTTATGCCAATAATATCCGCGAAGAACCAAAGGATATAATTCTGAATTATCTATCAGGAATATCAGAAAAAGAACTTAAAAGACTGGCTGAGCAGGTAAAACCATTTCTATTCCGGGAGGATGACATTGAGTTGGTCCTGAAGGCGCCTCAGTATGGTAAAAAATTCTTGGCGGAGTACTAGCAGACCACAAGATTACACGGATTTCCACGAGACTAACTTTCTTTCACAAAGAAAACTGCCTATTTACCGCCGAGAGCACGGAGAACGCAGAGGATGTAGGTTTAGGGGTTTAGGGGTTTGGAGGATTAGTCTAAATCGCTAACGAGCCAAGCCGCTGAACCGCTTAAAATTAGGGGTTTAGCTAACGAGCTGAACCGCTAATAAACTAAACCTCTAATTCCGCGTTCTCTGCGGGCTCAGCGGTAAACAAAATAAAAACAAATCAGCTAAAACCGAGGTGTCGAGTGTCACCATTATCTTTCTCTCATTCTAATTAAAACTTCTAAAGGGTCCTCATCTATTTCGATACCTTTCTCTTTCTGTTTTTTCTCAAACTTTTCTGCAAGTTTTAATAATCCCTTTGGCTTTGTCGGCTCTATTCTTATTCGTATTTTCGTTCTCTCCAGAAAATCCACCTTTTTCAATGGCTTAAACACTCCACCCTCGTAAATTACCTCTATTTCCTTCGCTATCATACCTTAAACCCCTCCTTCATCTCTCTTCTCATCTCTATAAATAGATAAGAAAAGTTTGTTCATTACTTCTTCTTTCCCCCTATGTCATCTCTTTTCATCCTGCATCCTATGATAATAATAGACCGCTGACACGATTATCACCGAAACGACTATTGCTGCTATCAGTGCATACCATTTTATCACCAAAACCGGCACTGGTGGTGCTGGTATTATTGTCGGAGCGGGAGTTTGAGTTGCCGTTGCTGACGGCGTAGCGGTCGGAGCAAGCGTTGGTGTTTCAGTCGATTTCCGAGTGGGTGTGAGAGTGGAAGTTGGCGATGGAGTAGAAAGAAATACGCTGCCGATACCACCTTCGGGTAACGGTGTTGGAGTAGAGGTTACGGGTGCGGGTATCTTCTCAGCAACCAAAGCAAAGGTTGAGAAGTGATTTAGAGTTACTTTAACATATTTATCAATTTTGTTCCTCTCGCCGTCTATAACTTTCGGACCCCCTAAAACAGTATAATCCGGTTTCCCGTCAGCGCCAGGTCCCAGTGGCATCCACAGACTTGTATTTAGATTAAACCAGTATATTTTCAGTGTTGTCTCATTTAAATCGCCGGGTTCGTCAGCGTCTCCGTCTCCATTTCTATCGAGGTCCGCAGTAGTGTAGTAAAGGTAGAGAGAAACAAAGGTGAGGTTAGCCTTGTCAATACCTGTTACGTTTACATCAATATATTTATCAAGCGAATGCAGGTCCTGTGCAAGTCCATAAGCGCTCGTCGCAGGTGTCACGTTCAATGCCGATGCGTTTGTATTTGCGTTTATTGTTACACTTACATTTGCTGCTTTCGTTGCATTAATTTCAATTACGGTATTTGTAGCATTTTTAGCCTCAGTTATCTCTATGGTTCGATTCGCTATCGCAGCCTTATTCACAACGACAATATTTGGCAGCACGTTAACCATCACCTGGCTGACGTTCGCATTTCCCGCTTTGTCCCTTGCAAAAACTTCTATAATATTCGTCTCGTTTGCTCTATAATTTACTTTTACGTTAAAGCATCCTTTGTTTAAGGTCGTTACAAAATCGTCATTGAGTGTTAGTTTTGCAACTGTAAGTTCTCTTTCGTCCGAGATACATCCAATAACTGAGTTGTTTAGAATGCTATGAGTGGAACCATTTATTGGGAATGTAATGACGATTACCGGAGGGGCGTTGTCAATAGCCGAGGTGATGATAGTGAATGTTCCATTCTTTGCTGGAGCGGTCCCAACCTCGCCTTCAGGATTGGAGAGTTCTACAATTGTCATATTCATCGGACTCGTGTCCCCTGGTGAACCAATCACACTGAAGTTCAGCAGCACGACCGAGCCACTGCTCCCATCCGGTGTCGTATCTTCGGAATGCGCTGTTGCTATAACTATAGTATGTCTATCTTCACCTAATTGGAGGTGCGTCCATGCCGATGTTAAATTGCCATCTCTGATATTCACAAGATTCAAAACGCTCTCGTTGTAACCCACTCTGAGGCGTATGCTTTGAATTGGTCCATTTGTGACGTTTGTGATGTTAACAGGCACCTCAACATAAGTTCCAAACCTCCCACTCGCACCCGATACTCCAAAACTGTCTGCGGTAGGCATAGGCTGAGCTGAAACTAAAGCAGTTAGTGAAATTGCTAAAATAAAAAAAGGGGTGACCAGAAAAGTCACAGCATATTTCTTCTTCATTTATTCTTATGGCTTCATTACAAGAGTTCTGTGTCTCCCACAGATGCTCTTAATATCAATACTACATCGCCTGCATCTGCAATGTTCCCATTTCCGTTCAAATCACCTTTCAGCCATAGCATCATATCCGCCGCGGCTGTAGTCTCACCAGCAATTACTGTTACTTCTGTCGAATTATCACAGAACCTTAACTTCGAGGCGTTTACAAAGTAGCTACCGGGAATAACATCCGTGAAGTTATAGTAACCCGTCTCATTTGTCACTGTTGTGTTTACAGTGCTTCCAGTTGTCAAATTGACATTCACACCTGCTATTCCAGTCCCATTACATGCGTATGTGACCCTGCCAACAATTGAGCTAAATCTTGATACTACGAATGTCCCATTCTTTGCCGGGGCGGTCCCAACAACCGCGCCTTCAGGATCAGAGAGTTCTATAAGTGTCATATTCATTGGACTCATGTCCCCCGGTGAACCAATCACACTGAAGTTCAGCAGCACGACCGAGCCACTGCTCCCATTTGATATTGCATCTCCGGTTTCTCCCGTTGCTATAACCATAGTACCTCTATCTTCACCTAATTGCAGCTGTGTCCACACAGATGTTAAATCGCCGTTGCTGATGTTCGTCAGGTTTAAAACGCTTTCATTGTAATCCATTCTGAGACGTATGCCTTGAACAGGACCATTCCTAACGTTCGTGATGTTTACGGGCACCCCAACGCAAGTTCCCGACCACCCGCTCGCATCTTCTACTCCCAAACTGTCGGCTGTTGGCACCGCTCCCGTCTCTGTGACAAGCGTAACCGCCCTCGTTCTCTCGTTGTTAGACCAATCCTCATCTTCTGGAATACTTGCATTTACTGTTATGTTGTAATTCCCGGGTGCAAATCCTGCGGTGTTCCACGCAGTGATAGTGTAAGTTTTACCTTTCTTAGCGTCTATTGATACCATAGATTGTTCTCTGAGTGTGTTATCCCACGTCTCGTTAGCAAGTTTTACTGTTATATTAACTGCTGTTTCATTAACTCCATCATTGTTTATTCTATAGCTGATTTTGTAGGTTTCTCCTATCGTTAGATTCTCACCCACTTGTATTTCTGTTGTATCATGTTTAATCTTTATCCACGAGACATTTATGTCATGAGTAGCCAACGCTGATAGTGTATCCACTTGTACCATAATCACGAACAATATACACATCGCCACCGCTATTGCCGGAGTAGCGAGCCCTTTTGTTTCCATACCCCCCTGTTAGTTTCGTTACGCCATATAAATTTTTCGCTTTTTTCATCTTGGAATATTTGTTATTTATAATTTACAAAGCCTTCTTTAACGACAAAATCAACTTCCTTACCCGCATGGTCTTTCCAGAAATAAATGGAATTTAAAATTTAAGCTCTATAAGTTTAGATTTTCATACTGTTTGTCTAAACTATATACAAATATAATGAATTATAATAATAAGGGATGTACATTTACATAGGAGGTAAAACAAAAAATGGCTTTTGAATTGATAATCGGAATAGTATTTGTGGTATTGGTTATATTGGCGTCTTCGATAAAGGTATTGAAGGAATACGAGCGAGGCGTAATCTTCAGGCTTGGACGCCTGGTAGGAGCAAGGGGACCGGGGTTGTTCTTTATCATACCCATCTTCGAGACCATGGTAAAGATAGACTTAAGAGTGTTGGTGTTCGACGTCACGCCACAGGAGGTTATAACCAAGGATAACGTCACCACGAGAGTGAATGCAGTCGTTTATTACCGCGTGCTTGACCCTGAGAAGGCGGTGACCGCAGTAGAGAGATACGATTATGCCACTGCTCAAATCGCGCTGACTACGATAAGAGGCGTGATAGGGCAGGCGGAACTGGATGAATTGCTCTCGGAACGCGACAAGCTAAACAAACGATTGCAGGTAATAATTGACGAAGCGACAGACCCCTGGGGGATAAAAGTATCCGCGGTAGAGATAAAAGACGTGGAGCTGCCAAAAGAGATGCAGCGTGCGATGGCTGCACAGGCAGAAGCAGAGCGGGATAAAAGAGCTCGAATTATCACCGCCGATGGCGAGTTCCAGGCGGCGAAGAAGATTGCGGAAGCTGCAAACGTCCTTCAAAAAGAAAAAGGCGGGATGTTCATCCGAACGTTACAGACAATAAAGGAGGCAACGGAGGAAAAAGCTACCACTGTCGTCATCCCGTTCCCGATAGAAATGCTCGAAGCTTTCGGATACCGACCTGAGACAAGGTCCAAATCAAAAGAAGAAACGGCAGCGAAGACAACCGAATGAATAAAATATATTTCTTTGATAAAACTTTCTTCTTAAGAAAGTTTTATGGGGAAGCAATTCTTAGAAATCACCGAGAAGAAAGAAGTAGAAAAGGTAATCGCCGACCTCAGTGCGAAACTCGCGAAAATAATTGACGCTGAGACGGAGAAAGTGAAAATAGAAGACGGAAAAGCACTCGGTAGGATTGCTTCTGCCGATATTTTTTCACCTCTTGATATCCCTCCTTTTGATCGCTCCACTATGGACGGTTATGCAGTTGTAGCTTCCGATACCTTCTATGTCGATGAAAATAACCCTTCTACGTTGATTATTAAAGGCTATGTCCAGGCAGGTGAGTTCCCTTCGCATTCACAATACGTAGAAACGGGCTATTGCACTGGCATATCTACCGGTGCGCCCATTCCAAAAGGTGCGAATGCTGTTGTAAAAGTCGAAAATACGGTTGAGTACGAGGATGCAGTAGCGGTGGAAGCAGCGGCGAGGGGCAAAGAAGAAGGGAAAAAGCTAAAAAAAGTGAAGATATACAAGCCCATCGCTCCTGCCGAGAACGTCATGCCCGCTGGCTCGGATATAAAGCGAGGAGAGCAGATAGTAAAGAACGGAACCACGCTAACGCCGCGAGAAACCGGCGTGCTGGCTGCTTGTGGAATAAGGGAAGTTCTTGTCCGTAAAAAGCCGACTGTTGCGATTATATCCACCGGCAACGAAATAATAGCGCCTGGCGCCCACCTCGAACCCGCGAAAATATACGACGTTAATGCACAAACACTCTTCGATTCGGTTAGAGAAATTTGCTGCGGCTGCGTCCCTTTATTCCTCGGAATAGCTGCGGATAACACGGAAGCGGTATCAGCGAAGATGCAGGAATCGCTTGAAAAAGGCGTTGACGTTATAATACTCTCAGGAGGAACCTCTGCGGGCGTTGGTGACGTGCTGCCCACGGCGATTGAAGAGTTTGGTGAGATTCTCGTGCACGGCGTTGACATAAAACCCGGGAAGCCATTCGTGCTTGGAATGGTCCTCCGGGAGAAGCCCGTCCCTGTATTTGGATTACCCGGGAATCCCACTTCCGCATTGATTACTTTCAACCTTTTCGTTGCTCCTTTGCTACGCACAATATCGGGCATTCACCTCTATAAGGATGAAGAAGTGGAAGAGTGGAGAAGGAGTGTAAAAGCGAAAGCAGCGGTTAGAATCTTCTCGGAACCCGGGCGAAATGAATACGTGCTTGTGAATCTTACGAAAGAGGAATTACCGGAAGAAGACAAATTCTTTGCTCATCCTATTCTCACCGGCTCCGGTGCTATTACCTCGCTATCAAAAGCCGATGGCTATATATTCATGGAGAAAGGGAAGGAAATAATAGAAGAAGGCGAAGTGGTGGAAGTTGAATTGCTAACTAAACCCTTTTCTTTGAAAAAGAAAAGCGTTTTCGGAAAAGAAAAAATATTTATATATATTTAAATTGGTAACATTTAATGAAAAATAAAATCCCGCCTTAACTCAGTTTGGTAGAGTGCGCGGCTGTAGTGTGAATTTCTGACCACCTCCCAAAGGTCACATAACCGCGCGCGGGCACCGCGATGTCCCCGGTTCAAATCCGGGAGGCGGGACTAAAAATAAAAAATTAAAAATAAAAAATGACGGAAATGAAAGAGATGTTGAAAAAATTAGCCGAGGCACATGGTGTTTCCGGCTACGAAGACGAAATAAGGGCAATCATAGAAGCAGAGATAAAGCAATACGTGGACGAAATAAAGACTGACAAATTGGGGAATCTGATAGCAACGAAGAAGGGCAAAAAACCTTCTGTTATGATTGCTGCGCACCTCGATGAGATAGGGCTTATGGTGAAACATGTAGAGGACGAAGGTTTCATACGATTTACAACCATAGGTGGCTGGTTTGACCAAACGCTGCTAAATCAGCGCGTTATTTTGCACGGCAGCGATAAGACGAGAGTGCATGGCGTTATAGGCTCGAAACCACCGCATAAAATGAAGAAGGAAGAGCGCGAGAAAGTGGTAAAATCCGAAGACATGTTCATAGACGTGGGTGCACGTAGCAAAGAAGAAGTGGAGCAAATCGGCATCTCTATCGGAACACCAGTCACAATAGATAGGCACTTTGTAGAGCTCAAAAACGAAACGGTCACCTGTAAAGCTTTTGACAATCGTTCCGGCGTTGCGATAATGATAGAAGCACTTAAAAGGACAAATACGGAATTCGAGGTATATGCAGTAGGCACAGTGCAGGAGGAGGTAGGGTTGAAAGGAGCACGAACCTCTGCATTTGAACTTAGCCCTGACGTGGCGATTGCAATAGACGTAGATATCGCAGGTGGGCATCCGGGAATAGAAAAGAAAGACACGACTGTAGAGATGGAGAAGGGTCCCGTAATTACCGTCTCCGATGCTGCGGGTCGTGGCTTAATAACACCTCCCTCGGTGTTGAAATGGCTTAAAGAGACTGCATCGCAGCATAATATCGAATGCCAGCTCAGCGTATCTGAAGGCGGCACGACCGATGCCACTGCAATTCATCTTACAAGAAGCGGCATACCCACCGGTGTAATAGGCGTGCCTACGAGATACATTCACTCACCCGTGGAGTTGTTAAGCCTGAAAGACCTCGATAAATGCGCTGAACTCATTGCAAGAGCCGTAGAGCGAGTAGGTGATTACTTCTAAATGAACCCTTTTCGGAAAAGATAAGGCAACGGGATGAAAAATCCAAATGTCAAATACTACCAAATCCCAAGTAAATCCCAATTTTCAAATCCCAAAGAGGGAGGATAAGCAAAAATGTGGTGCAAAATTGGTAGTATTGGGGTTTGGGATTTGTTTGGTAGTATTGGTATTATTTGGATTTGGGATTTTATAAGACTGAGCATGACACAAATAAAAATTAACCTTGGCGGCATAGTTCCCTTTTCTACCATAGACTGGCGAGGAAAAGCGGCAATGGTGATATTTCTCAGGAGATGCCCCCTGCGATGTATATATTGCCAGAATTATAACCTGCTGGAGGACGATAACTACGTTGAGCGGCAAGAAATAGAAGAAGAGATAAAGAAAAACGAGGAGTTCATAGATGCCGTGGTGCTCTCCGGCGGTGAACCCTTCATGCAGCCCGGAGCAATAGCGGCAATTTCTGAATATGCAAAGAAACGTTCACTCTTCGTTGCCGTGCAGACAAACGGATTTTACCCCGCGGTTATCGAATCGATGCTAAAAGAGGAAGGAAACGCGAAGTTAATTGATAAAATCTTCCTCGACGTTAAGGTGCCGCTGTCCGACGAAAAGTTCTACGCTAAACTAACAAAAGTTCACAACGTAGCGGAAAGAGTAAGAAATACGCTGGACGTTTGTGTGCGTGCGAAAATAGACCTCGAACTGGTGACAACGGTATTCAAAAATATCGTCGGCGCAGGGGAAGTGAAGCGGATAGCGAAAGAACTCGAAGAGGCGGGTGCCGCACGCTGTCCGTATGTAATACAACAGGGAAGAGCCGAACTCGTTCCCGACAGGGCAATAAAAGAAGCAGACGTGTTCAGCCACGAGGAATTGAAAGAGCTCGCCGCACTTGCATATCATGCCGCAGATCTGGAAGACGTCAGAATCAGAACAAGGGAAGATGGTGAGGAAGTGATTTATAGGAGGAGAAAATGAAAAATCCCAATGTCAAATACTACCAAATCCCAAGTAAATCCCAATCTCCAAATCCCAAAACCAAGGGAGAGAAGATATATGATATACGGGAAAGGGCATTCTGTTTTGCCCAAAGGGTTTTGGAAATAGCAGAAAAGCTCCCTCAAAATAGAGTTTGTGATGTGCTTCGGACACAGATTGTAAAATCAGGAACTTCTATCGGCGCTAATGTGGAAGAAGCAGATGGTGCAGTTACAAAACGTGATTTCGTTAATAAAATGGCAATAGCAAGAAAGGAAGCGAAAGAAACAAAGTATTGGTTACGGTTAATTGCTGGGAAGTATATTAAAACCGAACTTCTTGAAGAAGATATAAAGGAAGCTCAAGAGATTATAAACATCTTGAGCAATTATTAATAAAACAAAAAGAGAATGACCCAAATGAAAAATCCCCAAAATTTGGCTATTGGTAATTATTTGAGTTTGGGATTTACCCAGAGGTTGGTAGTATCGGGATTTGGGATTTGTTTGGTAGTATTGGTATTATTAGGATTTGGGATTTTTAAGAACTACGGGTGGGACCAATGGTGAGCGTTTTTATTGAGGCAGTGCCTGCGAACGTGCTGATTGCAAAAGCAGTTTGCGAGGATAACCGCGGTAACAATGCGCATTACACATGCTTCGGAATGCTGATAAGGATAAGAGGGGATAAAAAACTCGTTTTGAAGCGAGAAAATATCGAACAAGCAATTGGCAGGAAGTTGACCGAGAACGAATGGCAGAGTGTTACCTGGAATCATACCGGCACTATTACCAAATCAGAGCAAAATGAGATTGTATTCGAGGATTCCGCGGAATCAAAAGTCATGGATGCGTATTGGGACAAACGAATAGAGAGCTACAAAAACCACGAGATTTCACGAGATTAACACAAGAAATCAGGGTAAGGGGATAGAATAGCCAATAGTGAAATGAAACCTGATTCCTACTATTGCTCTCTCGTGAAAATCTGTGTAATCTTGTGGTTACAAATACCGTCCTTTTTATTGAAAAAATGCAAATGAAAGAACATGGCAAAGATAGAATGCGTTTTCTGGAAGGATAAAATCGGTGGCGAAACAGAGAGGCTGGTAACAGAGGCGTTTAGATACGGCTTCACCGTCGGTCCGCATGGTGAATGGGAGCTAGTCATCGCAAGGGAGGATAAAGAAGTGAGGAAAAACGAACTCGTGAACATAAAGATAAAAGAAATAGAGGTGCCCCCGAAGGCGATAGTCTTGCCCTGCTTCATACAGCGACACGCATTTGGTATCGTTTCTTCGCTCGCAACTGTAGGAAAGCCAACGCCCGTTGAAGAAAAAAGGGTTCTTGATGAAGTCATTTTTCAACCAATATGCAATGGCGTGGTGAATAAAGGGGAATTACTCACTGTTGTGAACATATTTTACGCTGCAATCGAGCGAAGGCTTGCAAGAGGAGCGGCGGAGAAGTGGCTGCGCGAGAGATACAGGTATTAGTGTTTGCATTTGTCGGTGCGCCGGCGGCGGGGAAGACCGAAGCGGCATCCGTGGCAAAGGAGATGGGCATTCCTGTCATAACGATGGGAGAGGTGATAAGAGCGGAGTTGAGAAAGCGAGGTCTTTCGTTAAGCGATGAAAATGCAGGCAGAGTTGCGAATGAGCTTAGAGCGCGCGAAGGGATGGATGCGATTGCAAAACGGTGCATCCCACTTATAAAGGACGTAGCGCGTAAAAAAGCGGGAATAACGGTCATCGTGATAGATGGAATAAGAGGCATCGCAGAAGTAGAAACGTTCAAAAAAGAATTTCGCAGTGATTTCGTTCTCGTGCGAGTAGAAGCGCCTCTTTACCTCAGATATGAACGAATAAAATCACGTGGTAGAGGCGATGACTTATTAAGTATCGAGGAATTTAAGAATCGTGAGGAAAGGGAGCTCGGATGGGGCATGGAAGAAGCGATGAAAAAAGCAGATAAGGTGGTAAAGAATGCAACGTCGTTAGAGGCGTTTAAAGAGCAGATAAAAGGCATTCTTCTCAGGTATCCGCTCACATCGAGACTATAAAACTTACCTGACGCAACTTAAAGCGGCATAAATTTCAAAATCGCGAACAGTCCAAATGCCGCTGATGCTAACACCACCGCATGCTTTAAGCCTGCAATAACTTTACCTTCTCCTAACTTCCCTGCTACTAATCCAGAGCAAATTCCCTGGATAACGCCACAATGGAAGAAAATCATCTGCAGCATTTCCACGTTCACTCCTTTAATCATTACGCCACCCCTTCCACCTGCCCCTGCTTCCGCTACTTTTTCACTCGCTTCCACCATCGTAGGAATGAACGAGTGATTCAGTACCAGTAAGACGCCTAAGAAAACAAAGAAGGTGACGTAGCAAACCATTACATACGGGCTCATATCCGCGAACCTTTTTTTCTCTAACGATTTTAACTCCATAACGTCATCCGCAGCTATTTTAAGAACCTGCCCCACCTCTCCCCCTGTCTTGTATCCCTCTATGATCATTTCTATGGAACGTTTTATTATTCTCGTTGGATAACGCTTTGTAAATATCCGCAGTGCATCCTCGAAAGGAACACCCCACGTCAACTGCGTGGCAATCGTTCTTACACCGTCCGTAAGCATCCCGTATTCTCCTTCCGCGGTAAGCGTAAAGGCATCTACCAGCGATAGCCCCGCTCTCTTTGCTTGTGCAAGGTCACGAAGCAAGTCCGGAAACGCATCCTCCGCCTTCCTTATCCTCTTTTGCTCACGGTAACTATAATATGCCGGTGGAATAAACGCCGCTATACCTGCTAAGATGTATGCGTCATACGGTGCAACAAACTCCAACTCGTAAACATAAGAAATAAGCATGAGACATCCACCAATAACGCACGATATGTAGCTCAATCTTACAGGGTTACCCCGGATGAATTCCATAGGGTCCCTGAAGATTTTCATCAGGCTTTTCACTCTCTTTCTTTTTTCCAATGCCTCTCGAACTTCATCCTCCATTTTTCTTTCTCCCTTGCACCTTTACGACTGCATACCAATCAAAAAGATAAACCCCGTAGAGCCAAGTGGAATGATTATATACACAATCGCAGCAAGCGTTGCTAAAGAAGCAGAGCCTAAGAAGCACATTATCGACATCACCACCACAATCAATAGCGGTCCTGCAACCAGTCCTACGACATAAAACTCGGCAAACAAGCCCAGCATTGTGATGAAATCACCGTATTTCCTTCTCCTTTCTTCCATATACATCTTTGCTGCATTTATGAAGTACGAGCCCATTTCACCACCGGAAAGCGTTGTCGTTACTGCTCCTTGCATGAAAGACCGCATTTGTGACGATGCCGTTACCGCTGCCAGGTTCCTCAGTGCCGTTATGAAATCAAATCCCAGCAATTCCACGTCACGCACTATCTGCTTCGCTTCATTGCTTACCTCGCCGTAGTTTTCCCCCATCCCCGATAGCTTCTTGAATATCTCATAAGGAATCACGCCAATGGCAGCCATCGAGGAGATATAACCGATGGCATAAGGAAGAAGCTCTTCTATTTTACCTCTCCTTTCCCATGCCTTTATTTGCGGTAAGAAATAAAAACTGAAGAAAACGGAAAAAAAGGCGATTACAATACCCGCGAGAATGAGAATGACGTCCATTAACCCAAAAGAAGACAAGAAGCCGGATTTTTGTATTACCGATAGCATAACCTTCATGAGTAAGTATATAAAGAGTGCAAAAATCACGCCTATAATGGAATAAAAAGCAGCAGTGGATAGCCATCTCTCCATGGGAACGTATATCCTCGCTTTCATTAGATTCTCGCGTACTGACCCGAATTTTTCTCTTCTCCTTCCGAAATAGTCACCGAATATGTCAAATGCTATTTCGTTTATATCCATGCTCCTACTCGTGTTCATCCTCAATCCTCTTCTCTACCTCGTCCGGATTTATATTATACTCAAATATGGTCTTACTCAGCGATTGGAAGTCATTCATGCCCTTCTTTCTCATCAACTCCAGAATCCTTACCCTCCGTGCAAACTCCTCTGATAGCTCCTTCTCGCCCATGTTCAGCTTATCCATTATCTCTACGAAAACGTTCGATTCACCGGTGAACGCAAAATCATCCGGTCGCCAACTGAAAAGTTCGTTCGTTCTTAGCGTATCGTTATCAAAATCAATGCCCGTTATTTCTATTATTTGGGCGCATCTCCTCACTCTTTTATTTCCCACTTTCACCGACCTCTGGATGGGTATTATGTTTAAGCTATCAAGCAGCATCAAGGGGATGTCAATCGGTGCTTTTGTCAGCCGTTTTACTACCGCATCCGCAGAATCCGCATGAACCGTTGACAGAGTGATGTGTCCGGTAGCCATCGCCTGGAAAAGTGTATACGCTTCTTTTCCTCTCACTTCACCAACCAGAATGTATTCGGGACGTTGCCGGAGCGCAGCGCGCAGCAAATCAAACATTTCTATTGAATGCCCGCCCTCTTCTGCCTCCCTGGTAACCGCTGGAATCCAATTCTGATGTGATAGATTTATTTCTCTCGTGTCTTCGATGGATACGACTTTACTTTCCGGCGGTATGAACATAGAAACAGCGTTTAAAACAGTCGTTTTTCCCGTCGCTGTGCCACCGGCTATAAGAATGTTAAAGCCATTCTCTACTGCCATCCAGAGATAGGCAAACATTTCCACGGAGAACGTCCCATAATTTACAAGCTCTATCGGCGTAATGGGTATGTCTTTAAACTTCCTTATGGTAAACGTGGAGCCTCTTGTTGTAATCTCGCTTCCTATGCTTAATTGTAATCTATCCTTGTTGGGAAGAGAAGCATCTAAGAGCGGTTTTGCCATCGAGATGTGTCTGCCTGCTCGCTGCGCCATTTTATAAATCAAAGCATCCAATTCCGCCTTATCAAATACTATGTTCGTTTCTATCGAGCCGTATTTTCGATGATACACATATATGGGGATTCCAGGACCATCAGCGGAAATGTCCTCTGCCATTGTATCCCTCATAATCGGGTCTAACTTACCATATCCAATGAAATCCCTCCTTACGTGATACATTATCTTATCCATTCTCTCAGCGCTTATTTCCATGGATAAACTCTCAACCAGCGCTTCCACCTTTTCCCGCAGGAACTCGTCCGGATTAGTAACGCCGGCGAAACTCACGGCTATCGTCTCGTAAAGGCGTGTTTTTATCTCTTTTAATAACTCTTCCTCACCGCCCGATAATTCAGGCTCCCGAACTTCATAAAGAGGAGGCGCAGAATCTATAATTCTGATATGTGCATAAGGCTCATTGACCGGATACGTTTCCGTGACGTCCATTTCTTTTTCTGATTCTTGCTCCGGTATCTCAGATGCCTCAGTCTCCCTGTCAGTGTCAGCCAACGCCACCTCACTCTGGTTTATTCCCTCATCTTCCTGTTTCTGTTTCTGTTCGGCTATCGCGTTCTTCAACGCTGCCCCGGCACGTTCTTTATCGGCACGTATCTTATCTAAAACAGCCCTCGCCTCGTCTTCATCAGATTTCGCACTTTCTGCACTTTCGGAATCACCTTTTTGCTTCGCCTTTTCGGTTATTGCCGCTTTCTTCTCTACTATTTTCTCCTGTACCTTCTCAGCTTTTTCTATTCTCCTCACCTCATTCATTGCCTTTTTCAAATTACCCTTTGCTGTTATTCCTTCCTCTTTTCCTTCCTCTTTTCCTTCTCCCTTTTCCGCTTTCATTTTCAAAAACTTATTTACTTTGATCCTCGCCACAGTATTTACATTTAAATCTTATGTCCACTGTCTATTAGCCATAACGCCTGATCATAAGCCAGTTTCTTACTTTAAAGGCAATGAATACGCCCGCCACCGCCACAACAGCTATGATAATCACGATGAGGTATAAAGGCAGGTGGAATCCACCCCCGGCTTCAATTGGCGTAGGTGAAGGTGCTGGCGTTTCGTTAACCGGAGAACCAGGAGTCGGACTTGGACCAGGAGTTGGTGTTGGATGCGACTCCACCTCAGGCGCTGGCTTCGATGTCTTCACTGCAAATGCATATATCTTGTTCCAGTAAAATTTGCCCTCAACGACAACTTCATCACCCATTTTTATATCCTCAATTTCAGCACCATATTCTACATCCATCGTCTTGGTATCCTCCTCAATCACTAATTCAGTTTCTCCAGACGTGAGTTCTATTCCAATTACATTCCCTTTTATACGCACAGAATCATCGTAATAATACTTTGGGGTCCCTATGAGCTCTGCAATAGTTACGTCTTTGTATCCACCTTCTATACCCGAGCTCACTTCATTTGCATAGATTATGCCCTTGCCCTCTGTTATTCCACCTTTGCCGGCATATATTCCGGTTACCGCAATCTTCTCACCCACCGCGAATTTTTCTAAAAGCCCCGGCTCGCTGCTGACGAATATCCTATCCGTTCCATCATAGATGGTTAGAATACTCGTGTCTCCAGGCTCGTATGTCTGTATGCCCGCGTCTTTTGAGGTTGAGGGCTCGATATTACTGGACATGGCTACGATAACACCGGAAACCGTCACCACTTTACCGATAGACGAATCGTCTATACTGGAAATACGGATTTCATCTACGCTGGTATCAGCATTAGCGGGTATAGCTAAGGTGAGTAGAAATATCGTTGCCATTACCATTCTCGAAACAACCATTCTCGTTTTCATTTCCTGTTTAAGAAATTTAAAATTATACGTACATATTTAAAGGTTGAGTTCATTTCATTTTTTGTGCAGACATTTGAAACAATTTTTAAAGTATTGCAAAGTTTTTTAATAGAACATTTAAAGTTAAATATCAACAAGCAATATTCGGTACAGAATAGGGAAGAGGATGAGAGGAATGAATAAGGAAAATAAAAATAAAATGGCATCGTGGGGTGTAGTCGTGCTAACCGCAGCACTAATTTCATCTTTTGTATTATTTGCGCCTGCAAATGCTGGTGTTAGTCCTGATGTGGGGCGTAATATTAGTGATGATGGCGATGCCGTCATCGGCGAGACAAATCTGCGTTTTCTTAATGAATCAATGGTTCTAATACCTAACGGCGCAATACGGTGTATTGGAGAGGAGGTCATTTCAGGTACACCTTTTGATGGACCGTTTGACTCAAGTCATTATAAAGATGAGCTTGCTCTTGGTAAGTGTAGTGTTATAGGTCCACCCGGCTCCGACTACGGAGAAATTAGTGTATTTTTCCTGTCGCCAAAATTGGATGTTACAACTGAGGTAAATGGAAAAGATTTTGACTGGGTTACAAGAGGTGGTAATATAACTTTTGAAACCGTCACAAATTTGGGGGTTATTGGAGGTCCCCTGCCAAACAACATCACCTATAAGCTCTTAGACCCTTATGGTGTGCCATCGCATGATGTTAACGGTATATCCCTTACTAATAGCGATGTCAGTGGAAGTGCTGTAACTAATCTAACAATAAACACTACCGGCATGCGAACCGGCATGTACACGCTCAGCATAGAAACCGACCCTGCGACAAATAATGGACTTGATACCAAAGGACCAGAAGTATCATTTGAGGTAAAAAGAAAGGGTATTACGATAGAAGCGAATAAAGAAAAACAGACCGTTACTAAAGAAATAGTTTTCACTGTTTCTACTACACCAGACACTATCATTAGTTTGGATGTGACATGGGGTATGGCTTCAAAGGTGAAGTTCTACGGAGTTGGACCCCCAATTTTAGGGTTGTCAGATAAAGACGGTAAATCCATAGCGGAGGCATCATTTACAGATACCGGCTCCTATGAGATCACCGCTACTGAGTTCATTGCAGGCACGACGGTTAGTATAGCCGTGGAAATAGTGCCGTTCGAAGCAACGCTGACAGGACCTAAGGAAGGAGTGTATCATATTGGTGAGAACATTAAAATTACTGGTTCTGCAACTGCTGGTGATAGCATAACGGTAAAGGTTGATGATGAAGTGGTCACGATTGGGGAGCCAGTTGAAGGATTTGATTATACCTGGAAAACAGAGGACAAATCACCGGGTTTGTATAAGATCGCTATGTGGGCCGTGCCGTTTTCTGATCCTTTTCAGGATCCTCCTGATGATTCGTTATCCATATTGCTTATCCGAGGTGGATTGTTTGCAAAGACAAGCACAGACATTGTTGCTATTGGTGACGACTTCAAGATAGAAGGGACCGTCCCGGGCAGGGACCGCGTGGACATCCTGACGATTGCACCAAAAGGCGGTAGTGGAAGTGGATTTGACCCCACCGATATCTTTGACGAGACAGAGGAACAATTAAATGCTCCGGGTCTTACCTACTCCACCAATGGCGTAACCGATGAGAAATTCACAACGGAGAAAATTGATGTTGGTGTGGACGCTGATACCGGGATGTATTTAATAGCGGTGCTTAATTATGGAAGAGATAAGAAATGGGGAACGAGCGGCAACGACAACCTGTTAGAGGTCATAAGCAATGGTTATTCCACTTCACTCGCAAGTAAGACGACCGAGCAGATTTTAGCGATATTAAAAGATAAAACGATTAATGTGGCGGGCAGTGACGACCTCTTATGCATAGCAACGATAAAAGTAGAAAACGGATTTGTAACCCTTAACAAAATAGAAGATGTGCATCTCGGTAAAAATATCGAGGTAACAGGCATTACAAATAGAAAAGTGGGCGCGTACGTCATAGTCACTGTTGAAGGACTGGAAGATAATGCGGTAAAATTAAAACCCAAATTCGTAGAAGTCAAAGAAGACGATACGATATTCTATAATAAGTTCAGTGTATCGTTTGCTACCGCAACCGCGAAAATAGGGAAATATGAGGTAACCGCAGATGATGGCGACGGACACATGGATACAACAACGGTAAATATTGTTCCGGCTGCGGCGCCTTCAGTCAATGTCAGTAGCAGCACACCTACCGCGGCGGAAATCCGGGGTCATGGCACAAACGAAAGCGCAAATGCTACGCTGCAGATGGCAATGTCAACACCGGCTTCAACGCAGACAGAGACGAAGAAAATGCCGGGTTTTGAGACGATATTTACCATTACCGTAGTGTTTGCAGTAGCCCGGTTACTGCGGAGTGTGAGGCATCGGCAGCGAAAATCAGAGTCTTAAAAATATATTCTGGATTTAGTAGTAAAAAAAATGTTCATTGTTATCAAAAAATTTTGATGTATAAGTAAGATTTTTATATGCCGTCTTCCAGTTAATTTAATTATATGACTGAAGATAGTAACCTTCACGGTGTATCGGAAACGCAAAATAATAGACAGCTTATATTGACTTTTACGATAATCGTATGTGTCAATTTAGCTATTTATATTAACTTCTTCCTGGGTATAACGGTTCTCTATACGCATTTTTTCTATATTCCCATTCTTTTAGCAGGTATATGGTATCAGAGGAAGGCGGTTTACGTTGCGCTACTTCTCGGTGTGGTTCATATTGTCATGACCTACTTCTCCGTTCCAATCTTCGAGAGCCCGCTTACCGGCGTAGCAGGCGGCTTTGTCATGGCGGGTGGAAGATGCGCTATTTTTATAGTAGTGGCGTATGTTACCGGTCTTATTAACGAGGAGCGAACAGAGGTGGAGGAAAGACTTCTCTATGCAGAACGATTTGTCGCAATAGGCGAATTCTCCTCCGGAGTTGCACAGGAGCTCAGACAACCTTTAGAAGAGATAAAGAATGCCGCTTATTTCATCAGCATGAAACTCAAGGAGGTTGCGGATGAGGAGGTCAAGCGGCGCTTTGCCACTTTGGAAAGGGAAGTAAATCGCGCTAATCGGTTAATCACGGATTTGCTGAACTTTTCCCGGACGGAGACGCCAACTCTGAAGAAATGTGCCGTCAATCAAGTTGTAGTAGAAGCCTTATCCGCCATTGAGATTCCTGAGAACATAGAGGTAAAAACGGTGTTAAAGGAAGACCTTCCGGCAATTTACGCGGACGGAAATCAAATCCAGCATACGTGCTCGAACATTATCGCAAATGCAATATCAGCAATGCCTGAAGGTGGCTCGCTGGAGCTAAAAACAGAAGAGAAAAAAGAGGAAGGAACTATACGAATAAGCATAGCCGATACTGGCGAAGGGATACCGAAGGAGAACCTGAAAAAGGTCTTCGACCCCCTTTTTACCACAAAAGCCACGGGCATTGGTTTGGGGCTTTCTCTGTGCGAGAAATATGTGGAAGCGCATGGCGGGGAAATAGCGGTGGAGAGTGAGGTGGGCAAGGGGACTAAATTTACTGTTAAGCTCCCCGTTTGATCAAACAAGCGAAATTATAGCATCTAAAAGCCCTTCCATCTTTCCTCTCTTTTGAACGATAAACGCGGATTTCAGAATGTAACTTTTAACACCCTCCTCGTATGTCTTGATTATATCGTCATCGCGCGCTGAAGAGGTAAGAACTACGACGGGGATATCTTTGAGTTCTTCTTCGTGTTTTATTTGCTCCAGCACCTCTATACCATCAAGCTTTGGCAGACGCAGGTCAAGCAAGATTATGTCCGGCTTCGGATACTTCTTTTCGTCCGCGTAATCGCCCCGGTTATAGAGGAAATCAAGTGCCGCTTCACCATCGCTTGCTACAAAAACACGGTTTCTCAGCCTACTTCTCTCTAAAACCGTCCTTATAATAAGCACGTGCTCCTCCAAATCTTCTATAAGCAATATCTTTATCTCTTTTTCTTCCATTTTCTATCTCTTCTTCAATACACCCCCTATACGTGCTTCAATTTCTTCCGCTGAGAATGGCTTCCTCAAATAGCCCTTTATTCCTGCTTTCACTGCTTTCACTATTAAATCAGGCGTGTCTGAAGATTCTGCAACCATCAGGATAACGATGGCAGAGGAATTCTCTGTTTCTATAATGCGAGTTGCCTCGATACCTTCGAGATCCTTTAATTCCGCATCTACAAGCATAACATCCGGCTTCAGTTTCATATATTTATCTATTGCTTCTTTACCATCTTTAGCCGTGCCAACGACCTCAAAACCAAGCTTTTCCAATACCGTAGTGAGCATAATAACTATAAACGTAGAACTATCTGCTATCAATACCCTCATCCCCGCCTTATTCATTGTATCCTTTTCCATCATAATTTATAATTCTATTTCTTCTTTTGTATATATGATGAATTTATCTTTATTATAAAATAGTGGGAAATATTGCAGATTATGATTTGTGTACCTCATCTTTACGATCCCGAGATAACGCTCTAATATATCCCTTTCCCTCCTGAGGTCCAGATGTATTATCGCATCGGCAAGAAACTCCTCCACTCCATATTTACCAAACCTGTTATCTCCCTGATACATTTCAGAAATCAAAAAACATGTTATTCCCGTTTCTCTTAGCCCTTCAAAAAAATGGTGTACCTCTCTACGAGGATTTTTTATGGTTGTTAAGGAGTATAAAGCATTAAGAGGGTCTATTGCTATTAAATCATAGTCCTCTCTCTTTAAGAGGTCATCCACATAATACTTGACTTTTTTTATCAAATTCAGCTCAAATCTCGTATCCACCCTTACCCCCTTATCTATCGTCTTATGGTCCACAATAGCCAATTTTTCGCTTTCTTCTACCAGTCCCAGCGTTTCCATCTGTTTCTTAAAGCCCTTTACCTCCTGTTCCAACGTTATATACAGTCCTTTCAAGTTTCCCTCCACTACGTTTTTATATAGAATGCTATACGCCAACGAACTTTTCATACAGCCCGCGACTCCGCAAATTAACGAAATCGTACCTTTTGGAATTCCTCCTTCTAATCGCTCATCCATCCTTTCTATATATGTTTTTATCCTTTCCATTTCACTGCACCACAACTTTTTAAAAAGTTGGCATGTATATATAAATAATCGCTCATTTTTGTCACAATGTCTGCGATTCCAACAGACAAACAGGTCGCAGCGATCAAACAGTCGTTCAATTCAATCTCCAACCCCCTCCTGACAAGTTCTGAATTTTCTCAAATCTTTAACGAAATCCTTGCTATCCACATCAAATCCCCAAGCGCCTTCAGCGGATTCTACAATATCCCGTCTTATTATCTTTACAAATACTTCCTTCTCCGATGTCTCAATCTTCTTTTCGAGTTCTAAATGCATACTATCCATGACTTTTGCTTTAATTACGGACATCCATATCACCTCTTTATATATTACCAACTTATAACTTTCCTTACCATAAACCTTTCTATTCCTTATGCTGATACACAAGTTTTTTAATCTTTTTGGTTACAAAACCATCACTGCTGAATCTGTATGCCTCCCTCCGGTTGAGCATATAATACATTGCCACTGCGATTTCCCTCGCAATTGCCACTATTGCTTTTCCATCTCCATTAAATAAGCATTGTTTCAAATTGATTACTTAGGTTTAAGGTATATTTTAATAAGGGTAGTAATATGATAATCGAATGTGACGTTTTGGTGGTGGGTGCGGGACCCGCGGGGGCGGTTGCATCTTTATACAGCTCGAAACATGGACTAAACACCGTTCTTATCGAAAGAAATAATAAGATAGGCGCGCATACAACTACAAAAATCGATTCATCCCCCGATTTCGGACTCACTGAAATCATAAAGGAAATAGGATTGAAAACAGAAAACCTCGTTTATAAATCAAAATGGCATTCTCCTTCTGGAAGTTCATTTACTTTGCACTCGAAAACAGGTGAATATTATTTCAAAAGAGGACCTGACCCCGATTCATTCGAGTGTTCAACCGTTAGCAAAGCTATAAAAAATGGCTGTAAGCTTTTTTTAGATGCGGCGGTTGAAGAGGTCAATAAAGATGGTGGAAGGTTCGATGAAGTAACAATATCACAGGGGGCAGAGAAGATTGTGATAAAGCCAGAGATAATTATTGCCGCAGATGGTGGAAATTCTATCTTTCATAGATATTTTGATAAGCGATTTGTTAAGAAAAATCGAGTAGCATGTCTCAATGGATTTTTATCGGTGGGGATTGTATTGAATTCGGACAAAATGCAAAAATCCGCTGGCGATTATTTCCATTTTATTTTCGACTCAATGCCCTATTATAAACTTTTTTGGATATCCAAACCTTCCTGTTTCTCAAATCATCCAAAGACGTTTTTCAGGAGTGATTCCCAAAATGTCTGACGTGTTATTTATATATCCCAATATACTTGAAATACCAGTTCATCCTGCGTTTGATAAATACGAAAGATTAATGCGGGATTTTGCTGAAGCGCGAGATCTAATTGGACTAGCTTGGACTACTATTGTGCCACCCACGGCTATATTATCACTGTCCGCTTTCTTAAGAGAAAACGGTATCTCTACAAGTCTCCTTGATCTCACCATAGAATGTTTCAATGGAGAAAATAGGGACAAGGTTTTGATCTCTTCATTAAGAAAAGAGAATCCTAAAATAGTGGCTGTAAGCGGTATGGAGGACTGTTTTCTTTCTGATCTCTACAATATTGCTCAGATTGTAAAGAGATATGATGAAAACATAGCTGTAGTAACTGGCGGTGTCAGTGCAACGACCAGAGACCTTGAAATACTCAGAAACTCTTCAGTTGATTTTGTTATTAGAAGCGAAGGTGAAACTCCGCTCCTTGCTCTTTCAAATGCTCTGATTCAAAATGAAGACTTTGAAGAGATCAACGGGATATCTTTTCTGAAAGACGATAGAATCATCCAGACGGAAGACCGATCATTTGCTGACTTGAATGCATTACCTTTTCCAGATAGGGACAATTATCCATTATCAAGGTTATATTCTATAAATGGAGGTGTAGATTTGGTATATGGAAGTAGAGGTTGTCCATTTAACTGCAGTTTCTGCAATGCTCCTTCTTTCTGGAAACGGAAATGGCGATGTAGAGAACCTAAAAACATTGTTGAAGAACTTACTATTCTTGAGGATTTAGGTGCTAAAATTGTGCATATTTACGACCTCAATTTTGGTACTAACAAAAAATGGGTTGAGGACATTTGCAGAGAAATTAGGAGAGAAAATTTAGATATTGTTTGGGATTGTGAACTTGCACTGGTTGACTTTGACAAATCTTTTTTGAAAGTATTATACGATGGAAACTGTCGGGGTGCTTTTTGTGGTATTGAAGCAGTTAGCCAATCTGTACTGGATTCTGTTAATAAGAGCTACAAAATTCAAGATTTAATGAGATATTTAGGTAACGCAAAGGATGCGGGCATTCGTGTGGATGGGGGTTACGTTTTTGGGCTGCCCGAAGATAATTTATTGGGGATGGAGACCATGACAAAACTGGCTTGTAGGTTACTGGAAGAAGACTTGGTTGAGACTCCTGCACCTTTCTTGTTTGTTCCATTTAAGGGTACAGAGATTGGTGATAATCTTGAAAGGCATGGTATCGAGATAGTCAATAATAACACTGATGAATGGCATTTTTTCCCACCCAATCCTCTTGCATCAACGAAGTATGCTAGCGCAGAAGAAGTCCACCGAGAGTGGGTTAACTGTATAATAAATATAAATAATATATTGGAGAGTAAATTAAGTAGATAATAGAAATGTGTGAGTTTTAGAAACTTTTTATGCATTGCGAGGAAACAACAAAAAGATGCATGAAAATAAATGCGATGTTTTGGTGGTGGGGGCGGGACCCGCTGGGAGTAGCGCGGCAAGGGCAGTAGCTGAAGCAGGTTCTAACACGATATTTATTGACAAAAAGAAAGAAATCGGTGTTCCGGTGCAGTGTGCTGAAGCTATTGGGGAATACCTCATCCCTTTTTTGCCTTTCACAATACCTGAAGAGCAATTGATTTGGAAAATTGATGGTATGTCCTTTTGGGCGGAAGGCATCACAATCGAACGAAGTGGAGGATTCTGGTCAGGTTATGCCATAAACCGGGAAAAATTTGATAAATGGCTTGCAAACAACGCAATTCAATCTGGTGCCAAACTTCACCTTGAAACAGAATTGATAGACCTGGAATTCAGCGAGAATTATCATGTCACGAAAGCGATTGTGAAAACAGGAGATGGGGTGAAAGAGATAGAGCCAAAAGTAGTTATTGCTGCTGATGGAGTGTACTCAAAAGTCCTGAACAAACTGGGTTTTACCAACCTCAAGGATAAATGTGGTGAAGTACTGAGTTTTGAAATGAATAACTTGAATTTGTATAAACCAACGTATGAGCAATTATATATAGGGGATTTTGCACCGGGGGCGTATGCTTATATCTTCCCGCTGTCTAAAAGCAGGGCTAATGTCGGTGTTTCATCCTTATTCCCGACTAAAAAATTAGAGCGATGTTATGCAGAGTTTTTAGAAATTCCTGAGGTGAAAAAACAACTTAGGAATGGAGATAAGGTAGTAGAAAAGAGTGGCTGGGCGCCAATTCATTATCTCGCTGATAAATGGGTATATGGGAATGTTTTATTGGTGGGAGATGCTGCGAATCAGAATTTTAAGCCTTTTATAGAAGGTATCCTTCCTGGAATAATTTGCGGTGATATAGCAGGAAAAACGGCTTATAATTTCATCAAGGGGGCGAATTTACTCAGTGATTATCAAAAACGTGTAAAAGATAAATTAGGCGAATTCTTTTTAGAATCCGATTATGTCTTAGACGTACTGTATGAGCTGGGTAAATCTTTGGATAAAAAAAGCCATTTATTACGGTTTGGTATTTCTGCTGACATCTTTTCTTTAAAAGAGATAGAAAAATTAGAAAAAGCGAATTATACTATCTTAAAAAATAAATTAGATAGATGCAATAATTCTTCGAGTAGAAAGTAAGCATATCTAAATAATTTTTATCATAATATATTTTTATGCTCGAAAGCATGAATAAAAAAAGAATAGCTATTTCAGCAAATATAAAAAAACCTTTACCTGTCGCATTATCTTTAATACTGCCATTTTTATTGATCAATGTTAATACGGTAGCTGCGATTCAGTATTTAAACAACTTACAGGAAGTCCCCCTCTTCATTCAACTTTTCGTTATATCTATGTCCATTTACCATTCATCGATGTTTGTAATGCTAAAAGAAATTCAGAAAGCATCCCCCTCTGATGTATGGAATAACCTAACAAAAGCAAATTTTTGGGGTATTATCTTAACATTGGTCACTGCATCATTATTAAACGAACTTTACAGTGTTTCTAATATATGGCATCGTATTTTGGTTTTTGTTGCTATTTTTGATATAGCAACTCATTATTCTGCTAATTTGGCTCTCTATTATTTGATAAAACCAATTATAAAGGAAAAAATCAATTTATTTAGAACAAAATATCTTATTTTCTATGTTTTTTTGGTGATATCCCTGTATTTCATAGCAAACATAGTTTATAATTTAAAATACCCCCCTTCCGCAAATTTCATTGCTTTATTTATCTTTATTTTATTCTCTATGCTCATTATTATCTACTATTCTTCCGCTTTGCTGTTCATCTCAAAGGGATATGCAGAATTAGGATTTGTGCGCAAGCCTTTCTTAATTGGCGGCATTGGCATGATATCATACCTGCTATCTGTTGGTCTGATGGTCTTTTATATCATTAATTTCCTCAAACCAGAAATGCAAAAGGACTTGTATTATAATATCTCTTTTTACGCGATATTTTTCGTTTTTACCATTTTATATTTCTTCCGGTTCATCATCGATTACCCCTCCCTCCTCCAACCCAAATGGAAAGCCTTGATGCCCTTCGACCTTCCAAAAGTTACCGCCACCATAACCCTTGCATTCTTAGCGGCATCTCTCTACTTTACAGCAAAAGAATACCCCAATTTCATCATATATCAAAACATTTCGTACCTCTTTGTTATCGCTCTCTTGCTGCCCATTTTCCTTGGAGTCATATTAACTTTCACGTATCTAAAAACCATCTCATCCAGAACGAAATTGAGATACTGGGAATACCTGAACCACGGTCTATACATGCACTTAACCGTAACGTTCTACGTCTTCAGCCTGTTATTCCTCTCCTGGAACAATGCAACGAGCAGCACGAAGATCTTATTTGCGATATTTGGACTTGCCTCTTTCGCATTTTACATGTTTTTTACATTGGATTTGCATAAAATTCTCAAAGACCAGAATATCAAACCGGTTTTCGATAAATTGGACATCTCCCGATATATTGTATCCCTCTGCTCATGGTTCTTCCTCATCTTCTTTGCGATTTCTTTCACCTACGGGAAGAGATTCGGAGTCATAGTTGACCTTGTCTCGTATCCGGTTATCCTCTTCTTCCTTGCTTTTTTCCTGATTGCTTTTATTACCTATTTGAGTGTGACGCACAAAGGTTTCGAGGAGATTATAAGAAAGAATATATGGAGCGAGCTGTCATACGTCTCAGCTTTTATTGCTTTTCTACTCGTCTATCTTATCTACTCGTCTTTAAACACTTACATACAACGTTTCCCTTACCATGATTTCTTCTTCATCGGATACTTCCTCGTTCTGGTAATCGAGATAGCTTCGATAAGGACGTTGGGGATGGAATCCAAATACAAAAAAACAGGGGAAGAGGACATCGTCCATCTTTTAAATTTCCATGCACACAACTTTCTGAGGACTGACTATCTGGAAGATTTGTGGGAAAAGACACTGGATAGATATGTGCCTGAGGATGAAGTAACAGGAATCAGGTTTGACCCATCGGGACGAAGATTTGACCTTGAAAAAGCGGATGAGTCCACGAGGCTGGAAATAGCCGTTGCGGTACTCCTCGGGATGCATAAGCTACGGGATGTGGAAAAGATAGCGATTATGAAGAAGTCCATAGAAGAAACGAAAGAAGAGATTGCGGATATTCTTAAAGAGAAGGTGTTAATGCTTCCGGAAGATTTGCGATGCGAGTTTGACGAAAGCGTGTATTATCCGATATTGTATGAAAAAGTGGTCAATAACCTGTTAAAACAGTTAAAAGCTTTCGTTCCTTTCTCAGAGCAGGAAAAGATTTTTGAGCGGTTGAAGAGAAGGGATGAACTGTTTAAACGCATCGGGTTTGAAGTGGAAGAAATAAAGCTATATGAGGGGACGAGGTTCTCCCGGGATGGGTTCTTGAAACTCTTCAGATTTTATCTCGAATCCCTGGAGGAAAAGTTCCCTTTCAAACGTTTTCTACTGTATGAACTTGTTAGAGACGAAATAAAAAAGGAGCTTGAACCCTACGATATTACTGTTAGTGATTTGCTTGACATTGTGCCAACGGGGTTAGAAGAAATGGATGAGATAATGGCTGGTGGGTTATCAAAAGGGAGTTCAACCTTGCTTATCGCGGAAGAAACGAAAACAAAACATAAAGTTCTTCTCTCTTTTATCGAACAAGGACTGAAAGAAAGTAATAACGTCATTTATGCTACTTCCAGGCATCCATTCCAGGAGATAATAGGTGAGCTACGAGTAGATTTTAAGGACTTAAAAAATTTCGCGATAATTGACCTGTATGAAAACATTCATTCGGAGGAGCGAGTTTATGAACTGGTAGAGGAGGAGCATCGAATAATCGTCCCTTTGAACAAGATATTGTTTCAGCGCAGCATAGTAAAGACGATAAAGAGCCAACCAAAGGAAGTGCCCAAAATAGTTGTTATTGACGTATATGACGACTTTTCAAGGTATTACAGTCCGGGGGAAATACTTGAGCTACTGCAAAAGCAAATAGAAGGGTTAAAGAGATGGAATTGCACCAGTGTAATCGCGCTTGACCCGTATTCGTATTTAATAAGAAAAAAGGGAGTTGAAGAAGTGAAGAAGAATTTTGACAACGTTATGATACTATCCGGAGATGATAAGGATGCCTCGGTATTCATAGAGAAATTGTATCACGGAACGCCGTCTAAGCATATTATCCGTTTACAATAGGTGAAATTGAAATGGCGGATTTTCTCGCTCTCTGATTCTCTACTGATATTTTACTAAATATCCTTACTGATTCATAAGCGCCGTCAAATGCTAAAAAGGCGAGCAGATAGAGCCATGGAAGAAGAGAGAACGTGCACAAGCCCAGCAACCCCAGCTTCATGCTGCACCGGTGTGAGAAGAAGAATTCGCATAATTTAAGTGTCGTATGACCATCTACGTAATCATTTCCTTTTTCATCCGCAACACCCATCCCGATGAGGATGAAGAATGGTATCCACAGAAAATTTAACATCCGGGTTAGCGCGAGAATTACAATCAAGGCGATGGAACTCATCTTAAATACTGAATTGTCAATTTTTCCGGTTAGCAAAACGGCAAAAAGTATAGAGAATAGAATCGTTGCTGAAATGGAATCGGAAATTGATAAGCACACCCAAATTATCACTATGATAGGCGCTATTACCATCGCTATTTTCTTACTGAACAAATCTTCATCGAAGGCGTCATCAATATATTTCAGCCCACCGCCTATTAGTGCAAAAGCAAGAATAATTAAGATTTGATATCCCGAAGTGTAATCTGATAGGTTCATATATTTGACTTTCGCTAATAGCGGGTATTTATTCGGATAATTCTTTTTTCTTATTGACTTGATTTTCGTTTTTTTCCCGCATAAAAAGGCAGGTATTTGTTTAGCTAACCACAAGATTACACAGATTTTCACGAGAGAACAATAATAAGAATCAGGTTTCAGTACACTACTGGCTATTCTGTCCCCTATTAACCCTAATTTCTTGTGTTAATCTTGTGGAATCTCGTGGTTTTATACATTAGCTTATTACGTCCACAAATCAACCACTTTTGATAGCTGGCGGTAGTGCTCATGCAATTCTCTTCCCCACGAAAGGGCTTTTTTATCATCACCTATCAGGGCTCTATTATAATCGTATATTCCATTGTCAGCGAACAACCCAAGATAAAAAACACAGTCAGTAAGCGTAAGGGCTATTTTTATATTTTCATCTATCGCGAATAAAGCAAAGTTAGGCTCACGTAAAAATTTTTTAAACGCTTCTTCTGTTTCAACCACTCCAACTATATTATCCAATACTTCATTCGTTACTATGAGTTCTACGTCAATCCTCTTTCCTTTCACCAATTCCTCGATTCTTTCCAGGTACTCCAGATGAAAAAAGGGATAAATGCCCTTCACTTCGTTAGCGGTTTCAAGTACTTGAAGGAAGGTGGTATGCGATTTGAAAATGTCAGTAGGCGCATCTGCTATTAGTATAGAACTGCTCAACCACCCAATCTTATCGAGCAAATGCGATGGTATGCCGCGGAGGTCGTGCGTAAGCCAGAAGTCCTCGTGCTTCTTCAATACTTCAATGGCATCAACAAAATCGCTTAATTTCAACGCTATAACCTCGCCGGTTTGCGTCAATGCATAATTCCGGGCTTCATCTTGAAAAACGAGGTTGTCCTTTTCAAGTTCTCTTAATGCGTGTATGGCGGTTGTAGAACTCACGTCCAGCTCATTTCGTAATTCGCTCAGCGGTTTCTTATGTTCTCTCAAACCGGTAAGGATACTTTTTCGCAGGTCAGAGCAAGCGGCGAGCCGAAGCGTATTTTGCCCACGCCCAGGGTTATTTTCGCTATTCATACCTAACTTCACCATTACTTCTTCTCCGCCGACTACGGCTGACTACTCCGCGCTCTATCATTGCTTATCGTTGTCATTTTAAATAAATACCGCACATATAACTTGACTTTGTCATATTTAAAATTTACCGCCGAGAACGCGGAATTAGAGGTTTAGTTTATTAGCGGTTCAGCTCGTTAGCTAAACCCCTAATTTTAAGCGGTTCAGCGGCTTGGCTCGTTAGCGATTTAGACTAAACCGCTAAACCCCTAATTTTAAGCGGTTCAGCGGCTTGGCTCGTTAGCGATTTAGACTAATCCTCTAATCCTCTAAATACATCCTCTGCGTTCTCCGTGAACTCTGCGGTTAATCTGACAATGTCAAGATAAATAAATATTGCCCAATTTAAGCAATATTGTTGCGATATAGAAAAGTTTATATACCCTTTCCAACAAAATAAACATTCTAAAATGGAAGTGACGTTGGCGATGGAGGAAGAAATAGAGAAGAATAAAGGAGGAAGAGATGCCATGCCTGACTCGAACGATCCAGAAATGCGGGCTAAGACAAAGACTGTTTTACTGGTTGAGGATGAAGAAGCGCATGCTGAGCTTATCCGCAGGACATTCGAGCAGAACGGCTCAGAATGGGACTTTCATCATGTTGTAAGCATCCTCGACGCTTTAAAATGGTTGGAAGAGAATGAAAAACCTTCACTCGTCATCGCCGATTATCGCCTGCCTGATGGCACTGGCCTGGACATTGCTAAGGGAGCGACGAGTGCTGAAGAAGTTGGCTTCCCGCTTATCATCCTCACGGGGTTCGGCTCAGAACGATTGGCAGTTCGCTCCCTCAAATCCGGTGCCATGGATTACATAGCGAAGAGCGCAGAAGGGATACATGAACTGCCCTGGACGGCAGAGCGAGCAATTCGAGAATGGGAGAACGTCATCGGGTGGAGGCGAGCGGAGGAAGAGTTTGGGAGATATGTGAAGGAGTTGGAACGAGCGAACCAGGATCTGGACGATTTCGCAGTTACGGTATCACACGACTTAAAAGCACCTCTACACACTATCCAGGCTTTTAGCATGCTCCTCATGGAAGATTATGCGGATGCGCTCGACGAAACAGGACGAGGATATCTAAGCAAAGTGAGAAAAGCAGCAGGAAGGATGAGCACGCTAATTGAAGACCTCCTAAAATTGAGTCGCGTTGGGCGAAAATTCACCGAGCTGGAATCGGTTGACCTGAATGCGCTGTTGGAGGAAATAAAAGCGGATTTAAAGGCACGAATCGAGGAACGAAGCGGAGAAGTCGTGGTAGAAAAATTGCCGGGCATTTTCACGCAGCGTGTCTGGATGAGGGAACTCCTCACAAATCTTATTGACAACGGATTGAAGTTCAATAAGTCGGATAACCCAAAAGTAGAGATTAGCTGTGACGCGAGTGAGGAAAGTTACCTGTTCAAGGTGAAAGATAACGGTATCGGGATAGAAGAGAAATATCAAGCTAAAATCTTCAATCTCTTTGAACGGTTGTATTCACAGTCTGAATATGAGGGCACAGGTGCAGGATTGGCAATCTGCAAGAAGGTAGTGGAAGAACTTGGCGGGACTATCCGGGTTGAAAGCAAATCCGGTGAAGGCAGCACGTTTTTCTTTACCATACCAAAGAATTGATAAAGAGTGGAATAAGAATATTAAAGTGCGGAATATAGGGATGATGGTGAATTTAAAGGGGACACGATTAAAGGAAGTGAAAGGAGCTATAATAGGGGAAAGTAGGGGTGTAGATGAGCTTGTAAGAGCGTTAAGAGGCTGTGCCTTCGGAGCTGGAAGATTGGCAAAAGCAGTGGACATATACGAAGAAATGCTGAACGCGGAAACGACAAAATTTTTGGGCGTTGCCGGTGCACTTGTCCCTGCGGGAATGCGAGACATAATAGCACAGATGATACGGGAAAGATACGTGGACGTAGTGGTAACGACAGGCGCAAACCTCGTGCATGACATCATAGAAGCTCTTGGCGAGCATCATTATAAGATAAAAGAGGCGGATGAAAACGCAAATGTAGCGGTGGATGACGTATGGCTAAGAGAACAAGGGATGGAGCGAATATACGACGTGGTTGTGCATGAGGAGGCGTTCGCAAGGTTAGAGGATTTTATAAGGAGCGTTTTTGAAAATCTCACTCGTAAGAACGGGGATAAGAGTTACAGCATAAGGGAACTGACAAAAACGATAGGAGAAAATATCTCGGACAGAAATTCTATACTGAGAAGCGCGGTGGATAGCGAAGTCCCTATATTTTGCCCTGCGATTGCGGATTCTATGATTGGGCTACATGCGTGGATATATAAACAAACGAACGATTTACGAGTGGATGCGTTCGATGACATGAAGGAATTGATAGATATTTTCTGCGAGGCGAACCGCACGGGTGCGATAATACTCGGTGGCGGTGTGCCAAAGAACTTCATATTCCAGACTGCGTTGATAGCGCCACCACGAGAAGAAGGGCAGGAGGGGTTCGATTACGCTATACAGATAACCACGGAGACGCCGGAGGATGGCAGTTTAAGTGGTGCGACCTTAGAGGAAGCGAAATCGTGGGGGAAAATCGGTGAGAAAGCGAAAGCAGTTACTGTTTATTGTGATGCTACGATTGCATTGCCGGTGATCGTGGCGGCGGTGCGTGAGCGAAGGCGAGAATGAAAAATGTAAAATATTTAATGTGATTTCCATCGCTTCTCAAAGGTTATTTCATTAATATTTAGGTTTTGTAAACTGGGGTTTTAATATCCTCTTCCTCTAAAGAACACATCAAAAATCTTAATAGCTTTATTGGGTATGCGTTCGCAGTCATGACAATTATTCAACTCTTTATGACCAAGACTTCGGCATTGCTCACAAATTGCAAAAGTTATCCGTAATCTATCTCCCATGAACTTCAATCTCCTTTTTCCTCTAAGTGTTCCTTCAAGAAATGTAGTGCCAAATTCAGGATTTTGTGAAAGCTTTTCATAAGCTTTCCTAATGCTCTTCTTTATGTGAGTACCTCCCTTTTCAAGTCTTTTTCGGCTTTTTTCTGCCTTATCAGTCTCATACAGGTCATATGTCATAACTCATATATTTCGACTTTCTTCGACTCGGTTGTTCTGGCAGATTCCATTGCTTCCATAAGGGAGTTGTATTCCTCTCTATCAAGAAGAGTATCAAAGGTTTCTAACCACTCTTCATCAATTTCAAACACTCTATTTGCCTCAATTTCGCTCAACTTTGTCAGAAGGTAATTCCCTTTAGGAACATCCTTAATCTTTGCCTTTGTTTTAGAAGGTATAATCTCAACCTTAGTTTCGTAAGCTAAATCCATAAGCTCACTTACCCATACATTTGAATATGTTTCTGCAACTTTTTCTATGTATCTCATAATATCACAATTCTCTTCTAAAAAAGGTTTAATCCCCTTTAGAAGCCCCTTACCGTGGTCTGTCAATTCGATAAATTCGTGCTCAGTAGCCAATTCATTTTCCATCAAATAATCTAAATCCCAATAAACTTCTGGTGTGAAAGGTCCCAAATGCCATTTAAAGAAGCTATAATTAAATCCCTTTACTTTATCCTCTACCATTTCTTTTTCAGCAAAGAATATCAGTTTCATCAGTTTAGTGATTCCCCTTAATTCTCCTCTTTCATTAACTTTGTTGATTAAGTAGAGCAAGAGCACTTTGTCTATTATTTCTTCATTTATATCTCGAATCTCTATTGTTTTGAAGCTTTGTGGCATATTTACATCCATCATATCCTCTTTCACCTCTTCCCCTTCTCTTACTACATTAGTTTCTTAATATAAAAAAGGATATGTTTCTTGATAGTTCTTTGATAATTAATTTTAATCGAAGAGTACATGGAAGACTCGGATACACAAAAACCTGACTGGGAGACAATTATATCAACTTCAATAACCATGACTTCCGTTCCCGTTAAGATGAGGGGTTTTTGTTTTGAAATCTATAATCAGACAATCTGGAAAGTCACGTGATGAATTTTATTGATTGTTAAACCCTTTTTTCGCTCACTTTAATCTCGCTTTCCTATATTTCGGATGATACTTCTTTATTATGTGCTCGTCAATCCTCTTAAGCTCTCCTTCCGGCAGCGTCGCCAACAAATCCCAGCCGAGGTTCAACGTCTCCTCAATACTCCTGTCTTCGTTTCTACTCTGCGTCACGAACCGCTTCTCAAACTCATCTGCGAACTCCAGATATTTTCTATCTCTACTTGTCAACGCCTCCTCACCCACGACCGCAACCAGGTCACGCATGTCCCTACCTTCCGCATAACCCGCATAGAGCTGATTAGATACGCCTGCGTGGTCCTCTCTCGTTCTTTCAGGTCCTATCCCCTCATCCATCAACCTCGACAGCGACGGCAATACGTCCACCGGCGGATATATGCCTCGTCTGTGAAGGTCACGAGAAAGAACGAACTGCCCCTCTGTGATGTAGCCTGTAAGGTCAGGTATTGGATGCGTTATGTCGTCATCCGGCATACTTAAAATGGGTATTTGCGTAATCGTGCCTTTTCGTCCTCTTATTCGACCTGCTCTTTCGTAATTCATTGACAAATCGGTGTACATGTATCCCGGATAGCCTCTTCTTCCCGGAACTTCCTCACGTGCCGCTGATATTTCACGTAACGCCTCGCAATAGTTCGTCATATCCGTGAGAATGACGAGAATGTGCATATCATATTCGTAAGCGAGGAATTCCGCCGTTGTCAATGCCATTCGCGGCGTTATCACACGCTCAATTGCAGGGTCATCGGCGAGATTGAGGAATGCTACTATCCGTTCGATTGCGCCCGTGCGTTCAAAATCGCGCATGAAAAACGAAGCCTCCTCGTGCGTAATCCCCATTGCGGCAAACACAACGGAGAACGGCTCTCCTGTGGTTAATACCTTCGCCTGTCTCGCTATTTGAGCGGCAAGGGCATTGTGCGGCATCCCGGCACCGGAGAATATCGGCAACTTCTGTCCCCTCACCAACGTGTTCATTCCGTCAATGGTGGAAATTCCGGTTTGGATGAACTCGCGGGGATAATCACGTGCAGTAGGATTTATTGCAGCGCCTATAACAGAAAGCCTATCTTCCGGTATCACCTCCGGACCACCGTCAATCGGTCTGCCCAGACCGTCAAAGAAACGACCAACCATGTCCTGTGAAACGCTTATCCTCATTATATCACCGGTAAATCTCACCCTCGTCTTTGACGTGTCTATTCCCGAGGTGCCTTCAAAGACCTGAACCACCGCAAGTCCTTTACTCGCTTCCAGCACCTGCCCGGTCTTTTCTTCTCCACTCGGCGTCACTATCTTCACTACTTCTCCATACGAAATACCTTCTACACCTTCCACAACGATCAAAGGACCCGCAGCTTCTCTTATCGTTGTGTATTCACGTGCTGAAATATCTACCGCCATTTCTTTTCACCTCTTATTTATAATTAGTTATTCTTATTCCATGATAATCAACCCGCTTTCAATTTAACAATAATCGTTGCCCTTGTTTGCATCACGACTCCTCCTTTCTCTTTATCTCTTCAAATTCATCTTTCATATCCTTCATTATCTCATCGTATTTCGCCTTAAAACCTTCACTTGGCACGTATTTCATCCTCGCTATGGCGTCCTTTATTCGCATCCGCTCCAGTTTCTCTACGCCTATGCCGCTCTCTATCGCTTCCATTGCACCGTCATACCATTGAAGAATGATTTTTGCCATCAGGTATTGCTTTTCTAAAGAGCAGAAAGAGTCTATCTCGTGGTATGCGTTTTGTTGCAAAAAATCCTCTCTTATCATGCGAGCAACTTCTAATGTTCCTCGTTCACGCGCCGGCAGTGCATCTGCACCAACGAGCTGGACTATCTCTTGCAGTTCCGCCTCCTTTTGCAATAACCCCATCATTTCCTCTCGCTGCTCCATGTAGTCCGGAGCTGCGGATTTCGCAAACCATTCGCGTAAGCTGCCGAGATAAAGAGAATAGCTGCGTAGCCAGCTTATAGCGGGAAAATGCCGTCTATCTGCTAAAGAAGAATCGAGAGCCCAGAAATCACCCACCACTCGTAACGTATTCTGCGTCACAGGCTCTGAGAAATCACCCCCTGGCGGTGATACCGCACCTACTACCGTAACGGAACCCATCCTTTCCTCCGAATCCGAGCATAACGTTTTTACTCTGCCCGCACGTTCGTAGAAATCCGCTAATCTCGTTGCTAAATAAGCCGGATAACCTTCTTCACCCGGCATCTCCTCCAACCTTCCTGATATTTCTCGCAGTGCTTCCGCCCATCTTGACGTAGAATCCGCCTGTATCGCCACGTCATAGCCCATGTCACGATAATACTCGGCGAGCGTGATTCCCGTATAAATAGACGCTTCTCGCGCCGCAACCGGCATATTGGAGGTGTTTGCAATAAGAGTTGACCGCTCCATCAGCGTTTCTCCACTATAAGGGTCAATAAGCTTTGGAAAATCCTCCAGAACCTCCGCCATTTCATTCCCCCGCTCTCCGCACCCTATATAGACGATGACTTGTGCGTCTGCCCATCTAGCTAATTGGTGCTGCATTACCGTTTTTCCCGTTCCAAAACCACCTGGAATGGCTCCCGTCCCTCCTTTCGCTATCGGGAAGAAGGTGTCATTAATGCGCTGCCCGGTCAGCAAAGGCACCTCAGGGTCTAATTTCTCCTTGTACGGTCTTCCTTTCCTCACCGGCCATTTCTGCATGAGCTTCAATTCCATATCCTCGCCATCCGTTTGTATCCTCGCTATGCTTTCGTCAACAGTGAATTGCCCCTCTTTTAACTCCAAAAGCGTGCCTCGCAGTCCAGGCGGCACAAGAATTTTATGCTTTATCACCTTTGTTTCTTGAACCTCGCCCAAAATATCTCCACCCACTATCTCTTTGCCTTCCTCTGCGTTAGCCGAAGATGTGAATTCCCATTTCTTACTGCGGTCGAGTGCATCTACATATACGCCCCTTTTCACGTAATCACCCACTTTGTTCCTTATACTTTCCAAAGGTCGCTGCACACCATCGTAAAAATTCTTTAATATCCCCGGTCCGAGTTCAACGGATAAAGGCGCCTTCGTCCTTATCACCGGCTCACCGGGCTTCAATCCCGTTGTATCCTCATATACTTGAATATATGCAAAATCGCCATCCAACCTTATCGTTTCGCCCATCAATCCCTCTTCTCCCACTCTTATCACTTCGTACATCTCGCATCCTCGCATCTTATCTGCAACAACTAACGGACCTGTAATTTTTGCTATTATACCTTCTTCCCCCATCTTTTATCCTCCTTATTCTTATCTTACTTAGAAATCTCTTAAACTAAAAAAGTTATTACAAATCACTTCTTCTCCCACTTATACAATTCCATCACCTGGGAAAGCGTCTTCCCGCTTTTTATCTCCTCTCTTACTCGCTCCTCGTTTTTCCATACCTCCTTTGCACGCCTTGCTATTTCATACGCGCGCTCCTTTGGAACGACCACAACGCCGTTGTCATCGCCTATTATCCAATCTCCGGGTTTCACTTCCTGTCCACCGCACTTTATCTCCGCATTTAGTTCTCCGAAGCCTTTTGGCTCACCGGCATTCGGCACGATGTACTTTGCGAAAACAGGGAATCGTATTCGCCTTATTTCTTCCACGTCTCGCACCGCACCGTCTATAACAAAACCTGCAATTCCTTTTTGCTTACAACTCCACGATGCGAGTTCACCCCAGGGCGCAACGTCCTTCGAGCCAGCATAAACCACGATTACGTCTCCTTCCTTTGCCACATCCGTTGCCTCTACCGGCTTCGCCCAATCGCCCTCAAACGTCTGCACGGTTACCGCCTTACCCACGAGCTTTATATCCTCGAACAGCGGTTTTATACCTCGCATTACACCTTTACGATGCATTGCATCCGATATGTTCGGTGTGGACACCTGCATAAACAACTCGAAAATCTGGTCATCCAATGTCTTCTTCTCCTTTCTTTCTCCTCTCTCACTTCTCAAATCCATGCTTTCTCTTATCTTTATCGTTGATTCTTTCACCTTCGCAGACCTCGTTATGTTCCCACCTACAATAATAACGTCAGCACCTAAATTCACCGCTTCTGATGCCATTTCAGCATCTACACCGCCCGCAACTGCCAACGGCGTGTTTATCGCCGCAGATACTTTTTCCAGAAGACTTAACGTATCCATACCCTGCATCTGCCGGTCTATCCCCACGTGCACGCACACGTAATCCACACCCATCTCTTCCATCTCCTTTGCTCTCCGCACCGGGTCATCTACGTTCATTATATCCACCATAATCGCTACGCCGTATTTACGAGCGGATTTTATAGCCTCTTCTATAACGGCATTATCTGCAACTGCAAGTATAGAGACCACCGAAGCACCTGATTTCGCCGCCATCTCCACTTCTATCGCACCCGTGTCCATCGTTTTCATATCCGCAACTATTTTCACGTCAGGGAAAGCATCTCTCAGCGTTCTTATTGCATTCATTCCTTCACTTTTTATTAACGGCGTGCCAGCCTCTAACCAGTCAGCACCACCTTCTACACTCTCTTTTCCTATTTCTATCGCTCTTTCCAACTCGAGCACGTCGAGAGCAACTTGCAGTATTTTTCTCTCTTTCTTTCCCTTCATGTTCGCTATTAGCCCTTGTTTTATTGTTTATTGTAATAACTTAATAATTGGAGAATAAAAAATGGCAAGTGAAGAAGCTATCAAGCGTGCAGCTCGTGATATAACAAAAGCGAAAAGAGTCGTAGCGTTTACCGGTGCAGGTATATCAGTGGAAAGCGAAATTGCTCCGTTTAGGGGTAAGGGTGGATTATGGGAGAGATACAATCCAGAAGAGTATGCGCACATAAGCACGTTCAGGAACAATCCAGAGAAATCATGGATAATGCTAACGGAGATGCTTACGTTCATCAAAAAAGCAAAACCCAATCCAGCACATCTTGCCCTCGCCCCTTTGTATTGGGAATATTCCCAGAATGGGACATTTTTCAGTTTCACACAGGAGCATATAAAACGATGTCATGAGCGTTCATAGGCGTCTCTCCGATTTTCTTCAATATCCCCTTATTTTCAATTA
>Ga0209986_10000393_pt1 | contig 41732 bp, 80 predicted proteins | sample BlataG_FD_183168 | JGI IMG/M metagenome (GOLD analysis project Ga0209986, IMG submission 183168) | Deep subsurface microbial communities from Black Sea to uncover new lineages of life (NeLLi) - Black_00105 metaG (SPAdes) (version 2) | ecosystem: Environmental > Aquatic > Marine > Oceanic >... | reverse complement strand
ACGTATCGGTGGTATCCGCACTGATAGTCATGTATTCAGGCGAAGTGATGGCATTAGGTGGGTCTTGTAGGTGAATGGCAAAGGTGCTGGCATCCAGAGAGAACTGGCGTATGCCGTTGGCTGGGGTGTCATCTCCCGCCTGCCAGTCTCCACTGGTGGAATCATTGATATTGATTGTCACACCAGAAACTGCCGTAGAGTCCGAATCGTCTAAAAGATAAAGAGTAACCGTATATGTTCCCGAACCACTGCAACGACTGGAAACTGGATTTTCATGTATCCAAATACCCGTAACATAGCCATCTGCCGTAGCGTCCCCATCATCCTCAAAATAGGTTATCTTGACTACGTGCGTTCCGATGCTGTCTAATTCAAGACCCTCTCCCATTAGAAGTTTGCCGTCACCGGAGAAACAGGGAAGCACTCTTATTTCAGCATAGAAATTCAACGTATCTGCACCACCGTCCCCATCATAACCAAATTCGACACGGGCACTGTCACAATCAGCCGTATGCGTGAAAGTCACCGCCGCCTGTTCACCGTCTACGGACGATCCGAAATTGTTAGCCCAAGACAAACCATACAGAACACAAATCACACATGATAACAGAAAGAGTCTTTTCATTTTAGTTCCCTTATTGTCGGGTGTATTCAATGGTTATAGTAACAAAATCTACATCACCACTTACCGACGTAGTTTTCCATCCAAGATAATCTCCGGCATCAATCGAAGCATTGGAGAGGGATGTGGTTCTCTCTTCGCCAGTGGTGAACGTCCAGTCGGAGCTATTACAAACCACCGGATTGGCGGCATCGTTATCGTATTCCATCAGACAGCCAACAACGTTAGTGCCACTAATACAAACCCCATTACAAGCTATCAGTGTGATTGCATTGGGAGTCATCCAGAAAGGAAAGTCATGGGTGGTGGCAGGGTCTTGGATCACAAAGGATTTGGTTAAGGTGTCAGCATAAAGTGAATCGTGTATCTCGCTGTTGGTGCTATATCCTGGGGCGTTGGCATACATCGTATCATGAATATCGTCACGTAACATCCAAGCTGTATCGTGAATAGCCGTCCATAAGACAGCAGAAGTATCATCGAGATGTGCCCACAAAGTATCCCCAATAGCATCATGCAACATCCACGCAGTATCATGTATGGCAGTCCATAGAACGGCACTTGTATCATCCAAGTGTGCCCATGTGGTATCGTGTATTTCAGCTTCACTTGCTATATTCCCCGCAGTTATCCCGTCTATCGTAGCTGTGCCCTCCATAGTTAAAACCCCTGCGGCAGTGGTCTTGATATAATTAGTCCAAGCTCCGTCACCCATAAATATGTCGCCATTTTCTTTTATTGCCATTCTTTTTACGGGAGTAGCCGAAGCGTCAGGTGAAGTAAGAAGTTCTATTCTCCCCGGCATATCAGTATTGCCACACGTTCCATCAACAGTAACACGAATCTCAGCCGCCACATCGTATCCATCCGTGTGATAACCGAAAAAATACACAGATCCCAAATAGTCACCACTTGATACATCATCGGTTGGGTTTCCATCACGTTTTCGTCTATAACCCTGAAACGGTGGATCGGCATCAACATCTGAACTGTTAAGCAAATAAAGTGCTCCCGTCATTTCGTCACCACTTATATGCACCCACTCATCCCAATGGGTAGCGGTGGTATCGTGTATTTCCGACTCCGCCGCATCTCCATCAAGCCATGTTGCCCAGTTGGCATTTAAGGAATCGTGGGTTGTTTTCTCAATATGATTTTTCGTTATAAAAATGCTTTCCGCTTGTGCCGATGTGATCCTAAAGGCATCGTTAAAGACAAAATCTTCCGAAGTGGAATCCACATGATCCCCCTTAACCGACTGAGCGACCAGACCCCCAGCCATATCGTCAATATATTTTTTGGTCATAAACATACTGTCGTCTGTCGATGATTTAATCCTGAACGCATCATTGAATACAAAATCCTCAGAGGTCGAATCTACGTGATCTCCCTTAACCGCCTGATCGGACAATCCCGCACCCGTAGCTGGACTTTCAAACTGTCCATAAGCCGGATCGCAATTCATATTATCTATTACCCAGCATAAAATGATGATAAAAGCTAAAACAAAAACCAATTTTATGGAACGCCATCTATTTCTTTTCATTAACAAATCCCCCTAATGAACAATGATTACTTGACCCGCTTCCGGTGGTGCCCCGGTAGTATAGGTGAACACCCAGAAAGGCTGGTTGGAAGTATATTCCGTCGAAGAATATCTCTGGTAATCTGCACCACTATATAATATTATACCTTCTTCATTGATAGTCCCGTCATACCATCCCTGGGCAAGTGAAGCTGATATATCAAAACCATACCAATTCCCACTACCCACATTCGACTCTGTATCTTCGGTTGTGGCTTTTCTATCAGCACCAGTGCCATCACCGCTATTGTCAACTCCTTCATCATCGGCACTATTACATCCCGCCGTCGTCCACTCATAAGCATCCGAAGCCCAGTCAGACCAAGTGACATCCCCATCATCATCATCTACTCCGCTCTCGTCACCCTCAACCCAGGGCTTGAAAACCCGATATGCAGAAACATCCTGAATGCTTGTGTGTGCATTACAATAAACACTACACACACAAGCCGAAATGGTAGCATTAGCACCCAATTCAGTAGCAACATTCTTTACTCGAATAAGAGTCGCATAAGCAACACCACTATATAGATAATCATAACCACCATAGTTTTTCTCTGCATTGGCACTCATAATCATGGCATCCTCTATGTTGGTGGTGCCCGTTATCTTCTTAGTATCCCCCCAAGCCTGCCCGCAAATCACGAGCAGGAGCACCGCCAACTGCAAACCGATAACTGATAGCTTTTTCATTTTTCCTTTCAGGACACAACCCTTCACTTATTAAAAACCGCTATTACCACCGCCACCGCAAGGATGATACCGGCTAAAAGTAGAACCCTTTTCATAAGGTGTAAAGCGTGTTTTCTCATTATCCTTTCTTTCAGAGCATAGCCTCATCTAACGAGAACCTGCCCTTGTCAAGAGGGAAATTTACAAATTTACAATTCTGTAAATTTGTTACTTGACAAATCTAAGCCACCGTTAATATACCCGCCGTTGAAGGCTCAGATCAAAGACGGGGTGGTTATTGTTTGTCAATCTGTCCAACCAATGATTTGACCAGTGTTTTAAAAAATACTTTGTCTACGGTCTCAATCAGTATGCCAGCCGGACCCTTAAAGACAAAGACTTTGTCAAACAACTCAGCCAACTGGTCTTGGATTTCTTCTTTTCTCAACTCATCCAGATCAATCTCCATCTTAATCATTTTAGGCACTTTTGCCTCCTTTCTTTTTCCTGTCCGGTGAATTCAGGAAAATTAAAACTGCACCAATTATAGCAATGGCTAAAAGCGTCCATTTGCTTTCAGGTAATGCTTGAGCTATGGTGAGCAGGAGAGCGAGAATACTCACCAGTGTTATTGAGGTTGAACTTCGTAAGCTCAGAATATGATTAGGGGCTTTAAGTTTCATCCGTCACCTCCTTATTTTTTCTTTTTTCCTAACCCAGTTCCTCGTGGTGGTAATTTATCCGTTCCATGAATTCTTTTGTGTCTTATCCTCCGCTCTGCATCCGTTCTCGGTTTGCCTATGCGTCTTGTTCCTGCTGCCACTCTTTTTCACCTCCCTTATTTTAACTTTTTCCGTTTTTTGAGGGTGTGTTCACTTGAAACCAAGTCACATTCATCCTTGAACTTTCTTGAGTGCCCAAATTTCTTGGCACTAACCGTTACCCTAAAACCATCAAACAGGGATTTAATCGCCTCTCCTACAACTAATTTTTGGTCAACATTTAATCCCCTATAAGCCTTCTCCGCGACTATAAACTCAGGATTTGCCATCGTCTTTCACCTCCTTCAAAATCTGAGAGTTCGATATACTTGTTTGCATCATAATCATCTGTGTAGCCATAAGAATATTAGCCGTCTTTTCATCTATTTCCCCAGAACCCTTAGCCCTCTGAATGGTGAGCATGGCTTCCCGAGCAAGCGTGATCTGTTTGTCTGTGTTGTCAACAAGACCCTTGAACATTATAACCCCAAATCATTAGGTTTAAAGTTTTTGCATTTCTTCTTTTCACCATTACCCTTAAAAAACCTTTTTATTCGATTCCGAAAAAGCCAAGCAATGAAAGGGATTAAACTCAGTTTCACCAAATCCAAAGTTTGTATTATTACATGATCCGTGCAGGTTAAAGTCATTTTTTGCTAACTCTTCCATTCAACTCTTTTAGGTGATTCTTGATCTCTTGCAAATCTTTACTGATGTGCTCATAGTGAGTCTCTATCTTAACAATATCCTCCCTGTTTTTGTCCGCCTTTTTTTTTAACGGCACAAAAAAGTAAACCAAAACGAGAACTAATAGCCATCTTATACCCTCAAGAATTTCAGGAGTCATAAGCCAAAAATTCCTCCAGTGTGAAAGTGATCGGTTCGGTCATTTTAAAATCCTATCCCAGTTAAAATATCCTTAAATCGTTCTTGAAATGTCTTGCGTTCTTCTGGTTTTAAATCCTTTAGAGTATCCTTGATTTTCGCCATAATTCTGTCAAGTTCCGGTCTAAATTTCTCTTCTGCTTGGCTATGACCAAACGCTTTTTTCCAAGCCAATTTTTCCTTTGACACTCGCTTATAATTTCTCGTTAACTCGTTAATTTCTCTACCAACCCTCTGCAAGTGTCGAATTTTTAATTCCTTAGTCTCCATTTCTCTTGTCTTAATTCCTAAGAGGGTGCTACCTATGGTCTCAGGATAGGTTCTGGTTTTGATCCCACCAGAAGCTTTTAAACGTGGGGTCTTTTGTATGGTTTCCACCCATGCCTTCCAGTCATACCCCCCCTTAATGTCTGTTCCAGGAATGCCCGGCGTCCAGGCGGGAAGAGCTTGTTGAGTAAGATTATTTGCCCAATCTTGCATCGACTCAAGCACTGTCGGTTTGGCATGTGTGATAATGGGACGCTCAGTAAACGGATCAATACCAGTCTTTATCGCCGCCACAGTGCTAACCAAGGGATTCGATATTATTCGCCACGGATCACCAGCATACTCTATTGCATCACCCCAGGGCATGTTATAGGTCAAATCCCACATTCTAAACTTCTCTTTGTTTCCCAATGGCAGAAGCACATGCAATCCCCCCTTCATATAAGTTGGCATGTTTCTCTGCACTTCTTTCCATTCCTCCTCTGAGAAATCCAGTTTTCTTTTGGAAAACTCGGTTATCATTTTAGGCATACTCAGCCATTTGGCAAAAGTCAAAGGTCTTTCTCTGGCGGCAATTCCCATGATTCTGGTCGCTTCGGAGGTAAAGCTGAAAAAAGGCAAAGGAAACGATCTGAGAAATTTCGTAACTCCGGGTACCTCAGCATAGTTAGGCATCCACTTGAAAGCCGCACTTACCGCCTTGTCCATCGTGGCACCCTTCGCCAATTGATCCATCACGATCCACTGTTTGAATAGCTGATCCTGTGCAGTGAAGAACCTACCGAGACCAGTTATTCCTCCTTTAACCCACTTCTCGGAAGTCTGACCAATGAGATCAAACATATTGCCCTTTGATTGCCTGACGGTCTCAAAAAGTAGCTTGGCTTCTGCGGGTATAAATTCAGTCCCCAACAATCCCCGTTTGACAAGTTCTTTGTGTATGGGTCCCTTATGAATGTAATCAACAAAGGCTTTTTCAAAAAGTTTCGCACTCTCAAAACGCCAAGGTTGCACGCCCGCCAAATCGACAAAGAAGACATTGGCGAATATATTTCTACCCCAGCTTGCCGGTCGAGGGATGACCTTTCCAAATTTCCAACGCCCAATCCATTTTTTATATGTTGCCGCCCATTGTCCAGGGATTGTAAACATTTGATTTAGTTCGTTGGCTACTTCGGGGTGCACCCAGCTTTTCCTCAAAGGTCCTAATCCCCAGGTCGGAGTCTTGGTCATTTGGACAAATCCTTTCTCTTTAGCTATGGCTTCGGAAATAGTTGACCACTCTGGATTTCTGGCAATGTCGTCCAGAAGGTTCCACGTAGCCAGATCACCTCCAATCTGGGACATTCGCTTCTGCACAGGATAGGACGCATACATGATCTCACCCATATTCTTGAGGATGTGATCTGGGATGTCCTCTCTGGCCTTCAGGTAGCTTCGTTTACCCCTGAATCTAACCGATCTAAAAAGCCCCCATTTCAAAAGATTCTTATCTTGCTCTTTGGTAAGAAACATGCGGGGGAAATAACGCACGCCTCCATATTTCATGCCTCCACCCACATGATAATGCTGTTTGAGGCGTGTCTTTATTTTATCGACTTTCTCTTGAAGATTTTGTTTTTGAGCTGTCCAGCCAGGATAGGGGGAGCGAAATTTACTTTTTGTTGTGAGGATCCCCCGTTTTACTAATTTAGCCAGTTGATTCGCAAGCGATTTTCCAATAGCCGGATCAAGTTGATCGTTCAATGTTTTCACCTCGGCATGGGTCAATCTCTCATGGTAAAGTCTATTCATGGCTTTCTGCCAAGGTTGACTCGGCTCACCCACTACTTCTTCAAAGGCCTTAGGAATAAACCTGCCATGTTCCCCAAATCGCTTAATCGGGATTTTAGTAACCTCCCGCAAATGTTCTGTGGCTGGAGTAATCACCCCACCAGAGATAATGTCCTTTGCTACTCTCTGCTCAGGTAAAGACAAGGCGGCAAGTTTAGCTCCAGTCTCCCCTGCCTCTTCAACAAGCATACCCTTCTCACCTTCAAACCCCCTCATACGCTCCCTGAAACCCGATGGAACTTTCCGCTGCACAAACCATTGGGCAGCCTCCGCCAGCTTGGGGGTTTTCTCTACTATTTCAGACATGCCTCGTGCACTGCCCGTTACTTCGGGATGAGTCAAAGGAAACCCACGTGCTACAAGCTCTTTAGCTTTTTTAAAAGTCTTAACAATGATCTTTTTTCCTTCCGGTGTCATAACCTCATAGACCCTCTTATCTGCCAACCATCTCATAGTTGGCTGAAGACCGCCCAAAACCCCGGTTACCCCACCAAAGATAGCCGCTTCTTTACCCATCTTCGCCAATCGTGATTCTTCTTCAGTCTTTTGTTGCACCGCCCCTACTCCTGCACCAGCCATAATATTAGAAAGTGTGGAACGAGCAAGTTGGGGAAGTTTTCGCACACCCGGCAATGTCTTAGTCAGCCAACCAGCGGTTCGTATACCTCTCATTAATGGAAAAAGCTGTCCAGCAAAATCACCGGCTTTTCCCATCTGCTCCACTTCTGGAGTAATTGCCAATTCTTTCCGTCGACGCTCCGCCTCTTTACCGAATATCAGATCCAATAGTTTTTTAGAGCCACCAAAAGTCATACCACTGGCTACGCCATGAACAAGCGAAGCCAATTCTTCATCGCTAAGTCCAGTATACTCCTCTTCAATTAATTTTTTAATACTTTGTCTGGAACTAATAGGTAGACTAATCCCCGTTGTATCCGTAACAGGTAAACCCAATTCCAAGCGTTCCTGGCGTTTTCTTCTAAGTATCTCTTCTAATTCTTCTTTTGTAAGGGGCATAACAAATTAAGAAACTATATTTAACGTATCTTTTGTATGATAGGCACAATCATTCTTTATGTTCTCGGTGGAATTGTCATCTTAGGTTTTATAGTTGCATTCGGGTCATCCATGTTTTCTGCTAAATTTTATGAAAGACATCCACAAATGAAGTCGTTGGGTATTCCTTTATTTATATTGATAATTTTCCTCTGGTTTTTCATAACCGCTATACCCCTCGCATTGTTTGATTATTACCTTAATCCTTCTTTTCTTCTCCTCTTAATTCCCGCACTGCTTTGGATGTCCGCTACAATCTGCGGTGCAATCTGGCTTTTAACAAAAATCAACAAAACGTAACAATCTATTTAATACCCAACTCCGCCATAATAAATTCGATATAATCATCTGGATAGCCCATCGTTTTTAAGTTTGCTAATATCCCCTCTTTGGTTTTACCAAAGTCGCCATCCCGTATCGCCTTTTGCATATCTCTTTCATCTTCTAATGGAGGATAACCCTTCATTATCCGGGCTTTTCTTGCCTCCTCCATTGTGGCTTGGTTGCCCGTCTTAGCACCAAGACGCTCCGTTGCCCTGATTCTATACATATTGAATTCAGCACCTGGAGGCACAAAATCCCCGACCATACTATAGTCTGGAGGTAATATTTGAGATAAAGTGCGACCCGCCCTTTCTTCTTTAGTCACACCCAGAACCTTAGCTAATTCTTCTTCATCTTCAGTCCATGCTTCTCCTGTTTTTGTTTTTTGAAAAAGGTCTAATTTCATTTGACTAATCTGTTGGCTGGGAGTTAGTCCCGACTTTGTTGAAATCTTATCCGGCCAAAAACGTGCCGCTACATCTATGTCTCCTGGAGTCCATTCATCACCTTTTTTTAATTTCTGCAAAAGGTCTAATTTCATTTGATTCATTTTTTGGCTGGGAGTTAATTCTTTTTCTTCTTTTGCCTTTGGTCTAAGCCGAGCAATCTTATACTCCATATCCAATTGTCTCATTATTTCATTATAAGGTGATCTTGCAAAAAGCGGAGGCAAATCTCTTTGAGCCTCCTTGGAAACACTCATCGGTCCAGCAGGAAACGGTGAGGGGTCTGTTCCAACCAAAGAGCGAAGCTGTTCCCAGGGCATCATTTCAGGGGCAGCCTGCCCCATCATGTTTATATCTTGAGGCAAAACCACACCTTCACCAGTTTCTAAAGCACCACCGATTCTCTGCTGTTGGACTAATTTCTCAAGTTTTCTCTGTTGAAGAAACTGCCCCAGTTGTGGGGCAAACGAGCGAAGAAAATCCAAAAAATCGGTTTGTTGACCACGATACAGTTGGCTGAGGGCATCTTCATAACCACCCATCATACCACTCCAATCATAATTAGTTCCTAGCGGCATTTTTTCCTCCTATACCACAACGGGTGGTCCTCCTAAAAACATTAAAGCATAAGGAGCAATTGCACTTAACATATCCCAGAAACCATCATCCTGTCCCTGTGCCGCTGCCCTTGCCTGTGCAATCATCATTTCCATTTCTAACTTTTTCATCAGTAGATCAATGTCTTGCCCCCTGAATCCCTGTAATCCAGCCAAGGCACTTTGCCATTCCTGTTGTTGAAGTCCAGCCGAACCCAACTCAGCCTGCACGGTTGATCGTTGAGTAGTCGCTCCCGCCTGTGTAGCAAGATTCATTAACTGTTGCAATCCCTGCATTCCCATTCCCTTCCTCTGAAAAGCCTGTGCCATTTCATTTGCAAGCTGACCATAACCAGCCTGATGTCCAGCTAATTCTTGCCCATATCCCTGCAATTCAGCTAAATATTGTTGGGTTTCTGACTGTTTTCCCCGATAAGCCGCATCAATTTGACCCTGAAGTGATTGAACCAAGTTGCCAATCCGGTCTTGAGACCAACCCGCCCCAAAGGAATAGGAACCTCTCCCTCCTGCCCCGTATGCCCTTTGTGCTTCTTCTAACCGCTTTTGTAGGCCTACATCCGGCATTCCCCTCTCTGGTGCAAGGGGCGGATTTCCCGGTGGACCATATTCACCTAACCGTCCCATCCAGTCAGTCAAATCCCAAGGACTTGGTGTCGTTCCTCCCTTTTCTTGCCACATTTTCCATAAATCTTGAGAATATTCACCTGGCACATATTCAAAGGGATCTATGTCGGGAATTTTAATGATTGGTCTTTGTGGGCTCTCAAATCTCCCATAAAGCGTATTCAACATCTTCTCATACCATTCATCCCACCAATCTTGACCTTGCCCCCCCCCTTCACCATAACCATAATTCGATCCATTCATTCTATTTCCCTCCTCCCCCAAACAATTCCTTCATAAATTTATTCATAATCGACTCCCAATACTTATCCGATCCAAGATGACCCTCAAACATGGGTGCAAACTGCTGTGCCATCTGTAGGGTAGTTCTCACCCTTTCCGACCAGGGCATTTGCATCTGTGTTCGCATAGGTGCCATAAATCTATTGGCAAGCATATCATAACCTCCGGCGACAGGAACGTTTGTCCTGCTCATCTGTGATCCCAATGCCCCGCCAAACTGTCCGACAAGCTGATCGAAAGCGGATGTTTCCTCTGCTCCCATGCGTTGAAACAAATTTCGATAAAGATCAGGAAACCATTCCTCGGAAGAGTATCCCTGTCCCGCACCAGCACCGACATCCCCACCATAACCTGCGCCTCCACCAAAACCTGCGCCTCCACCAAAACCATACGGAGTCGTTCCTGAGCTTGCGGGAAGTCTACGATTCCCCATTAAACCTTCAGCAGTAGTAAATGGATTAGTCTGTCCACCTCTATATCCATCCCTTCGTGGTATATTAGGATAATTAAAAGCCATCTTTATTCGCCTCCCCTGTGTCCTAAGTTATTTAGTATTGCCGACCAGCCCTTAATTATAAGGCTATCGACATTCGATTTGTTTTCGATCTCTATGGAGAAGTTCTTTCCCTTAACCTTCTCCCCTAACATCCACCAGGAAGTTCTTTTGCCACCAAGATGAACCAAGTCCGAATCGGATGGTGTGGTTCCGTAGTCCGTATAGTAATAAACCCAAATGTCTCCTGAATCGGATTCCGTCTGAAGATAAAACTGGCGAAGCAATTTATCATCTACGGGCAAATCGTTGTCAAAGAAACCCGATTGCATGGTGGCTATGACCGGCTCACCGTAAACCTCGCCAAACGCACTGCTGGTGTCGTCATCAAACACACCCCCGTATTGATAGAGAAAGGGTTTGTCGAGACCAGAAAAAAGTAAATTAGATGAGGCATCTCCTTGAAATAAAGCCCCCGCTTCAAGTTGGCTAACATAAACCGACTTGGTGGCAGAAGTTAATGACCGTAAATTAATCTCCAGAGCATCAATATCAGATCTCTCCCATGCCTGATTGTCTGCGGGATTAGTATTCATAGAGATAACATAATTCGTCCACCAAATTGAAGTGTTGAGTGTATCCACAGGATAAATTGATCCAGATTTAATACCCACGATTATTCTCTGTTCAAATAATGACCCCCTTGCACGTAAATATAGAATTACCGACTTTATACTTGCACCCGTAGGCATATCTACAATATTCGCAAATGCAAACTGCTCGTTTTCACTCGATACTGCAGTAGAAACATAATTGGCATCATCGGGGCCTGTGTGTGTCTCGTCAATCTGGGCATAGTGATCTGAACCAGCACCCGTTTCATCCCAATCGGTTGTAGTGCCATCGGCATTTGGCAATATCAACTCATACCTTGAATATTCGGGCGGAGTAACAAGGGCATTGCCAAATCCAAACCCCAAGGGATACCACTGCTTTGTCCCTTCGTCAAAAACCAGCGTCTTGTCTCGATCATAGCTGAACCAATATTGATTGTTATAACAAACCCCCGCACAGTAATCCAAATAAGAGGGATCAATGTTTTTTAAGTATTCGTCTATCTCATAGGAGATTTTTTCAGGCTTATAAGACATGCTCCCGTATATGTTTGAACTGAACCGATATATCCCGTCCTGTGCGGGAAAATAGATATAATTATCACCCATAGCTATGGCATTGGGACTAACACAGCCTAAACTCTTTGTAATCGGTGTAGCTACACAGGAGGCATTGATTCCATAAATCGAATACTTTCCAAAGACTATCAGATATCCATTGAACACACGCATCGCCACAATTTCATCATGCCTGCCCATGTCCAGATTGATAAAGTTTTCAGGTGGAATATCATCGGGATCGTGCACTTTAGAAAAATAAATTCTGTTATTCAGCCATTCCGAGTTTACGAAAAACCTATCCCCATAATAAGCTCCCGCTTTTCCGATGGGATAGCCCAAAGTCGATCCCACCGAATCGGGACGGGCTAAAAGTAGAAAGGTGGTTTCTGCGTCACAAGTATCACCACACAACTTTACATGAAACCAATTATTACCATTGTCTATGATCTCCAAATAACTGCTACTGCATTTTAGCCAATAACCGATCCATTCATCCGCCGTCCATGCCGCCGATGAATCCGCCACCCAAGAAGTATCTCCCCCCACCGTGCTGTCAGCATCGAATGTCCCTGTATCTATCACACCCAAAGCCTCGATAGTATCCCTATCAATCCAGATTCTTGTCGAGTCCGTGCCATTCATCACGATCACCCCAAAGGGTGTAGAGGCAAAATAAGTTAAGATAGCAGACGTAGTATCAATACCGACAAAATTTAGGTCAGCACTTAGCAGAGCGTAGCATAACGATTCAGCCGTAGAGGCAATTATCTGTGGTGTGGCACCACCCATTGCCATACCATATACCCCACTTAACAGGGTCGAATCATTTGGATTCGCTTTTTGAATCCCCACCCGTTTTTCAAGTGACACAAATCCTTTTGGTAGGAAATTGTTCAAAACAATAGCCTGCTCTTTGGGCACTTTATTAGTTGGCATAAACAGATTAAGTCCCCCAAATTGATGTGTGCCAACCTCAAGGGATTGAGATTCCGCCTGCGGTAAAGACAAGGGAGAAAAGGAAGGCACTTCGGGTCTTGTCAAAGATGCCATGTCCTGTGTAGGCACTGTGGGTAAAACCAAGGGCAAAACAAAGGGACTATCCGGCTTTGACACAGAGACCGACTCCTCCGGTGGCACTATGGGCAGATTAAAATTTTCCTGTGCCCAAAGAACGGTCGGCATTAAGATTATTAAAAGAAAAAGTCTCTTCACTTCTTAATCTCCCTGGGTAGGATTATGTAATCATATCTCTTCTGCTCAAAGAGCAGTTTCTTATTAATCCACTGGTCATAAAGAGCAAAATACCAGCTTGCCTTGTTGTATTTCCCTGCTTTGGCATAACATTTACCCGTAGCATAAAGGGCGATCAGTGGAACATAATGATAGGGAATATTAGTTGTATCGGAGGTATCCGAAAGGTTGATTGCTTCTGCCGCATAAATCAATTCCATTGTGTCTACTGCACTGGGGGCGGGGTAAAACCATATCCTCATCGTTGTGTCTTTCACTGTGTTCTTTCCGGTAATCCACACATATCTTGAAGCGGTAAGGTCTGTGGCCGCCGCTATCTTTCCAACAGCAGAAGGATGGATGTGGTCAAACGCCTTTACTCCAGAATAAGCATCGGGATATATAGCGATAAAAGCACGGAAGTTGACAGGCAACGCATAGTATTTCGTATTAGCCGCCCAGACAATAGTATCAACATCGAGGATAATGTTATACCCCGCCAGATCCCGACAAGCATGGTTAATAAAATCATCCAGCACCGAATCAGGAAAGAGCGCATCCGTCATCACCAAAAACTCATTCTTGACATCCTGCCGAAGCTCACCCAAGGTCGTGCAGATATTCTTATCCTGTGGTGTTGCAGCACCCACAGCAGACCCCACCAAGAGAAACAACAAAAAGATGGTAATTAAAAGTTTCTTCATAAATCCTCCCTTAATTTAAGGCATTCAATTTCTGTATTCTTTTTGAACGATAAGTAGATTTTTCCATCACCATTTTCTTGGGGTGCATTCGTCCCGTAAAGGATTTAATTAAATCTTTTGTGTCCTGAACGGCTCGAAGATAAATTGCTATTCCTTCGGGCTCGGAACTTGTCCTGAACAGATGCTTGGCTACCAATGCCACCATCAACGGAAAGTAGTTATCGGGAAAATCGGTCAAATCGGCCACAACAGACTGACAAGTCAAGTAGACGGTTCCTGACAAATTCGGAATCTTATAAAGCCATAATTGATCCTTAAAATAACAACACTCAGAAGGCACTCCCGTTCCGGCTATTCCCCGATAATGATATTGATATTCTCTTTCAGTCCAGGAATCACCTAATATTTGCCTGGTGGTTCCTGAGACAAAAACGGCTGAGGTTATTCGATCCACATCACCACCACTTGCAAGTGTTACGTCATAATTTGGTGTCCTTGATACGACCGTAATGTCGTCTGGATGAGCCTGGGCATCAGGCAGATCGATATAGTGACCCATCTCTAAGAATCCCGCCTTTGTCGCCACCTGAAGCCGTGGATCGTCTATCTGTAAGTGAAAGAAAAGATTCTTTAAATCTTTGTATAAAGTCGCTGTGTTCATTTATACACCAATCCTCTGAAATAACATTGCCTCCCTTCCCCATCTACCACCCCCAAAACTTGTTGATTCCCAGCTTTTCAATACGTCTTTCCCCTTTTGATACCAAGAACGTTGTGCATCATCCAATAAAATCCAGCCACCCTTTTTCACTTTAGGGAAAGCTGCCCTGAGACACCTTGCTCTGTTTCTCGCATCAACAATCACCAAGTCAAAATAGCCATCGGGGAAAACTGAAATCGTATCCACAAAGTTTTGTCCACAACCCTTAAACTCTTCTAACCTAATCAGTATCTGTTTAACAATTTCTAAAGACCCCACCGATTGATAGTTGATCCTGTCTTCGCCGATTGTAGCCAGTGGAAACTGTTGCCTGAATCTATTCTTAAATATCCGAAACCACTTAGGATCATATTCTACTGAAATCAATTCAGCGACTCTCCGCACCAACCAAACGGTTGAACCTCCCGTCCCATACTCAAAGACCTTAGACCAACAATTTACTATGTTCTCAATCCTGGCTATGGCTTCCTCGTTCCAATATGGAATCCCCTCCACCCAAGATTGATTCATTGATTTAGTTGTATCCATATTTGCTTTATGTAATTATCTCCGGGTGATCTCTCTCCATCCTGTCCTTCCAAAACTTCAATTCCCCCAAACCTGTCTTTTTGTGCTTAAAATCCATCCTGCAACTCTCATAAAGCTCTTTAGTGGCATTACATTCTTTCTGTTCATACTTGAAGGGAACAGGTTTCTGTCTATTTAAAAGGCATAGGTTGCTCACCGTAAAAAGCCTCTGCATAGGTTTATCACAACATGGACACAAAACCACTTCCTCCATTTTCCAGACAAAGGTATCCGAAGAATAGCCACATTCACATTTGTAATTATAAATAGGAATAACGATTACTCCTTCCCAATACCCTTCAAGGGTTTATTACACTTGGGGCAAGAATGGTCTTTATCCTTCCATCGGATTGTTGCTTCACCATCATACCCGCACTCTTCACATTTAACCCTCATAATTGTGGCAATTACAGTTCTGCTCATTTTTACTCTCCTCCAATATCATATTCAATGGCAGTATAACCTCTGCCGATATGAACGTATTGAACCTTGGGGTGTGCCCAGACTTCAAAACCAAGTTTCCGTGCTTCCTCAAAAAAGGAAATGTCGCAACCTAATGTGCCCCGACTTTGACCTGGCTTAACCTGATCCTTGGGAATTGGCGGCTCGTAAAACCAGGGCGGGTCTATACGCTCAAAAACTTTTCGCTTGAACAACATAAAACCATCACCCATAGAGGGAACTTCAAAGGGTTCGTTCCCAGCTTTATTCATTCTTTCGATACATTCATCTCTGGTCAATGCTCTCGTCTTTCCGTCCTTCCAGTCGTTTACTATGCTCAAAATTGGCTTATTTAAAGTCGAAAGTCCCCTGACACGCTGACAGGTAATTCCACCAATCATGTCCTTATCCGCCTCGAATAAAATCTTCAAAGCATCCGGTCTAAAAATATGATCGTGCCCTACTATCAAAAGAGACTTAAATTCGGGTCGATCTAAGAAGGCTTGAATGGCGTGGTTGTGTGCTCGTGCAGGAGATGTGCCATCCAACATTGCCCACTCGACGTTGTTTTTGGGATTGCCGTTTCCTGGACACAGATATTTTGAATATTCAAACATAGAGAAAAACGACCGCACACACTCGTTTTCAACAAAAGGATAATCCAAGAGAGCCAGCATAATCCCTGCATTCTGAAATTTCATTGAGTCCACTTCCACTTTTTCCGCATAACCAATTTCAGTATAATGAGCTCAAGTATAATTGCACCAACAATGATGATTAGGGTCATTTTAGAGCCTCCGAATAAATATCCGAATACATTTTGCCAACAGCAGAATAAGAATAACAATCCTCAATCCACTGTCTTGATTTTCGCCCAACCTCCACTCGATAATTTTCATCCTTTATCAGTTTTTCGATCTCCGTCTCCGCCGTATTCAACTCAACCCTCACCAATGGAATCTCACCTAACTTCCCCTCCGATTTACCGATGATCCTGTTGTCGTAATTTTGCACACACGGAACAGCTAAAGCACAAGCCTCTAAGGTCGATCTTCCCCAATAACCGATATAAGGACTTAAATCCTGTATGAACAGACTGCATCGGGATAGTTTTTCCATTCGCTCTTGGTGTGGCATATTATAATCTAAACCCACCTTCCATTCATCGAAGGATCCAATCAATTCACGCACTCGACTTATATCCTCATCCCCATGCCTGAAACCTGTTTTATGAGTTGGTCGATAAACCCCTACTATTTTTTCCCGATCCTCTTGTGGTTTAAAATCCTCGACGTTAATGGCGTGTGGTATAAAAATCGACTCAATTTCATCCTCGAACTTGAGCATGGGGTCTTGCACCACAAGCCTGCAATCCTTCAATATGGCTAATTGCAGATTTATCATAGAATGATAGTCCCGATATGCACTACCAGTCATGGTTATAACCTTGACTTTATCAAAGGACACGGGTAAACCTGCCTGCATTAAAGCATCTTCCCCATGAGAAGTATTCCACAAATGAATTATATCTGCCTTAGTCAACAAATCGGATATGGTTTCATATTGACCGGATTCAAGTCCTACTATCACGCTTGCCCTGTGTTCTGTCGTAGCCCTGGGGTATAAGTGCATAAGAACGTCCGTTGGATATTCATGGGGATGCTTAAACAAGGTTACGTGCCGACACTCAAATTCCCCTACGGAGTTTATTGCCTGGCAAGCCTGATATTGCGAACCCGCCCAATCAGCGCACGAAAGTATGACGACCAGTTTTTTCGACATCTCTTTAACACGTGGGATGCACGAAGCACCCCACGTGTTTGTTAAAAGGTTATATGGCGTTTGGATAAACCACAATTCCCACACCAAAGCAGGCGTTGAGTGATAGCCTTGCCCAGGTTGTTTTCCAAGCCATAGTTGAAAACATCTCAGTGGGATCGGCTGTGGTTTGTGGTCCGGGGCGATGGATTATAATCCTGGTATCAGAACCAAGGTTACTCTGTCCCTGCAATCCACAAGCCCCCAGGCAATTCTTGCCAAGGGCAAAGACCACCTCCAAATCTCCTTTAGTGCCAGTATAGTCTCCAACCGTAGCCACGGTTGCATCGACCAAATACGGCTCGGTTTCTTTGAGCACCCTGAAACCTGCCGTCCGGGCTATCTCGTTGTCCAAGATTGGTCCGGAATTGGTATATTTGAAGGTATCAATAAAACCTCCAGTGCTGGTTTCTTCAGCCAAAGTTGCCATACTATTAGGCGGGATGACGATTGCATAATCCCCCTTAATGAATGGCAGAGCACACTCCGCATCCAACATGGCATAAGCCCTTCTGATGGTCTTAGCCCTCAAGATATCCGTGCCCTTAGTCAACATCAGCGCACCACCGCTTACGAAATGCGAAACCCTTGCGGTTTCCGCACCGTAAAGAACGGTGTTGGCAGCAGTGCCAGCTGTCTTAATTGCACCAGCCCAACCAAATTGCACCGGAGACGTTGAAGTAGAGGTAGCAATTCGCCTACCATAGCCGTAATTAGGGCTATGTGGATTATTGAAAACAGCGGTTCCACCCCTTCCATCCTCACCATCTGTCCAGCTGGCATTACCGCTATACAGTGTATTATAACCAAAGGCCGTAGTCGTTCCGGTGCTATCCGAAGTCAGCTCTTCGTTGAGATCACCTATGTGAGCCCTACCATTAACCAACCCCATACATCCCTGCACCGCAGTAGTCGAGGCACCCAGAGCCGGACCCCACAAAGTCTTCTGAAGCTCCAAATTCATGGTTTGACCAGCGTTGATGCCCAGAATCTCGGTGTAAGCCAATAGTGCCGGAGTGATAAAAGTATCATCCAAAAGTGAAGAGACCGAAATTGCCTTACCCCACTCAGCAACGGTTACAGTAAAGTCGGTGGCATACGGCGCTACCGCAGTTAACGCAGCTCCTTCGCTTAGGGCAGAGGTAGCTTTCGGTATCCTCATTAGGCGTGTAAACTGAGCCGTCTTACCCGAATGCAGTGGAATCAACTTCTTCTGAACCAATGTATGCAAAGGCATATATGGCTTAGCTATCTCCAATAGCTTTTTGTTGATATGGGTGTAGGTCGGTCCTATACCTGTCCCATAAGTTCCAGTTACTTGAGGTACAGCCATTTATAAAACCCCCTTTTCTTTCAGTTCCTATTTGTTAAAATGTGTCTTCTTTGTAGAGACCGTGATCTTTCAACCATTGCAATTGTTTGTCCGTGTCCCACCGAGGAAAATCAGGGGGCATAACAGACTTTGATTTTCCACCCCCGCCACCAGAAGGAGAAACAAAAGGACTACTACCCTTCTTTTTCTGCATGTTAGCTCCCGCCTGAATTGCTATATCCGCACTACCCTTCATAGCCTCCCGATAACCATCTAACTCTTCTCGCTCTTTGGCTGCCCTGTGAAGACGAGATAGACTGCCCGATCTCTGATAAGCATCCGGGTTCTCGTCTCGTATCTGTTGCATCGTAGGCAGTAAATCCTGCCAATCGGAGTGCGTATCTGTGAAGGTCTGCATTTCCTGAATAGTAGATTCACGCCGTCTCTCCATGTCCTGCAAAATCATCATCCGCTTGGTGTATTTTGTAGGATCTAAGCGTTCATCTTCAGTTGGATCTGGTGATAACATTTCGGGTGGAATCTGTGGTCCCTGGGGCGGTGCTTGTCTACCACCCGCCCGAGTATTCGCCACCATAAAAGCAAGAACCTTTTTGATTTTAGCAAGCTCTCCTTTGGTTTCGTGATATGCTCTCTGGGTATCCTTTAAGGGATCACCCGATGGCTCTCCTGGGAGTGGCTCACCACCCTCATCAATTGTGAATGGTTGATCCACGGTTTCCGTTTCTTGCTCCAGGTCTCTCCCTGGAGTTTCTTCAGCCGCAGCCTGAGACGGATCAGCTAATCCTGGATTAGGAGATGTCTGAAGCGGGTCGGTTACTTCCTGACGAACTTCAGATAATATCTCGGTCTCCGGGGGCGGATTGGTCTTTATGGTCTTTGGCACTACCATTATTTAGCCCTCCCTTTGTTTAATGTTTTGTATTCTTTGATATTGTCCCTTATAATATTCAATCATATCTTCCAGTAACCCCAAGTATCCACACAGATAGCAAAGACCACGACCCTCAGCCTCAGTCTTCCATTTCTGTGTCTTCAACTGCTTATCATATTCCTTCTCTTTTCTTTTAAGGCTTTCCCTGAATTTCTTGGTCATGGGCAACTCCGCCCAATTCAAAAACTCAAGAGCCTCCCCCTTACTCGCCAAGAGGTCTCTGATTTGCCTTTGTTTTCCCTCCATGATCCGTGTTGCAACTTCTGCCTGACTGTATGGATTAGATGCCATTATTTCCTCCTTTTTCCTACGTCTTCACGTTTGATACTGCCTGATTCCAAACCTTTAAGCAATCTAAAGGCACTCTTTGCAGAAGTAACCGATTCACAGTGTTGTTTAACCTTCCATTTTCCACCTACTCGATGATAAATTAACTTACCTCGTCTTTCAATTGGCATAATTACATTCCCGTAGGTTTAAAAGCATTCATCATATTCCCCGCATCCCGCATCGGCTCACCAACCGCCTCCGGACCCGTTCCCGGTAAACCGCCCATCGGTCCCCCTTGCTCCCCTCCTCCCATCTTAGCCTGCATTGCCATCATCTCCATTTGCCGTCTTTGTTGAATGGCTTTATCTAAAGCCCCTTTGATAGCAGCCGTATCCGATATGCCCGATTGCAACAAAAGATTCTTCATAATTAAAGCCGTAACTTCATCTACATTTTTAACGTTCCCCCAAACCATCAGCATGTTAGTTAGTGCCGCCCGCTCTTCGATCTTGTTTCTTTCCTTACCCAAAAACTCGAACTCAAAATCATAGTTTTTATAAACCTCACCCGGGGTCATTACCAGAGATTCTCCCCCCATTAAGTTGCCATCACCATCCAACACCTCCATGCTTTTTTCTGTGGTGAAATGTATCTGGGCTAAATGGAACAAGTCTTGATAAATTTTCCTCAAGGCGGTATCAACAAGGTTGGCTGTCATGTCAATAACAGGCGTGCTTGCACCTGCCGCCAACTGTGCATTCTCAAAAGCGGTCTCAGCACCCAGCTGTGGCATCCCAACGCTCATATTAGGTCTACCTGCCACCAGTTGGTGGGTAGTGTCAAGCTTTTCCCAAAGAGGCATAATTTCATTGGCTATTGCCCTTGTCTCAATAGCATAAATAGCTGATCTAACATCATTTCCCGAGTCGAGACCATGCACATGAATAAGGTTGCCCTGTGTCGCCCCAACTTCAAAATCATCCACCAGATCCTCATTTACCACGAATGCTTTGTTGTCCTCTAAAAACAAACCGTCCATAATGATGTCCACAACCTCATTCATAGTCCGGGTCAACAGGTGATTAACTCGATTAGGTGAAAGCCCATAAGGCTCACCCGTAAGCTTTTCTACCCTGGCAATGTGAAAGGGTTTTTTCTTGTAAGGATTAGGGTCTGAGGCAATCAGAAACTCTGCACCTTCGGGCCAATGAAAAATCTTTTTATCCGTGCAGAATTCGATAATGTCAAATTCTTTAGTGAAGGTAGGTTGGGCGGGATCATCTCTTTTAACGGGCTGGAATTGACGTGTCGGCTCCGCAGTGTCGGCACGCTTAGTTGTGCCCAACGCTCTCAATGTATCGAGATTCTTATAACGAGGAGTGCCATCAGAATTAACTTTTCCTTCTAAGTCCTCTATGGTAGCTGAATAATGTTTACCTGCCCACGGATCCGTTTCAACGTCCTTGGAATTTTTAATCAGGTAAAAATCCTGAATGGGAATGACCTCCAAGAAAACTCCATCTCTTATCTCCTGAAGCTCAAAAACCCTTTCGCCGTTATCGTCAAACTTGGGGATGCGAATATCCGCTCCCGTTAAATCAACGCCAAACCTCTCCCCCAAACTTTCCGCATCCCAAAAGGCGGGCATCTCTTTGTATTCTGTGCCCCACGTTACCTGAAACGGAGCACCGGTATAGATCAAAGCATCCTGAATGAGCAGGTCAAGGAAGGACTCAAATTCAGCCTCATCCAAAAGATTGTAAGCAAAGTGGCTGGCTTTAAAGCTAAGCTCAGGATTGTAGGGTTTAGGTTTGACACGAGCATAAGGTTTAGTCCCCGTAATAATCTGTTTGATCCGTGCCTTAGTGACCCTTATGTCTACATAAGGCAAAGGAATAAATGTATTGGATTTGGTAGAATCCGTGATGGATTCTTTATAGGCGAGAAAATCGAAATATAGTTCAGTGCATAAAGATTTAAAGTCCTGCCAATAGGCACGAGACTCACCAATCTGCTCGGCAATCTTTAGTGCTATAAGTCTTTCGTCTGTCTCGGTATCAATGTCAATGCCGTCAAAGCCGACATCTTCATCTACCTCTACTGCCTCTTTTACTGCCACCCTTTTACGCCCCCAACTAATTCTTTACTTTAAGTTCCGGCTTAAAGTTTTACTTTTACCTCTTTCCCAAAAACCGTCCCCTCCTGCAATATCTGATACTCTTCACCCTCAAATGGAAACGGTACACCAAGCCCCTTCTGAAACCACACAATGTCGCCAATCTTAGAGGTCAACGGCCATTCTTTGCCATCTAAAAGAAATCCATCCGAGACCGCCACAACTTCACCCCGCACCAAATGCTCCATGCTTTTCGTCTCAGGTAGGATGATACCACCATCCGATTTCTCTTTTTTAATAGATTTGACAATTATCTTGTCAGCATAGGGTTTGAAATTCATAAAGTCTCCCTTCGGAATTCATCAACAAGTCGTTTAATTTTGTGCATCATATCATCTATGTCACCAATTGTTCGTTTTAATTTGTTGTTGTTCACACCAACCTCCCCGCCTTATTGGGCTTTAGCTCTTTTCGGAAAATATGTTTCTTGGGTCTGACCCCGACTCTTTGCTTGCGAAGAAACCCAAGTGCACCACTCATAGGATCCACACAGTCATCATAATCTCCGAACGGAAACATCATCATCTCCTCTTTAAGTCTCTCCGCACCCCTGCGTGGCAGGAAAACCCTACCCCTCTCCCAAAGATCAGTAACCATCTGTGCCCGCTCTATCTTATTCTTCTTTGTAGACAAAAACCGAAAAGGAAAATATTGACCCCGCTTCTGTGCCTCTACAACCAAATCCGCCTTCAATTCCTTGCTATAAGCATCATTTTCAAATAAATTAATAACCGGATGATAAGCATGGTTGTAGTCAAGACCAGCCTTAATCTTTGAATGCTTCGCCCAACGTCCACGTGTCACGCCAATAAAATAATAATTCTCAAGCAATAAATCCTTACCCCAGACCTCATAAACCGTATAGTCCCCCACCTCCTTCTCCTTACTCGAAGATGGATCAACCATCGTTACGATATATAAATCCTTAGGTAAGAAATCATAATACTTAAACCACTCCTCTTTGAAAATATGATCCTTACCAAAAACAGGAGCGTTCATCTTTTCAGATAGAAATTTCTTTTCCCCCATTTCTATTCTTTGCTTCAAAACTACCTCGGTCGGCCAACGCTCCGGCCAAGTTGACTCACCGTTCTCATCTAAAGCCTGAAACAAAATCCTGTCCCAATTAGTATATCTCCCGTCAATATTTTCAAACATCTTCTTTATCTTGCAAAGCGGATGTAGAAAAGTGCCCGTCATCTCAAGCTGTGTATGCGGGTGCATCCGCCCCATCAAAGCCCCATCAAACCAATCCTCAAATTTTTCCCTCTGGTCCTCCGACCGAACCATCTCGTCATCCTCCATGTCATCACAAATAACCTTAGCCCAACCCGTCCCCCTGATCTGATAGTTCAAACCCAAAGAAACAATGGTGATGCCCGTCCTGAGCTTAATCATGTCCTGTCGCCAAACGTCTCCCTTCAAATTCCCGAATCTGCTCCTGATGTCTACGTTATGCTCAACCTCCTCTTTTATCATCGAGAGCCAATGCTCCGCCAGTCGCCCCGTATTTGAAATAAGTAGTATGTCACCCTTAACAAGACCCAAAACTCCATCCGTAAGTGGTTGTATAAACGAACACCAGGTCGACTTGGCATATTTAGCAGGAGCAACAACCACACAACGTGACTTGTGCCTGAACCTCTTACACATCTCCCCGTGCATCGGTGCATTAGGACAAGGCTCCGTCCTACCACGACCATCCTCCCTTACCAAATGATGAGACAAATAACAAGCTGCAAATAACTCATAAACCGTCCGATCCAATTTCCGCTCCAAATCCAAAAGTGGATCCTTGCTCGTAGATTTTAACGTGTCCGTTAGTTCTTCTGTCTCAATCATGATTTATGATTCCACTATGGTTTTTTTTGTCCATCTTAACAACAGTGATTCAATTAATTTTGTTTTTTCAGTCTCCACTAAACCTCTCAAAATGAATCTCTTTAGCTCCACGCTCTTTTAAGAATTCCACAAATTCCCGATATTTTACTTCCCCCTCTTTTAAATTCGAGGGTAAATTGCTACTTTGCACCAAAAGACTGGGTCTATAAATATCCCTTAACCATTCTCGATATTCTTTCTTCAGTTCTTCCAAGTCCCAATCATCCGGTATCTCCAACAACCAATAATCATGAATCTCCTCCGGGCAACCTACCTGTATGCTAACAAGTCTCATCTCTTTCCTCAGCTACATATCTGTCGCCGTCTTTATCAACCCTGTAAAAACGCTCCCTCCAATACCGCCCAGGGTCTTCCCTGTGAATAATCTCAACCCCAAACAACCAACGCTTAATAAAATTAAATATACTAACCATTCACATCTTCTCCTCAAGCAGGGAATCGCCCCCCTCCGAACTCCCCGCTTGAACTTCATCTTAAAGTACTCCGAATAAGATTTTCCATCTCATTCAAATATTCCCGCAATGCCTCACCCGAATTCCTGCCTTCTCTTTCTTTTGCCTTACAGTAAATCTTGAAAAATTCCTCAAGGGAAATACGCTTCTTCTTGTCAGACATCAACTTACCTCAAAAAAAGGCTAAAATATTATAGATACTGGGACTGGATCACTCTCTCTATACCTCCGACCCCCTGGGGGGTGGGTGTCCCCCCCCTCGATCCTTGTCCTCGTCTTTAATTTGATGCTCTTGCTTCTTATCCCCATGCACCGGACACTTAGGATCAATGGTGTAGTCTGCTTTATCGGTAACTTCTTGATTGGGACAGGTGCAACCCTTCTCAAACCTGATGGCTTCTCCGGTAAAGTGATGCTCTACGGTTTTCTCTGCACCTAATTGAGATTGAGTCTCAGCCTTTTTGGTTTGCTCCACCTTGTCTACATATCCCACAAACTTACTACCCTCAACTACAGCAAGCTCACCCTCTTCTTTGGTCTTCTCCATAGCCGTAGTCTTCTCAGGCAAAGCCCTCTTCACCTTGTCCTTTGACAGCTTGAGCAAGGTCTCCATGTTCTCCATCATTTTCTTCTGCTGCTCATCTGGTGCGACCTTGGCGACAATGTCAAGCTTATCAGTCCAGACCTTCAAGCCTTTCGACATACCCATTGCCACCTCTTTGTCACCAAGCATTAAGTGAGCAAAAAGCACTGCGGTTGCTATGGGCAAGGCTTTTATGTGAATGTTACGCTCACGCTCTATTAAGTCCTTGTCAATGCCTTGGTTACGAAGTTCTTTTATGTCTTTCCAGAGCGTAGATTCAGAGAAGCCCGTCTGTTCCGCGATCTCCTTGACGGTTTGCCCCATAACTTTCCTATGTAAAACCTGTAGCTGTCGCCCCTTACGCCTTGCCTTGCGTTTTTGGGTGTCGGTTAGTTTATCAGTGTTTCTTGTCGTCTTTTGTCCCATTATCTTGACTCCATTCTTCTATTAAAAAGTGTTGGCTCCCATCGTCTTTGTTTCTTTCTTTTTTGTTCCATAAACAGGGTCAGGTCTTCGGCTTCTTTCTCAGGTATAATCTTATCGAACCGTTCAAATACTTTAGTTTTCTTTAGTGAGTTGAGTTTCATAATCCTCCCTCTAAATCTGGCTACGCAGATAAGATAAGAACTGTTTGATATTTGTCAAAGTTTTTTTTAGAAGGGCAATTCGCTGGGTAATTCATCTTTGTGTGCGGGTAGATTTTTAACGCTGTCACCTTTTTTCCAGTCTGGGTAGGTTTCCTCAAAGTGTGCTTTCAGCTCTAAGGCTTCTTCTTCTGTTTTTGGGTGATCCCAAGTTCTTTGATTTGATCGGCACATTTCCCATAGCCAGTTAATAAACAGCCACCATTTTTTGTGACGTTCATCCATGTTTCACCTCTCTTTTAGATTTTCGTATTCCGCATTCAGTGCAGAACACTTTATCGCCTTCATCTGCCATCGGTTTTTTACAGGCTGGGCAGAATTGTGGTCCGGGTTCATATTTGGGTTTTGGTGGTGGGGTTGGGTTTTGGTTTTGACTTTGAGAAGGAGAAAGAAAAGTTCTTTTGGGTTCTTCAATTTCTCTTTTAACTTCTACTTCTTCTTTTTTTGTTAACTTCTTTGTTAACTTCTCTTGTAATAGAGTTTTTTCGGAGTCGTTCGGGAAATGTTCTTGAATAAATCTGGAGAAGTTCTCGAAATTTGGATTAGGTAACTTTGAGGGTGTTGGGTGGCTAATTGTTTGGTGTTCAAGGAAGTTAAGGATAACACCGTAAGTAACACTTTCATGTTCATAAACATAAATTCGTTTTGAAATCTCTAAAACTTTTAGCATCATTTTGAAATAGGTTTTGGGTAGGTCTGTATCGAACGGAGCAGTTTCTCCGATAATTTTATTCAAATCATACAAAAACTTTCCAAAATCGTCAGCACACCCCCATAGTCCGATGTAAAAAAGGCGAACATTTCTACACACTTGCATACAGTAGCGTTCACTTTTTGCCGGAAAAAGTTGCTTTACCCCCCCAAGCAGTTTCAAAAAGAACTCTTTATTTGACCAAAATTGTGGGTCAATCATTCTCCGTCTTGCCATTTTAAAACTCCCCTCTCTTATAAGAGAACATAACCGGACTCCGGGAGAGATGAAACATAGGGGAAATATCCCTTCATCCGGCTATGGTTCTCTAAAAGATTTTTATTGAATGGTTCCATCTCGAAAGCCAATATAATCCCATCCTTATATTTGTCAAGATATTTTTATGATTCAATATAAAATACTTTCAACATTTTCATGCTCTATGAATCCACGCCCCGCCTACGTTTGCTGACGAAATAACGGTCACTATCGCACAACCATGCGGGTTTGTAGCTTTTATGACACCGCACAATTATTGTGCAGAAGTTTTTTGTTAAGTTGTTGTAGTTCAAGGAATTATTTTTTATTTTTTCCTTGCATGATTAAAGTTTTCTATTATATTGCCGATAGAGAAAGATAGAAGTAAACCTTTAATTCGGAGGTCGTGTCTGATGCAACAAAATCCCAAAATAGCAAACCACTTTTTTCACCAATGGCGAAGCGGTAAATGGTCAGCTTTAAAGGCTGTTCACCATAGTATTGCTGAAGTCCGGTCGCTGGCGATAGAGAAGGCCTTTAAAGATTTTGTTTCAGAAGTAGAGTATAGGTATGATTTAATTTGTGGTGTTGGTGTGATGTATGCCTGCCGACATCTTAACCGCTAACCTTTAACCTGGAGATCGTAAAAATGCAACTCATAAACTTTAACAAATTGAAAAGGCAGACCGGAACTTCAAGGGACGTTGCATCCCTACGATCTCCGCCGGTCTGTCTTTTCTTTATATAAGGATGGTGGAAAATGAAATTTGAATCCTTTTCAATCAGGAATGGTGATCTTATTGGGTATGCTACGTCGCCAAGTGGACGACGTTTTGCAATGCACTATGACATTAAAACCTTTAAAAGATATTGGGAAAAAGTGGTGAATTATGAAAACAATTTGCTCATGGTGTGGAAAGCATATCTCTGGCGATAAAGACGATCCAGACATTAGTCATGGAATTTGCTCAGATTGCGAGAAGAAAGAAAGAGAAGAATTAGAAAGAATGAAAAAAAGGAGAGATAAAAAAAGATGAACAAGAACATTCTTATTGTTTTCCTGATCTTAGTAGTAGGACTTTCTTTAGGCTGGTGTTTTCATTTAGAGAAACGCCTTGCTTATGAGAAATCTATAGTTGTTTTTATCGGTGACGATGTGGTAGTTTCCACCCCTAATAAAGATATGGATCGAAACACAAGGCTGTTTTTGGAGCAAGCTGGTGCGGTATTAGAGGCGGCTTGTGCCGATCCCGCCGGTTGGAAAGTGCTCAGTGATTTACTGGCGGAATATTCCCGAAATCGCTTGCGAATGCTGGAGCAGAAAAGAATGGGTGAAACGTAAGATAAATCTAAGGTGAATCTTTTTAATCTTTAGGCTTGACTGGATTTGAGCTTGACCTATATTGACAATTATGATCTTTCATGGTGGTGACAGAAAGCTTTACGATGCCTGGATAAATCGAGAGGCAAAGATTACGAAACTCACAATACCTTGGGGTAATGTCGAAGAAATTATGTTTGCGACCAAACTTTTAGACAAGGATAGTATCCGCTGGTTTATCGGGATCAACGGGAAAAGATATACGGTTGTCAGGGAGAAGAAACCATGAAAACCCTTAAAAACGAAAAAGGTCTGAAGTTGAAGGCCTGTCTGAATTGTAAACCAGTGTTGTCAACGTTTCGGCAAAACATCAGGGTTCGTCTTTGCCCTTGTCCTAACTTCTCCGGCGAGAAGCTATTCCAAAATGGCAAGATAACCGTTTTTGGTTGTGAGAACCGTAAGATGCACCGTCCCCCTAAAATCAAGCACAGGGCACCCAAGGGCACACCTAAACGACGATCAAAACGAAAGGGTATAAAGTGACCGAGAAAACAAAAACACGTCTTGTTGTTGGGCTTTTCATCGCCTTTTTGGTTCTTTGTATGATATTCATGTTGTTTTCAATCTGCGAAGACATCAAAGCAGAAGAAATCGAAACCCTCATAAATGAATATCCCTTCTGGGCGGTGAGTGCCTCCGGGGACTCCACCTTTCAGACCGTTCAGGTTCTCAAGTGTCGACAGATATTCCCCAATGGACAGAAGGAGCTTCTGGGTTACAAGGTCGTAGTGGACTCTTCGGGAATACGCATCCATGAAGAGGAAATAGTCTGGTTTCTGAACTGGGCTGTCTGGGATGCTTTGAGATTGCAGGTTAGGCTGGGTAAACAGAAAGGAGATTGAAAGATGGCTAAAATGAAGAAGCTTACCCCATTAAGAGCTATTCGAGCAAAATGTATTGACTGTTGGGTTGGTAATTCCGCTGAGGTGAGAAGGTGCGAAACTGAGGATTGTTCCCTTTGGCAATATCGGTTTGGAAAAAATCCAAGTCGATCTGGAATGGGCCCCAAGAATCCAAAATTTACACCTAAAAGCGGAGTTGAGTCGAGGGTTCTTGAAACAAAATGAAAAAGAGGTAGTTGCTTGGGTAAAAATTAAACCCTCGAACATCCCCGCACAGCGGGGGAAAGGAGATTGAAAATGATTAAACAAACAAAAAAAATAATGAATCCTAAACATCCACGTTGGCAAGAATTTATTGATCGTCTTCAAAGTAAAGAGGGCTGTGATTTTAAAGAAGATGATAAGGGAAAAGTAACTTGGAAATGCAAGGGTGAACAAGATAAAAGTTTTGCTCGCAAAATCCTTTCTAAGATGGGTAAAACAATCGACACAGATGGTTCATTAAAATACTTTGAAGAACATGGCGGTTATTGTGATTGTGAAATTGTATTTAATGTAAAGTAATTGGTTTACCCTTATCCTCCCTCCAAAAGGTTAAGGGAACCCTCCTGGCGGATCGGCTTTTTTGTGATAAGCAGTTTTTTCCCGGTCCGCCCTGGGGGGAAAATAGAAAAGAGAGAGCTAATCATGGCTGAAGAAAAGACCCGCGACACAAAAGAAACCTTAGCCCTGATTGAAGATGTTAAGGCGATCATGACTGAGACGAAAGAGGCGGAGAAAGAGGTTGAAAAGGACAAGCCCAATGCTAAAAAAACTCGCTGACTGGATTGCAGGAATGGTCGAAGAGATTGCGGAAGGGATAAAAGAGTTGGAGGAGAAACCATGAACATTTACGAAATAGTGAAACAAAAAGAAAAAGAGATAAAAGAAGAAAAAAAGCGGACACGTCTGGCTGAAGCGATTCGTCTTAAAAAACAAAGGTTAAACCCAAAGAAGAAACCATGAGAGAGATAAAAGACAGGCTTCGCATTGGGGATAAGATTGTCGGGTATGAAAAAGCCCTGCCTTCTGCAAAATGCGGTTGGATATATTCCACTAACAATAAAGACTGGTCATCGTTTCCCATTCCCCACACCGACAAAGATCAGTTCACCGGTTCCCTCGACATCAAAACTGGAAAAGAGATTTATGAGGGGGATACGGTGCGGAACATGGATGGAGAAGAAGAGTTAGTTGGCAAAATAGTATGGGATGTAGATACCTTTATTGTTAAACTGCCAAAACAAATGGAGGTAAGGGAGGACGTGAAAGCTAATTTTGTTCCACTTGGTTCTATGGATTGGGAAATCGTTAACCCTGAACTTTTGGAGAAGAAACCATGATCTTCACGAGAGGCTTCGATGTGGTCAATACTACAGCCCCTAATTCCATCCTCCTCGCAACTTAGCTTTCTTATCGGAGCCTCTCTTCCCGCACTTTGAGGAGGATTGAATTATGAATTATATTTTGATAGGCATAGCATTGGTTGTGGGTGTTATTATCGGACAAATTTCGGTGTGGCGTCATTTGCATAAAAAATTTAGAATACCGTGGTGGGAAACCATTTCAGATAAATTGATGTTGAAAAAAGAAAACTATTGGTGGATGAAGAAATGATCTTTGGTCGAGCCATCCGGGTCTGGTAGACCGCAACATAGAATTCTTGGGTATGCCGAGTTTTTTGCGGGTGGCTTGATCATAAAAAAAGAAAGGAGAACAAAATGTTTGGTAAAAAAAAGAAACGGAAACAGGCAGTTAGTATAATCATGGACTTGGTTTCGGATCATTATCCCCCACAGAATTTTATATATCCGATACCCGAAGGTGGTTCATGTCACATTCAATCTTATGGCGATGTCCTAATAATTACAGATGAAGGTGGTGATATGGTGCGTCATGTAAGACCACAAGCTGGATTTACGGTATCTTTCACGCCGGTATATAAAAACGATGACTGAATTTGACTTCAAACAAAACCTTATGGATCTGACCATCAATCACCTTTCGGTGTTTTTTACTTTGGCTTACTTGGTGGGGATGATTTCAATTCTTGGTTCGGGAGGATAAGTGATGATAAGATGTAAGGAATGCCATGAGATACTAACATGGAAAGAGGAAATATATAATCAGGAAATTAACAATGGTCTATGTGATGATTGCTTACAGATAGAAAAAGAAGCATTTATTTATAAAGGCGGTGGCAATGATGAGTCCACCGCAAAGGAGGAGTGATGCCTCAATATGGTTTGTATCTTACCTACAAAGAATTACGGTGCCTAAAAGAATTAGTGAGGGCACACATGGGGTGGCAATGATCGAATCATGGCTGTTGCCCCCGATGAAGTCGAACGTGCCAAACAAGAGGAGGATAGCTGATGGAGATTAAAAGTATAGGTGCCACGATAGACCTAAAAGATGGCAGGACGGTCTTTCTTTCCGCCGTTGATCCTGAACATCTGGCAAACCAGATTCAAGAGCTACTCGACAAGGAGGAGGAGATTGCGGACCTGTCGTCAATAGACCTTGAAAGGAGGTGAGAGAAGAGGATGCCAAAAGCAAGCGTCAAAATAATGCGGAGCTATGATTATTGCCACTTTGAGATATGTCTTGGGACTGATGAGGACATTCCTTTAGTAGATGTAGACAAGATAAGAAAGGATGCTCAACGATTAGTTGATAAGGCTGTTGATCAATATAAAATTGCCTGTGAAGAAAACAATAGGAAAATATCTTTAAGACAAGAAAGGAATTTAATAATAAACTATGATTACGAAGATGATTGGCCACCAGTATGAGTGGCAATTATCCCACAACGAGGTGCGAGCCATTAAAGAAAATTTCCCTGAATCTGAATGGACAGAAGAACAAAAAGCCTTAGTAAAAACCCTTGAAGATAAAGAAGCTAACAAAGCGGGCTTCCTCGCTCAAGGAAACCCGCCCAAGAAACCGTTCACATTTAAGATACGAAGGAGAGATTAAAATGTCAAATCAATTTTTAGAGGAACTTCAAGAATGGACACAAATTTTAGGGAAAGTAAACCAAGAACTCAGGTATCGTCAAAAAGCAATCAAAGAAGAATTTTTGCTTCCCGAACTGAAGGATCGACTTTTGAGCTTGCCCGAAAAGATTAAGGCTTCACAGATTGATGCTCTCAACAAGAAAAGTGAACTGGCAGAAATTGAACAACGAATGAAGCAACGTGAAGCGGAGATTATGTTTGAGATCAACGGTGAAGAGGGTGAAAAGGGAAAGCCGAAATTTTCCAATGAACCCTTACGAAAAGCGGAATTGACTAAGAGGTTGGTCAGAGACCAAGAGTATCGAGACATCAAAGAAGAATACTCAAAAGTTGAGTTTAGGATTTGGGAACATGAGGGTGAGGCTGACAATCTCCGCCGAGAGTTTCAGGCATTGTTAGCCCACAAGGATTTGATCGTGGCGGAGCTAAACCTTTATGCCAAATAAACTGAAAGGAAGATTTATGAAATCAATATCTTTATATAAAGCATCACCTATTACCAAAAAAAAACCAGTTGAGTCTGCTCAGATTACCATAGAGATAGAGATGCCACAAGTGGGTTCTTTGAAGCAAGCGGAGCAAATATATAAAAGGCAAGCCAAGGGATTATTGGAAGTGTTGAGTGGTGCGTTGCCACAAGGAACAAGGCATCAGCTATTGATTGTCCTACTTCAAGATAGCTCCAACCTATATAAAGGAATATAAAAATAAGAAAGGAGAAAACGATGACTAAGAAAAACAAAAACGAAAATGTGTTTGATGGTCTTGAACCGAAGAAAACAGAAAAACCTCAGACACAACTCATTGAAATTGACCAATCTTTACCTGCTGGAATCGACCAGAAAAAACTTGACCTTATGTTGAAGGAAGACCTTCAACGATCCATGCAGAACATCGTCCCCGAACTCCCATTGATAAAGATTTTACCCGCCGCCGCATGTATCTTTGAGTTCCCCGGAAGCGAAGAGGGTGAATCTTCTTATACCACCAAAACCTTTATGGGGGTTATCATTGACGATCAAAAGTGCAATGCGTATTGGGAAAAGAGCATCAAAGAATCGGGTGGTAAAAAGGTTCCGCCCGATTGCTCAAGCTTGGATGCTAAACAAGGAAGTCGCCAAAGAGAGATAATGGGTGACAAAGAAGTCTTTGGAGATTGTGCGACCTGTTACTACAATCAATACAAAACAGGGCGAGACGATAAGGGGAATCAAACCGAGGGCAAGGCTTGCCAGAATCGTTGGCGACTACATATTTATGTTGATGGATTCATCTTTCCCTGTCGGCTAACAATTTCACCGACTGGACTCAAAGCAACAAACAAATTCATAAATACCCTTATATCTCGTGGTATTGCACCTATTTCAAGGTTTGTGGAGTTCAGTTTAATTCCCGCTCAATCGTCAAGCGGTTACGAAATTTCACTGATCCAATTCAAGCCTTTAGAGAAAATCCCATCATCTTTGTATTTTCAACTCCAAAAGATAATTAAAGATTATCTGCCACAAATTCGAGGTCAAGAAGTCTTGGCGGGGGAGCTTGAAAACGGATCCACCAACTTCAACACAGGGGAGCTTGAGAAATGAGATGCCCAAAATGTGGCAGTCCGCTTGAACCTTCTACTGATGAGAAACGGGCTTTCAAGCTCCAGTATGGCAGAAAGTGGGAGCCAACCTATGTCTGCCCTGCGGGGTGCCCTGGTCTGTGGACTGAGACAAGCATAGGGTTATACCAAGAGATGGTTCAGATGAGGCGGAGGAAAGCAAGGGCGATCTTAGAGGAACAACCCGCACCGGAACACTAAAATCCAAAAAGAAAGGTGGCGATAAAGATGGAAAAATCAAAATTTGAGTTAGATGAAGAGAAAGCGAAGCATTCAATTTTGAATCCCACAACGAAGCAAAAGAAACCAAGAAGGGTCGCCGTAAAAAACTCTTCATTCTTTTTGTTTAAAAAGATTTCGGAAAATGGAGACTTGTCTCCTATCGGTTTTTATGAGACTGAATCCGAAGTCCATGAGGCGTATGAAAGAACTTTGGATGCGGGTACCCCCCAAGACGGAATTAGGGGTTTCAAGGGTAGGGTTTTGGATTTTGAAGTGACAGAAACAAAGAGGAGGATTACGGTAAGGTAGGACTACTTGAATGGGATTCGCCGGTTTGTCCAATTGAATTAGCCGATTCTAAGACATCAGGCACCTTACTACTCCAAGCCGGCGAACCCCTTAAAAGAAAGGGAAAAAATGGATTGGGAAAAAGCCAAAAAACATTTTGACACAGTGCGGGGACACTATCAGGATTTAGAGGAAAAAAAGGGTGTAGATCCCACCCTTGCCCTCTCTTTTGTTTTTGATCCCCTAATTAAACGATATGAATTGGGGGAGCGAACACAGAAGCTTTACGATGAAATGATGGCGGTAGAATGAAATGAAGGGATAGGAAAAAGGAGGAAAAGGATAATGAGAAAGACGAAAGAGAATCTTCACCTTGAATGTATTCTCACCGATTCTGAAAAGCTTGATTATTCAAAAGAGCTTTCTGAAAATGTAAGCAAAAAGACAAGGGCGGTGCCCTGACTTGTAGTGAACGAAGTGAATCTAAAAAAGAGAGGAGAAGATGAAGGTTTTGGACACAAGACAAAATAGTCAAGGTGATGAAGTCCTCTTATGGTTAGATGTGGATGAAGTCAATTCAATACTCAATGCTCTTGGTGTTTGCGTTTGTCATACACCACCAAGAGATTCAAGGGACAAGGCCATCAATTTGAAAGAGCAATTTGAAGATTTGTCAGAAAATATGCAATAAAAGATTGCGGGAAGGAACAAAGCCATGCCCAAAAAGAAGAAAGTAAAGTGCCCTGAATGTGGCTCGGAAAAGTGCGGTGAAAAATATGTAGCTGATTTCAGGGTTTATTTCAAAGCGAACGGAGCGATGGATTTATTCCAGGCGGGTTTTATTATTGAAAACAGGATAGAATCCTTAGAACCCGTTCATAAGGGGATGCTGATTCTTAATAGTTTGGAAAAGATTCAGGAGTTTCCTGAATGAAACCCGAAAGCGAGGGGAGAAGAATGAATAAGAAAAAAAAGAAAGATCGACCTCTTAAAAAAGGGGATAGTGTATTTCATAAAGATAGCCCCACCCTTCGTGGTTCTATGGTGGGTAGATATGGAAACATAATTCATGTTATATTCCCAGGCTTAACAGCTCCAGGTAAATATGGAAGAGTCCCAGAAAAAGATTTAGTCCGAATACCATAGAAACCCGAAAGGAGAGGAGGTGATAAAGTTGAAGAGGAATCTATTATTATTAGCATTAATCGTTGCTCTTGTGTTCGCACATCCCTGGGAGTCTTTTGCAAAGGACAAGGTGGCGGGACATCCCTGGGAGGAGAAGCTTTTCACAGATATAGTCAGCGTCTTTGTGGATGAGGAGCTTACGTCTGAAGAAAAGACGGACAAGATTATGGGATTGGCTTCGCACACCGAGATTGAAAGCATGATGTTCTATATGCTTGACCGCTTAATAAAATCTCCCAATGCCCCCGATGAGTGCATAACATGCTTGAAAAGATGCAACAGGACGTATTGTTCGTGTGTATCCGGCTGTGACATACTGAACGATGATTGCTGGAACGAATGTTTGGCGAAATTCGTTGCATGTATGATTGGATGTGGTGCTTGTCAGTGGGGAGCAATGTATTGAGGAACGATTAACTCGGAGACCCGTCCTAAACCATCCCCTCAAATGGTAGGTAAAACGAGAGGGCGGGTCTCTGGGGAGAAAGGAAATATGGCAAAAATTGATCCGATAGATTCAAGGGAAATTAGGAAAAGTCTTTTAATGATCCACGCAGGGTTATTAAGAATAAGTGAATCTCAACTAAAATTAACAAAAGTCATTGACGATTCTTTAAAGAAAATCATAGACAAGCTGGGGAAGGGAGCAAGATGATACGAGAAAGAAGTGATTATGGAATGCCGATTAAGTTTGAGTTGATTGATAAACGAACTAGTGAAGTTGTATCGAATGCTTTCTGGACAATTGATTGCTCTACGGGAAAACCAGTATTTAACAAAGAACTCTTTGTCTTATGTCAAGCCATCGGAGCCACCGACTCATCTGATCCGAAGCAGGAGTTGTATCTGAGGGATGTGGTAAGAATTGAGTTACAACGAAAGAATATTATAGCTGAAATTGTTTGGTATGATTTAAGCGTATGTCTAAGATTTCAAGAAAATAATCGAATACTCTATTTCCCTTTGGGCTCTTATTTAAAAAGCAATATTGGTAAGATCACAAAACTCGCCTCCCGCTACACCAAAGAAGGCAAAGAGATTTTAAAGAAGGCGGGATTGGAATGAGCCAGCTGGAACAGTGGGAAAACACAATCCAGCGCGGGGATTGTTTAAAGCTGATGCCTCAGTTGCCCGATGGGTGCGTGGATTTGGTGGTGACTGATCCGCCGTTTAAACTAAGTCAAGCTTATAGCATCCAGACTGACCCAGACAATCTATTTGCGGTTGCGTCAATACTTAGAGCTTTTCCGCTTATAGCTAACATATTGAAGAACAGTAGATTTTGTGTGACTTTTTATGATAACCGAATTTTGCCTTTTCTTTTTGATGCCGTCAAGGGAACTGAACTCCGTTACCGGCGACAGATATTTCTATATCGAAGATGGGGTAATGCCAATGCTTGGCTTGGATGGATGCAATGCACTGATCCAGTTTGCTTCTTTGTTAAAGGAAACGAGGGATTGTTTAAACCAGAGATACGTTCACAGATTAAACACGACTGCTACATTAAGTCTTCACCAGAGCCCAATGGGAATATGCATCCAGCACAGAAACCGCTTGAGTTTGTGAAGGATATTATCAAATGGTGCTCAAATGAAGGCGACCTCATCCTCGATCCCTTCGCTGGCTCTGGCACTACGCTTGTCGCCGCTAAAGAACTTGGTCGAAGGTTTCTTGGTTTCGATATCGAACAGAAGTATGTGGACATTGCCAATGAGAGATTGAGACAGGAGGTCTTAAATTTCTAAATTAAAAGAGTGGACTAATACAATTCAGTGCGGAGATTGTCTTGAACTGATGCCTCAGTTGCCCGATGGGTGCGTGGATTTTAGTCTATGCGATCCACCATACAAAGATGAGGACATCTCTGGTAATTATTTAGAATGGTTTCTCGAGCTGTTTCGTGGGATGAAAAGACTAACCGTTGATTATGTTTTGTTCTTCAATAACGCTAATCGAGTTTATGATATTTTGGATTTACTTGGCCGTCCGTATAGGATTTTGATTTGGACTAAGGGTGTAGTAAAATACGCTTGGCGTTGGGAACCAATCTTTGTCTATGCTGTAAACCCCCGCTATAATCTAAATGCAAGAATTTGGTCAGACCACCTTCCCTGTCAGCCACTTCATCGGAAACAATCAGTGCATCCTTACGAAAAGCCAATGAAATTAATACAACAGCTCGTTTCTTTTTCATCTAAAAATGACTTAATCCTTGATCCGTGTAGTGGTTCTGGTGTTGTTCCTCGAGCTTGTATTGATTCGGGTCGTTCTTTTCTTGCTTTTGATAATGAACAAGACCATGTCAACATTGCCAATGAGAGATTGAGACAGGAGGTCTTTGACTATGGCACTCTGTAGATTAATGATAGATGATTTTATGCACAAAACAGGCAGATTCCCCGAGTGTTTTCATGGGGCTGAAGCATATACTGATTATGATTTAAGAGAGGGAGTGGACTACGCCGATTGGCTAATTGAGGATGGATTCAAAAAAGAACCCTTTTATGGATTTAATCTTCATGGACTTAAAGAATGGGCTAAGAGAAAACTGAACAAGAGGTCTTTGCTCTATGATTGTCGAAACAAAAAAGATGATTCGCAAAGGTAGGTGTCAACGTTGTGGTCGATGTTGTAGCTTTGATAAATTAGCACCAAGCGAACTCAAAGAACTCATTAGGAATTTAGATATTGCCATTCCCGATTGTCCACACCTGACAAGAGACGGACTGGGAATTTGTTCGTGTGAGATATATGAGAAAAGACCCTGGTTCTGTAAAGCATATCCAGCCGAACCAGCAGACTTGGTGGTTGGTTGTGGTTTTTACTTTGAGGGAGGTCTTTGAGCTATGAACAAACTCAGCAAAGTTAAGACCGAGAAAGAAAAAGATCGGGATCGAGTCTATAAGTTGGCACTGACCGGGGACGTGTCTGCCATGAGAACCCTGCGGGAGGTGCATAAGTATACAATGATCAAGGTCAATGGGAAACTTGTTGATTTGAGGGAGATATGATCGGATGCTAAAATTGAAAAAATACAGAAGTAAATATGTGAAACTATACTCTCTAAAAAAGGGCAACAAAACAATCTTTCAAATAGAGGATATGGGAGATTATGTCCGTATTTATCCTATCTATTACCCTGTTTGTCGATGCAAGGAAGATTTTATCAGCATTGACATTAGTAAAAAGAAAAAAACTTGAACTATAATCGGGGCAAGCGAGTTGATTTGAGGGAGATATGAGTGAAAATAAACCTGAAATACTAAGAAAACATTGTTTGAGTGTGCAAGTATGTATTCCCGAAACCTGGACAGATCAACAAGCGGAAGCATTCGCCAACAAGGAGCATCTTTGTGGCACTTCTCTTGGGTGGCTTGTTAGAAAAGATTTGAAATTGCTAAATGGTGACCCGGAACGTAATCCCTGTTCGGACAAAAAGGGGTATGTTCATATAACGATGGACTGTTAGTAGGATCGGAGGCAAAGATGAAAAGAGAAGTTGATTACGAAAAGGCGTGGAAGAGAGCAATGGCGGAACTAACTAAGACAGTTAGCTTTCACGAAGGTTCTGCGGGTGAATATGGAGCAAATCGTTTGAAAGAATTTAGGGATGCAATGAAGAAAATCCGCAAGCAATGCATAGGATATAGGGATATTGGCGGTGAATCACATTTAATTAACACAAAGTCTTTCCGCCGTTGGATTCGCCGGAACAACATTGAGAAACCTATTGGTCATTATGATTTTGAGAAGAGGAAAGCGAGGGCGGTGAAATGAGGGGATGGGAAAAAGGGGTAAAAGTTAAAAATAATAAAGTTGTTCTTAATGAAACAAGGATTAAGGGGCAGATTAAAGAGTATTTAAAATTACAGGGGGTTTTCTTTTACCACAACCTTCAAGGTCTTGGATGTTATCCTGGCATACCAGATCTCGCTGGTTTTTACAAGGGGTATGCCTTTTTTATTGAAGTTAAATCAAAGAAGGGAAAACTTTCTGAGTTCCAAGAAAAATTTAAAGAAGAAGTGGAATTAGAAAATGCGGTAGTTTTTGTCTCCCACAGCTATGCGGAGTTTGTTGAAAAGTGGGAGATGGTCTGGGGTTAGCTTGAAAACTGAAAGTCAAAAGGTCGAGGAGGAGAGATGAACTGCGTTACAAATATAGCGGCGAAAAAGAATCGGGATTACATAACCCCTGAAGATGTTTCGGAAGCATTAAAGGAATTTGATGTTGACAGGGTTCGACTTGATGTTTTAGAGGTTTTGGGTCAGCACTCAGGATTTGGAACAGAAGAAATATGCGAAGATAGGGGCTTATGTGCTTTTGTGGCTTGGGAAGGAAAAACCGAGGAGGACAAATGAAGGACTCTACAAAAGAGACATCGATAACTTTTGCTTTGGTGATTGCCGTTGGTTTTATGTGCGGAATATTTGGGTTTGTGGCTGGGTTGGAAAAAGGAAAGAATGAATCCGTAGAGAGACTCTTGAGCATTGAGAAGCGACTTGACTCTCATCACCGGATACACCTTGCACTTGTCGCTCACCTCAATACGTTCTATGAATATGTGGATGTTGAGTGGGAGATAGGATCGGTGGAACAGGATACTATTGAGTGGGAAACTATTTATGGCGAGCGAAGTGAATCCACCTTGGATCACAGCCCCATTCCTCCGCCCGCAGGACTTGAGGCGATAATCGAACGGTCTGTATATCAGAATCTAAAAAAGCCAAGAGTAGTAGATACGGTAAGGTGGGAGAAAACCGAAGAGTAAAACCGGAAAGAGAGGGGAGGGATGGCGAAATATCGGGCGTTTTGGACAAGAACATGGAAAGACCCAGCCTTCGAGAAATATACACTAAAACAAAGACTGGTATTTATCTATCTCTGGACCAACGAAAGTACCACTGAGTCGGGAATTTATTCCATTAGTTGCAAGACCATAGCAAACGAAACCAATATTTCAGAATCACAAATCACAGAAATGCTCAAAACACAATAAAGTTGAAAAAGATAGAGTGCAGGTGGAAAATGAGTTTTCAAAAGTATTAAGTGAGATGGAAAAGAACAATGTGGGGATATGAAAATGAAAAAGAACCTTAAGCTTTTTGTATGGGAAAAAGTGCTTTGTGGTAATACTGATGGCATGATGGTGGCTTTGGCTGAAACAGAAAAAGAGGCTCAAGATTTAATAATAAAAAAAGCCATAAAAGATGAGGCACATGATTCTCCTCCAACATCTGCTTTACTTGGATTTTTGAAAAAGCAAAAAGTGTCTTTTGAAGAATATAAAAAACGTGGAGAATATAGTATTAAAGAGGATTTTGAAAGAGAATTTAAAGATACAAAGCCTCAAATAATTATAAGACCGGAAGGATTTTATTGTGAAGGAGGAGGTTAATTTCTTTTTGATAGTTTGGAGTGATCTATGATAAAATGCAAAATCTGTGGTAAGCGAATTTGGTTTTGGCATAGATGTATTTATGAAACACTTCGCAAGTGGACACTTCGCAAGTGGAAAATACCTGCAGGCGGGATCGGAATGGACATCTTGGTATCTGAAGAGATGACAAAAGAAGAAGTTTTGGCTCTTGTCCATCGTCTTAGATTAAAGTATCTGTCAGAAAAAAACAATGTGATAAATGTTTTTGATTCAATGGAACCTTATCTCAATCGAAGCAATCCCAACTATTCAGAAGAGGAATATAGCAAACATTATCTTGTCAATTTTGTGCGTAACTCAAAGATTGGTTATGATAAGATAAGCTGGACAAAGGAGAACGGTGAAATATATTATCGAAATATTGATTGTCCTAATTGCGGTCGTCATCGAATCCAAATAAATGGTGTATGTGAAAAATGCTTATGGGACGTAGATGGTAAAAACTATGCCTCTATTACACGTCCCAATGAGTATAATCCCCAGGGACGAATTACTAAATCTGAAAGGGAAAAATGAAGAAACCTGAATCAAGGTTGCTTACAAAATCTGAGAAGAAACTTATTAGGAAAAGAGTATTTGAATTTTGGGCTGATAAAAAACGAAGAAATTCAAAAAGAGAAGAAGAATTAAAGTGAACTATTATAATCAAAGGCTAAAAGCCATTTCAGAGAAGAGTCCTTATAGCGAAAAGGAACTTGGTGATATAATACGACCTACGATAGATGAAGCACTTGACCGTTTAGAGTTTGCTATCAAAAAGACACGATTAATTAATAAAAGGTTAGCTAAGGAAGTCAAGTTGCCGAAAATATATGTTGCCTCGTGAAAAAAAGACATATGAGGAAAAGATGAGAAAGGAACTACCAAACTATTTTATGTGTAGTTGAATCAGGAACTTCATAATGACGTTTCCTACTTGTGAATGTCCCATCTGGAGCTTCAAGCCTAAAATGATATTTGACTATTCCTCCCTTACCGGCAGTCAAAGAATCTGAGCGGTAAACATCCATATAATAATAGCCGTTCGTATTAGAGAATGCAGAGGTTCTAAAAGGCGTTATGATATTATCGGCGGTATTGGTAACAGGAGAATAAGTATTTACTATATAAACAGTAAATTTACAATTGGCTCGTGGATTGTCATTTTTATCATAAGTCCAACCATAAATTCTACATAATGTAGCTGCTGGCGGTGTCCCCGGATCAAAAACCGTAACCCAGAACGTATCGGTGGTATCCGCACTGATAGTCATGTATTCAGGCGAAGTGATGGCATTAGGTGGGTCTTGTAGGTGAATGGCAAAGGTGCTGGCATCCAGAGAGAACTGGCGTATGCCGTTGGCTGGGGT
>Ga0209986_10000392_pt1 | contig 41735 bp, 40 predicted proteins | sample BlataG_FD_183168 | JGI IMG/M metagenome (GOLD analysis project Ga0209986, IMG submission 183168) | Deep subsurface microbial communities from Black Sea to uncover new lineages of life (NeLLi) - Black_00105 metaG (SPAdes) (version 2) | ecosystem: Environmental > Aquatic > Marine > Oceanic >... | reverse complement strand
GCTTTAAGACCGGGTGTGCGACAAAGGAAAATATGGGGGTGCTTCAGGACAACAAAGGGTGCTGAAAACAGGGATATCATGATGAGTGCGATAGGAACGATGAAAATCCAGGAAAAAGATTTCTTCATCCATGGAAATGAATATATCCTCAGCAAATTAAGTTAAAAAAGGTGAATAGATACCATTTCTGTAAGAGCAGAACCTGATGTGAAAGCTCCTGCACATCCTATTGCTTGAAATTTTGCTTCTCTTATCACCTCTGAGCCTGTCTCCTTATCTTTTTCTATTCTCAAATAAATCTCCATTGTGTCGCCACATGGACCTGTATATACAAAACGAGTACTGGGTTCTTCTATCTCTCCAACATTTGCTTTTTTTATGTAGTATTCTATTGCTTTGGCTGAATATCCTGATTGCTTCAGTAATTCTCGTACTTTGCTCGTTTTAGCCATGCTACCTTTTTCATCTTTAAAACCCAATCAACAAAACCCTCAACACCGTTCCGACAATCAAAACCGTGCTCAGCATAATTTTGATAATTCTCTACATGCTCATTCATCGCGGTCTTGGTGTTCCCGGTGTTCTTTTCGTTGAAATACCCTAACGGTAGCGTACCTAATTTCTCGCCCAGTTTTATTCGCAAATCATACAGGATGGAGTATGCCGCTAAGTGGGAAAGAGTGCCCGAGAGTCCCATAAAGGCGAATCTTAAAACGATTGCCACGAAGCACCAAAAAACCAGCCTCCAGACATAAGCCTGGTTAATCACCGGGTTGAATAATTCAAGTACCATTAAATAAATGAGAATAAAAGGTACCAGCCCCAGGGCGGTTCCGATAACGGAAAAAATGCACGAAGCGATTAGCTTCCTCCTTTGCTGCCCTGCAAGCCCCAATAATCTTTTTAATCCTTCTAACATATTTTACTTCCTCTTTTTTGTCCAAGCCCGATTGTTGTCACGGGCAGCTTCGAGCGGATTGGTGCGATGAGCATCCTGTACAGATACTCAGAACTAACATTTGCTTTCGGTAACTTCTTCATTATTTTTCCTCATTTCTTTTTGATTTTTTATAGACACTCGGTATCACTTTTTTAGTTGTCCTTTCACAAAATTCCTCCCACTCCTTTCCAAATTCCTCATGAAGCATCTTCTCTTCCTTTGGGATACGCAACAGCATTAACATTGCCATCAAAACCGCCAGCACCAGACCAGGAATAGAAAGAAAAATCAGCGCAACTCCGAATACCCACAGGATAATTCCGCTGTATCTTGGGTGCCTCATGTATCTGAATGGACCATCAGTAATTAATTCGTGCTCTTCTTGAACTGTAACCAGCCAGCTAAACTGCTTCCCTAAGTGTAGCGGAGCCCAAATCATGAAAATATAACCCGCAATAAATATGATTAGCCCAAAATAACGCAAAATATCTCCTCCACCCATAACAAGAAAATTATGGCTGTCCGAATAAGGAGCGATAAACATTATCAGGAATCCAATTAAAGTGGGGAATGCTACACCCACCAATTTTTCTTTAGGGTCTTCCTTTTCGCCCTTTTTAAAAAATTCTACATTAAATTTATCTTTGAATAACATTGTCAGCGTATTCACGGTAATCGTAACGGGAAATAGAATTAGCCTTGCAGGATGCGAGAAGAAGCCATTAATATCCTTAAATCCCCAGCCGAGTAAAATTAATACTGCGTAAACTACACCAAAGATAATGGCTGGCATCACTTTTTTAACCATTTTCCTTCCACCTTTCAGCAACAATATATAACATTGGGATCCTATCTTCTGGATGTTTTATAGCCTCTTTATTCACGATAGTGAATCCTGATCCAGCTATCATATTAGCCGACTCATCTAAGTTTAACTTGTGAAAAACTGGAAAGGCTGTAAAGGATTTGTAGATGACCATCGCAAGTTTAAATTTACGGGATTCTCCAATACCAACTATTGTAGCTACCAGTCGTCCATTTGGCTTTAGAACTCTTCTGATTTCCGATAAAGCCTTTTGGGGATTTACCATATTATGCAACGCACTATTACAAATAACTGTATCGAACATGTCGTTATCAAAAGGCAATGCATAGGCATCTTCTACAAAAAACTCTACATTCTTAATTTTCTTTTCCTTCTTCTTTTTCTCAGCCTCTTCAATCATCGGCTGCGATATGTCCACGGCGTAAACCTGAGCAGCTCGCTCAGCTACCTTTAGTGCAACCAAACCAGTGCCCGTGGCAACATCCAGAACGATGTATCCACTATTAACATCCTCAGATATTTTATCCAGTAGAGACGGGTAGATTTTCCAGTACTTTTCTATAAAAGGCTCATATCTGGGCGTAAGTTTATCCCAGTAGTTTTTCTCTTTTTTAATTCTCTTTTTATTTTCTTTTTCTTCACTCATTTTTGCTCCTCCTTTTTAAGTCCCTTCTCTTCCCCCAATGTTTTCCCCCCTTCTTCGGTCATCCCACGCCACGTAACCAGTTCCTCAACAGGCTCTCGTTCAGTCCGCAAGCTATTAAGTGGATGATTCCAATCCGGGTAGCCAATGGCAATCCCGACAACAATTCGTTTAGATTCCGGGATGTTTAAAACCGTTCTCAGGTCTTTCGGGTAAGCCGCTGGATGTCCTACCATGCAGGTGCCTAAGCCATAATTCTGGGCGGCAATAGCTATTGTCTGGGATATCAACCCCATATCGAAGAGCCACCATGGTTGCGGTGCTGACTTATCTGTAACAATGATAATAGCAGCCGGGGCATCGAAGAAACTCATGCTTTTCTCATACCATTCCTGCATTTTTATAACAGCAAGAACTTTCTTATAGAATTTGGCACTCCTCTCTTTGTAAAGACCGGTTGGAAACGAAAAAGGCATATCTTCATCGGGCTCTGGCTTCATCTTGCCCGAGTGAAGTCTTTCTATCATAGCACGATTAAGTTCCCCTAACGTCTCTCCGGTCAAAACGAAAAACTCCCACGGCTGTGTGTTAGAGCCAGAAGGAGCCCATCTGGCGACATCCAGAAGTTCTGTCAAGACTTCTTTGGGAACCGGGTCAGGTTTGTATGCTCTAATACTCCTTCTCGATTGAATGCCTTCTAAAAGTTCCATTTTTGTTTATTCCTCCTTTCTTATAGTTTTGTTTGAATTTAGCATCTTTGCATTCCGGCGTAAAATCATAACGAAGCCAGTAATGCCAATAATAAATTCTCCATAATCTGGCCAAACACCGTATTGTGTTGCAGCCATAATTCCCGTCAGCGACCAAAGTAGGGGGATTATTGCAATAAATATGGGCACTTTTTTATTTGTCCACAAAAACATCCCGAAGGTAAAAATGCAAACCGGACAACAAGCAACACCAAAAACTGGGCCACCAGGATAACCGTGCCCGGATAAAAATCCAATAATCGGGTAAAAGACCAATCCGTAAATAACCATTATTGCCCCAACAATAGAATAGGGATTCCTCTCGAATTTGAAAGATAGAGAAGGCTTAACCACTCCAAAAATAAAGAACAAAATACTTTGAATAATCCAAAGCGCACCACTAAAATAATATCTATGATCAGTTGGGGCTAAGAATATTATGAGTAAGACAATTCCCGACCACAGCCATAAAAAGGCCAAGATGCCGGAGATTATTTTATCGGAATACTTGGTTTTCTTTATTGCTAAAACCACAGCGGCAATTCCTATCAGATAAGTAATTGCTATCATCGGCCAAATGGCGGCATGATATATCAGGAATGCTTCATAAAATGCTTCAACGGCACTATCTTGAACTATTTGATTCATTTATGCCTCCTTTCGCTTAGTTTTGTTTGAATCCGGCATTTTTACGCCTTCCTCCCAATGTCAAGGTCTGCCGCACCCCATGATGCATTCAGCGTGCGGCTGCGGACGGACTTGAACCCGACACGAAGCATGGAATCAGCGATTTCGCCCTGGTCAAAGCACATGTCCTGACCCATCAGCGCTATGGCCATCATGGATGTGACGGCGAAGTCCGTCTTCGTCCGCTCGTGTGTCAGACCCTCGCAAAAACTGATGAATACGCCGCCCGGGTTGAGTGCATCGTAAACCTTCTTCATAAGCGAGTCCAGGTCGTGCCTGGCAAAGTTAAGCGTGTTGCTCGTCCATATCAGGTCGTACCCCTCGCCGATTGAATCACCATTATAATCCCCAACCAGCACGTCCATCCGCTCTTCCATCTCGTACTCCTTGATGAAGGTCTCAGCCACCTTGATTATTGCCGGGCGGTCGAAGATGACGCCCTTCATGTTTGGATGCGATGCCACAATAGCCATTCCGACGAGCCCCGGACCGCCGCCCAGATCAAGCATCTTCTTAAATGATGTAAATTCCGGCAGTTCCGAGACGAGTTCCACCGCCTGCTGTGCTACGCCAGCACGCTCGTAATTAGCCAGAGAGACGGTAAACTGTGCCCACATTTCCTCAGAGCCCATATCCATTTCTGGTGATGGCGGAGGAGGTCCTTCTTTGACAAGCTTGGACATGTCGTTAAGGGTGGCAGACCACATCTGCGACTGGAATGCGTACATCTGTCCTAAGAACGTTGGACTGCCATCCACCAGAAAAGCTTGCGCAACGGCTGTGTTCTGATACAAACCATCATTTTTCTCCAAAAGGTCGCTCGCCGCCAAACCGTCAAGAAACAGCCTCGTGTTCTCCGGATGCGTGCCGATTACCTCTGCCACGGCGTCGGCTGATGCGGGTTCGGACAACTGATTGAAGACCTTTAGTTCAATGCCAGTCAGCAACAGTTTCGACCGAATCGGTGCGACGAGCATCTTGTACAGCTCCTCGAAACTAACATTCACTTCCGGTAGCTTTTTCATGGTGTTTTCTCCTTTTGTTTTTATTTAAATCCAATATTAAAACTATCCCCTCTGCCCATCCAAAGCAAAATTCTCCAACGTCTTCTTAAGCGCACTCAAACCCGAACTGCGAAGGAAATAGCAGGGTTTGTTCCGCAACTTGCATGCCTCTTTAACCATCCGGCAAGCGTTGTGGCTGTTTATGTCCACCGGACAAAATATCACGTCATTTTTTTCCACGAGACGCTCTATCTCCCTTTTCCCGCGCTCGCAGTGCCCGCAGTGGTAACGGAAAAGGCAGCCAAAAGACTCTGCCAGTTCTTTGTAGCACGGCATAAGCGACTCCACGCCCCCAACATAAGCCACACTCACGTCTTTAAGCCCTCTTTCGTTACCATTACTGTTACATTTACAAGCAGAAGCTACAAACCTGTCCTCTATTTCATTCTTTGTGTAAAAGTTGGATTCAAATCTGGATGCTGATATTTTGACTAATTCTGCGTTTTCTTTATTCAACCTCTTTATTTCTTCCCTTAAAACCGTCAGTTCCGTTTTCATGCCTTCAATCTGTTCATAAGCCACTTCTCCACCTATTTTCTTTATTCTTTCTCGCAATCGCTCATCCAATCGCTTTTGCTCCTCCAGTTCATGAACAAGCCGGACTTTATCCGCTTTAATTGCTTCACGCTCTGAAATCAACTCTTCTTTTTTCTGCTCCAACCGCTCACACCTGCGTTGAAGCTTTTCACTCGATTCTAAAGCTACTCTTAGCCCCTTCATTATATCCTCTACTTTATCCCACGGCAACTTACGAGAAAGCTCGTCGTAAAATCGCAACGCCTGATGCTCCTTCACATGAACGGCAGTGAAAATCCTCGTCTCGATTTCTTTATCTTGACTTCCATTACGTGCCGCAAACCAGATAAGAGCAGAGATGGGAACGTTTTTTAAGACGTTTTCTGTTCCCCCTTCAATAATTTCGCATATCTTTTGCGGGGCTAACCCCAACCGCTCAACTTCTTTCTTATATGGCGCAAATTGTTTCTCCAGTATCTTTTCCACTCGCTTGGCGTGCTGACTTTGTGTTCTGCATATCTGAGCAAGATGCTGGTGCATTTCAAACGCTGCTGAAAACTGGTTGCCATTGCTGAGCTTCAATTCCTTAAATATCTTCTTCAACCCCTTTTCGTCAAAACTCAACCCTAAAATGCTACAAATTGTAGAAGGCTGGAAGTCCCATATCCTTCTCCTTCCGTTTCCAGTTCTTCTTCCTTTTTCCTCTGCCATCCTTTACTACCCCTGCTTGTGTCACGGCTACGAAGCCTGATAAAGTGAATAATCATCAATAAACCACGAGCCCAACTCACGTTTTATCGCTTCAACCCTTTCGTCTATTTCAGCTCCGCTTTCGACTTCTTCGGCGACGTTCTGAAGTAGCCGCATCAATTCCTTCATCAGCCTTGTTATCTCCATCTCGTCCATAGCATAACCCCCTTCGTTTATTTAGGTTGCATTAACTGTATGTGAAATAAGAATATTAGGCACATAAATAATGTCCCCTAAAAAGGTTCAGTTTTACTTAATAACCCTAAAAAAGTTCGGTTTTAAAGAAAAAACGAACAGCTTTTTCCTTTATAACAACTCGTCTATACCATAGACCAAAAATCCCTGCCTGCAAAGTTCTTCTTCACCTTCAATGCTCTCGGCTACTATGCCATAATAATCTCTCCTTTCTTCGCCTTTGACGTGCCAATTAACAAGTTCTGCTTTATCCCTGAGCGCATTTAATATTCTTTCTGCCTCTTGATAGCTCAATCTACTCCATTTAACCTCGAAGAAGGCTATTCGCTTGTCTCTCTCATTTACCGCCACTATGTCTATTTCCTCACCCCTATGCCACCACCTGCCACTCTTTTCAAATCTGAACGGAAGCAGAGAACGAAGAGCCTCATTTCTGACAAAACTCTCAAATTTTTTACCCAGATAGACGGTTTTTTCTCCCTCGCTCAATCTGAAAGCTCCCATTTCTATTTCTTCCCTATGTTTAAATACGAAATTGAACCAGAAATCAAAGATGCAGTCCTTTATCAAATATAACCCCCTTTTTGGACTGCCCAGCATGGAGACCTGCCGCTCTATAAAACCCATTCTGAGCAGATTCTCAAGATACGGGTAGATGCTTCTTGTTTCCATCCCCGTAAAATTTGCTATCTCCGTTGGTTTTGTATGACCGTAAGCGAGGGCGTTGAGAATGGAAAAATAGGTCTTGAGTTCCTTGAACTCCTGCGAGATGATGAAATAAGGCTCCCGGTAGAAGTATCCGTTCTTACTGAAAAATTCTTTTTCGAGAAACTCCGCGAGGCTGCCGTATTCAGAAGCTTTCAGCAGATACTCCGGCACACCGCCTATTATCAAATAGAGCTGAAGTGCTTCCCTGGAAGGCATTTTGACAAACTCTCTCGCATACTTAAACGGCAGTCCCTCCAGCAAAATATCCCGTGTCCTCCTTCCATAAAGCGGTGATGCGTATGAAAGCACCTTTTCGCTCATCAGTCCAAGCATAGAGCCTGAAAGAACGATAAAAGCAGAAGAATAAGCGAACTTCGTATCCCACAACTTTTGCAAAACGCTGAGTACTCTGCTGTCACTTCTGATGAGATATGAGAATTCATCTATTATGATATAAAATCGGTCTTCTGGCATATTCTTCGCTAAATATCCGAAAAGCAGTTCCCAATCTTTTATCTCAAGCGTGCTGAGCAGGGGGTCGTTTAGAAATTCTGCAATTTTCTCCTTCAGCCCGTTTATCTGAATCTGAGCAGAGGATTCTTCCGCAATATAGAAGATTCCATTCCTGTCCCTTGTCCTTGAAAATTCCATCAAAAGCCTTGTCTTCCCTATTCTTCGCCTTCCATAGAGGACAATTAGCCTCCCCTCCCCTTTCTCCCACTCTTCTTCTAACAGCGTAATCTCTTCTTCCCTATCAATAAATTCACTAATCATGATTAGTTCTAAATAAGATTAGTATTTAATACTTCTCTCTTCGCAGGGATGCACCCCTGTCTTACAGAACGTCTCGAAGTGCTCCAGCCATTGTGGATAATCCGGTGCGGACTTCACGAACCGCACGAAATTTTTTAGCTGCTCTATTGTTTTCGCTTCCAATTCGTGCTCGATTATGCATGCGTCTTTATCCGCTATCTTCTCTGGCACTTTTATTATCTCCAGGAACGCCTTTATAGTATCATGCCGGTCTTTTACAACACTCGCTATCTCTCTTCCCTTTGGTGTCAACGTCACGCCATCGTATTTCCGGTATTCAACGAGACCCATGTCGTTCAGCCTCTTTAGCATTTCCACAACGCTTGAGGGCTTAATATTTAAAGCCGATGCGATATTCTTCACCCGCGTATATCCCTTCTTTTCCGCAATGTTCAGAATCGCTTCGAGATAGTCTTCCGCTTTTCTACTTAGCATGCTTTAATATTATTAGGGCATCCTATATTTAAAGTTTTCATGTTTGTAATAAAAAGGTTTATTTTGAACTGCGCAATTTTTATTTTTCAATGCAAAAAACAATATTTTTCGACCTCGAAGGACCTTTATCACCGCAAGATAATGCCTACGAGGTGATGAAGCTCATGGGAAAAGAAGGCGCTTTTATTTTTGAGGTTATAAGCAGATATGACGATATTATGTCGCTTGAGGGAAGGGAAGGCTACGAGCCCGGGGATACCCTCGCATTAATCGTGCCCTTTTTTTTGCTGCATGGCATAACCGGGGAAGATATAAAGAAGGTGTCAGAACGCGCAAAGATAATAGAAGGTGCAGAATACTTATTCGAGAAGTTACAGGCGGAAAATTGGGACATCTATATCATATCTACAAGTTACGAGCTGCATGCTTACAACGTAGGTCGCAAACTGGGAATTTCTGAGAACAATATTATATGCACGGAGCTTGATTTAGAAAGAAGCGATTTACACGAAAACATCTTTTCTTTAATAAAAAAAGCGCAAGAAGACATAATCGCGCTTTATTCTGACATTGACAATACGGAACGCATAGTGAATCGCCTGGACGATTTCTTCTTTCATCAACTTCCTTCCCTGGGCTATGACATTTTTACGACAAGGGTAATAGGAGGAGAAAGAAAAGCGGAGGCAGTGAGGGCGATAGCGAAAGAGAAAGGAGTGGCGCTGAGCGATGTCATCGCCGTTGGCGACAGCATTACCGATTATAAGATGCTGGACGAGGTTGCAACGCACGATGGAATATCGGTTGTTTTCAATGGTAACGAATATGCGGTCCCTTACGCCAATGTTGGACTTGCATCTGCTGATATAAGGTTTCTTCACGTATTATGCGAGGCTTTTGAGCGAGGAGGGAAAGGAGAAGTGGTGGAAGTGGTGACGGACTGGGAAGAGAACCGGGATAATTTTGAAAAGAATCTTGCGGATATCCCTGAGAAGTGCATTACGGAAGACATAAGGGATTTTATTATGAAACGGAAGATGCCTTTTCCCTATTTCCATAATATCCAGCGTGCAGACGAAAGGCGAAAAGAAGAGATAATAGAAATACATAAACGGGTAAGAATGCAAGTGAGAGAAGAAGCAGGTAAGCTGGGATGAATCGTCTGATGGCGGCAATGAAAACGGAAAAGTGTAAAATGCAAAAGTAAAGATAGAGCAGTTATATAAGTAGCTAATATGAATTATGTATAAGCTTATGGAAAAAGAAAGAAAAGAGGAAGAAAAGACCGCTGAAGATTTGCTTATAATCGGGGAAGAATACCTCGCAGAGGCAAAATATGAAGAGGCGATAGAAGTTTACAAGGAGATAGTGAAGAAAGAGCCAATTCTTCCCACGATGGCTAAGGTTTGTAACGATTGTGGAGTTGCTTACGCGAGTTTGGAGCAATATGAAATGGCAATTGGGTTCTTCAACGCAGCATTGAATCTCCGGGAGTATCTAATGGACGAAGGTATATCGGCTTGCTATAATATCGGGCAGGTTTACAGAGCTATGGGCGATGAGGAGAAAGCAGAGGAGTATTTCAAGCGTGGGGAGAGGATACAGCAAGCACATAAACGCCGGAATGAAGAGGCACAACGTATATTCTCTTCTGAGGTGTGAGTTACTTCTCGTAAAATAACTCTCTTATCCTTCACAAACTCATTATTCCAAATCTCTGATAGTAGTTCCATGCCCACAGCCAGCGATAACTTCATTGCATCATAGCCCCCTCACCACCTTTGACATTTTCATTATCATCATTTCCAAATGTATCAGGGCATTCAGGGAATTGCAAAGTTGAAAATCCGCTTCGCCTTCGTATAACACAAGCCGGGCGAATTTTTTCGATTCTTCCATCGTCATCTTCGCTTTCATCTTCCTTCGCAACGCCTCGTGTATCTCCGCCAGAATTTCTTTTCCTCCTATTCGCTCCGCCTTTATCATAAATTCTAATCCCGCTCTCACTTCTTTATGCCGGGATGCGAATGCCAAATCTATCAACTCCTCTGCCTTCTTCCTTTGAAAAAACGCATTCCGCACTACTTCTTCTATTCTGGTCTCGTCAACCGATTTTGTCGCCGAAGAAGCCGTTGCTACTGCTGCTGCTTCCAGCATATTAATGGCAGCGCCAGCATCTCCTCTCGCATATTGCTTCAGCGTTTTCAAACCCCCTTCGGTAAGTTTTACCCCTTCCGCACCTGCTATTGACCTTATCAATGTCTCCAACGCACTGCTTTTATCTAAATGCGTGAAGTGAAGGTTCAGGCATCTTGACCTTATGGCGGGGATGACACCCGCGGGTTTCGTGGTCGCGAAAATGAATCTGCACGTTTTGCTGCTCCGTTCCATAACCCTCCGCAAAGCTTGTTGCGCATTTACCGGAAGAAAATCGGCGTTACTGAAAAATAACACTTTAAAAGTGGCATTTATGGGCGACAACGCTGCGTATTCTCTTATCATCTCTTTAAAAATGTCTATCGCGGATTTCTGCTCATTATAAAATAATTTGAATCTTTTATCCTCTTTCAACCATTTTTTCCGCTGTTCCACGAAATCAGACGTTTCTATAAGCATGACGTTCTCATCGTAGAACTCGCCATAGAGCTCCTTCGCCAGTGCATAAACCAAAGAAGTCTTGCCTGTACCTTTTTGACCCCAGAGCAATAGATTCGGTATCGTTTTTTCCTTCGCAAAACCTTGTATCCGTCTCACCACCTCTTCCTGCCCTACGATTTCCTCCAAACTCTTCGGTCGGTATTTTTCTGTCCACATAACAAACTTTCTTTATAAAAGAAAGTTTGATCAAAGAAATAAACTTTACCACAATCCTATTTCTTGAGATGCTCTAAAACCCATGAACGTCAGAGTGGTTACCTTCAATCTTTTACTTTCCTTCTTTCTTCTGCCCTCGTTGCTTTGTCCAACGCAATTCCCAGTGCTTTAAAAATCGTCTCTATCTTGTGGTGCTCGTTCTCGCCCTTCGCATATACGTGAATGGTGAAGTTTGCATGTGTGGCAAAAGAATTTATGAAGTGTGATATGTTCTCGGTGCTAATATCCTCTACCTTTTCTTTACCGAAGTCCACCTCGAACACGGTATAACATCTGCCTTCTCCTCCTATACCCCCTATGTCCACTGCGCATCTTGCAATAGACTCGTCCATCGGTATAATTGCATAGCCAAACCGCACGGTCTTTTCTCTTTTCCCGGACTCAACGCCGCCGATTGCTTTTTTAAACGCCTCACCTAAAACGATACCGGTATCTTCTATGACGTGATGACTCAAGTCGCCTTCTGCCTTCACAACCAAATCAAAAAATCCATGCCTTGAAAACGTAGCCAGCATGTGGTCAAAGAATTTTATCGTTGTGCTTATGTCATGCGTTCCCACACCGTCAAGGTTCAATTCTACCTCGATATTCGTTTCTTCTGTCTTCCTTTTTATGCTTGCTGTTCTCATTTTTAGATCTTTTTCTTTTCCGAAAACGCTTTTCTTTTTCTAAAAGAAAAGGGTTTATTTCTAAAAGAAAAGGGTTTATTTATATTTAAATAATAGTTGGGTAATTCATACTAAAAAATCAAATGGAGAATGCAAAGTTCATAAGAAGTGGAAAAGCGAAGGACGTTTATCGAAAACCCGACGGTGATATTATTTTCCTGTTTACTGACCGCGTTACCGCGTTTGACGGTATAAAAAAGGCGGATTATCAAGGTAAGGGAGAAACTTGCTGTAAATTATCCTGCTTTTGGTTTGAGAAACTGCAAGCAGAAGGAATAAAAACACACTTCAAGGAATGTATACCTCCAAACATGCTGGTGGCGGAAGAAGTGAGTATTTTGCCGGTGGAGGTGATAGCTCGAAACTTCCTCTACGGGTCTCTCTGGAAACGATATGAAAAAGGTGAAATAGATATAGGTAGCCTCCTGCATGAAGAGAAGAGAGAGGGAACGCCTCTAACTAAAAGCTTTTTGGAGTTCACCACCAAATTTGAGCGTGTTGACAGACCGATAACGGAAGAAGAGATAATAGAGAACGGTTGGATGGACAGAAGTGAAATAGAGTATATAAAAACAGAGACGATAAGGATAGGAAATCTAATGGCGTCTTATTTAGTCCAGCGGGGTATAATATTGGCGGATTTCAAGCTGGAGTATGGCAGGAGCAAAGAGGACGGGGATATAATTCTTGCAGACGAGGTTGGCACGCCGGATGTGTGCCGGTTCTGGGATAAGGAAGCACACGAACAAAGAGGCGAGATACTTAGTCTGGATAAAGACGTGTTCAGGGAAGGAAAAGGTAATCTTTCGGCGGTTTATCTTGAGGTCTGTAAGCGGATTATGGCGCAATAAAAGAAACTAAACCGTGCATACTTGTTTACCGCTGAGCCCGCAGAGAACACAGAGAGTCAGAAAAATCATTTATCGTATCTTATCGTATCTCATCTCAGCGCTCTCCGTGATCTCGGCGGTAAGCAAATACAAATGTGCTAAAACGAGTTAGCCAACGCCAAAATACGCCCTGAAGAAATAGCCAACGCCCTTTAAAAACCTTATCTCTTCGTTCCTTAATACCTCATACCCCCTATCTATTGATTCTGATACCTGTTTCCCCAAACTGCATGACCCCAGCTCGTTCTTCAGCAATCCTACCACATCCGTATATTTTCGCTCTACTTCCACGACATACCTGCCGTTTTCAATTCTTTTTCTAAAAGAAAAGGGTTTGTATTTACTTTTAAACTGCTCAGAATGGTATTTTGAAGTAACTGGAGGACCTGCATGCTTTTTTACCCGCGGGAGATTCCAAACGAGCAACTCGAATATCAAAAACGCTTTGTCGCCTTCTACTGACACGTCACTCCGATATACCGTAAATCCATTTCTTTCTATCAGGTTCGCGACGGATGCTTCTGCCTTTCTCAACTGTGGAAATAATATGTCTTCTACCACGTCAGGCGCCTCAAACAGAACCATCACGAACTCTGTTCCTCTTTCTTCCACGCACTTCACAAATTCAGCCCTGCTCATCTCTTTCTTCTTCTCCATAGCGAAGAAACTCGCATCAGGACACGCCAAAAAATCCCTCGCCGCATCTATTAACCTGCAAAAAGAATCCGGAGATACCGCAGCCGCTACATTCCTGTTCGGGTCAACGGGGTCTATTACAATCAGTGCGTCTTCCCCTTTGTATTTGCCTCCACCTTCGATTTCTATTCTTTCGCCATATTGCCACTTCGATGCGTTTCTCAATAGCTCCGCAAACGAAGAATACCTCAGAACGAGGAGTTCGCAGAGATAACCGGAGAATCCTTTCCTCCTTTGCTCGGAGCCGTAAATTCCCGCGGATTTCAAGAATTGCTTTAACAGTAGCACTTCTTCTTCCAGCCCCGGTATTCTCTTCGTAACGTATTCATTATGAAAAGGAGTCCTGTCAACTGCGGATTTCAACAGCGATGCGTCTTTTACCGAAAAACAGGGCACCAGGTCCGCTTCGTGCTCCGTTCTTCCTTCGGCATCGTAAAAGTAAGCGTGAATATAAGGATGCGAGGCATATCTTTCCTCATACCTACCGGAAATGCTTTTCGCGAGAGCAAGTCCCTTCTCTTTTAAATCCTCTTCTGACATCTCCGCTGGAAACATGATGAATATGTCTATGTCCGCTTCGCCACTTATCCATGTATTTCGCGCGGTTGACCCTACGGAGATTGCGTGGGCTTCTATGCCCATCTCTAATGCCTTTTTGTTTATCTTCGCGATTATAATGCCTATCACTGCTTTTACTTGCCTCTTCTCTTCCTCATCTGGTCTTATTCTCGCTATGACCTCTCTACATATCCTTTTTATCTCTTCGTTCTCTTTCATCATTGCACTGGGAAATCAACCGAGAGCAGCGATGCTCATTTTTCATCACCCTTACCCATTGATTTCATCTCTTCTAAGATTTCATCTAAACCCTTTTTGTTGAAAATCTTTTTTCGCATTTCCGTATAGTCCCCATACCCTTTTTCATACTGAATGATGAATTCTGTCGCACCGGAAATCCCTAAGTTTTCAACCAGAATTTCCCAACCCTTGTGTCTAATTTCGCTTAATCCCGGTTTGAGCCGTTTTTTTTCCATTTTAAAGGACGATTATATACACAGTTATCAAGGTAAACCCTTTTAGATTTCCCCACCTTCTGTTTGTCAATTGCCAATTGTTAATTCTCACCTCCATATAAAAAAATCCCTTCTCCTTCTGCTCTCATACAAGGGCTCCGTGTGAGCGAGATAATAAGTATATTTTACATTTTACATTTTACATTTAAAACGCCTCTTCCCTCTCCTTCTCCAACACCGCGATTATTTCCTCATAAACCGCTTTTAACTCCTCTTTCCTGACCTTTCCCAGAAGCTTCTTTATCACCAACTCCGGTGTGCTCGACCCGATATGATTGAACATCGGCTGCCTATCAACGATAATGTTTCCGGCGGCATCCAATCCCTCTGACTCTATACCATCCACTCTCACCTTTGCCATACTTATATGCGGCAATATCTCATGAATCAAATGCGTTATCACCACAGCCCGCGTATCTTTCGGCAGATTATTTAATATGGACGCCATTATCCGTCCCATGGCACCGGGTTCGGTAAGCGCCTCCAATTCGTCTATTAGAACCACCTTCGCTCCCTCTCGCATGAATATCCGGCTCAATGCCCGCATCGAATATTCAAAAGACCCGGTCTTCTTTATCATCTTCCGCCGGTATAAATACAAAGGCGTTAGCGGTATTTCCGCTCTCTCCGCAGGCACCGGCAGACCAAGCGCCGTGAGAATAACCGAACTTGCAAGCATAACCAACAAACACGTTTTACCTCCGCTATTCGCACCCGTAAGGATGGCTACCGGATGCGACGTAGCGCCAAAAATACCTGCATTCGCTTTCCCTATGGAATAAGAAACCGGCAGCACCTTCGCACCACCTCTTAGCTCTTCGTCAAGTAAAAACATGTTCCTGCCCGTAACCACGCCTAACCCCTCTTCGCTTATTTCCGGTATATTCAACCCGAAGTCACGGCTAAATTGCATCACCGCCAGCATAAAATCGAAATAGAAAAGCATTTTAATAGCGTTGCCCACCTCTCCGCTATGCCGCTCCAGTTGCTTTGCATAATCCCTTAACTTATAATACCGCCTCTCGCTCATTTTCCTGCTATACCGCTGCCGCAACCGCTCCGTCTTTTCTCTCGCAAATTCAAACGGCAGTCCACGCTCCAGGTTCTCATACGCACTTCCCCACAAAACATTCTTATCTTCTCCGGTAAGCATCCACTCATCCGCCATGTTCACCAGAACCTCTTCTAAGTATCCTTTGAACGCATCCACACCCCCTCCGCTTCTCATAATCCTGTTCGCTTCCTTGTTTAACTCCTCCTCACGCCTGTAAATCGCATCATCGAAGTTGCTTTCACCCTTGCTCCTCGCCCCCTCTATTTTTTCTATAACCGCCAAAACCTCTTCTAAATACCCTACCGGGATACCTTTAAACAAATACGAATCCTTAAGTGCTTTAAATTCGTTTAAGAGACTTACCATCGCTTCTATCGCATTCTTCTTTGCCATGAACGAATTAACGACGAACTCCGGATAAATCTCGCACGGCTCCGGCAAATCGTCAATAAATATGTTTATAATCCCCGGTTCATCAAATTCCTCTTCTCCTTCGCCGATTAACAGAACAGTATTTTCCTTTTGCAAAAGCTCTTTTGCTTTATCCGCGGAATCAACGAATTCCACGTGCACAAAATCACCATAAATTTCTTTTACCACCTCTTCTATTCCTCTTCTACGAACAGCGATAAGAGGCGATTCACCAAACTTCAGTTTCTCTATCTCCGCTTTGGAAATTATATCCCGCATTCTCGCTATTTTCGCATCCCCCATCACTTCCTTCAATTTCTCGCTCTCTTTCACACCCTTAAACCTCTTTTGCAGTTCCTCCATGTCAAGCGAAGGAGTAAGTGTAAGAGCCATGTCCCGCCCATTTTTCGTTGTCGCGTAAGAGGAAAATATTTCCAAAATCTCTTTCTCTAATTCTCTTGTTTCTTTAGTGCAGAAGACCTCCCTCACTTTATAGCCCGCTAAATCCTCGTTTGTTCTTATCACTACCTTCTCTGCTTCCTTCCTTTTTAGTCCGAGAATTGAAGATAAGGTGTCGAGGTCCGGAAACTCAACCGCATCCTTCAAATAGTGTTTCATGAACTGCGGGATACGCGCTAAAAAAGACATGTTCCGTTCCTGTTACCCAAGACTAACCCGCCAAAAAACCAAGCCTCTTATTGCTTGCTTTTAATATATCCCCCGCTTCCTTCCCCTTTTTACACGTAAAAATATAAGTGCCGCAATCACAATCCCTGCTACTACAACGAGAATACTATAAGTTCTATACTTCGTAAGCTCGATTACAGCTCTTGCTTTTAGTTCCGCTTCCTTAGCATGATTTTCTGCCAGCTCTGCTTCTTCCAATGCCTCGCCAGGTCTGCCACTATTATAAGAATCAAGGGAATTACGCAGGTGCTCATTAGCCAAATCAAAGGTCGTCTTTGCATCCGATACGTCAACTCCCTCTTCTGTGGCGTTAATAATTGTCCAATTCGCTTTGTCTATCTCTTCTTTAGCTTTATGCCATGCGTTAAGAGCATCTTTTATTGCCTCCGATGACACTTCCTTTTCTATGTCCACCACTGCATACTTACCCTCTGTTGTCTCCTGAATTATGTTTAACAAAGTGAATGTCTCTTGCTTCCTTACTTCCGGTGCCGCACCTGACCAACTTATCACAATTTCTTCTTCGACTTCTTTGTGCTCTACCTTGTAAGAACCGCCACTCTGGAGCGCTTCCTTCTCGCCATCCACGCTTATATGCCCCCCAGCCCCCGTCAATTCAGAATAGAAACTGAGCGTCGAATCCTCTATTTCTTTGCTAACGTTAGTTAAGACAACTTTTATAGAAACTTCAGTGCAATTTTTTATCATTTCTGTTTCTGATACCCTATCACAGCCTATATTCTTTATTTCCGCAGTCACAAAAGGTGATTTCGGTAATGAAGTTTCTTCTTTCGCATCGCTTGCACTCACGTTTAGCGGCATTAAAAAAAACGCGCCCACAACGATTAAAACCAATATCCAACTGTGATTAATCTTCAATTTTTTCATTTTTCTTCCTCAGAACAAAGGCTTTATCGTCTCGTTTGTATCCATCAACACCTTATATTCGCGCTCTTTCTCGCTTGATACTTCTTTTATTTTCTCCTGTGCTTCCGCACCTATTTCTTGTAGCTCTTTTATCCTTGGAACATCCGATACGCCTGAAAACAGAACAACCGTCGCTACATGCTGCCCCTTTACGACTGGAAAATCACCGCCCCTTACTTCCGTTCCTCTTATCATCTCCTCGATTCGCACCTTTGACTTCTCTATTCCCTTTCTACTTAACTCCTTAGGTGGTCCCGCTGCGATTATCAATGCTCTTTCCGCAGTTGAAACCTCGCATGGAATCGTTAATCTGCCCGCTACTGCTCTCCTTACCAGAGAAGTAATCCTTGTAACCGTATCCATCCTCTCCAGCGTCCCTTTCTTACTAAAGAACCTCTTTAAAAATCCCTCGCTCTCTATTTCTTCCGCAGCATAGCCAATCGTTGATATTCCGCCTCCTTTAAGCGTGTTAATCACCTCTGCCGCATCTACCACCATCTGCCCCACTTCATTCGCTTCTCCCGCTCCAAACAAAATCCCGAACCGCCTCACTATCTCTTCGTTTATATCCACAAACGCCTCTTTTACACTCTCTCCTCCCTTTTTCCACGCATCGTTATCGAAAAGGAAAAGATTATCCACTTCGTTCACGAACGACATCAGGCTCCTTGCGGCATTTAAAGAATATAAGCTCCCTTCGTCCTTCGAGGGTAAAATCCCCAGTCCATAAACCGGCTCCTCGTATAGCTTCTTCAACCTTCTTGCCAATACTGGCGCACCTCCGGAACCCGTTCCACCGCCCAGACCTGCTATTATCAGGAAAGCATCAATCTGGTGTGACCCGCGCTTGTCTATTGCACTTTGTATCGTATAAATTTCATCAGTGGCAACCTTCGCCCCTAATTCGTTATCTGCTCCTATCCCATGCCCCTTCGTTAATGACTCCCCTACAAGCAGCCTGTCTTCCATTGGTATGGTCGTTATTCCAAGCAAATCCGCCTTCGCTGTATTAATCGCCAATGCACGAACCACGAAATTCTGCCCCGTTCGGTTAGCAAACTCTACAAATGAATCCGCTACTCTTCCCCCGGCTTGCCCATAGCCTATCATAAACACTCTCATTTTATTCCCCCTTTCTCCTCTTTATACACATCATTACTGCCAACATTCCTCATAATATATAAATGTGTTGGTAGAGAATCATCTCTTCATTTTTTATCGTAATTTGAATATTTTAAAACAATGTTCTTACTATACATATTTAAACGCACGTCTTGCATGGATATCCGGCTTTTTTTAAAACCCGCGCCTTTTTGGTGATTTACCACTAATCCCTCCACGTTCCCCGTTCCGGCATCAAAAACAATATCCCCCACGCTTCCTATACAATCCCCTCCTGACGTTATGACTTTTTTATCCAGAATTGATTTTCCAAACATCTTCATTGCTTTATTTTCATTCTTCGCTATTAAGTCCCTGATAAATAACACTCTCCCTTTTATCTCTTTTATATCCTGCCCCAGTAACTCACTAATCGCGTTCACGTCCACCACGTCCTCCATCTCCAGTCCAAGCCGGTGTAAAATTGTATGCGCCAAACATTGAGCGAATGCAAAAGGATAACTACCCGCAAAATCGCCATGCATTCTTACCATATCGCGGTCATTTGCATCAAATAGATAATCGTTCACCGCCTCTTTTACTTCCTTTATAATCAACTCTTTTATCTCCACCCCCTCTACCGATATAGACCGCTTATCTATCCCCTTTCCCTCGCAAATTTGGATTGCATACGTGACAAAATGTTTTATCGCATCTTCTTCAACGTCCTCAAAAATGAAATTCCACGGAAACAGTCGTGATCTTAAGTATGCAACTACTTTCTCCTCCTCTTCTCTTTCCTTCTCCCTCTTCCTCCTCATTTCCTCTCCTTTCTTTCCTCCCCCTTCACCTTTTTAAAAACTTCAGTATCTTATAAATATTCAAATTCGAATTTGAAATGCCTTTTCTTCTCCCTCCCCCTCTCCCTTCCTCTTCGCTCGCTTCGACATTACAAATCCGCCATACCCACTCGCCAAAGTCCGTCACTTCGTATTCCCCATTATATTCCTTCACCAGGTTATATTCCCACTTATCGCTCACCAAATACTCTACACCATTAACAAGTTCCCGGTCATAGGTATCTCTCATAAGCTCTTTATACGCCTTATCCTCCCGGTGCGAAATTTCCTTTATTTCCTTTAGCCTCAGCCGCTTCCCTTCCTTGATCAACGTCCCCAATGCAATAAAAGCGTATTCATTCTGTTTGAGTAGCTCACAACTTTTATCTATATTATTCTCCTCGCGGAGCATCTTCTTCGCTGCTTCCTGTATTATCGTCACTACGTACCCCAGGATATTTAAAGATGAATTCTCATCCCGCGAATGAATTTCTATTCCATCCTTAGAGAAATTAGCCACTTTGAATTGAATACTTGAGTGCGGCGTGCCAAAAAATATCTCGGTAAGAGCGGAGAAAAAAGTCTCGGAAATCGGCTCGTGTTCGCTATCGTAGGGGAAGAAGCCATCTTCAAAGAGGTCGAGATTAGGGGCTAAATCCGCCGTTAGCTCTAATATTTCCTTTTTAACTTCCTCTAATCTCACAAATGCAGTGCTTCTATCTTCCTTCTCTTTCCTCAGCTTCTTCGCTTCGGCATCCAATTTTTCCCTTAGCTTTCCCCCTATCCCCTTTTCCAATAGCTTTTCTATCTCTTCTAACCTATTCCCGCCTGTTTCGCTGCCTTTTAACTCTTTCAAACGCCAATATTCAGCAGCTAACGCATTCGCCTTTTCGTTAAATTTTTCCACCATTTTAACTCGCCTCTTCTCCCCCGGAGGATGTAAAAGAAATTTTTATCATTTATTTTTTCCCTTTCTATATAAGCTTTTCTGGAAACTATTTATAATGTGCTCAACCGAAAAGTTTATATAACCCCTTCTTCCTAAGAAGACAATTACGAAAACGTATGAAAATGATAGAAAAAGAAAAGGTGGAAAAATGGAAAAAATGTTAGGATATAGTACAGAGGGGATGGTTGTGGAAGAAAGCGAAGAAAAGGATTGGTTTGGGGTGCCACGGATAGCAATAGTTGGCGTGGGTGGAGCAGGTAACAATTCTATGGACAGATTGGAGCGTTTAGGAGGACTGAGTGGTGTAGATAGGATAGCCATAAATACCGACAAGCTGCACCTGGATTCGATAAGCTGCGAAAAGAAGGTATTGATAGGAAAAACGCTTACTCGGGGATTGGGAGCCGGTGGTTCTCCGGAAGTAGCGAGAAAGGCAGCGGAAATAGACAGGGAGGAATTACGAGAATTGTTAGCGGACAAAAACTTTGTGTTCATCACTGCGGGAATGGGCGGCGGAACGGGCACGGGAGCTTCGCCAATCGTTGCGGAAGTAGCGAAGGAAGCAGGTGCAATTGTAGTTGCCATGGTCTCTTTCCCGTTTGAAGCGGAAAGGATAAGGAGAAAAAGAGCAGCCGAGGGTATAGAGGCATTGAGAGACGTAACGGATACGGTTATCGTGCTGGAGAACGACAAATTGCTAAAATACGCGGGAAACCTTCCGGTGAATGATGCCTTTAAAAAAATGGATATGTTGATTGCAAGTACAATACTGGGTATTGCAGAGACGATAACAAAACCTTCTTTGGTGAATCTCGACTTCGCAGACCTCAAAGCGGTAATGGCGGAAGGCGGTGTTGCCGTGATGCTCGTAGGCGAGACGACGAAAGCGGAGAATAAGCCCGAATCGCTTGTATCTGATGCACTCAGTCATCCGCTTTTGGACGCGGACTATCGAGGGGCGAAGGGTGCTCTTATACATATCACCGGGGGGTCAGATCTCACGATGAAGGAGACAAATGACATCGTAGAGTTGCTTACCTACGACTTAAATCGTGATGCAAACGTGATATGGGGAGCGAGGATAAGTGAGGATTTCAGTGGTAAGGCAAGGGTAACGGCGATAATGACCGGTGTGGAGCCGAAATGGATATTCGGCGGGATATACGAAGATAGAGAAGAGGATGCAAAACTAAAGGGAGTGGATGCAGGTAGCAGAGGAATCAGCGATATTATACAGATTATCCGGTGAAACTCGTAAATTCTTCCACACCCTGCATTTTTTTCATTTTTTATCCGTCTAATGACTAACACAAGCTCACCAGGCGTATTGCATCGTGGTACAATTATATATTATGTCGGTTCGGTGACTTTTGCGGCAGGCATTGTGCTCTTAGCCGTGGGTACCGCGTTTATTACGATTTTCAGGATACACTATGGGTCTGAGCCGGAAAAAATCATTCTTACCTTTATTTTCACGGGCGTTGGAGCCACGCTGATTTTAGCGGGTATAAATCTGATGATGAGGCAGACGCGATACGGGTATTGTATTGTGGGTGCGAGTGCGTTTACATCATTGCTTGCGCTTCTCATCTTTACGTCCAATTATCCGCACAACTGGCGTTATCCACTTATAAGCTATATTCTTGCTCTCTACGTCGTTGGATTTCTGGCGCTATTGGGAAATGCGTTTGCGAACTCAATTCTCTGGATGATTGAGGGAAAGCCTGAGGCGGTGGTGGGGCGAGAAGGGGGAGAAATAAAAATATATACCGATGAGGAGATAGAGCGAGACATAGAAGAAGCAACGAGGAAAAGCATAGAACTTTCTGCCAGTGAACTGAAATTTAAAGAGCCGGGCGTGGAGGAAGTGAAATTTGGGAAGGCGTTTCGTGAGTCACGGGGTGATACCATCAGGGTCAAAGATGATATTGGGGAAGCAATAAGCTTGAGAAAGACGATAAACCATGGAGAGAGGACGAAATCGGGTTCTGTGGAGGTTGAGAGTATATCAAGGAGCCTGGGTGACGTTTTAAGAAAGGAAGCGGTTGAGAAGGGACGATTTGGAGGGATAAAGGATAAAATTAAGGGCGATATAAAAAAGTTTCATTCGTTTATCCGTGTTAAGAAAACTTAGGTGAATCAAACTTCAAAAATTTTTTACAACGTTTGTAATAAAATTAGCATTAGCGTAACTTTTAAATACCATACCTGAATCTTTTATTATAGTGACGTAAAAAATGGCAAAAGGTCTTGATATAGGAACCATGAACATAATCTGTTCGGAAAGAGAGGGGGACGATGTAATTTTCACACAGCAGAGGAATGCATTTCTGGAACTCGAGTCGAGCGACCTCACGAAGACGATGTTAGATAGTTCAAAAGTGCTTTACATCGAGAAGGACGACAGGATTTTCGTATTGGGCGAGGAGGCATTTAAATTCGCAACCATATTCGGGAAAGACGCGAGAAGACCGATGAGGTTTGGTATAATAAGTCCTAAGGAGAAGGATGCGATACCCATGATAAAGCTGATAGTGGAGCGGGTTTTAGGAAAGCCAGGTTATCGAAACGAGGTACTGTGCATTTCATCGCCAGCCGACCCAATAGATTTAGATATGAACACATTGTATCACAAGAAGATGATGGAAGCGCTGGCAAGGAGAATGACTTACGAAACGCACGTGATTGACGAGGGGTTGAGCGTGATTTATTCAGAGCTTGCGGATTACGACTTCACGGGATTGGGGATAAGCATAGGCGCGGGTCTCACAAACGTTACGCTTGCATATTTAGCCACGCCAGTGATGTCATTCAGTATAGCCAGAGGTGGAGATTGGATTGATGAGCAGGTTTCGATTACAACGGGGTTGCCAAAGGACCATGTATGTGCGACAAAGGAAAAGGGCTTTAAATTGGACTTGGAGGTGGAGTTTGGAAGTTCTGAGGGTGCGCTCTCCATTTATTACGATGCTTTGATAACGTATGTCATAAAGAACCTGAACAGGAAGCTTGCAGAGATTACACCACCAAAAGTGGAATTCCCGGTTGCACTTGCGGGAGGAAGCGCCATGCCCGATGGATTTTCAAAGATGTTCGAGCGGAAATTAAGAGAGGCAAAGCTCCAGATTGATATATCGAAGATAAGACTTGCAAAAGAGCCGTTGTATTCGGTTGCAAGGGGCGATTTAATAGCAGCGAGAACACAAGAGGGTGAAGAGGTGGAGGAAGGTAAAACAGAAGAAAGCGCAGAATGAAGTATTGTTTATTTTGCATTTTTCAATTTGCATTCTGCATTTAATTGCTCGAAATCCATAAGATTTTGAGCAATTACTTCTACTGCTTGCTTCGCCAAAATATATATCGTGATAGAATAAACATTATTATAGGGGAGAGAGGAAGGGCGGCTGCCGGTCTTCTTTAGTAAGAAGGCTGAGGAAAGTCCCTCCACCACAAAAACACGAATGCCGAGAGGGCATAAGGCGAGAGTCCTGGCTCTGGTATAGAAACGATACCGTGCCATATTAAAGCAATGATTCCTTAAGGATGAGGTCGTATGGTTACGGATGGAACGACCAACCTCGTGGGTGCAAGCCTCAGGAAGGCGCAAAGATAAATGCTGCCGAAACAGAAGGGGGCTTACTCTCCTCACTCCCCCGCAAGCCCTGTAAGGGCATCTTTGAGGACAGGATTTTTGTCGCACTACTTACCTTCGTTACAGCTAAACATCCATGAATGCTCCGCCGGGGATTTGAACCCCGGTCGTGGGCTCGAGAGGCCCGCATGCTTGGCCGAACTACACCAGCGGAGCTCTTTAACAATCCAAACCCCCAGCGGGAAATAATTTTATTGTTCCGGTTTTCCAAGCGCAATAAACGCATCGCATACCTTATCCGGGTCGCCACGCATCACTATCTCGCCTTCGTCAATCATTATCGCTTCGTGTGCAAGCTCCCGGACTACATCGAGCTGATGACTTACCACCAAAATGGTGGTGTTGAATTTACGATTCAGCTCTTTAATTGAGTTTGCTATTATGCGCATCGAAATCGGGTCGAGGTCACCAAAAGGCTCATCCAAGAGGAGAACTTCCGGTTTTGCTGCCATCAGAACCGCGATTGCCAGCCTGACGTGCTCACCTGCACTTGCTTCGCCGTTGTGACGCTCGAATAGTTCTTCCGGCAGGTTAAGAGCATCGAGGAAAGGTTTAGCCGCTTTAAAAGCCTCGGATGGTGGAAACTTCGGGAATAGCTCGTCGAGTATATCCATGCTGAGGCCTACCTCTTCGAGCTTCTGCTTTGCTTCTAACTCCGACATGTCCGCAATCCTGAGGAGGGCATCGAGCGTTACATCGCTTATTCCCTGCTCCTTCGCGATATCCATTGCCTGTCGCACCATCTCGAGCTTCTTTATCCCCAGCTTTTGTGCGAAGGCATTCTGAACGAGTTGATATGGAGGGAGCGTGAACTCTTGATGCAAGATACCCAATTTGCTTCTCGCCTCTATTGCTCTTCTACTACCGATTGCGGCAATATTAGCGAAGTCCACCGTGCCTATCCTGTACAACACGCATCCCCTATCCGGCTGCTCAATCCCAGAAAGTAATCGCATCAATACTGTCTTCCCCATTGCCGAGGGTCCAATTACGCCCAGTATATCGCCTCTTGGTATCTTTAAGTTTATATCCGGCATCTCTATCGTCTTTATCAACGTGTTGCTCGTGTATATCACATACTTCTTCCATACGCCGTCAATATCAATCATTATGTCGCGTTCGTCTTTTATAGGTGCCAAAGGCTTTATCGGCTCGAGCTGTGCTAAGAACTTCCCGGTTATCTCCTCTACCTCGCCTTCATCAATTATTCTCCCTTTATCTACCCAGATAAGCCTGTCGGAGAGGTGTCTATGCACTTCCGGCATGTGAGAGACGAGCAAAACGCTGATGCCCATCACTTCATTTACGCTTTTCACACTATCAAGCAGTTGTTCGCGAGACAACTGGTCTGACATCGTGCTTGGCTCATCTAACAGTAATAAAGAAGGTGATTTGGCAAGCTGACGTGCAAGCAAAACGCGTTGCTTCTCGCCACCGCTTAAAATAGGATAAAAATACTTTTGCTTCTCTCGCAGCCCAACGAGGTCAAGTATTTCAAGCGCCTCCTCCTTTAACTCTTCGTATTCGTCCTCAATCTGCGGTATTTCCTCAAACCCCGTTTGCACTGCCCGCAGTCGTAATATGATGTTATTCAACACTGACTGGTTCCAGAGTGCAAAGGAACGCTGAAGGTGAAATGCGGTCTTTTTTTGCAGCTCTCTGAACTCCGAGTAAGGTGAGTCGGGCATTACTTTAACGCCTTCCATCTCTATGACCCCCGCATCGAACTTCTCGTAACCGCGAAGCATACGAAGCAGAGTCGTCTTTCCAGCACCGCTCTTCCCGATTACTCCCAGCACCTCGCCCTTTCCTATCTCGAAGGATACATTATCCAGCGCTACCACTTCTTTGCTAATTTCCGGTAATTCGTATCTCTTACACAGCCCGTCAACACGCACTATTTCTCCCATTTTCAATCACCTTTTGATACATTTATTAAACTACAATATAAACATAAACTTTCTTTTTGAAAAAAGAGTTTTATCAAAAGAACTTTTAAAAATTTTTAGATGAAAGAATAATAAAAGCAGTAGTTTGCGGTTTCGCAAAGCCTCAAAGCGTTATCTTTAACGATGTATGAAGATGCGTTAAGATTTATGAAGCTGGTGAGTAGTTGATATTTAGGGGTCAAAGTATTCCTCAGGTTTAAGGACTAAAATGTCATGATTTCTACGCATTTCTTCTTTTATAGAGTCAAAGTGCCTTGGATTTTTATGGACTAAGCAAACGGTTATCCCCCTTCTTTTTACTCCTACGGCTGTTTTCATTACATGTATATCATGTTCAAGTCCTTCAGGAATTTGAAATCCAAGCTCAATGCTTTCTACTCCAACATTTTTTGGCAATCTAATGACCCTTCCTTTTCTCTCCAGTTCATCGAGCAAATCAAAAAGTTTTCGTATATAGGGTAAGCTTCGTTCGCCTTCAACCCAAAGTCTTCCTGTTGACTCTTCAATGATTTCTCTAGAAAGTACAAGCTTGTGGCATTGAGCATTTAAATATTCCAGTGCTTCTTTTGCTTCTCCTTTTTCTCTCCCTTCGTTTTCAAAAATAGCCGCCCCTAAAAGAGCACTGGTATCAAACACAACCTCTACGGGATTGCTAAAATTCATTTTATGCCTCTGGCAATGTGCTTATCCATTCTTCGATTATTCCTTTCTCAGCTTCAACATAGCTTGGAATCCAGCCTTCTATAATGCCTTTGTCGGTGAGATTCAATCTCTCTGCTTTTGTTCCCTCCTCGGTCTTCTCGAAGTGCCAAATCGCTACATCCTCTGGTTTCAACTCGCCATTTACAATAAGGGGCTTCAACGCCAGGATCAAGTGCTCGCTATGTGTTGTTACAATAACCTGCTTTCCCTCCTTGATAGCGTCAGAAAACATTTTAGGCAATTCTAATTGCGCTTCAATGTGCAAGCTTATCTCCGGCTCTTCTATCATAATGACACTTCCTGGCGTACTCCATGAGAGTTGAGTAATGATGGTCAAAATTTGTCTGGAGCCCTGGCTTGCAAGAGCCAGATTAAGGCGAGTCCGAAGTTCAGGATCTATGTAATCGGAACTCAAGTATTTTCTACCCCACCAACCCGCTTTGATTTGCTCCATACCAAATTTTGATGCCCATTTAACAATTTTCCCTGCTATATTCTCATATTCTGATCTTCCAAAAATCAATGCCAAAATTTCTATTAGCCCTTCTCCATGTGTTCCTAATCTAGGCTCACTATCAACGATTTCACTCATAGGTCTTACCTCACCTCTTATAGCCGATATGAAATAAATATCTCTGACCACAGTCTCTATTTTTTTTATGATTTCTTGGGCTTTAGAAGATTTTTTTATGATTTGCTCTTCTTGATCTGTATCAAGTTTTTTCTTAAAAGTATATCCGAAACTGGTTGAATGCAAAATATTCTCGGTTTTGCCTCCTGATTGTAAGAATTGTTTAAATTTTTCAGGATACAAAAATTCTTGTCTCCACGATGACTCTCCCGTTCTCAAATAACCCACTTCAACTATTTTTTTTTCGTTTGCAAAAACAGCCTGACGCACTTCTTCATCTTTTGGCATAAAAGCATACATATATCCAATGTCGTGATATTCTGCATCTGTTATGTGAATCTCAAAGGTTATAAATTTGCTCCAATCTTTCTTATGTGCTATAAAATCAAATAAAGGAAAATCAGGAGTGGCAGGGTACCGTACAAACTCACCATATTCTAAGCTGCCGAGCAGCGATCTAACAATACTACCACGAAGCCTTGTAGTTTGTGCTAAAATAGCTATATTTTCGAGGACGTTTGACTTCCCAGAAGAATTTGGACCTACGAATATAGTAAGAGGGGCAAGCTTTAGTTCCAAATCTCTTATGCTTTTGAAGTTCCCAATTTTTATCTTTGAAAGCATATTACTATTTTTGGTTTAAAGCTATTTAAATACTTTCGGTATGCTGTCTTTTACTGAATTTCAAGCAATGTTTTCTGAATGGCCCCCTTATCGTAGTTTCTCGTTTCTTTTATTATATTCCCAAAATCATCAACAGCTATGGCACCTTTAGCTATTAATTCGTTATTAGCACATTTTTCTTCAGGTGCTGCTTTCCGAACAAAGATTTTTCTCCCTTTTCCGAGCCCATCAATAGCACCACTCCAGGTGCCACCTTTGTTATCCGATTCAGCCACATAAATTTCCTCAGCCAGTCCATAAAGATAGACATTTCTCCCCATTGCAAAACCTACTGACCACCCTGCTTTTGGCGGGTAGGTGCTGACAACAAGAACACGACCTTCAATGATGTATTTATACAGCTTTTTGAATCCGCTTTTAAAGGTCATTATTCCCTGGGGAAGAATAACAATTACCATTCCGTTATTTTCTATTGCCGTTTCCAGCGCAATCTTATCCACTCCTCGAGCGTATCCACTTATGACAACCTTATTTTCGGATGCGCATTTCCTGGCTATGTGCTTGGTAAATTCAGCACCTTTATCACTCACATTTCTTGAACCCACAATCGCTACTTTATCTTCAAAAAATAATTTTGTGTTCCCTTTAGCATATAGCAAAGGGGGAGAATATTTGGTTCCCAGGTTATTTCTTAATGTTATGGGATATTCTGGAGAATCAAAAGAAACTAACTCAACCCTCTCAGAAATAAGTTCTTCTGCTAAAAACGAGTTATTTTGTAGATCCTCTCTTGCACGTAAAATATCTTCAGCTTCTTTTGAGGATAGAGCGAAATCTTTTTTCAGAGTAGAGATATCACGAGAAAAAAAATCTTCGAATGAAGTGTTGTGGTTATAACCAATATCAACAAGAAGGTTATATATTCTCGCTGTCTTCCAGTTGGGAAGATGCGCCAGGGTTATCCAGTAGGGATAATCTCTCATTTCCATAACATTATCTCTCCTGTTCATTTATAATTTTAATAATCTCTTCACCATATTTTTTGATCGTTGTCTTACCCAAGCCCTTTATGTCCAGAAGGTCCCAAGGAGAAGTGGGTCTTGCTCGGGCAATGTTGTGCAGGGTTCTATCTGGAAAAATATGATAAGGAAGCACATTCCTTTCCTCCGCTTTTCTGAACCGCCATTCCCGTAAAGCCTGAAAAATTTGGTCTTCATCGACAGGAGGAGCGCTATATTCTAAGCTTTCTTGTGGCATCCTCCTTATCCCATCTTCACCTATAAGCTTTTTCAATCTTGAGCGGATAGCGCCTTTTTTTCTTTGAAAGTGATTTGCCAGTTCAGCTATGCTTTCCCCCTGACGAAACATATTCACTAATAGCTCATCGTCTTCTTTCGTCCATCTCTCATAAGCGTTTGGGTACTTTTGGCGGATTTCGGTAAAAGGTTCTGCTTTCTTACTCACCACTTCTTTTGTGTCCGCCGTATCTATTTTAATTTTAGGTAAGTCGGGTTTATCGTCCATTATATCACCACTAATTGTCTTTGCTATCGCCAACGGTGCAATTTTGTTCACGCCCAGCTTGCTCATTAATTTTCCGATCTCCCTGATTGTTGCTCTGCTATCGCAAATGTCGTCAATTAACAGGACGTTCTTATCTACCACCTCTGCGAGATTTTCGTAGTCAAATGCATCCTTCACATTATCCCTTTTTAATACGTAATTCTGGAATACCTTCTGGGGCTCAGTATTTTGCGGTTTTACCAAACTATGAGAAAGGGGTATCTTCAAGGCGGTGGATACTTTTTCAGCAAAATTCTTGACCAAATCGCCCGATTCAGTTGGGGGAACATAGATAATTAAATCGAACTTCTCGTCTCTAAAATAGCTATGGTATGCTCTCAAAACTCCGTGTAAAAGAAAATCGGGAAAATCTCCGCCATTCTCATATTTGCAATGGTGAATAGTAGAACCCACATTGGAAAAACCATAATACGAGAATGCAACTCCATTGACCAATTTACTCTTTTGCTCTGAAAGGGGTCTTTCTTGTTGAGTTCTGGGAACCAATTCAATCTCGGGGAAATAGTTATTCTTAAAATCATCCACTTTTTGTTGCCACTCAGCGTTGATTTCATAAATCCATCTTTCACCTCTGCAATTGTCACATTTATCGCATACCCTTACGTCCTTATCTTCTAAGTAATCACAGAGATAAAACATCCTGCACCTGTTGGTTTCAGCGTATTCTATGATTTTATCAAGTTCTCCTAACTTGAACTCTCTGAACTTTTCAAAAGCCGTAGTGTCAAGAATAGGGGCATCAGATTGATATTCATATTTTTTAGAACGACCTCCTGCAACCTTTTTTACTATGCCCTGCTCAATTAAATCCCTTATTATCACCTCTATTTTGGTACGATTAAGATTTGTTTTCCTCATCAAATCCCAGATGCCCTCAGCTTTCTTTTTTGATTTTAAACTGTCAATAACTCTCTGATAGTGTTGAACGGGCGGGCGATTATTTTCAATAAAATATTCGGGTAATTCCCTATCTTCGGGATTGTATAAAAGAATAATCTTGGCTTCTCTTCCATCTCTGCCTGCTCGTCCAATCTCCTGATAATAATGAATTGGCGACTGCGGGATTTGGGTGTGAATGATAAATCTAATGTCAGGTTTATCAATACCCATGCCAAGAGCATTTGTAGCGACGACACACTTCCAGCGGTTATTAAGCAATCCTTCTTCTACTTCTCTCCTCCTTTCAGCATCGAATCCTGCATTGTAATTTACAGCCTCAATGCCTTGACGGTTTAAGAACTTTGAATACTCTTCTGTATCTGCTCTTGTGCCGCTGTAAATGATACCTGTTCCCTCCAGTTCAGGTAAAGAGTGAGCTAAAAAGGCTAACTTATCATCATCGGAAGAAACGCTTACTACGTTTAATACAAGATTTTCTCGCATCAAATTACCGTGAATATACTTTGTATCGCCTCCCATTTGTTGAATAATATCCTGAGCTACTTTTTCGGTGGCTGTTGCCGTTGTAGCTAAAACAGGAAGTTCTTGTGGCAATGATTCCACTAAGTCAATGATTCGCCTGAATGCAGGGCGAAAGTCATGTCCCCAAACGGAAATACAATGCGCTTCATCTATGACAACCATTGAAAGGTTCATTTCTTCCGCGGCTTCCAACCATTCCGGGTTTTCCTGCCTTTCGGGAGCAATATATAAAATTTTCACATCGTTTTGTCTTGCTCGTTTCAGAATTGCACGATTTTCTTCATTTGTTTGCTCGCTATTGATACATTCAGCAGAAATCCCTAAAGATTTAAGCTGTTGGATTTGGTCACGCATTAGGGCAATAAGGGGTGAAAATACTATTGTTATTCCGTCGAATAAAATTGCGGGAAACTGGTAACAAAGCGATTTTCCAAAACCGGTTCGGTGTATTAGCAGAATCCTTTGTCTTTCAAGTAAACTCTCAATTGTTTCCCATTGTTCATCGTAAAACTGGTTTAACCTGAAGCGTGTCCGTAATATATCCTCCGCTTGAGTTCGTGTTAGAGTCATTCATTCTCCTCACATTCAGAGATGTATTTCGCCTAACAATATTCGTTAATTTACTCTTTTTTACTTATAAAATTATCTCTAAATCTAAATGAAGCCATCAAATAATCCACCAGCACCAGAGCGACCATCGCTTCTGCAACGGGAACTATCCGAGGACATATACAGGGGTCGTGCCTGCCCTTTATCCTTATTTCCACTTCCTCCCTCTTCTCCATATCAACGCTTCTCTGTGGTTTTGAAATAGAAGAAGTGGGCTTCACCGCAATTCTACATATTATCGGCTCTCCAGTTGAGATACCGCCTAAAATCCCACCTGCGTTGTTCGTTCTCGTTCTTATCCTCCCTTCCTTTATAATAAACTCGTCGTTCATCTTGCTGCCTTTCATTTGCGATGCTTTAAAGCCAACGCCTATTTCAATTCCCTTCACCGCACCAATGCTCATCAAAGCCTTCGCAAGCTCTGCATCCAGTTTATCGAAGACCGGCTCGCCCAACCCTGCCGGAACCTCAGTCGCAATTAGTTCTACGATGCCACCTACGCTGTCCCCTTCCGCTTTCACTTCTTTTATTAATTCTTCTATTCGCATCGCAGCTTCTAAATCCGCACACCTGACTGCGTTTCGCTCTACGTTCCTCTTTATTTCCTCAAATCCCACTTCCCTCGCTCTTATGCTCCCAACTTCCACCACATGCCCAAGAATTTGTATATCCCGTGTCGCTAAGATCTTCTTTGCTATTGCACCTGCGGCAACCCTCGCAACGGTCTCTCGTCCTGAAGCTCTCCCCCCTCCCCGGTAGTCCCTTCTCCCGTACTTCGTTTGATAAGAGAAATCCGCCTGACCGGGTCTCGCAACGTCTTTTAGGGGTTCGTACGGGCTCGAATCAACGTCTTTATTCCACACGAGCATGGAAATAGGTGTGCCAAGCGTTTTTCCTTCAAACACGCCGGACAAAATCTTCACCTCATCCGCTTCCTTCCTTTCCGTTGTTATTTCACTTACGCCTGGCTTTCTCCTGTCCAATTCGTGCTGTATATCCCGCTCTGACAGCTCAATCCCCGAAGGGCAGCCATCTATGACAACCCCTATCGCGGTTCCATGCGACTCCCCCCAGGTTGTCGCCTTGAATATCTTTCCAAAGGAATTGCCCGACATGGTAATAATCCTTACACCGTAACTACTAAACTAAATATTCTTCGGTGATTTATAAATGTTTGGAATTTGGTGCTTAGGATTTTCCTCACACCACCTATCCATACTCATAGAACCCCTTCCCCGCTTTTCTTCCTGTCCAGCCCGCTTTTACCATCTGCACCATAAGGACAGCGGGTTTGAATCTCGCCCACCCGGTCTCATTGTATATCGTATTAAGCACCGCTACCACAATGTCTATTCCTATCAAGTCCAAAAGTTGAAAAGGACCCAGAGGCCAGTTGAAAGAAAGCTTTAATACCTTATCTATATCTTCTGCGGAAGCGAGCTCGTTTTCTCGCATCTTCACCGCCTCATTCAAAATAAGACACATCATTCGGCTCGTAACGAACCCCGGGGAGTCCTTAACAATAACCGTCTCCTTACCCAGTGAATGCACGAACTCCAGCGTTTTACTTACCGTATCTTCAGAGGTCATCAGCGATTTTATTATCTCCACACCCGGCATTAAAGGCACGGGATTCATGAAATGTATTCCAATTACCTTATCGGGTCTTTTTGTTACGGCACCCAGAGCCGTAATAGGAAATGTAGAGGTATTACTCCCGATAATAGCATGCTCCGGGCATATCCTGTCCAATTCTCTGAATACTTCCTGTTTCAGTTCCATGTCCTCATAAACCGCTTCAATCACAAAATCCGCTCCCTTTGCTCCCTCTTCCAGGCTCGTCGTCGCATTTGCACCTATCACATCCACAATCCTATCCCGCTCCTCTTGTTTTATATGCCCTTTTTTCGCAAGTCTCGAAAGGTCGTTTTTTATCTTTTCAAGCCCCCTTTCCAGTGATTCTTCACTCCTGCTCACAACTGACACATCGTAACCCGCCTGAGCACATACCTGCACTATTCCACTTCCCATCGCGCCTAATCCCACAACGCATACCTTCTTTTCGTTCATTGCACTTCTTTTATCCTTTTCGTAAAATATATTATTCCTGAATTTTAAATACCGGGCATGTGTGAGCCCCGCCAGAGAACTTATCGCCTTCATAAGTATATGCACCATTCATTTTCACCTGCTTACCAATTAGTTCTTGCGTGGCACGCTCAGTGTCATAATCAAGCCTCCCTACAACACATGGTCCCTCTTTTGTCTTCACCAGGCAGGGGATATAAGGTGCATCTGCTTCAAATCCCTCTGGTGGCACCCGGATTACCGTAAACGTCGTCAACTCACCTTCGCCACTCAATTCCATTCTCTCAAGGCTCCTCCCACTGCACCACTGGCAAACAGGCATTGGATGGCAGGTTATCTTTTTGCACGATGCACACCTCAGCCCTAACAATTTCCCTTCCTTTATCCCTTCCTCATATTCTGCATACGTTAAAACCGTGTGTTCTTTCTCCATTTCTTCCTGCTCTTTTTTTATCATTTTTTATTCCCTCATTTATCAGCCAATAGCGAAGAGCTAATAGGCATTAGGGGTCATCTTTTTAAACTCTTTATTAAGGCATTTATCATCTTGTTTATTTCCCGAATTTTTTGTAATATCGGTTCTTGTATCTGTGCATTCACATATCCAAGGTTGTGGGATATTGTCATTAGTGTCTCTAACTCTAAAAGTGGGCCTCTGGCTATTCTCAAGAATTGGATGTATTCTCCCGTTGTTCCCCGCCCCCAGCCCTCAGCTATGTTCGCAGGCACCGACACAGATGCCCTCCGCAGTTGATTTGTCAGACCATAAAGCTCTTCCTTCGCGAAAGTTCGTGTGACTTTGTAAACATCCGTTACCAATTCCATTGCCTTCTTCCACACCTCCAAGTCCTGATACGAATTTATCATTTTTCCCGTACTCTCTATTCCCCCTTGGCTATTCCCTACTCCCTATTCCCTTATTTCCTCTTTGACCTTCCAAGTATAATATGACACAATGTCCCGAAGTCTCCTCCAAGCGTATCAGTCATTCCATACTCCGGAACAGGGTCAATTTGATTCCCTTTCGCAGCTTCGCCCCTCATTTGCTTAACGAGCCAGTAAACCTGAGAAGCCCCCGTTGCTCCTATTGGATGACCTCTGCCTATTAACCCTCCGGACATATTTACAGGTATTTTTCCTCCTAAATCTGTTTGCCCATCCGCGGTTGCGTCTGCCGCTTCTCCCCAATCAAAGAACCCCATACACTCAAGCGCTATCAATTCCGCAATCGTAAAACAATCATGAACTTCCACTATATCAATATCTTCAGGGTTGAGTCCTGCATGCTTAAATGCCATTCTCGCAGAGCTTATTCTCGAAACTGGCTTTGTTAAGTCATCCATCTTTGATAACGGACCTCCTGAACCCTGCCCTGTCCCTAATATGTAAACAGGGTCATCCGTATATTTTCTCGCTTCCTCCGCGGCACAGAGCACAAGAGCTGCGGCACCATCGGAAAAAGGACAGCAATCCAGAAGCGTTAATGGGTCGCATACCTGCTTCGAGTTCATCACGTCCTCTACCTTCAGGTCGCCTAACTTCTTATAGAACTGCGCCAACGGATTTAAAGCACCATGCCTGTGATTCTTTACCGAAACGTGCGCCATTTTTTCTCGCAATTCCTCTATTGGTATGTCATAATTTTTGGAATACCGCCTTGCCGCCATTGCGAATACCGCCGGGAACGTGAGTCCTGCAGGTCCCTCTGTTACCGCGTGACATGCCATCGCAAAAGTCCGCGTCGCAAATAGTGTTCCCATCGTCAACGCTCTTTCCGTTCCCCCCGCTATCACCATGTCGTATTCCCCGGCACCGACCCACAATGCCGCATCTCTTATCGCAATTGAAGCAGATGCACATGCTCCGTCATATCTCGTCGCAGGTATAGGAGACATGTTGAGCTCAGCGGCTGAGAATGCAGCCGGCATTACCTGCCCTTCTTCAAAACCCGGGAGAGCAGCACCTTGAAATAAAGCTTTTATGTCCTTTAATTCCACACCCGCATCGTCAATTGCTTGCAGTGCCGCTTCTGAGAACAACTCAAGTGCCGTTTTCGATGCTTTTCCAAACTTCGTATGTCCAATTCCTATTATCGCTACATCTCGCATACTTATCTTCCTCTCCAATTCCTCCTTCTTATTTAATACGGGAACTTCTATAAAAAGAATGTGAAAGAGGAAAAAAGAGTTGTGAAAGTAGGAAACGTAGAAGTAAACCTTGAGGAAGTGGTGAGAGGCCTCAGAGGGGAAGAGGTAGAACGCATAGCCACGGATATACTCAAGGAGATGGGCGAAAGAAGGTTGAAACAGTGGAAACCAAAATTGAATATATTTGCACATGCATCAGATATTGCAGAATGGGATAACGTGCTTCTAAACCGGTATTACCCTGTATATACGAATATAAAAGAAGAATGTGACGATTGCATACAGGGTCCTTGTGCGATTAGCAAAGAGGAAGGAAAGGGTTTGTGTGGCTTGGATGGAGATGCGTATCAAGCGAAGCTAAGCTTGCAGGAAGCTTGTAAAGGGCTGTTCAAGCAATTAACATTCGCATGCGATTTGTTCGATTTCTCGATAAAATTATTTGGGCGGGATAAGGAAATAGACATTGGTAGTTCTATCACGTATCCCACAATGAATACCTCCATGCTAACGGGATTTTATACAAAGAATTTAGAGGATATGGGTAGTGCGTTATCATACGCAGAATCACAGCTATCAGAGTTGCTCCTCGCGGCTTATTTCGGGAATGAAACCGTAATGGAATTCGAGGAGAAGACACTACACGTAGGCTCACTTACTTTCCTTGTGATGGAGATAGCGGAAAGCATAAAAATGTGCTGTTTTGAGTTCTTTAATGCGGGTAAGCATCCGGGAACGGAATATCCTGATTTTCCACCGGTCGAGACTGAGGTTGGGATGGGTGCAGTTGATACAACCAAACCAGTTATAGTCTTTTCTGGCAATAATTTCCTGCCTGCGTGGTTCGCTGTTGAGCACGTAAAAAGGGATGGTTTGGAGGATGCGATAGAGATTTGTGGCGTGGGTGCTGTGGGGCATGACATACCGCGATTTTATAAAAGAGCGAAAGTTCTCACGTCGGCATTAAAGGCGAGAAAGGTGACGAGAGCGGGCATACCGGATGTAGTCGTTGTCAGCGAGTCGTGTTTTGGGCTTGACGTGCTGGCGGAAGCGAGGAGAGTGGATGCGAAGGTGATAGCATACGGATATAAAGCAGGTGATGGGTTAGAAGACCGGTCTGAGGATTCCGTGGAAGACGTGCTCAATGATATACTGGATAAGGACTTGCCAGGCGTGCGGATAACAATTCCGGAGAAAGCAGGCGAACTCGCAGTTAGATTGGCGTTTGAAATAAAGAAGAGACGGAAAAGAAAAGCGAGCTATTTGTTGGCTGAAGAGAAGATAAAGGAAGAGGCATCGAGATGTAAATCATGCGATACCTGTTTCGGTGTATGCCCGAGCAGGTTGGCAATAAGCAAGGCAATGGAGGAGGGCGTGAAAGCAGGAAAAGGTAATTTTGAAGCTCTTGTGGATGCTTACGACAAGTGTATATTCTGTGGTAAGTGCGAAATAGCATGTCCTGAAGGGGTTCCGATAATTGATTTGATCATAAGTGCTGCGTCTGCAACAGGGAAAATAAGTGAAGATAAGTATCTTATGCGTGCTGGCAGGGGTCCGATGTCAGAGTTAGAGTGGAGAGACCTGACTTTTGGCGTTGTGCTTGGTGGAAACGGTCCCGGGATGATTAATATTGTGGGCTGCGGGAATTACCCGGGTTCGGAGCGTGAAGTAGCGGATATGGCGAGATATTTCTTAGAGAGGAACGCTATTGTCACTGTTTCGGGTTGCGTTGCCGCAGACGTTGCGAAATATTTCGATGAAGACGAGCAAAAATATTTATTTGAGCAGTATATCGCAGCAGGCGTGCTGAAGGGGTTAGTGAATTTTGGCGGTTGCACGGCTATTTCGCACGTTCCTTCGGCGGTCTATCGCGGTGCGTTAGTCGGTAGTGCGTACACGCCAAAAGCCAACTGGACGCAAATTGCCGATTATCTCTATGCAAGGTTGCCCGTAGTGGTGATAATGTGGGGTGCGGCGACGGAGGAGATGTATGCTGTTGCATCGGGGCTTGTGAGGTCGGGCATACCGGTAGTCGTTGGTCCTTCGGGCTTTGAGTTCAAAAGATATTTTATGGGCGATAAAAACGACAGGAGCAAGTGGTGGATGTATGACGGTGTCACGGGAGAGAAGAAAGAGGTTGAGCCCTGTCCGGTGCACATGCTCGTGCCGGTGGAGACGAAAGAGGAGGCAATCGTAATGAGTGCTAAATTGCTGCACCGACCGCTTGCGTTGCGAGACCCGAGGCTTGCGAGTTTGGAAGCGGAGAACGAGGCACATAAGGAGTTCTTTGGTGAATATTCCGATGATTGGCATTTGTACGTGCGGTCTGAGCAGGAATTGCACGTTATGCGCCGGGCGGAGTTGCTGAGGAAGTTGGAGAAGGAGCATGGGTGGGAGATAGAGGGGTTGCGGATAAAGAGAGCGAGGCATAGGTCTGGCGAATTGATGGATATGGAAACGTATAACAAGAAATACGGGATACAGTTGGGTCGGTATTCGACTCTCGTGCCGAGGTTGATAACGAGAAAGGGTCTTAGCCATGATGATACGTAGATTCCACTGAAATTGCCCTTCGTCCAAATAAAACGCAAAGATGAAAAATGCATAAACAATACGAAGAAGCAAGAAAAATACTCCTTAAGGAGATTGGCGAAGATTGGATCGATGATAGAATTAGGAACTATGAGGAGTATCTTAGAAAGTTACAGCGAAAATACGGGAAGTATGCTCTATTTTATGAAAAAGAAGGGAAATATCATCCTTTTGCAAAATGGTGGCTTGATACTTCGCCTTTCGTGATTTTAAAAATTATTATGCTTGGCAATCTCTTCAAAACCCTTAGAAATTATAAAGGGTTCAAAGAAAAAGTAGAAAAACTGAAAACCGCCCCAAAAGAGTTTGAAAAGGTAATTTACGAATTTAGAATGGCTTTCAACTTCATTCAATTTGGCTGGGATGTTATCTTTCCAGCGACACCAGATTTAATAGTCTCGCAAGGAAACCATACTTACTACGTCGAATGCAAGAAAAAGGACATTTATGGTGGAAGAGAAAAAGAAATAAAGAACATTTTCAAGGGCGTTTCTGAAAATGCTATGAGAAAATGGAAAAGTATACAAATTCCCCTTATCATTTTTGTCAAATGTAAAACATCCATAGAATCAAATGATAGGCCTCGATTGAAAAGATTAATTGAAAATACGATCACACAACCTGAAGAAAAAAGTCATTTATCTGAGGATAAATTTGATGTTATTGTCAAAAATCCAAAAGCTCAGAATCGTATAATGAGCATGCCCTATGTTGATTATCCAATGAACACTGAAGAGGAAATAAATCAGAGATTTATTTATTCACTAACAAAAGCAGTCCTTGGATTTTCAATCAATCCTGATTATTGTACGTTTGAAGGAGACGTAAATCCTCAGAATGACGGTTTTTTACTGCGTAACATAAAATTCATAGGATTCTTATCAAATGAGTCTCAAAGTAGATTTAAATCGATTGATAATAGCTTCGATGAGGCAATGGGACAGATACCAGAAGAAAGAAATGGATTAATCTATATCGAACTGGATCCCAATATTTCGCCTTATGAAGTTAAAGAATTTTCAGAAAAGCTTAAAGGGGAGCTTAAGAATCATTCTCGAATTAGTGCGGTTCTTCTTACAAGAGAGATAACGGAAAAACCAACCGATGAAGATTTGGTCAAAGGCACTCATTATGTGAAAATCATAAACGAATCTGCACTGCCAATCCCTGAACACCTAAAAATTCCAGGAATTAAGGGAGAAAAAATCAAAAATAGCGAAAAAAGAGTTGTTTTGGAAGACCTCGTTAGAAAATATACTCCTGAAGGATTCAGGCCTTTTAATAAAGGAGGAAGCACTTTTGTATTCGTATTTAAGCCATGTTCCCAAAATAAGGTTCAATATTACATCGACATCGGAAATAAGCTTGGCAAAAACAGAGTTTCACTATTTCACGATGGTAAATCAAATTTAATTCTAAAAATTTACACATTTGATGGTAAATGCTACTCAGTAGAAGCTCCGGTGAAAAGAGAAGAATTCTTTGATAAGGATCATGTAGTTTTATGCACTTGGAATCCACTAAAAGGGTATATTGGAATAAACATAGATGAGGCGATGTACAGAAAAACTGTTGATACCTTTTATTTGGAAGATATTACAGTGAGAATGCTTATAGGAACAGACATTTCCATGAAACACTTTGCTAAAATGTTATGTTATTCTGTTCAGGTTTATGCGAGAGCGTTTGAGGATGAAGAGATTCAAAAACTTATCGAGACGTTGTATAAACAAATTTCACAAGGTGAATAGATCATGAAAAGATATAAACAGAAGGAATATTTAGAGGAAAAATATTGGAAACATAATCTGTCAATTGAGCAAATAGCGAAAGAAGAGGGTGTTGATAAAGGAACGATCTTCTACTGGATGAAGAAGCTCGGTGTCAAGAGGAGAACAGACTCAGAAGCCCTAATGATACATCATCCAAATAGAATAAAACTCCCAAAAATGAACGAAGATTTGGCTTATGCTTTGGGTGTGATATTTGGAGATGGATGTGCTTATTATGGAAAAACAAGCTGGTATGTACAACTAACAACAACTTCGGAGACATTTAATCGTTCATTTGAAAATGCTTTGAGAAAATTAGGATACACAGTAACGACGGATATTGCAAAAAGAAAAGCTCCGTCACATTGGAAAAAACAATGGAGAACTTATGCATGTTCAGTCGAATTGGTAAGATGGGTAAAGAAACTAAGGGAAGACATCAATAAATTGAAGGAGTTAATTGAAACAAAAGAGTATGTTATAGCTTTTCTCAGGGGTTTTTATGAGAGCGAGGGAAGTTTAAAACGGAACGGAGCACATTCTGTGAGCTTAACAATATCGAATACAAATAAATATCTTGTAGAATTTGTTGAAGGATTAATAGAGAAAATCGGATTTAAGACCTCGGTATATACCATTCAAAAGAACGGAAGAAGGAAAACCGCTTACGAGATCTACCTATTGGGCACATATAAAGAGAAGCTTGCATTTTTGGAAATTATAAAGCCGTGTGTAAAAAACAAAATCAATGTAAACTTTAGGGTAAGAACTCGCGGTAGATATCCAAAGGAAGTGTATTTACAAGCTTTAGAGATGAGAAGGAGTGGTGCTTCAATAGAGGAAATAATGAATGCTTTGAATATTCCAAACTCTACCCTTGACCAGTGGATTTATCTTCAAAGAATGCCAAAGTATGATTGCAACAGTGAGGAAATCAAATATTTAAAACATTTGGTTTCGGGCAACTTCACATAACACGGTGTAAAAGACTCTACTTCGCTCCGTTCAAATTCGTCTTCACCGAACTTCTTTTACACCGAAAACGTTACGTGAAACGCTCGTCCCTGCCAAAGAGGTGAAGAAGAGATGATAACAACAGATGAAATATTGAAAAAGAACAAAGCGAAAGTGCTAATAATGTGCGGTGAACTTTGTAACAGTATTGAGCTTGGCGATAAGAAACTGCTGGATTACTTTTCTATTTGAACTATAATTGGAGAGAAGAATTCGTAGAGAAACCGGATGTTGTCGTATTGATAGGTTATAACCACGATGTTTTGAAATCCGTAGTTAGTGCGTTAGAAAATGTAGTGCATCCGCGTTGCCTCGCGCGAGCTTGTCGCACCTCACTTGCTCTCACCGCCCATCGCTTCCTTTACCTTTTTTTCAAGGTCTTCCTCCGCCTGTTTCGACAAAAAGTGAATCGTATCTATCTCAATGGTCAACGTTTTTTCGCCATTTGTATATTTTG
>Ga0209986_10000391_pt1 | contig 41740 bp, 32 predicted proteins | sample BlataG_FD_183168 | JGI IMG/M metagenome (GOLD analysis project Ga0209986, IMG submission 183168) | Deep subsurface microbial communities from Black Sea to uncover new lineages of life (NeLLi) - Black_00105 metaG (SPAdes) (version 2) | ecosystem: Environmental > Aquatic > Marine > Oceanic >... | reverse complement strand
CCAACCTAATCCCATAATCAAATCCACTTCAAATATTTAAATATTATGCATAATAAATTGTTTTTAAAATTAAAGATTTTGAAATTTTATTGAATCCTTTTTTCGGATTTTAATTTTTATCAAATTTCTTGAGTTTATAAGTTATTAATCCTTCATAACATTTTCTCTGTGTAAGCCATAAAAGATGGAATTATCTTAAGGATGAGTAAAAAAGTTAGTGACCATAAAAAATTATATTAGAGATATTCATCAAGCTTTAAAAATTTAGACAAATTTAGAGCTTCTTTTGAGATTTCAACCATTTTTTTAATACTTTTTGCGGTGCCCTCGTATTTTATTATGGCTAAATCAATTTCTGAGAGCGTCTCTACGATTTCAGGAAGACTCATTTCTTTATATTTACGCCGAATTTCTCGTGTTAAGAGTGTTAAGAGCAATAGTCCAAGAACGCATGTGAAGGAATGACCTCGAATGCTATCGTCCGTGTGACAGTACTGAGGCCTAATTGAGAGCATTGTAGGTGCTTTAATATAGGAAAACGCTCGTTCCACCGTGTATTGCTGCCGGAATAACCATACTGCTTCAAGAGGCTTCATGATCGGATGGTTGGAAAGAATAAATGTCTTACCAAGTGTATCTAAATGAGCACCTAAGGCTTCTTTATCGATTTCAATGGAATATTTAACGTTCGCGTACGTTCCCGAGATGGAATATTTAATCCAATTAAAATACGCTTTATTTTTAACGATGTCCCGTATTTTTTTCTCAACATTTTTCGGTTCCCTCCATTTATTTACGTTTAACTTTTCCTTAAACCACTCATGTACTTCTAAGAGTCGTTTTTCAAGCTTTTTCTTAAGATTTTTTTCCTGCCACTCTCTCCGATTCGGATTGTATACCGCAAAAAGTCTATGGTTTTCACCGTATTTTTTGTATTCAAATTCAAGCACGCCGACCTTCTTTCCGTTAGGGAGCGTTTCAAGGGTAAATTTATTTGCAGGCAACTTGAGAAGGTCTTTTTGCATGCTGGGACGGATTGAACAAATAAAACGAATACCCGAATCGTTAATTTGATCAAATGCCTTCGGAGAGAGATTTCCCTTGTCAAATACCAAACATAATTCTTCGTTCTTTACACCAATAACCTTTAGTCGTTTAAAAATACGCTTTAGTTCGTCCCGAAAAAGCAGGGCGTCTTGAATGTTTCCGGGATATACCTCGTGCATTATAGGAAGTCCGCCATCTTGGGTACAGAAAAGGGTTAAGCCAACAAGGTTGAGCGTATATCGTCCGTCCTTAGAGTGTCCGTGGTTAGGAAGCTCCATACTTGGTTTAGGATTAATGTAAGTGAAAAAATTGGTGGGATCGTAGAATAAAGTCTTCATATCTACTCCAAAATCCGTTAGGAGTTTTTCGTTGATGAGCACTTCGACTTCTTCGATAATTTCCGGAGTTAAATATTTAAAATGGTTGGTATAAGCCATTGAATCTAAATACGTTTCAATTGGCGGAAACTCATCCAAAAGTGCGGTATGTTCAAACCAGCTGCGGATTTTTGCCTTAGAAGTAGGTTTCACGCAACGGTTTAATGTTGCCAATACGATATAATTCCCCAATGATAATCCTTGAACTCGTTTATTCGAGCAATCATTGATTATTTTGATAAGATTGAGTTTCTTTACGAGTTGCATGAGAGCGAGCGGGAGTCCAAAGTCGAGAGTTGTAATGGTATATTCGGGTCTTGTTAGGGGTTTAAAGTTCTTTTTTATCTTGTCTTCCGGACCAAGATATTTTTGCCATAACCTTTTAGATTTTCCGTTAATCCAGGCTCTTTCCTCAAGATATAGATATGTATTACCTTTAACAATCTTTTTTACTAAAAACACCATCTATATAATATTGGTGCACAGAAGTATTTAAATATAATGGTTTAATGTCTTTATATCCCAAAAATATATCATATCAATATATATTAGTTGGTGACCATGATAGCAAAATAAATCATATCCTCGTTTAACGTGTGAATAATTTGAAAAATTAAATTGGGTAACATACAGATCTTAAAAAAGTATTCCCAAGAAATAAAAAAAATTGTCGGAAATAAATATTGAATAAATTTAAGAAAAAATTTTAAAAAAAGGCTAACTTATAAACTCAAGAATTTAACAAAATTTAATTATATTTTTTAATTATTCTCTTTATCGTTTTGAGGTATTTTTATCAGAAAAATGAAAGGCATTAATTATCGATTCTTACCATTATATTACTTGGCATTTTTAAGAGTTGCTATTTCAATGATGATTGGATTGGCTACACCCTTATATTATCTTGAAGAAGGGCTAAATTCCGTGATCCTAGGCTTTCTTATCTCTGCAACCGCTTTAGCTTATTTGTTTTCACCATTCCTTTTAAGAAATGTGCCAAAGAAGATTGGAATAAAAAAAAGTCTATTAATTTCAATTGCTGGAGCTCTAATCGTACAAATAGGATTTCAAATTTCAATGGATCCCTTATTAGCATTTATACTAAGATTTGCGGATGGAGTCTTTTTGGGGTTATTTTGGCCCGTTCTTCAGGGTTCAATTTCTATTGTCTCAACTTATGAAGGGTTACGAGAAAATAATGAGTTAAAAGATAAAGTTATGAAACTTTATTCTATTTATTGGAATATAGGAGGTGTTTTCAGCTATGCAATAGGCACAATCGTTTTATTTTTTATTGATAATGTTCTTTTAATGTTTGATATTACTTTAATTTACGCAATAATAGGCTTTATTTTAGTTTTTGTTTTTGAAGAACCAAAATCTAATTTATCTAACGAAAACTTTTCACTAGAACAAGAAGGATTAAAACCTAATTCTCAAAGAGAACATGTGAAATTTCCAATTTTTATTCCGCTTTTTTTAATGGGGATTTATGCGCTATTACTTAGTTCTGTTGGATTGATTTATCCAGCAAAATCTGAATTTTTAGATTATGCAATTTTTACAAATTACTTGTTCTTTTTCATCCGGCTTAGTTTGCAAGCTCTTTTAATTTCACAAACAATGCATTTTTTAATTAATTCTTTTAAGAAGATAATGCCGTACCTCATGATAACTCTGAGTCTTTGCTTATTAATATGGGGGTTAACCGAAAATCTCATTATATTTGGAATTTTATTTGCTACATTTGGAGTTTGTATATCATTTTTCTACAGTTTTTCCTTCAAATTAGTAATTTTTCGCAATATTGCGGAAGATACAACAAAATATAGCATATATTTTGAAACTGCGGCAGGTATTTTCTTCTTTATAGGGCCGATATTAAGTGGTTTTTTAATCGCAATCGATTTTAATTTAGCTTTTTACATAATGTCGTTTATTACGCTCATTAGTCTTATTTTTTACCTTTCCTTTAAAAATAAAATAAAAAGTGAAGAAAGGAAACAAAAAGATAATATCTGAAAAATTCGAAATTTTAGTAAAAACTTTAAATATTGCTTAGCTAAATTGTTAGTATTACTATAAAAAAAATTATATAAATTATATATAAGTGATAAAAAATGGGTGCCGGAAAAGTTTTAAGTATTTTGGCTGGTATTTTAACGATCGTTGCTACTTTTGTATTATCTTGGGTTTCAGTTAATGTACCTCCTGTGTATTATGCCTATGGTATTGCAATAATATTTAACCTACCCACAATGTTTACTAGTGCTGATGCATTAGGAGCAACATTAGGAATTCCTGGTTTCGCAATATATATTATTGCAGGAATCTTGATTGTGTTTTTAATCTCAGGAGTTTTTCAATTAATCGGAGTAAAAAGCCGAGCTTTAGCTGTGATAGGATCGATTTTCGTACTTTTGATAGGCATACTCACCCTCTTAGGTATTTTTAATTTAGCTATTAACATCGATTGGGTGACTAATCTCTTTGGGACTCCTGATCCGATAGTAGCTGGAATAATTCCATTTGATTTACCGCTGGGTCCTGCATCTCTTGGATTATATATTCTACTTGCAGGCGGCGCTTTAGGGCTTATTGCTGGTTTTATGGGTCGAGATTAAAAAACTTAAAATTTAAATTTATTTTTTTTCATTTTTACTCTTTGATAACATTCTCTTTAGGTTAAGGTCTAATTGTGATGTTTATGCTTAATTCGATTCATATAGATTTTTAAAGATATAAAAATTATCAATCCAATTGAGCAAATGAACACTCCTGCAAAAAATGATACTTGATAGGCAAAAACTTCTTCTCTGCCTTCACCGATCAAAAAGTCAATTAGGGGTCCGGATATAATGGTGCAAGCCAATCCCCAAGAAAGGAAAAACGTAGTGTTGTATACTGCAAATAACTTAGCACGCTTTTTTGGGGGCATTAAAGCTGAGGCAATGGCATATGATGATGCCATAATTAAAACATCTGCAATCCCAATTAAAAAACTCCCTGTGAATATCAGCGGTAAATACATGGAAACAGCCGTAATTATAATTGCAAGTATACCTATAAAGGTTCCGAGGATTAAAGCAATCGCATGTCCTAATTTTTTGCTCAATAATCCTGCAAAAAATCCAATCATTATATTTGCAATTGAGCGAGTGTTTGCTATAAAACTTAGCAGAATACTATCTACTGCTAAACCAGACTCCAAGGTTAAAAATTGCGAATAAGTTGTCGCTATAGAATTTCTACCGAAATTGATAAATATTAAAGCAATGATAAAAACTATAAAAATAGTTGTGTTGTTTTCATTATTCTGAGTATTATTATTGGAGACAATCTCCAATTTTTCTATTGGATTAATTCCACCCTCCGGAGTAAATAACATGGGAATAGTGGATATAAACATAACAAAAGATGCAACAAAAAATAACGGTCCATTCCTAAATCCTAAACCATTATCGTATAATAATCCACCAATTGAGATTCCAATTATACGCCCTACTCCTCCAAGACTAGTTAAGTTACCCATTATTCTGCTTCTATCTTTAAATGGGTAAATATCGGATAATAAAGCACTCCAGCCAATATTGGACATTGACCAAAATATTTCTATACACGCAAGACCAATAATGATAACATAACCTGCAATGTACAAGTCAGCTATTGTTGAATGAATAAACCAAACAGAAAATGTTCCAATGCCGGCTAAAATTTCACCCGTTATAATCAATGTTCTGCGTCGCTGGAATTTATCTGATATTGGACCCCAAACAAGGTTCTGAAAGATTACACTCATTATCATGGGAAGAGTGGCATATAGAGTAGTCTCAGTTACAGACAGGTTCAAATAAAATCTTAAATAAATAGATAAATAGGTGTAGAATAGCCCTCGTCTAAACATTGCCAGCATTTGAAAAGAGGTTAAACCAATAAATATGCGTGGTGATGATATTTGATGTTTTTTAATTTCCATTTTTTGTTATATTAGTTAGTGTAGTGTTGTATTTCTACTATAGTGTTTTGATATTATAGAATTTTATTTAAATTTCTCTCTATAAAAAATAAAATTAAATATAATTAGAGAGTGATATTAAATAAAAATAAATAAGGTTGGAAAATATGGCAGAAAATCGAATTGAAATTGATCCTTATGAACATATTGATAAATTTTTCACAAGAGCTTCATTATTGGCGACAATGAGTAAGGGTGGAAAACCGAATGTAATGTCAGTTCTTTGGAGGTCTATAGGTGAATTGTGGATGTATCCAGTAATTACCGTAGCAGTTTCACCTTCCCGCTATAGTTATGAACTCTTAACAAAAGGGATTAGAGAGTTTACATTAAACATTCCTTCAGATAAAATAAGCTCTGCTATTGATATTTGTGGTACGTATTCAGGGAGAAATACTGATAAATTTAAACAAGCAAACTTAACTATAATTCCGGGAAAACGAATTAAAGTTCCTACAATAAAGGATTGCGTGCTGAGTTATGAATGTAAAATAATTCACGAGACAGACTCAGGGAATATTGAACCACATCATTTATTTTTTGGTGAAATTCTTGCTGCTTATACTCTAAAGGAAGAGATTTAAAGTATTTTTTTTTTTTTATAAATTCGAAATTATTCTTATATTAGTAATTTTCATTCACTTTTTTCGAAAATTGAGTTATCAATTTAAAAAAGCTTTTTATTTTTTTTCTCAAATTATTAACTGTATTCAAAAATGAATTAAAATATCAATAAATACAAAAAAAGTGTGTGATAAATATGGCAGAAGAAAAAAAATATGAGCATATTGTTATAGAAAGAGTAGCTGATGGCAACTATGCTGTTATTAGTTTGAATCGTCCAGATAAGTTAAATGCACTCACTGCTCAAACATGTCGAGAAGTAGCCGATGCATTAGAAAGTATGGAAATGGACCCAGATGTCCGATGTGTTGTCCTTAGAGGGACTAAAAATGTTACTAAAAAACCTGCATTCTCTTCAGGTGCTGATTTATCAGCAGGATTTGGACCCGGATTAAACCCAAAAATTCCAATGCATATGGATTATTCGATGTTTGATCGTCATAGAAGTTATTTACGAATCGAAGCCTTTCCAAAACCATTAATAGCTGCAGTAGATGGTTATGCTTTTGGTGGTGGCTGCGAGCTTACATTAGTCTGTGATCTTGTAATTGCTAGTAAAAGAAGCTTTTTTGGATTCCCAGAAATTGTAAGAGGTATCTTTCCGGCAAATGGAGGCACTCAACGAATGGCTAGACATATAGGGCTCGGTAGAGCCAAGTGGATGATATATACTGGTGAAAGAGTATCAGCTGAAGATATGTATGATTGGGGATATCTTTCTAAAGTTGTAGATGATGACAAATTTGAAGAGGAAGTTCACAATTTGGCTTCAAAAATAGGAAAAGGGGCTACAACATCTTATTATTGTATAAAGAAAGCCATGAACTATGGAACTCAAGCGCCTCATTATATTGGAATCAATTTTGAACAATTGGGATTCGCAGTGAATTCTCAAGCTAGTGATGTAGTCGAAGGAGTTAATGCCTTTTTAAGGAGAAGAGAGCCTAACTTTAAAGGTATATAAGAAAATAAATAATTCTATAAAGAAAATTTTATTTATAATATTTTTTTCCTTTTTTTTCATTTCATCTGAATTTTTATTTTTTTCTTAAAGTGATTTTAAAAACGCAATTTCTTGTTAAACAGTAATTAAATTTAAGATTTTAAAAATTTCATTTTCAATTTCATTATATTTTTTGATCTTTTTAGAAATAAAATGTTAAAGATTAAAAAAAAAATAAGATATATTTATATGTCTTAAAAATAAAAAAAACTATTTTATATTCAAAAAAAAGGTTGAAATATAGAAAATGGTCGATGTAAAAAATATTGTTGTAGTAGGCAGCGGTCTTATGGGCAATGGAATTGCACAAGTAAGTTTAATGGCTGGCTATAATGTGACTTTAGTTGATATTAAAGATGAGTTTCTTGATAAAGCTTTTGCTAATATTGAAAAAGGTCTAAAAAAATCTGAAAGTAAGGGACAATTAGGGGAGGGGGTAACTGCTGACGCTCTTATGGTAAAATTAAAAAGAACTTTAGATTTAGCATCTGCTGTAAAAGATGCAGACTATACAATCGAAGCAGTCGTTGAAAACATGAAAGTTAAAAAAGAAGTTTTCAAAACAATGGCAGAAAATTCTGATGCACACTGCATTTTAGCAACAAATACTTCTACAATGAGTATTACTGAGATTGCGAAAGATTGTGGAAGACCTGAAAATGTCATCGGTATGCATTTTTTTAATCCCGTTCCTTTGATGCGATGTATTGAAGTAATTGCTGGTGAGAAAAGCTCTGAAGAAGCTATAGAGACAGGAATGGCTGTTTCAAATTCATTACCTTGTTTAAGAGGAAATAGATATGTTGCTAAAGTTTTAAAAGACAGGCCTGGATTTATCGTAAATAGAATGAATGCCCCTGGTCAAATATATTTAAGCTGGGTCTTTGATCAAGCCAAAGAGAAACAAATACCATGGAACCAAATAGATGGTGACGGTGGGCATGCAATGCCGATGGGTCCATGCGAATTATGTGATTATGTTGGATTGGATACTATGCATCATGTAATGGAATATTATGCAGAAACACTTTCACCCGATTTTAAACCAGGAAAAGTTATCTCAGAACTAGTTAAGGCGGGAAATCTAGGTGCTAAGACCGGTAAAGGCTTTTATGATTGGTCTGGAGGAAGACCAAAAATTGATAAATCGCAAAAAGCAGGATTGTTTGACCTTCAAACTATGATGGCTATTATGTTAAACGAAGGTTGTAGGATTTTAGAGGAAGGTGTATCTTCTGGATTTAAAATCATTGATGATGCAAACATGGCAGGTATGAATACACCTGGACCTTTTGGTGCTGGTAAAAAGAATTTCGAAGCATGGTCAAAATTATTGGATGAAATAGCAGACAAGACGGGAAAGGAATATTTAAAGCCTTGTGAGCTTATGAAGTCAGGTGGCTTCGTGAAAATGCGAAAATAAATTAATAAAAAAATATTAAAATTTTTATTCACTTCTTTTTTTTCCTTATTAAACATTATTCCTATTAAATAAATATTGGAAATTGTATACAAATTATGGTCGATATTAGCAATATTAAGACATTTACAATAATTGGCGCTGGTACTATGGGTCGAGAAATTGCACAAGTAGCCCTCATGGCTGGCTTTGATAATGTCATATTGAACGATATTGAAGAGGATGTAATGAATAGAGCTGAAGAATATATTATCAATGGACTTAAAAGGCTTGAAGCTAAAAATAAATTAGGGGAGGGAGTTAGTACTGATATGATCATGGCAAAATTAGTAAAAGAAGCGGATTTAGTAAAGGCAGTGTCAAATGCAGATTTCGTGGTTGAAGCAGTTCCCGAAATTATGAAGATAAAGCAAGAAGTATTTGAGAAATTGGGTAAATTTTCACCAGAGCATACAATTTTAGCATCAAATACATCAACTATGAGTATAACAAAAATAGGAGAACATTCAGGAAAACCTGAAAAGGTAATAGGTATGCATTTCTTTATTCCTATTGTAGTTCTTAGGCTAATTGAATTAATTAAAGGAGAAAAAACATCTCAAGAAACAATGGGTATTAGTTATGCGGTTGGAATGAAATTGCCAGCCCTTAAGGGTAAAAGATTTATTGTTCAAATTGAAAAAGAAAGCCCAGGATTTATCGTAAATAGATTAACAATTGGAGGTAGTATGTATTTAAATTGTGTTATTGATGAAGCATTCGAGAAAGGAATTCCATGGGAAGATGTTGATGCTGATGCCGGTGATTTAACACAATGGGGTCCTTTAGTAAAATTGGACTTTCTCGGCTTAGATGTAATATATCATTGTCAAAAATATTTTGAATCTGTTCTCACCCCAGATTTTAACCCAGGAAAAGTCGTTACAAAACTTGTAAAAGAAGGTAATTTAGGAAGTAAAACTGGCAAGGGTTTTTATGAATGGACTGCAGATGGAAAACCAAAAATAAAAAAGGGAAAAAAAGCCGGGCTTTTTGATCTTGAAACTTATATGGCTGTTCAATTAAATGAAGGTTGTAGATTATTAGAAGAGGGAGTCGTTTCTGGTTATAAAATAATTGATGATACAATGTTGGCAGGTATGGATATGCCAGGTCCATTTAGTGCTGGAAAAAGAAATTATGAAAAATGGGCAGAATTGTTAGAACAATTAGCAAACAAGACAGGAAAAGAATATTTTAGACCTTGTACTCTGATGAAATCGGGTGGTTTTATTAAGATGCGAAAATAAAAAGATTAAATAATTGCAAAAACATAATCAATTTTATTTGAATAGAGTAATTTAACGATTTTTAATAAAGAAAAGATCTTTAACTAGAGGGGAAAAAAGATGGTAGATATTAGCCATATTAAAAATATTGTTGTGGTTGGAGCTGGTATTATGGGTCTCGGTATCACTCAATCTGCATTATGGGGTGGTTTTGAGAAGGTTGTCATGAATGATATCAAAAAGGAATTCATAGATAATGGAGCTAAAAAGATTGAAGAGGGGTTGAAAAAATCCGAATCTAAAGGAAAATTAGGGGAAGGGATTACTACTGATGCACTTATGCCAAATCTGATTAAAGAAGTGGATCTCATAAAAGCTATTGCAGACGCTGATTTTATATTTGAAGTAGTTACTGAGGATTTGAAAATTAAACAAAAAGTATATAAAAAATTAGGAGAAAATTCTCCTGAACATACTATTTTCGCATCAAATACCTCAACTATAAGAATTACAGAATTGGGAGAAGCTTCAAATCGCCCTGAACAAGTAATAGGGATGCACTTTTTCCTACCTCCATATCGTCAAAGAGGGATAGAAATAATGAAAGGTGAAAAAACTTCTGATGAAACTATGGAAATTGGTGTGGCTGTTGGCCAAAAATTACCATGTATTGATGGAAAAAGAGTGATTGCTCAACTTGAAAAAGAAAGTCCAGGATTTATTGTAAATAGGCTACTTTTATCCGCCCAAATTTATTTTAATTGGATTCTTGATCAAGCAGAAGAAAATAAGATTTCATGGGAACAAATTGATGCAGATGCAGGTGATTTAGTGTTAATTGGTCCATGTGAATTATCTGATTATCTAGGATTAGACACTTCTTATAATAGTATGAAATCATTTGAAACAATACTTTCTCCAGATTTTGCTCCTGGAGAAGTCCTCACAAAATTGGTCTCAGAAGGACATTTTGGAAAAAAAACCGGGAAAGGCTTCTATGATTGGATTGAAGGAAACCCCAAAATAGATAAATCAAAAAAGGCAGGATTTTTTGATCCAGAAGTAATGATGGCTATTCAATTAAATGAGGGGTGTAGGCTTTTAGAAGAGGGAGTTGTTAAGGGATATAAGATTATTGATGATATTATGTTAAGTGGTACTAGCATGCCCGGTCCATTCGCCGCTGGTAAAAGAAATTATGAAAAATGGTCTAATATGTTAAATAAATTAGCGACCCAGATTGGAAAAGAATATCTTAGACCTTGTAAATTATTAAAGTCTGGAGATTTTATTAAAATGAGAAAGTGAGTATCTAGAGAATTTAAATTATTTAGAGAGAAATTTCTAATGGATTTTATTATTCTATTGCTGAAGTATCTCCCTCTTGGAGTATAACTCTAATTTTTTCAGCCTCTTTGAGAAATTCATTTCCTAAGCCATCATCACCCAATTCAAAGCATAAATCTGCTATTTTTTCACAATATTCTAAAGCTTCTTCAAACCTTGAGTTGACAAGTGCTGATTCTGCCTTTTCTAACATAGTATCTCTTTCAAATAATGGTTTTAATAAAGGACTTACATCTCCACTTATTTCTAAGATATCTGCAATTATATTAATCATTTTTTCTCTGTTATCTGGATCAATTGCAACCATCTTGTAAACTTTTGTCCCTAAAATTTTCTCGATTTCTATAACAGGAAGTGCGTTTGGTAAATCTTGTTTATTACCAATTAAAGCTACACGAGCATTCGGTGCTTCTTCTTTAATTAAATCCAGAAAAAATCTACTTTTCTCAACGTTTTCTATAGTAGAATCTGTTATTATTAAAACCCCATCACTTCCTTTAATGAATTTATTCCATAGAAAGCTGAATTGTTCTTGACCGGCAAAATCCCATAGGAGAAACTGTAATTTACCGATTTTAATTGTTGATACCTCGCCGGACATGGTAGGAATGTGTTCCTGCGGAATCTCCTCCGCTCTAATTAATCTTGTGGTTGTAGTTTTTCCAACACCAGAAAATCCGACTAGTGAGATTTTTGGTTTTAAATTACGGTGTATTGCATCTAATGTTGGGTCAAATAAATCAAAAGTATTAATATCAAATTGACCATCTGCAAATATATCAGAGAAAAAAGTAAGAAATTCTTCTTTACATTTCAATATCTGGCTTTCCAAGTTTTCAAAGGATAAGGACAAACTGCTTAAAAAGATTACTATTAAACCGAATTCTTTAGAAGTTGTATAAACTACTCTTGATTTATAATAATCAAAATAATTAGTTTTATCGGTAGGTCCCTTAAAAGCATCTTTAGATATTTGGTCTAACAAACTTTGAAAGAGTTCTTTAGTAACTGCTTTTCCAAAATTGCGAAAATACAATAAATTATTATCTTTATAGATATAAACTTGTCTTAAAATAAAAAACACCCTATTGAGATTAATAAGCTTATTAATGCAAATTTTGCTTTCTTAATCTCTTAATGAAAAATTTCAAATTTAAATTTATTTACTAAGGTTTTTTCTAACAAATATTTGGAGATTTAGGCCAAATTAAAAAATAATGCCAATTAGAAAGTTATTTAAAAACGCTAATAAAGGAAAAAATAAAAAAAATTGTTAAATATTCTACATCTTAATTAATTGTCCAATTGCATCCATTAAAGTCTCTTTTTTAGGAGCCCCTTTCAATAATTCCGATTTGACTTTGTCAGCTAATTCTTGTGGAGTAAATTTCTTTCCATTATTGCTGATGCTATTGTAAGTGTGCCATCCTTGAAAGACCCATACTCGATCTGCAACTACTCGAAATACTTCACCGGTTATTCTTTTAGCAGCGTCAGAAGCTAAAAAGACAACCATTGGAGCAACATTTTCTGGATTAAATACATCAAAACCGCGTTCATCTAATTTATTCATAACTTCAATCATTGTAGGAGTTGCATCAGTTGTAAGTCTTGTTCTTGCTACCGGAACTACGCAATTCACTGTTGCATATTTCTTTAACTCCATTGCTGCAATAACCGTAAATGCGGCAATTCCTGCTTTTGCTGCTCCATAATTCGTTTGTCCCATGTTTCCTAGCAGTCCAGCATCAGAAGCGGTGTTGATAACCCTTCCAAAGTTTTTTAATGATGGATCCGCTTTACCTTGTTGTCTAAAGTAGTTAGCAACATGGCGAGTCATATTAAAGGTCCCTTTCAAATGAACAGCTATTACATCATCAAATTCTGCTTCACTCATGTTAAAAAGCATACGATCACGGAGGATTCCAGCGTTATTTACCACAATATCTAATTTTCCAAATTCGGACACAGCCTGATCAATCATTCCCTTGGCTTTATCAAAATCTGTTACGGAATCGTAATTACCTACAGCCTTTACCCCCAACTTCTTGCATTCTTCAGCTACCTCGTCTGCAATTTTCTTTTCAGAACCAGATCCGTCAAATGCTGCCCCCAAGTCATTTATTAATAAATTACATCCTTCTTTTGCCATAAGTAATGCTTCTTCACGACCTAAACCTCTTCCAGCACCAGTTATTATTGCGACCTTTCCATCCAACATTCCCATATTTCTATATCCCTCTTATTATATATTTTAAAACTCTTTTTTGTTATATTTAAAAAATTTGATGGAAATTATTTATTTCTTATCAAATGATTTAATATTTTTTAAAAATCTAATAAAATGAAAAAATTGAAAGCTCATAAAATCTCTTTATTTGCTTTTTTAATCCCAAAAATTAATGCCTTATTTTTCTTAATATAGTTATGACCAAAACCTTTAATCTTACTAAGAGGTCCCTCAACTCCTTTTGGATTTCCGGTTTTGGTATATATTATAAATGAATGCTTAATTGCTTTTAGAACATTATATGGAGTTTTGAAATTATCAATCAATTGGATTGCTTTTTTTGGACCAGTATCATAAAGTCCTTCGAGGATAAAAGACATTCTTTCTTCAATAGATAAACCTTTGGGCGCTTTTCGAGAAATTATAGGTGCTTTATCTTTTATTTGTTCCCTTATTGCAATTCTTTCAATCACGATTGCAGTATCATTAATATTTCTGGTAGGGATCACACTGATTCCTAGTTTATATGAAACATATGCTAATGCACCATAAATTGAGCTTATTTTCATTCCAGTATTATCAAAAACCTCGTCATTTAGGCCTTCAATTATAAGAATTGGTGTGGGATATGTATCTTTTAACCGTAAAAGTTGCTCGAACAAGCGATTATCCATAATCGATGTCACAAAATCAAAACCAGTCTTACGTTCTATGGCAATTTCATTAGTGATAATAATATCTGCAACATCTAATTGCTTAGTTTGAAGTAATATTTTATCCTTCTTTTTAGAAAAGATATCTATCAATTTCCTTTCGCGATTATCCAAAATAATTTGGAGGAGATTATTTGAAGCCACTTTAATACACCTTGAAAAAATAAATGATTTTAGATTTAAATAAGCAATGACTAACAAAATTTTTTTATTTTATTCAATGGAACCTTTAAATTCAACTCGTTCACCCGTATCAACTATTCTTCTAACTCTTTGCACATTTACTTTACGCATTTCTGTATTATTTTTAAACTTTCGAGCAGGTTGGCCAATATAAGTCCAATCTTTTTCTAACCTTTGTCCTATATTAGTCATTGCCCAAACACCAAGAACAGAACCCTTTTCCATAACAGTTCCGGGAGAGACAACAGCATAACCTCCAATTATGCAATGATCTCCAATTATAACCTTTTTAAGAAGCATATAATCTCCAATAACAAGACTAGAAAGAATTATAGCACCCTGTCCAACCATAATATTTTTTCCAAATTCTACAAACTCATAATCTACCCATCCATCAAATAAAGTAGATTTAAAATCAGCTTTCATTCCACAAATTTTAAACGCGAGGTTTGTGACCCATGGAACTGGAAAAGAATTCCATACATAAAAAATAAATTTTTTAATAGTTGCACGAAAACAATAGTAAGAATAATCTTTATCTTTAAGATTAATTTTAAAGATTCCTTCTCTTGGTTTATGGATTAAATTTAAAATGATTAATAGACATTTACCTACTCCTAAAGTTATAAGTAAAAAGCAAAAATACCAAGCCAAAATATCGATTGGCAACCTAATAATCATAAGATTTAGAATTGTATTTTTCAACACATTATTATAAAATGTAAAAGCAAGATATATTGTTGGGAAAAAGGATACAAAAATCAAAAAAATATAAATAAGACTAAATCTTTTAGCGATAGGAGGGCTAGTTATGATAGGAATCTCATTAAAATCATATTTATTCTTCAAGATCTAGACCTCCTAAATATTTTTTAAAATCTTCTTTGGAAATTTTTTTTAATGGAAAACCAGCATAATAACCATTATTACCTAATTTATCTAATTTTACAGTAGCACTCATCGGTAATAACGTAGAATTTTCACCAATCTCTGTTCCGGGAAAACCTCCACAATAGGCAGATAATACAGAATTATTACCAATTTTCACTCCGAAAAATGTTATATTTTCCTCACCGAAAAAACCATCAACAAGATGATTGGTTAGATAACAAAATTGACCAAAATAACAATTTTCCCCAGTATTTAAAAATTCCTTAGTAATAAATTGGTCTTCGAAAGTTGTTCTTTTTCCTATTTTATTAGCACCTATAAAATTTAATGCCCAATTAGTTAGCCAGGGAAATGGACTTTTTGTAAATGCTAATATTGGATATTTTAATAGGAAAGAACGGTGATGATAGAAATTTAATTCTCTTGACTCAAAATTCCTATCTAATACTCCTTGTCTTGAGGGAGAAAGTTTCTCACTCCATTTATACAACAATTTTGTGAATAATGCCACAAAAAATAGATGCAATAGATACAAGCCCATAAGGACAAGTGGTGTAATTAATAAAAAAAATTGTGTAAATAAATTTGTAAAATTAATCCACCCAAAAGGTGTGCTAAAAATAGAAGGTATTAAAATTTCAAATAGAAAGAGAAAAAATAGAATTGCAGGAATTAAAAATGACACGCCAACATTTAAAATAACTATCGGAATGTAAATATGGAATTGCACTCTAATATGGTGTTTATCATCTTTCTTTAAATTATTAGTTTGTTGCTGAATATCTGTTTTATCACAAATTAAAGTTTCTGCGTGAACATTTTGGTAAATATCTTTACTATCGCTTTTTTCAAATAATATTGCTTTAAGATTATCAATTTTTTCATTAATATTATAATCCCCAACTTTTATTGCTGGAGTTCCTTTATAAACACAGCCAGAATCTAAGATTTGATTTATATGAGTTGAAGATACCGCATTTAGAATGGCACCCTTTCTAAATTTTGTTCCGGGCGCAACTAAAGAATGAGCACCAATTATTGAATCATCTTCAATGATTGTTTTTTGAATAATCAAATAATTATCAATGATAATTGCCCCCATTACGACACTTCCTACACCGACAATCACATTTTTTCCAAATTCAATGAATTCACAATCGATCCATCCTTCAAACATGTAATTATGTAAATTTGTTTTCACACCAAACACTTTAAATAGAAGATTATCCAAATACGGCATAGGAAAGTTGTGAGTTATCCATACAGGCCATTTTTTAATAAGCCCTCTTAGACTCCAATAGATATAATCTTTATCATCTTTATTTCTCTTAAATACACCTTCTTTTGGCTTGTGAATTAAATTAGCAACTATGAGAAATATTTTTGCAATAATTATTGATGAGAAAATCATAATTAAATAACAGAATAAGAGTTCAAATGGAAAGAGAAGATAAAATACTATAGTCACGGGATTTGCAAAATTAGTCAAAAAAATCCAAAAACTGACTAAAGCCGGATAAAAGCTTAGAGTTATAATACTTAAATAAATTAATATAAATCTTTTCTTATATGGTAAAGTATTTGTAGTGAATGGTCCAACTCTTAGTGAAGCCGGGATTGAGATTTATTTTTCACTTCTTCTTTTTTACTAAATCATTGGAAAAAATATATAATCATTATAATAAGTTTAAAATATATTAATCTTCCTTAAATTGATAATTTAATTGAAAATTACATAAAAATAGTTAGAAATTATCAAAGATCTATGCAATTAAAGCATAAATCCATAGAATGAACGATTAAAGGAAAATCCTTTATATCACAATTAGGTAAAATAAAATTTTTAAAAGCAAAAAAATTATTCATAGAGGGTGTTTGTATAGATACACTTCCTAAATTATCTTTTCCCGGACGATCTGAAGTCTTTAAGATATAGACCAATTCTCCCTGAGGGGCTTCTACAACAGAAATTCCAATTTCATCAGCAATCAATTTGACATTTGCTAAATCAATAACCTCCATTTTTGCAGTATCATTCTTAAGATAATCTATAACTCCTTTAATAATAGAAACAGAATTTTTTAATTCCCATAATCTAACCTGAATGCGAGAATAAGCATCTCCTCCATTAAATGTTACAACTTCCCATTTATCAATAATATCTTCATCTAGATATGAATTATATGGAGAAAAATAGCGAATATCGTAGATGTGGCCTGAAGCTCGAATATTTGGGCCAGTTATTCCTGATTCTAGAACACTTTCTTCTAATAATGTACTTAAACCCTTAAATCGATTTTTAAGATTAGAATTATAGATGCGATTATATAAAATTTTAAATGACGATGAGTAAATTTCATCGACGGCTTCTTGTAAATCATTTAATGAATACCAGGGTATATCTTTCACATAACCTATATAATTCAATTCTTCAAAATATCTTGTGCCTAATTCTTTTTCTAAAAAATTAAGAAAATACAGAACTTTATTAAGAAGATTATAATATTCCTTAAAATAATAGGTCAAATACATTAAATTTGCAAACCAAAGTATGTGATTTGTTATTCTCTCCAGTTCACAATAAATGGTTCGAATCATTTTAACCCGATTTGATACCGAAACATTAATAATCGATTCCATTGCTAAAGAATAAGCTAAACTGTGATGGAATGAACTAGTTGAGCATATTTTTTCTACAAGTTTGAGATTTTCCTTATCCCAATTCTTATATTTCATCAATGGGATAATTCCTCTATACAGCCAACCAGTTTTAAAATTTACAGACTTTATAATATTTTTATCTAAATTACAGTGAAAATAGTTATCTGTAAGGTGAATTCTATTAAAAACACCTTGAGAAAGAATATTTTTTGCAGAATGTGCTGGGAATAATTTAACTGGAAAATTATACAAGCTCTCTTCAAGTTCTTCCTTAAAATATAAAAATTCAATCCCATATCTTTTAGATATTTCATCTTCATAACTTTCTACTTGAGGATAAGCGACCCTCACTGAATCAATTTCGTTGGAATCTTTATCCACTTCAGTAATTACAAATAAATATTGATTATCTGGAATATATTCACTAAAATATTCATAAATTACTTCATATTTATTTTCAAAATCATTAATTAATATATTTTTTAAATTAACCGATTTTTCACCGAAAAAAAAAGCAATATCTCTAACACGGGCTTTATTAATATAAAAAACATTTTCAAAATTGCGAGTAGGTGCGCCTTTTAACTCATTCCCAAGGTAATTTTTAAATTCTTTTAATAAATTAGAGTAAATTTGCATTGTTTTCTAATATTTATTTATTTTTCCATATTTAAATAGTTTTAAATGGTTTTTATTTTCCAAGAAAATACTAGTATTTTTGAAATTTATTAATATTCATCCTCTCAATAAAGTAGGAAAAAAAGTGAACAAAAATTGAATTTCATTTTTTTAAAAATCTATTTGTAACGCTCGTGATGATTTCGGTCTTTTTTAAATTTTTTCGTTAAAACCAAAGCAATTGCAGAAGCTGAGATAAAAAGAATCAATATATTATATCCACTAATAGTTGGGGCAGAGATACCAGTGATTGTAACAATAACTGTATCAGGCACGCCAAACAGATCATTTGAATCATAATATTGAATTGTATAATTAAATATACCTGCAGTAGATGTATCGATTGTATAATTTAAAGTTGAATTGTTTGTCCAAGTCGACCATTGTCCAGGATTGCCATCTATTAGAACCCTATATTGTCCTCCAGCAAAATCATCATAAAGTATCCAATCTATAGTGTGTGTATCATCTACAGAGATTTCAATGTCAGCGGGGTGGTTTGAAGTCGGTATTCCATCAGTTATATTAACAATTACCATATCAGAAATGCCGAACTGTCCACTTGAATCATTATAATCAATCGTGTAATTAAAAATTCCCGGGGCGTTGCGGTTGATGGAGATACTAAAAGGAATGTTATTGGTCCACGAAATCCAGTCCTTCCACACGTAGTAATCGCCGTTAGTGTCGTTCGCCCACACACGGTAGAGTCCTCCACCAAAATCATCATAAAGGGTCCAATTTATAGTTTCCGAACCATTTGCAGAAGTATTAATATCAACAGGGTGATTTGAAGTTGGAATCGCATCATTTATTGTAACAATAACTGTATCGGGTACACCATATTGATTCTGATCATCGTAATACTCAATAGTATAACTAAAATCTCCTGGTGCGGTGCGGTTTATTGAAACACTGAAAGGAGTGTTATTGGTCCATGAGGTCCATCCAACCCATACATAATCATTATTATAAATATCATTTGCTATAACACGATATTGTCCTCCACCAGAATCATCGTAAAGTGTCCAATCTATAGTTTCCGACCCACCTACAGATGTGATAATAGGATTTGGATGGTTTGAGGATGGAGAGAAATCATTTTTAACATATTGTGCATAAATATCTCCATAAGTTGGATCAACTCTTTTATCGACCCAAGTAATAAACGCACTTCCAACTCCGTCACTGCAAATCTGAGGGGCAAATTGATCATCACTGGCTGTACATATAGCTGTACCATTGCCAATCCAAGACGTTATTCCACTTGGATCGACTCGCTGTGCGTAAATATCGAAAGGTCCATTTCTATCATCTTTCCAAGTAATAATCGCACCTCCAACTCCATCACTGCAAATTTGAGGATTTTGTTGATTATCGTCGGCATTACATATAATTGTACCATTAGTTGTCGATTGCACATCTCCAATTGAGTTGATTCGCTGAATGTAAATATCATAATTAAAACCGCTTCTATAATCTTCCCAAGTAATAATCGCACCTCCCGCTCCATCGCTGCAAATTTGAGGATTTCGTTGATTATCGTCTGCTGTACACATAGGTTCTCCATCAATAGTCCATTGTACAACTCCTGTTGAGTTGATTCGCTGCACGTAGATATCTTTATTATTATTGCTTCTACGATCCTGCCATACTATGATTGCACCTCCAACGCCATTACTACAAATCTGAGGGTATTGTTGATGATTTGCTGCATTACAAATAATAGTGCCATTATCTCCCCATTGTGCATCTCCAGTTGAGTTGATTCGTTGTGCGTAAATATCCCCCAAATTAAGTGTTCTATAATCATGCCAAGTAATAATCACACCCCCAGCTCCGTCGCTGCAAATCTGAGGATCCACTTGGTAATTATTTAAATTGCAAATAACAGTACCGTTGTCTCCCCATTGTACATCTCCAGTTGAATTGACACGCTGTGTATAAATATCATAATCCACTCCAGTTCTATTATCTTCCCAAGTCAAAATCGCCCCTCCCAATCCGTCACTGCAAATCTGAGGATCCTCTTGGGAATTACCTAAATTGCATATTACAATACCATTGTCCCCCCATTGTACATCTCCTGTTGAATTGATACACTGCGTATAAATATCAAGATTAGCATCTCTATTATCTTGCCAAGTTATGATCGCACCCCCCGCTCCATCGCTACAAATCTGAGGGTATTGTTGATGATTTACTGCATTACATATGACTGTGCCATTATCTCCCCATTGTGCATCTCCAGTGGAATTAACATGTTGCACATAAATATCACTGAAACCAGTGTTCTGCTCATTCCAAGTTATGATTGCACCCCCAGCTCCATCACTGCAAATTTGAGGTTCATATTGTTTATTAGGTCTATTACCAATTACAGTGCCATTATCCTCCCATAATAGATGAGGTATATCACTTGTAGATGGTGTTAAAATTTCGTATTCATCGTTTTTCAACACGGAAAAGTCTAATTTTATTCCAAGTAATACAATAAATCCAGCTGAAATGATCAATATATTTACCAAAAATAAAATCATTAAATGTTTAATCTTCATGATTAACGCTTCTTTAAACATTTTTTTTAAATTAATACCATTAATAAAATAATATTTATATTTTTATGCAATTTCTCGACATTTCCGTCAAACATTTTCATTATTATAATAACAATGAAATTTGATTGGTAATGTATGTGGTGATTTCGGTTCTTAAATTTTCCTGTTAATACCACAGCAATTTCAGAAACTGAAATTAAAAGAATTAAAAGATCATAATCATTAATAATTGGACCGGGGGCATTGATTTAAATCAATATAAAGTCAAGAAATCGAATTAAATAGAAAAGAATAAGACAAGTTATTAGAAAACCAATTGATAAATAAATTGCCTTTTTTACCAGTATGGAGTATGGAACGGGTTTTTCCTCATACAAACCTAATAATTTGAAAATTTGCACGATATCGATAAATCCAATATCATTCACGGATTTTTGCTTTAACATGAAAGTTTTTGATTTAGTAAAAAGTTCTAAGATCTCATCTCTCGTTATTTGAGGTTTTGCTTCCTTTATTAAGGCAATTAATCCAGCGCAAATTGTCGCTGAAATTGAAGTCCCAGATATCTCATAAGTATCAATTCCTTTAACTGGAACCGTAATCTTCGAGCCAGGAAAATATACTTCTGGTTTATAATTATTCACATCAATTAAATCCTTTCCGCTGAAATAAGTGATTTTCCCTTCTTTGGATATTGCACCTACAGTTATAGCACTCTTTGAGGCTCCTGGGCTCCCTATTGTATTAAATTCAGGCCCAAAATTACCTCCAGAGGTAACAATAATGATGTTCAATTTATTAAATAAAATATCACAAGATTTGGATAAGATATCATTTCCATTAGATGCTGGATTTAAAGTAGAACTACATATCAGAAGGATATCGAATTTAAGATTATTTTCCAAGATATGATCAAATGCTTTTAAAAAATCAGAGAAATAAGCAACTCCCGCCTTATTAAATATTTTAAAATCAATTATTTTGACATCTGGGCATAATCCAATAAATCCTTCACCAAATTCACTTGATTTATTCTTTATAATATGTGTTAATAACGTTGCATGGAAATTTTCATCGGATGGTTCTTCATTAGTGAAATTAATTTGATCAATTGAAGAATAATCAAGGGATTCGAAATTTTTACCTATTCCTGAATCTAAAAGTGCAATTGAAACATTTTTCCCGGTGAAAGGGAGCAGAGAATTTTTAAATCTCTTAATATTTAATAATTCAGAGACATTATTCATTGATTGATAAAGTCGTTGATTTTCTTCTATACATTCTATAAGATCATCTTCCGATAAATCAAAAATCGTTTTCGGGTCAATTTCCATTAACAATGAGGGGACTATTTCAAAAGTTGATATAATTTCCAGATTTTTATGATTCTTAATGAATTTTTTTCGATCAGAATCATTTTTAAAGGAGATTATTGTTTTAATTTTAAATTCTCTAGCTAATATTAACTGATCTAATGTACTTTTCCCAATTCTTTCTTCGATTTCCTTAGAAATTATTGGTTTGAGTTTTATTTTTTCAAGAAAAGAAGGATGTATTTTATCAACATTCATTTTTAAACATACAGAAGGTCTTAAATTTTAAATTTGAGTTCTTTAATAATTTCTTCCACAGTATAATTACGATGCACTAATAGAGAGATTGCGTTTACCATTTTGGTTGGATCCTCTGCTTGAAATACATTTCTACCCATTGCTACTCCAGATCCACCAGCCTGAATGGATTCATATATCATATAAAATACATCAATTTCTGTATTCATTTTAGGTCCCCCTGCAATAATCACAGGAACCGGGCAACCTTTAACAATTTCACGAAATGAATCAATATCACCAGTATAATTTGTTTTCACAATATCGGCACCGAGTTCAGCACCTACTCTAACAGCAATATTTACCACTTCGGGATTATGCTCATCTGTTATTTTCTTACCTCTTGAATACATCATAGCAAGTAAAGGCATACCCCACTCTCTTGCACTCTCGATAGCTTTATGAGCGTCTTGAAGCATTTCAGGTTCATCATTTGCTCCAATATTAATATGGATTGATACACCATCAGCTCCCATTTTTATGGCTCTTTCTACACTACAAACTAACACCTTTCTATTTGGATCGGGAGATAAACTGGTACCTCCACTTAAATGAATTATAAGTCCGATATCTATGCCATATTGTCTATGTCCAGCACCAACCATTCCAGTATGCTCAATAACTGCATTTGCCCCACCGATAGCGACACTATCAACCATAGCTGCCATATCTTCAAGACCTTTTATGGTTCCTTCAGACATTCCATGGTCCATTGGGATAATAATAGTTCTTTTTGTTTTTCTATCAAAAATTCTCTCGAATCTAATTTGCTTACCTATATCCATAATTTTTTTCAAATTTTTATTTAAATAATGAAATTATTAGTATAAAAAATAATACATCTATGAATTTAAATGAAATTTATAATTTTTACCATGGAACTCTTATATAAGTATTTCGCGGAATATTAGATTTATTAGGATAATCCAGATTATGATGAATCCCTCTACTTTCTTTACGAGAAATGGCACTAACGATAATTATCTTTGCGACTGTTGCCAAATTTCTCAGTTCCACGAGATCACTTGAAATTTTGAAATCCCAATAATATTGATTTATTTCATCCAAAAGCACATTAATTCTTTTTTTAGCTCTCTGCAATCTTTTATCGGTTCTTACAATACCAACATAATTCCACATAAATCTTCTAATTTCATCCCAATTTTGTGAAATGACTACGGCTTCCGTCGAATCAACTGCATTTCCAGATTCCCATTGAGGAAAACTTTCATTCTTTACAGAATTCACTTTATCCTTCAAAAATTCAGAACAATTATGTGCAAAAGTTAAACTTTCTAAAATAGAATTACTTGCCAGCCTATTAGCTCCATGTAAACCAGTGTATGATACTTCTCCTATTGCAAACAAGTTTTTAATATCACTTTGTCCGTTGAGGTCTACCTTTACACCTCCACAACAATAATGAGCGGCTGGAACAACTGGAATTGACTCTTTTGTTATATCAATATCAAACTTTAAACATTGCTCATAAACTCCCGGAAAATGTTCTTTTATAAATCTCGGTTCTCTTACTGATGCAATATCTAAATATACACAATTATCACCAGATCTTTTTAATTCTGCGTCAATTGCTCTTGAAACAATATCTCTCGGTGCCAATTCTTTTAATTTATGATATCTTTCCATAAATTTTTTTCCACTTTTATTTTTTAATATCGCACCTTCTCCTCTCAATGCTTCAGTTATCAAAAATGATTTTGCAAAGGGATGATATAAACAAGTTGGGTGAAATTGAACGAACTCCATGTTGGCAATTGTGGCTCCGACTCGATATGCCATTGCCACCCCATCACCAGAAGCGACATCAGGATTAGAAGTATATACATATATTTTTCCAACACCGCCAGTTGCTAAAATCGTAAATTTAGCAGAGATATTATAAATCTCATTATTTTTTTTGTCTAAAACATAAGCTCCTAAACATACACGATCTTTTCCAAATAAATTTATTACAATATTGTGTTCTCTTATTTCAATGTTATCTAATTCTTTTACTTTAGAAATTAATGCATTTTGAACAGTTTTACCAGTTAAATCATTTACATGAAAAATTCTGCGTCTTGAATGCCCACCTTCCTGACCTAGATCATAAAAGCCACTTTTTTCCTTTGTAAAATTAACCCCCCAATTAATTAATTCTTGCAATCTTTCGGGAGCTTGAGTTATTACATTTCTAACAACCGTTTTATCACATAAATCATCCCCAGCAATAATTGTATCATTAATATGAGACTCAAAACTATCATTTTTATCCCAAACACATGCGATCCCTCCTTGAGCATAGAAAGTATTAGTTTCAAATATGCTTTCCTTTGATAATATTAAGATCGACCCGAATTTGGATAGTTTAATTGCACTTGTTAAGCCAGAAACTCCTGTTCCTATGATTAAAAAGTCAGTTTTCGTATTCAATGAATTTTCCTCAGTTCAATAAACAAAAGAAATTATACGATTATTAAATACATCAATTTTTTCTAAAATAATATTTTAATTATATAGTAATTATTCGAATTAAAAAAATTATGAGAAAAGACTTGCCAAATTTTTAAATTAGAAAATATTTTTTATTTTTTAATCAAAGAAAACTTAAAAATTTTGAATCTTGTTATTTTAATATACGTTTTAAAACTATTTGGTGACTTTTAATAAAAAAAATTAAAAAAGTGTTATTTTTATGTTATGGGAACACATGCCGGTCACCAGCAGCAGAATTTCTAGCTAAAAATTTAGCGGAAAATAAATATGGAAAGGATTTATTTGATATGGAATTTGTATCTGCTGGTCTTATTAATGCTTTTGGACATGCTCAACCAGAAACAGTCAGATTTGCTAAATCTAGAGGAATAAATATGTCAAACTTCATACCGCAATTAATTGATTATTATCTTCTAGAATTAAATGATTTAATTTTAACTATGGAGCAAACACAAGTGAATAAAATCCTTCAACATTTTCCGAAAATTCCAAATCTAAAAGCGAAAGTTTTTACTCTAAAGGGATTTGCAGGTGAAACTAAAGATGTTGATATCCCTGATCCTTATATGACAACTACCGAATATTATAATAAGATATTAGAGGAAATTGAGAAATTTGTAGAATTAAGTTTAAAAAAAATTATTGAATTGAATAAAAATTACAATTAAATGATTAAATTTTTTTTTTTAACAAATCCAATCATATCTTTTTTTTTAGATATATTTCAAAACTTTTAAATAGTTTCTTTATCCTTATTGTTTTGAATATTCTTTCAAGAATATTGTAAAATGAGAGTTAAAAGTGATTATTATGGGATTAGAAATATGGATGATTTTTTGGCCAGTATTTATAGTTATTGCTGTAATTATTGGAATTTGGTTTCTAGCGGGGATCAAAGTCATATTGGAATATGAGCGGTTAGTTATATTTCGTTTAGGAAAATACAAACGAACTATTGGTCCAGGAGTAGTATATGTTTTACCAATCGTTGAATCTTCAAGAAAGGTTGATTTGAGGATTGTAACTCAAGATATTCCTAGGCAGGAAATTATAACAAGAGATAATATTCCAGTTTTAGCAAATACTGTTGTTTATTTTAAAGTGGAGAGACCAGAAGATGCGATAATAAAGATTGAGAATTACACCTATGCTGTACGGCAATACACACAGGCTGCTCTCAGAGATGTCGTTGGTAATATGGAATTAGATGGTGTATTAACGGAACGAGATAAGATTGCACATGATATTAGAGAGATTGTTGATTCGGAAACAAATGAGTGGGGCATAGATATCAAATCAATAAAAATCCAGGAGATAGAATTACCAGCTGAGATGAAACGGGCCATGGCTAAGCAGGCTGAGGCTGAACGTGATAAACGTGCAATAATTATTACTTCAGAAGGAGAACTTATGGCGGCCGAAAATTTACAAAAAGCAGCTGCGCTTATGGCATCTGAACCAGGAGCTCTACAGCTTAGGACGTTACAAACTATTAGGGATATTGCTCAAGATCCATCAGAAAAAGTTGTTATTTTCATGCCAAGTGGTGTTGAAAAGTTAATCCGGAAATTTACAGATTGAGGGGGATTTTTTACTGAGCAGAAGTTTGGTTCCTAATAGGAGATATATTCAAATAGCATTCAATCAGACTACTTATGAAGTTTGGAGAATATTACCACAAATACCTCAAGACCCAAGGATAATAATTGAAGCGGGAACACCATTTTGTAAACGAGAAGGAATGGATGGTGTTAAATTTATACGAAGTAAGTGGAGGGGAATTTTGGTAGCAGATTTAAAAGTAACTGATGGAGCAAGGGAAGAAGTTATGTTTGCTTATCAAGCTGGGGCCAATGCGGTAACTGCAGCGGGAACTGCCCCAACTGAAACTTTGGATTTTTTCATGAAAACATGTGCCAAATATAATGTCTATTCAATGGTAGATATGTTAAACGTTGATAATCCTCTTAGAAAACTCATACCTTTAAAAAACAAACCAGATTTTGTAATTATCCATAAGGGACGAGACGAAGAAGTCAATCCAAGAAAGATAATTCGATATAAGGATATTAATAAGGTTCGTTCAAAATTTGGCGTGTTCATATCAGTTGCAGGAGGTTTGGACCAAAATAGTGTCCGTACAGCCTATTTTAATGGTGCTGATGTTGCGATCCTAAATATTGTTGAACAAGATGATGAAAATAAGGGAATATTTGAAAACGCTAACTTTAGGGTATTGATTCCAAAGATATTAAACGAAATAGGAGCATAAATTTATTTAAAATTATTTTTTCTCTTTTTTTTTAAAAGTATTTTGAATTTAGATTAAGTTAACCGAGAAAAATCTCATAAAAAATATCCTTTTTCTTAATTTTTTTCTTTTAGAAAATTCTTTGTAATTAGATGAATGATAAAATACTTTAAAAATTAAAGAAATCTCTTTATAAAATTTTTATACTATTGGTTTATAATATATCTTCATAGCAATTTTTTGCAAAAAAATTTTAATTATTATTATTTGGGTGAATAAAAATATCAACTGAAACTAATAGTGACATTAAAAAGATTAAGGCTGAAAAAAAGGTAAAGGAATCTAAAATAAAAAAGGAAAAAAAGAAATCTAAAATAAAAAGCGAGAAACAAAAAGAGATAGAGGAAGTAGAGAAAAAAGAACACTCTTTAAGGGCCATTGCATTAGATACCGGCGGAACAATGAGTGATTCTTTTGTAATTGACAAAGATGGAACATTTATAATAGGAAAAGCAATTACAACTCCTGATGATGAGTCTGAGGGGATATTAAATTCCATAAAGGATGCTTTAAACTACTGGGATACGACTTTAGAAGATTCAGGAGGATCTATAGAAGCCTTAGTATATTCTGGAACAACAATGATAAATAGGCTTTTAGAAAGAAAGGGAAATAGTAATATTGGAATTATAGTCAATGCAGGTTTTGAGGATCTCCACAGATTAGGAAGAGCATTACAATGCTGGATATGGCTTGATTATGCAGGGCGTCTGCACGCGAGGGAACATGAACACCCCAAACCACTAGTACCAAGGAAACAGATTAAAGGTGTTCGCGGAAGGATTAATTTTTGGGGGGAAGAACTAATTCCACTTTATAAGGATGAGGCAAGAGTAGCAGTAGAAGAATTACTTGATATGGGTGTTGAAAGTATTTGTGTATGCTTACTTTGTTCCTATATGAATCCAGCTCATGAAAAACGTGTGAAAAGGATTGCAGAACGACTAATGAAAGAAAAAGGTAAAAAAATTCCAATAATATTATCTTGTGAGCATAATCCGGTTAGAGGTGAAACTCCTAGATTAAATGCTCTTATCATTGAACAATATGCTGCAGAACCATCAAGAAAATTGTTAGCTAAAATTGCCGAAACTTTTAAAGAAAAACAAGTTCCCGCGCCTCTTAGAATCTTAACAACTTATGGAGGAACAATTTCACCGTATCACAAACAACTCATCACAACCCTAGTATCAGGTCCTATCGGTGGAATGATAGGGTGCAAATTCATAGCCAAGGAATATGGAATAAAGAACTTAGTATCCTCAGATGTAGGGGGAACAAGTTTTGATGTTGGCTTAGTAATGGAAAATTACGTTCCAACTAAATGGGAGAGTTCTGTTGGAAAATTCATTTTAAACATACCCATGATAGGTTTAAACTCAATAGGTGCAGGTACTGGCATGTATGTGAGATATAATAAAGTTTCAGGAAGATTAGAATTTGGACCTGAAAGTGCAGGATATCGTATCGGAGTATGTAATGAGGCATCTGGAGTTGAAACAGTTACGATGACGGATTGTAGTTTAATTTTGGGATATCTCAATCCAGACTATTTTCTCGGAGGAAGTATTCCATTAGACAAGAAGCGAGCATATAAATATATCAAAGAACAGTTGGCAGACCCTTTTGGTGTGGATCCGGAAAAAACTGCACGAGGTGCACTTGATTTAATAGAGATTAACATGAAAAATCATCTTAATGGAATGATTCAAGGTCTTGGTTTCAGACCAGAGAACTATACGCTAATCTCCTTCGGAGGGGCTGGGCCACTCCATGTGGCAGGGTATGCTAAGGAGTTAAAGTTTCAAGATATTATGATACCAGAATGGGCAGCTGCGTTCTCAGCGTATGGTTGTGCATGTGCCGATCATTCTTACAGACATGAAAAGTCTGTGGATTTATTGATACCTCCTGATGGGAGCATGAATGAAATTGTATCTATGATGCTCAACGCTACGTGGAGTGAATTAAAAAAGGAGATAATAAAAGAGTTTGAAAAAGAGGATAGAGATCCTAGTGAAATGGAATTTACTCCCTCGGTTCGAATACAATATTTTGGCATGTTTGATGATTTAGAAATAAAGAGTTCATCTGATAAACTTAAAGCCGAAGATGTATGGAAACTGGCAAGAAGTTATGATGATCTTTTCGAACAAATATTTCGAAGAGGTACAAAAAGCCCAGATCTTGGATATCATATAACCAAGGCGGTGGCAACAGGGATTGTCCCAGTTCCTAAGCCTAAATTACCGGATTATAAGTTGAGTGGGAAGGATCCGGACAAAGGAGCAAATAAAGGAAAGAGAAAAATATTCTGGGAAGCTGATTGGCATAATGCATCACTTTGGGAGATGAGTTTACTTAATCCTGGAAATTTAATAGATGGTCCCGCAGTTATCGAGGCTCCAGCAACCACTTTACTGGTTCCACCGGGTTTTAAAGTTTTTCTTGATAAACATAGAATTTTTCATATGGAGGTGTAAAGAAATGGATAATAAACCAATTGGATGGAATGGAAAAACACTTATGAAAATGCTTGAAGAAAGCGAGAAATATATAAAGGAAACAAAATCATATTATGGAATAGATAAATTAAAGTTAAAGGAAGAAGACCCTTTTAAATATGAGCGAGCCTTTGCAAGTCTTAGAGGTGGATTAGTTTCTGCAAGAGAAACTGCATTACATGTTGCCGCTTCACCTATTGTTAAAGAAATTGGTGAGCTCTGCTTTGCTTTATATACTCCAGAAGGTGATTCTATTGTTGTTTCAACTGGTATCTTGGTTCATGTCCACACAATGAGCGAAGCCGTAAAATTTATGGTAAAAGAAGATTATGAACAAGACCCTGGAATCAACCCAGGTGATATTTTTCTAAATAACGATCCCGAATGCGGAAATGTGCATACAACAGATGTTCAGACTCTAATCCCGATATTCTGGAAGGAAGAATTGATTGGCTGGGCGGGAGGTGTAACTCATCAAATCGATTCTGGAGGTATAACTCCTGGTCATGATTTAGTTTCAGCTATTCAACGTTTTGATGATGGAACCTATTATACTTGTAGAAAGATTGGCTCAAACGATAAGATCTGGAAAGACCACATGATAAATGCTCGAAGATCAGTTAGAACTCCATTTTATTGGGAGTTGGACGAAAAATGTAGATTAGCGGGAGATTTAATGATTCGAGATGCGGTTCTAGAGTTTATAGAGAGAGAAGGAATTGAATATTATAAACAATTTATAAGAGAGGTAATAGAGGAGGGAAGAAGGATTTTTCTAGAACGTGTGAAAGAACGACTGATACCTGGAAGGTATAGAGCTGCAGCTTTTTTTGATATACCTATGAAGGAAGAAGCTTGGCAACCTAGGGCAAAAATTGATAAGATCAGCAACCAGCCATTAGAAATAATAATTAAGAATGATGGAAAAATGTTACTTTCATTTGATGGAGCAAGTGGTCCAGGACCAAATCCTATGAACTGTGCAAAAGGAGCAATGGAAGGAGGTCAATGGGTTCTCTTAACGCAGATTTTAATATATGGAGATAAAGTGAATGATGGGGCATATTTTGCTGTAGATACAGATTACCCACTAGGAACATGGTGTAATCCGGGAGATTCTTCTTTATCATATCAGAGTCCTTGGGGTAATTTGATTCCTGCCTATACAGGAATGATGAAGTGTCTATCTTATGGATTATTCTCGCGTGGATATAGAGAAGAAATCGTTTCGGGGTATGGATTTACCGGAGATGCGATTCAAGGCGGAGGGATTTATTCAGCTGGACCACTTAAAGGGCAAAGATGGTCATTATCAACATTTGAGATTAGCGGTCAGGGATTAGGAGCGAGTGGCGTAAAAGATGGACTGGATTGGGGGTATGCAATGTGGAATCCAGAGGCTGACCTTGGAGATGTTGAAACATGGGAGCTATTTCAAGGAGGTATTCCTTATTTATCAAGAAGAGTTAAACCAAATACTGCAGGTCATGGAAAATATCGAGGTGGAGCAAATTATGAGGGAGTAGCAATGATTGCAAATTCGAAAGAAGTGGACTTTTTTGGAGCTAGGGATGGTTATTGTTTTCATGGTTCTGGTGGTATGCACGGGGGTTATCCTCATGCAACGGGATATCGACTTTATGCTAAAAAGACAAATCTACAAGAGATTATACAAAATCAAAAAGAATATCCATTAGGAGATCCAGACCCTAGCAATGGTGAATTTGAGAAATTACTAGAGGGAGATATTGTGAGAAAGAAGTACTGCACAATCTATCCTATCATTTTGGAAAATAATGATGTTATTTATTATGCATTAAGTGGAGGTCCAGGATACGGTGATCCTCTAGAGCGAAATGTAGAGAGTGTAAAACAAGACCTTAATGATGGAATTTACACAAATGATTTAGTCTATAATATTTATGGTGTAGTAGCAGAATATAATGAAGAAATGGGAGAGTGGGTAATCGACAAAATGGACACAGACATACGTCGAGAAGAAATTAGAGCGGAACGAAAAGATAAATCCTTGACATTTGATGATTATTGGGAACAAGAACGGTGGAAAATTACAGAAGATATGCTGAGTGAACCGGTAAAACGAATGTATTCTGAAAGTTTAAATTTATCCACAAAATGGAGAAAGGAATTCCTAGAGTTTTGGAGATTACCCGAGGATTTCCAACTGGAGGTGAAATAAAATGGTAAAATATGATAAAAAGACACTTGAAAGAATGATTGATGGGGATTTAACTTGGGAAGAATTAAAACCAATAATAAGTGGTACAAAAGATCCTGATAGATTTGATAAAATTATTGAAATTTTACAAGAAAAAGTCTCTTGGGACGAAAAAATCATCTTACCAATTCATGAACATTTACATATTGTTTCAAAGGATGGAAAAAGAATAGTAAAATGTGATTGTGGATATGAGTTTGGAGATTATAAAGAGAACTGGAAGAAGAAATGCAGAATAAGAGTAAGAGATACAGCTGAAGAGCTTGAAGAATTTTATCCAAAATATATGTCTTGTGACCCAGATTGGGAGGAACTTAGAGAATATTTCTGTCCTGGTTGTTTTACACTGCTAGATACAGAAGCTGTACCCCCAGGATATCCAACTATTTTCAATTTTCTGCCCGACATAGATGCATTTTATGAGAAATGGCTAGGAAGAAAAGCTCCAGATAGAAAGTAATTTTTTTTTAAACTTCTTTTTTTTTATTTCAATTTGATAAATTGTAAAAATAAAATAATAAATTTCATGGAAGTTAAATATTTTAATAATGATTGAAATAGACACCAACATGATTAAAAATATAAGCAAAGACAAAATACTTAAGGATGCTTATGATTTAAGTTTTCCACGTAGGGTTGGGAGCGAAGGAAATCTCAAAGCAAGAGAACTATTAGTTTCAAAGATTACAGAACTAGAGTATATACCACATTTTCAGAATTTTACTTATTCCTATTTATTTCGTTCATTTATTTTTAATATCATACGAATTATATACATTTTAGGAATTATTGGGCTATTAATTTTGTATTTTCCTTTTACACAAGAAAGAATCATCTGGATTTTAATTCCCGGAACATTAATTATTGTTTTACTATTAATTGAATTTTCATATTACCAAGAAATAAGTCAATTCTCTCTAATTAATTGGGAGAAATTTAAGCAAAAAAAGCTAATCAGGAATGGAAAAAATATATTTACAATTAAATCAAATGAATCTAGATTAATTTTTTCTGATGAATTAAATGAATTTCAATTAAATTTTGAGAAAAAAAGCAAAAATAAACGCCATGTTGTAATTCTAAGTGCTCATTATGATTCAATAAATGTCTCCTATGGACCTTTTTTAATAATATTTACATCAATTTTTAATACCATAGGCATTTTAATAATTGGATTTTTTCCAATCGGACTTTTAATTCTGCAAGGAATCTGGTATTATACATTTATGATAATTTATCTTATATTCTGTTCTTTGACGATTTTATCATTATTTCTTAGACTTTTTAGAAAATTACAAAATTTTTCTGATGGAGCAATAGATAACGCTAGTGGAGTTTCTACGGTTTTGGGCGTTGCTCGAGCTCTAAAAGATATAAATTTACCAAATGTAGATATAATATTTTCCTTTTGGGACGCTGAAGAGGAAGGACTAGTAGGAAGTTTATCATTTGTAGAAAAACACCTTCAAAAATTAATTAATTTATATGGTATTGAAAAAATTCATGTAATTTCGTATGATGGGTGCGGTTCAAAAGGTCAAATCAGTTTTGGAAGATCTTTTGGCTTTCCCAGGGTAATAAAACATGATAAAGGAATAGTCGATAAATTGAAGGCAAGTGCGGAATCATTGGGGATACCTACAAAGACATCATGGTTCTACTATCCTCCATCGGATCATGCTTGTTTTGGGATAAGAAATATAGACTCAGTCTGGTTTTATTCTTTCGCCGCAGTATCTAATACAGTAAAAGATAAAAAGGAATTATTAGTAGGACAAACTTTAACAAACTCAGTTAAGATCTCGGTTCAATATTTATCAAGTTTTTAAATTACTCCAAACTCTTACAAATTGGAAAATAATAAATATAAAAAAAATTATATAAAATAAAAATAATTGATTTTAGACCAGATCTTATAGTAGTGAACTATACATTCTACGTATTGAATTCTGTATTAAATAGAGTTGGATATTTCGTGTGCCTCCAATTACTTCTTCTACCTTTGAAATGTTTAGTGCATCATTCAATAAAGTGTTATCAGTGAGAGAAATACCACCCATATGATTTTGAGTCTCGTAGCAGACTTCATGAGAAAGTTTACACCCATAATATTTTATTTGTGATGATAAAGAAGCCATCCATTTTTCGATTTCTTTGGACGGTTGTTCTGCAAATAGAATTTTTTCATCATATATTGATGCTATTTGAAAACCCATCATTGTTGCAGCAGTTACTTTAGTAAGCAAATCAGCAAGTGGAAATCCAATCCCTTGAAATCTAATGATATCTTTGTTAAATTGCTTTCTCAAATTAGAATATATAAGTCCATGAATAAGTCCATTCCAGCATATACCCAATGAACTTCCTACAATACTTATTCTCTCCGGTACCAAGCCATCAAATAAATAATTATATCCTTTTCCATCATCTCCTAATATATATGGATACGGAACTTTAACATTTTCAAGATAAGTATGAGCAATATGCACTCGCGGAGCACTATCTATGAGTAATCTTTCGGTCCTAATCCCGAATTCCTTTTTAAACATTGCCTGAACCATAGTACCCCGTGGATCTTTTTCATTATAAACACCGTATCCTAAAAAATAATCAGCTTTTGGACCATTGGTTGTAAAGACCTTCTCTCCATTAAAAATGACTCCATCATCGGCTTTCTCGCAAATTGTTGTCATGTTGACCGCGTCTGAGCCCCTTTCAGGTTCTGTTATCATAATACAGCCAACGCCTTTTCCTTCCATTAAATCTGCCTGAACTTTAGAGATCTCGCTTGTCTCTCCATGTTGAAAAGTAGGGTTCCCACAGAGTATTCCGCTAGCTAAGCGTGCAAGGTCTAGCTGTGGATCACAAATGCTTAAAATAGTACCCAATAAGACCTCATATTTCATCCCATAAGGAGTAAAATCTTTATATTTATTCATTCGTTGGATGTATCCATGTTCTCCAAGTTTTGGAAATAATACATAAACATCTTTTTCTCTATCAATTTTAGGGGCTAACTCGATACAAAAGTCTTCAAGTTCTTTGACAAAAGTTTGCTCTTCTTCGTTTAATAATGGGAAGATATTTTGATTCAAAATTTTATAAAAATTACCCAATTCCAGTTTTTCAAAAATTTCATCTTTGATGATTTTTTCTTGTATTTTCATATTTAACTCAGTTTAAAGATTCATTTTAAAGTCTAATATCCATTAAAAACGAAACATATTTTATTAATTTATAACATTGAGAGTATCAAAATTTTAAATATAATAACTAAAATCTACAATTAATAAGAAATAATTTATAACTAAGAAAGAAAATTATTATTTTAATAGAATTAAAAAAAAGGAATAATTCTGAAGAAAAATGTCAACCTTTCTAGTTGTATTCATCATATCCAGCGGTTTATTGACGTTTTTCTTATTATTGACGTTTTTTTATTATCAACAAATACAAAAAATGCAGATGACTGAAGAACTTGAGAAAAAAGAGAAATCTTTAGACATTATACTTGAGAAATATGCCCTTAAAGAAAAGAAAAATGTTATGTTAGAAAAATTGGCTCAAATTTCTCAAATAATTGCCGAAACTGAAAGTGAAATTGCCATAAAAACATCTCAAAGAACAAAACTTGCTGAAGAGTCTTTTAAGGAAAGTGGTTCTGAAGTAGAAATTATTCAGCAAGCAGATGTAAAATATCGGATTTTTTCTCAAGATTTATCGTCTGCAATGCCTATTTCTGAAGAAGAAAGGCAAAGGGACTTAAAAGATTTAAAAAATGTAATGGAAATATTGGAAAGTTTGGAAGAAACAAAATATTTAAAAGATCAAAAGACGGTTGATGTTGCAAGAGGTTTGTTTTTTGAAAAGATGTCTCAAAAAATTAATTCTATAATAAATGAATTAGATTTAAGAGATTATAAAATAATACCTAACGATAGATTGATATTTCATTCCTTAAAAAGTATTCCTCAATTAAAGAATGAGGATTTTGAATCAATTTTTAATATAATGAAAGAGACTGGATTTTTTAATGATTTTATTGAAGTCAATCCAGAGTTGAGTTTAATTGTTTTTAAAAGGGAAAAACTAAGTTTTAATCAATCTGAAAAGGTTCTTCTTGCATTTGCATATGCAGAAGATTATTTAACTCCTCAAAAATTAATGGAACTTACTGAATGGAATAACGATTTTGCTATGAAGGTGATAAATTCATTAAAAGAAAAAGAACTTCTAACAATATATGATGAAAACATCAAAATTGACGGCTTTGGAAATGTGGATGAGAGGAAAAAATGGAATGAATTCATAGAAAATCAAATTAAACAAGAAAAAGAAGATTTTGAACGAAAAAGACGCCGTCAAAAAGAGAGAGAAGATGAATTTAAAGAAAAAATGCGTTTAAAACAACAAAAACTAAAAAAAATTGAAGATCAGAGGTTAAAAGATATAGATGATTTAAAGATTACTATAGAAAAACTGGAGGAAATTGCTTATTTCGATACTAAACCGTCGTCCCAAGAAATCACTAGAGAACAAATTTCAGAAAAAATACTTGAATATTACGAGCAAAATCTAATCTTAAATGGAGGATTAATGCAATTTTCAAAAATTTATGAACATATAAAAGAAGACTATCCAAAGATAAATGTTAAAAAGATTTTGGATGTTCTCCATAAATTCCAAGAAATGCAAATGATTAAAGATTCTTTTATGTTAGGCAGAGGAAGAATATACCTGTTTCAAGAAATGGAATTGGATGATAAAGATAAAGAGTTTTTATTATTTACTATAAATAAAAAACCCTTGACAAAAGCAGAATTTTTAAAAGGACTAAAATGGGATGAGGAGAATTTATTAAAAATTATGAAAAAACTACAGGGATATAATATTTTAAGAATTGAAAAAAATAAAATAATAATTCCTGGAATTAAACAAACAGAAATAATAGATGAAAAATAGTCTAAGAGTATTTCTCTTTTATAATTTTCATAACAGTATTAATTTCTTCAAAGTGTGTCTCTCTTTTCCCAAAAATATAAAACCTGACATCAGGACCTGTTCCCGAAGGTCTGAAATATAAAATAGAATCCTCACTTTTAAGTTGATAAGTATCAATCTTATTATTATTATCAGATAAACTTCTGACTTGATATTCTTTATTCTCGATTTTTAAGGATTTTCCGTCATTCTTCTCAAAATTTTTCATTATTTTAATTTTCTCCACATCAACAGCGGGAATTGTTCTGTTTATTCCCTTTATTGTCCAATCAATTGCATCGGAAATTCGATATCCTCTGGCTATCAACTCAGAAAGTATGATTAGAGCTGGAACGGGGTATTTATCTGCAATTATGGGAAAAGGTGTTTCAAAATCATATTCTTCCGTGTTATCATTTTTGGAAACTTTTAATATGTTGAATGTATGACCCCCACTTTCCTCCCACGCTGCAACTATTAAGTTTTCATTAAAAATTTCTTTATTCTTTACAATTTTGCTTATGGTTTCTTTGAGTGGGGTTGAATTATTAATTTTTATAAATTTATTATTATCTTCCATATATAATATGCCTGTATCAATTTTTGATTGATCTACTTCAACCCCAAATAAGAAATACAAAATAACACCTAAATGTTTATATCCTACACCTGTCAAAATATTTAGAATTGAAGTATGGTCACCCCTATAATCGCTTGGAATAGTTCTTATGTTAATTATTTTGCAAGAGAAATCCTTTGCAAGAATATTATGCATGGCAGTATAAAGCTCGTTTGGTATATAGAGATTATATCCATTATCTTCCTTTAAAAAGAATGCAAGTCGATCTCTATCAGCGTCTAATAATATCGCAATTTTTGAATCAACAGATTCCATCGTTTGAATTAACTTCTCCCTCCTTAATTCCTTAATTGGATTAGGTGGGTTGATAGTTTCATCTATTAAGGTAATATCTGCTCCATATTCTTTAAAAAGATTCACAATACCCCTTGCCTTACCTAAATATGGCCATATAACAATTTTTGCATTTTTTAATGCTTGAATTTCAATAATTTCAGAAAGTAAATCTTTAATATATTCATTATTTTTCTGTTCTGCATCAATTCTATTTTCTTTAAATTTTTTCTTAAATTTTATCTCATTTAAGGTAAGTGCTATACTAGAAATTTCTTTCATTAAATCCCCCGAAATAGGAATTGGATATTTTATATAGACTTTAAGTCCATTCCAATCTAATGGATTGTGCGATGCAGTAATCATTAAAGCTAGATTTATATCATCGTATAATGCAACTGATGCACTAGCATAAGGAGCAGACATCAAAGAATTACCATCACCATTTTTCTGAAAGAAAATTTCAAAACCATCATAAGCAAACAATTGAGCACAAAGTTTTACTAAATAATTACTACTCGGACGACAATCTGAAACAATTAATATTTTCGGATTTTTTTCTTTAAAATCTTCTTGATATTTGATGCTGAACGCTTTAGCAACGCGAAGATAGAGAAATAATTTTTGATTAGTTAAAAGATATGTTCCTGAAGGTTCTATTGTATCAAAAAGTTTAATTCTTAAACCTGATGTTGGGGGAACAATGGGATCAATAATTTTTTGCTCCTCTTCATTCAAATCAGGTAATCTTATTAAATTGTAATCTTCAAATTCCTCAAAATTTAATTTTTCAATTTTAAATTCCATATTTATTACACAAACCTTTTATTAAAATAAGAAATTAGAAATTTTTTATTTCAGATGTTTTTTTTCTATTGTATCGATTGCATTTCTTAAAATTTCATGAATTTTTTCCCGATAAACTAGATTAATTGCAACCATACCAAAGGTTTTTATTTGCCTTTTATCAGTAGAGAGTAATTTCTCACAAAATTCAGGAGTTAATCTATTGTCTAAATCTTGCTTATTTGCTATCCCGATAACCAATTCATCTTCATAATATTTATCTAAGATTTCATGTATAATTTTTTTAGACCCATATATATTCTCATAAGTAGAATCAGTTACTAATAAAGCTATTTCTGTACCAGAAAGTAAGCTTGTCCATAAACTCTGAAAATTTTCTTGGCCCGCAAAATCCCAGAAAACAACTTCTCTTTTACCTCCAAACCCATCATAAGTTGTAATATCAGCAGTCATTGTAGGTACGTATTCTAAATTAATATCTTTCCCACAAATTAAATGAAGAAGTGTTGTTTTTCCAACCCCTCCAAATCCAATTATTGAGACTTTTATCGCGCCAAGAACAATTTTATCAAGTTCTTCGTTAAATTCTTTAAATATTGAGCGATTACCTGCCCATATATTATCTTTAACAATATCTTCGAATTTTTCTAAGAATTTTTCGGCTATATTATTTAATTTATTGGTTATTTCTTTATCTTCATCTTCTTTATCTGCACAAACAACAAATATTATGTCTTTAACAGAAATATAGAAGAATTTATTATCTCCAGTCTCAGTAGATTTTATTTCTGATTGACTAATTTCTTGCATAAAACTTGAAAATGCACTTAAAAAACCAGCCAATAGATCTTTATCAACCTCCGAAACACCGTAATTACGGAATAACAAAGATTTTCCATTATTAGTTAATATATTAACGTATTGGATCAATTTTTTTGCAAACGAGGATTTATTTTTTCAATTATTATTATTTATATATAAGTCATAAAATAAATAATTCTTTAAATAAATTTAAATTAAATATCCATCTTCAAAGGATCATAGAGTTAAATTCATGATAAAAAATAATGACTAATAATAACTCATCAGATAAAATAAACACAATTGAAGACAAAATCGGATCATTCTCGGAAATACTTCAAAACTTTGGTCTAAACCTCATACAAAATATTGGAAAAATTACTCATTCAATTCATATATTAACCGATAAAATTGATGAACTTTTTAAAACAACTCTAGATATAAAGGGACTTATTCCACAACTGAATAAAATTATTGAAAAACAAGATATAATTGAAAGTGAAATTGATCTCTTAAAATCAGTGATCTCACAAGGATTAATTGCTCAAAAATCAACTGAAATTGAAAGGGATGAAACAACAACATTAAAATCAAATAATGCTAAGGAGATCTTTAATAATTTAAAAAAAGCACTTAGGAGTACAAAAGATTTAGAGAAAATAAAAGCTCTCTTAGATGAAACAAAAGAATCGATCTTTGAAATTACCGGAGGTCATAGAACTTTGTATGAAATATCAAAAACCATTACCGAGTTAAAAAACTTTAAAGAATTTAATGAATCTTTGGAAAAAATGCTTCTTGATAAGATTGATTTCTGGATTATAAAATTTTAAAATTCCCCAATCCATTTGCATTCTTTAAAAAAAAAGGATTCTTCTAAAAAAAAATAATTTAATTTTAGAAATTTCATAGTTTTTTGGAGCTTTTTTATCTTAATTATGATTAAATATTTTAAAGTGAAATTTTTTTTTCTTCTAAATAACCGGTAAAAATCTTAAAATTACAAAGTGCAAAAAAATGTCAGAAGATTCAGATAATGAAAAATTACATTTTTATAGACCAGATACGGAATATGTTTATAAGATAATTGTCATAGGTGATCCTACTGTGGGAAAGACTAGCCTCTTGAATAATTTTATTAAAAAGAAATTTACAAAAACTTACATTCCGACAGTTGGGGTTAATATTCTTAAGCACATCCTCCAATTCGAAACAAAGGAAGGGGAGAATACTGAAGTTAACTTAATGTTCTGGGATATCGCAGGACAGCCTCAGTTCTACATGATCCACAAACCATATTATCAAGGTGCAAACGGAATTATTCTTGTGTTTGATATTACCAGAAGTAGTACTTTCTCAAATGTTAACAATTGGTTCAATGAAGCGGTTAAATTTGGTCTTTCTTCAGTACCAAGAATACTTGTTGGGAATAAGATAGATTTAAAAGATGAAAGGAAGATTATTGTTCCAATGTCAGAGCATCTTTCTAAGAAGTTAAATGCTCCATATTTCGAAACATCCGCAAAAACAGGTGTCAATGTTCCTAATATTTTCCATAAAATTACCGAATTAATCTATTATAAAAAAAATGAATAAAAATCAATAGATTAAAACTCTTTTTTTCAATTTAATTTACTTGTTTTTAAGAAAGAATTATTTTTTGATTGCATAGGAAATCAAGGTCAAGTAGAAAAATTCGAGGTCAAATGAAAAAAATTTTACGAATTTATTTATATAGGAGTTTTAACCTCGTAAAATTATAAAGGATCTGAATTAAAAGGAGAAAAATGATTTTCGATTAATATGAATTTTAATCATATCCATATATTACATTGTAATATATAAACGATTATTGCTATAATATTCAGATCATATTCAAGGGACTATTCAGCTGATATTGAAAAGATCTCGAGAATATAGAATTGGATGATATAAGGATTAAAATAAATTTAAGAGGTTGTGTGTGAAGAAATGAGTATGTTTAGATCTTATTTGTTGAAGCAAAACTTTTGGGCAAAAAAGGGAAAGGAAAGGACAGTATATATGAAACATGATATAAATATT
>Ga0209986_10000390_pt1 | contig 41787 bp, 52 predicted proteins | sample BlataG_FD_183168 | JGI IMG/M metagenome (GOLD analysis project Ga0209986, IMG submission 183168) | Deep subsurface microbial communities from Black Sea to uncover new lineages of life (NeLLi) - Black_00105 metaG (SPAdes) (version 2) | ecosystem: Environmental > Aquatic > Marine > Oceanic >... | reverse complement strand
AATGATTAGAATGCACTCCATGAATCTTAAACCTAACAAGCTGAGCCTTAACATTCTGTAGAGTAACCTTCTTTAGTTCCCTAGCTGCATAACTAGAATGTGCATTGGTATCAAAGGTGATCTGGCCCAGTCGGCAGAATGAAACTTGAGAGGCATCGGGTTTATCGCCAGTGGGAAGGGTGGCTATTTGTATTTCCATCCTGCTGGGGATTTTGTATTCATGGCAGAGGATGTTGAGTTGGGAGATGGAGGTTGGTTGTTGGAGTTTGATCAAGAACTCTTGGGGGTAGGCACAGTTTCTGTATGGATGAAGATGAGAGAGGAGGGGAAGGGAGGGTGAGTCAAAATGATGAGTTTCAAGAGCAAGTAATGGTGCGTTTCTGTGAAGACGTACCTTGGAGTGCACCAGCCCTTTCCATTCTTTTGTAGTATTTCAGAACATGGGTGTTCAGACTCCTGTGGTGGAAAAAAAAACAATCAAAACGGTGAGAGAACCATTCAAAGTGCAGTGGAGGGATGATATCGTTGTATGTGCGGTCTGATATACCTCTCCTGAGCAGTAGATGATGGAATATGGGATTTCAGACTCCATATCTCAGTGGAACTGAAAATAATTCAAAGTCGATCGAATAGGATCAGTGCTTTATTCTTGTGCTAACTGTGGATAGCATGCACAAACTGATGCTCAGAATCGTTATTACCATTCCTAGTATAGAATGAGCCCATCAAAGATGCAATGCGTGGCATTTTATTGAGATCAGTCAACTCAAACTCCCTCTCCTCACTCTCAGCAGCTCCCTCTCTCTCTGGGCCTCCTTTCCTTTGTATTTACCAGTAGCCAGTCGATGCTTATGTGGCATAGATTCATTTGATTTGATATGACTGGTGCCATCATCATGTATGTAGTGTAGACAAGCTGAAGACATCATCACCTAGAATTGATTTGGATTATAAGAAAAATAGAGAATAGTATCACTCAGAGGGTCGATTATGACGTCCAGAAACGTAGGACGTATCCTAAAATGCTTTAGATTACAAGTTCTACAATCAGAAGCTGGCATATTATCGAGAGAACACCCTGCCATTAGACATGCAGGATCATCACCTCGTTTTTACAGCACTGGCAAGGATACAGATCATCAATCCGCTCCAGGAAACCACCATCCATCCACAAGTAGTTCCAATGATTCCAGAAACTGGCGCCAATGGATCGAGGGAAGACTAGACTCAATCACCTCTTCCACCTCATCCTCTGCCAACACACACCTTGAAGCCTTGAAGGAAGCTCTGGCCGTCGAGGACCCCAGTGCCCTCACTGTTCCAAAACTCAAAAGCACTCTCACTGCATTAGGACTATCCATTAATGGTAAAAAACTTGATCTTGTCCATCGTTTACAGCAATACATGGACTCTCACCCAACGCCTGATCATCACGATCACCAATCTCCATCCTCCTCGTCAACATCCACATTATCACTGCTCGAAATGATTCGCCCATCCACCCTTAGCAAAAAGGAAATCGTCCATTTATTCGAGTATGGTGTGTTACCAGACACCACATCATCCATGAGCAGCAGCAGCAGTACCACTGCAGCTATCAAGAGAAGAAGTGATTTCTGGAGACCTGATTTGAAAAAGGTTGATATTGAAGAATTTGATGCCAGAGCCATCTCATTATTGCCTTCTCCAAGAGAGGTAGCTGTCAATCTAATGAGCAGAGAAGCAGCAGCAACTGCTGCTGCAGGTAGTGGTAGTGCCAGCCAACAACAACAAAGAAGAGGAGGAAGAGGGGGGGGTATGATAGATACAGACATGAGAATTCACCCCGAGAAGAAATTCATCCCAAGAGACACATATGTCCCAGCAGATCTCAACCCCTACCAACAAGTCTTCATGACCATAGATGATGAGAAGGACGAGTCAGTACGGCGGTCACCAGCCACTAAATGGAGGGAACATGCAGCCTTGGTATTGAAGAATGCACGTAGAATAGATTTTAGGCAATACGAGGATCTGGATAAGTTTCTAACAGCTTCTGGGCAGTTGCCTAGGAGGGAATGGACTGGGTTAAGAACCAAGGTGCAGAAACATGTGTGTCGACAGGTGAAAATTGCTAGACAGATGGCACTGTTGCCGACCACACAGACCTTGGCTGGAAAGAGAGAATCAGATCAGTGGGAAAGGTATTTGGATGAGCAGGAGATGATACAGAATAGTAAAAGAGGAGGTAGTGGTGGTAGAAGAGGAGGTGGAGGTGGTGATGGAGGATATGCCCAATTATCAGCAGCACAACAAGCAGAGCAACATGAACTGTTACTGGATCAAGCTGGAAGAAAGGGAGGTAAAAGAGGAAGGGCAAGTGGTGCTGGTAGTGTGAATTTATGGGATGCCCAGTTTTCAGAACTTACTGAGTTTCTCAGGGTTCACAGTAGACTGCCCTCTGAAGGACCAAGTACTGGAGATGAAAAGGAAAAGGAATTGGCAAGGTTTTTAAAGACACAACAATCCAATGATAGTGGTGGTACTGCTGATCCAAGTAGGAAGGCCATGATAGATATATTATTGCTCTCTCTTCATGGAGGTGATGACGATCTTAAGGATGAGGTACTTGTGGATGATAAACCAAAGAAGAAATAAACTGTTGTGTAAATAAATAAATAGATAGATAGATAGATAGATAGATAGATAGATAGAGGTATTATCCTCATAATAGTCATAGTTTTAATATGGTTACACCATCTCTCTCTCTCTCCCCCCCAATATAACATATGTTTAATACTACATAACACTTGAAGGATCATCTATGCCCAAGTTTTGCAGCAACTGAGTCCATCTGACAGGTTCCTCATCAAACACATACGTCATTGGTTGCACCAACACCCCAGATCCACCCAACCTTCTGAATTCCTTCACTGCTGGGTACAATTTCTTCTTATGAATGCAAGCCACCGCTGCATACAGACCAACCTTAGCACCTAATGGCGAGCTTGTATCTGTCGTGTATACTGGACTGACTGTAGGTCCTTGCAGTCCTTTCAATAGTTCTGATTGCAGTAGTCTTGAAGCTACTTCTTCTGCAGTTTCTCCCCTCATGTTTGCAATAACAGAGTAATAGTTCTCTGCCACCAGGTGAGCTTCCAGCCTCTCAATCAGCTCCCTGCACAGTGGTAACAACTCTGGTCTCCCCAGTAGAGCAGATCTTGAGGCCACCAACACACCTTGGCTCTCCATGATCTTTCCACCCTCGATCTCTCTCAGATTATTCTCTCTCAATGTGACACCCGTGGACACAAGATCCAAGATGATGTCAGCAGAGCCCATGGCAGGGGCAGCTTCTAGAGCGCCATCTGCGCTCAACAACTTGACATGCTGGAAGCCTTTATCTTGAAAATACTTTCTAGCTATGTTTTGGTACCCAGTTACTACACGTATGGGCGAAGCTTCACTCCAAGGCATGGATCTCAGGTCATCTAGAGAGTGCACATTGGCAAACTTTCCTCCTTGTGGTACTCCCAATGCCAAGTGGCATTGTCCGAAACCAAGAGCATCGTGAACCACCACCAAATCAGGGTCGTAGGCACCAATTTCAGCCAACATATCATGTCCTACAATACCGAGGTCAACATCTCCATAGATCATCTTCCTGACGACGTCTGATGCACGTTGGAACCAGACCTCCAGGTCGGGGAGCTGGGAGATGCTTGCAACATATTGTCTGGGGTTGGGCTTCACTACATTTAGTTGGCAATCTTTTAGTAGGGCCAAGGTGTCTTCGGCCATTCTGCCTTTGCTAGGGAGAGCCATGCGGATGGTGTCGCGGGCTTGGAGTTGGGTAGGTTTGGCCACTGGGAAGGGAAGGGAGGGGAGAGGAGAAGGAGAGGGGGTGGGAGCGGTGAGTTGGGAGGGAGAGAACGGGGGAGGAGAGGGGGGATGCTTTGGAAGGGGGGGAAGGGGGACGATGTAGCAGGTTGTAACGAAGATGTGACGTGTAATGTGAAGAACTTACCTGGAGCATTGGCTGTATTATTCAAACTACAAGTTGTAAAAGCTGGCTGTTTGCTGATTGTGGGTGTGTTTACCCTCGATTTGTTTCTAACAGGGGCTGTAATGTGCTTAAGACTAGTGAGATGAAATTTAGAGAAGTATTTGGGTTGAGGAAGAGCCAGAGCCCCTCGCTGTTGCTGCAGGATAACTGATGACATCTTTCGAATCGGATTTGAATCAAGTTTATAGCGTCTTTAAGAACAATGCAGACAACGGCGGTACCGAGATTATTCTAGCATACATACAAGATTCTAGATTTTTGAAAGTATGATGCCATCAGATTGAAATTAGTCAGAGTGAGGCACCACTTCGACGCCGATCAATGAAACCGAGGAATTTCCATGAGGCCTAATACATGCATGAACTGTAGCATGAATGGTCACTAGAATATTCCAAACATCAATATGGAACCATAAATATAAGATTGATCCTGTCACATACTTAATTCAAGACGTTGCTTCTCTCTGAAATTTAGACATGGACAAAATCGACAAGAATAGTTTGAAGGCCTTGGAAAAGACCATTACAGATGCAAATGAACTTGAAATACCTGTGGAAGGCGAATATCATGTATGTGAACTCGAGCAAAAAACAAATGCATATCAATCCGCACATTCTGCTCTCCCCGACTGACCGCCCTCCCCTCCCACCTCTTCCATGTTGTTGTTTTTCCTCCCACAGTTTTACAAGAATTTCCCACAATTTGCCTCCACTATAGACACCTGCAGGACTCATATCCAAGATATCCTCTTGTCTATACCAGGAGCCTCAACTATAGAAGGAGAATCTATCAAATCTCTGAGAGACACAGACGATATTGTCGAATGGACCGACCATCTCCTGGACCACACTTTTGATAAAATAGATATTGCCATTGCTGAACTACAGGCTCCTCCTAGCATTTCTGGTGGCAGGTTAGGCATCCACACTACTACACCTGGTTCAGGAGTTGGCTCAGGATATCATAATAATAACAAACAGCAAGCAAGAGTGATCACCCCATTTTCAAGATCTAATAAAACAGCCAGACCTCAGGGAATATTCACTGGTCCTGGTGCAGTAGATAATTCCAATACTCCTTGGATACCTAGATTAGATTCTTTGAGTACTTTATTGAATGTTCAGGCAGCAAAGGCAGACCAGGAAGTAGCTAAGCGTAATACTAATGGTAGTAGTGGACCAAAATATCCGCATCCGTTACAACAACAACTGGATGCATTAGACTTTAGTAAAGTTGCTCAGAACACAGCTACTGATGATAATGCTGATGTTTTTATTCCGCCAGCAGAGCAGTCATTTGCATCAACTCCATTGACATATGTAGATTCATTAGAAGAATTACAAGCTGTGGTGGAGAGACTGGCCAAAGCAAGTGAACTAGCAGTGGACCTGGAAGCGCATTCATATCGCTCATTCCAAGGATTTGTCTGCCTCATGCAACTCTCTACAAGAAGTGAAGATATTGTCATAGACACCATTGCCTTGAGAAACCACATTGGCCCTCTGCTGGCCCCAATATTCGCAGATTGCAAGACAGTCAAAGTGCTGCATGGCGCTGATTCAGACATTATCTGGTTGCAGAGGGACTTTGGGATCTATGTTGTCAACATGTTTGACACTGGTCAAGCTGCAAGGGTGTTGGACTACTCTGGCCATGGTCTGGGTTATTTGTTACAGAAACATGCTGGGTTTGATGCTGACAAAAGGTACCAGCTTGCTGATTGGAGGTTGAGACCTTTAGAAGAGGAAATGTTGCATTATGCAAGGGCTGATACTCACTTTCTCCTTCGTGTGTATGACATATTAAAGAAAGAGTTGGCTGCACGCACCTACATACCTCCACATCTCGTCACTATGAATAATAAGAATGAGCAGTTGAATGCTCTGCACACAGTATGGGAAAGATCAAGGAGAATCTGCCTCAATCTCTATGAAAAAGAAAGACTATTAGAACATTCCTTTCTATCTCACCTCACAAAACAACCGGATCAATTGGCTTCCATGACTGATTTACAAATTGCTGCTTTTGCTGCATTGTATAAATGGAGAGATGGCGTTGCTAGAGAGGAAGATGAGTCTACTGGGTATGTCATGTCTAGAGCTGTGTTGATGAAGATGGCAAAGGCACTGCCTGCGAGTGTAGGGGAGGTGGTGGCACTGGCAGGGAGATCGGCACCATTGGTGACAAGGAGAGCAGGGGAGGTAGTCGGTGTTGTCAAGGGGTGTGAACGGGATGCGGAGAGGGTGCGTGTGTATAGACAGAATGGATGGCAACTCAGAGAAAGAGAAGAAGAAGGAGAGGAAGAGGTGGAGGTGGTAGTGAGGGTAGTGGAGGAAGAAGTGGAGGAGGAAGAGGAAGTAGTGGTGGTCAAGCCAAGAAGTGTCAAGCCAATATCTACTACGCCATCTATTGCTAGCAGTGGATTGCTCATGAGTGGAGTCAAGACAATGATGAAGATGAATACAATCAAGCCATTGAGCATGTCTACTGGAGGATCATCAGCATTGGGCACCATGTTGGGCAGTAGTGGTACTGGTGATGGTACTGAATTGAAAGTATTGGATCAAGTGAAGAGCGCCATCACACTGCCATTTAGTACGGGTACTGCTACTGGTACTGGTACTGGTACCACTACAACATCTCCTTCTAATAGAGATGATAATGAGGAAGATGAGGATGGGATAATTGTTCAGGAGAAGGAGGAAAAGGATGAGCAGAAAGGTGATGCGGAAGAAGAGCAACAAAAAAGTCAGAGAGCTCAAGTGAGAGAAGTAATGAATGCCTTATTTGATGATGATGATGAAGAAGAAGAAGAAGAGGAAGAGAGAGAAGAGGGTAGAGAACAGCAAAATGAGGAGCAAGATGTTCCTACTATTGTCAGTGCTAAGACAGCTGTTGATGCTACGGAAGATTACCTCCCTCTATCTGTGTCTGATAAATATGGAGGAGTGAAGAGAAAAAGAAAACAAGGTAGTAGAAGTAATAATAGTGGTGGGGGTAATAACAAGAAGAAGAGGTGGAATATTGAACCACCACCGCCGTCCTTAGTAGAGAAGGAAACCATGCAAGAAGTAGGGGCAGTAGATTATTCTAAAGCTGGGGAGAAGTTTGATGTTGGGATTATAAATGTACATGGTGAGAAGAGGGGAGGGAGAGGGGGAGGAAGAGGCCGTGGTGGTGGTGGTGGTAGAGGAGGGAGAGGGGGAAGGGGAGGAAGAGAAGGGAAAAGAGGAGAGATAGAGAGACCTGCAGGGAAGTTCAATCCGTATATGGATCCTAATGTGCATGCAATCAAGGGAGGGAAGAGGAGCCAGGCTCATTCGAGGAGTGGGAATAGAAGCTCAACGTTTAGTGGAGGAGGGAGAGGGGGGAAGAGGTGAACGTTGGCATCCTTGTCAGCACACATTGGAGAGAGCAGTCAAATAGTTGGAAGCTGGGCAATTTGGCCCATTGAATTAATGTTTTAACTAATCATTTCATTGAGTATAAGAATATACCGAACAAATACGCCAATACAATGATTGTTCTTCTTGAATAATTTGAATCCCAACTAAACTTAAAAATAAAGTGAAAATTAGAAGTTATTTCATTCATTATGGCTCCTCATCCCTCGGAAGTGCTGAGTCCTAGACACGTTAATAGCACATTTGATAGTAATGGCCGTCCTGTGCCAGAAACTGAGAAGAATTGTCCTCCAAAGATGCCTCCCACCACACAACTTGTTCCTGGCCGTTCTTTAAGTACAGAAGGCGCATTAAGGAAACAAGGTACTCTCAGGTAAGCCTTGGATCACTAAATAGCCTCAAACACCCCCCACTTTCGTCGACGCTATTCCAAATTCCCACTCTTTCAACACCACACCATACTTCGACCGTCAACCCACTCTCTCTCCCACCACCCCCACAACAACAACAACAACAACAACAGGTCACTAGTCAGTCAATTCAGCGGCAGAGACGACATCATATCTCTCAGTGGAGGCCTCCCACACCCCTCCGTCCTCCCTTTTAATTCCATCACAGCAGAGCTCAACGACGGCACCGTCGTCTCCCTCAATGGCCCCCTCATCACTGCAGCACAGCAATACAACACCTCCCTCAGGGGATTCCCTCCCCTCTTACAATGGGCTCAAGCACATGTCCAGGCCCTACACGCCCCTCCCCTCTACCCTTCTAAATCAACAATGACAACTACTACTGCTAATAATAATAAAAATACGACAGCTGTTGCCATTACTAATGGAGGCAACCACACCATTGAAATAGCCACCTCTCTCCTCCTCAATCATGGAGACTCCTTCATCATAGAGGAATACACCTACCCAATAATATTAGAAAGTGTATCTGAACCCAAAGGATTGAAGCCAATAGGAACTGATATTGATCAATATGGCATCATCCCTGAGAAACTGGAGGCAGTCCTGGCTGACCTCCTACGAAAGAAGAGCCAACAGCAAGCAGCAGGAAGTAATGAATCACAATCATTGTCATTTCCTAAGCTTCTATATACAATCCCTACTGGGCAGAATCCCACAGGTTCTACATGTACTTTAGAGAGAAAGAGAGCTATATATGATATCTGTAGAAAATACGATTTGTGGATTATTGAAGATGATCCCTACTTCTACCTTCAATATGGTACTAATAGTAAAGTGCCAGGATTGAATGGACTAATAGCCCAAGGCCCCCAATCCTACTTGTCGTTAGATATAGACGGCCGTGTGATAAGAATAGACTCCTTTGCCAAATTCCTAGCCCCAGGACTGCGTCTAGGATGGGTCACTGGTCCAGAGATGATCGTAGAAAAGATAGTCGCCACCATACAGGCACATACCGTAGGACCATGTGGTATTACCCAAGTACTAGCTGCATCTACATTGGGCACATGGGGTGACGCAGGGCTGCATGATCATTTGACCAAGGTGCAGGGGGAATATGGGAGGAGGGCAAGGATGGTGGGGGAGGCTGCAGAGAGGTATTTGACTGGGTTGGCAGAGTGGGGGGGTGTTCCTCAGGCTGGGATGTTCTTATGGATCAAGCTGTTATTTCCAAAGGGTAGTACTACTACTACTACTATAATAAGAGATGCGTATGATATATGGGGAGATTTCCTAGAAGCTGGGGTAGTGTTTGTCCCTGGGAGAGCTACTCATTGGAGAGGAGGTGCTGCAGCTGGGGGGGATGCTTCCTTCTATAGTCCTTACATCAGGGTATCTTTTTCGAATGCGAGTGATGAATGTATAGAGGAGGGGATGAAGAGGTTGAGGCATGTGTTACTGAAGATTAGAGAATAGATCTATAGAGATGATGATATAATTTATATTTCTGAATTGACATGGGAAAATGTGACCTTGAATAAAAGATGACGATGATATCGAAAGTGAATGTGAATGTATATATATCTGTAATTTCATTTAGATAGGGGTGTTAAACTCTCTCTATAGTTAAATTACACTTCTCTTACAATATATAGAACCCGTCCATATTCTTCTATGTAAGGTACCCATCTGCATTCTCAGTCAACAACCTAGCTGAATACTTTGCATCCCTAAACAACAGATGAGCCTCCTCAACATCACCCCTAGCCACCCCTTGCCTCCCATTAGTCTTGGCCAGCACATCAGCAGGGGTCATTAAACCAGCTGCATGTCTCAAACTAGTGGTCTCCCCAATCTCAGCCAACATGGCCAGACTCTCCTCATCCACCTGAATGTCTTCCGTGCCAGCTCTGACCGCCAAGATCTTGACCATTTCGTCCAAAGCGTATGGCACTGTTTTTACTATGACCAGTCGGTCTAGTAGGTCCAGAGGGACTCCATGGGGTGCCAAGGAATCAGTGCCTCTCACTTCACATAGTCCTCTGTTTGTTGCAAGGATGACAATGGGGGCTAGGCTGCTTTCCAGGGCTTTATTCAGGTAGGTGAAGCATTCAATGTCCAGCATGTGTACCTCGTCGATAAACAATACTCCTGGTACTAGTTCTGCAGTACCTTGATCTACGTATCTATCTACCACTCTGTTCACTTCAGAACGAAGCTTTTCCGTTATTTCAGTCTTTTTGGGCCTCATGAGCTGTCCCATCAGGCTGAGAATGTCGTTACCGCCAGCTGGCCGGGCATTAGCTGCATCTAAATCATGTAGAGTAACATCTTGAACGACTTCTCTTCTCTTATGCACGTCACCTTTAGGCAGGGGCACATATTCTTCAGCTTCTAGATCAAATTCAGTAGCATAGGCGTCACATCTCCCCACACGACGCACCGCGCCTGAATTGGCCTCCACATAAATGACATCTCCAGGAACCACCTTCTCCTTAACCAATGCATCGTGTATAGTTGGGTCTAACTTCAATTGTTTAGCTCCTTTAGCCGTCTTTAACCCAATTATTACGTGACTAATGACTTTACCATACCCACCACCAGGGTTTTCAGTTTCTACCGGAGTGAGCTCAGTGACTTCACCTTCATAGACTTCTTTAACTTCCTTTATACGGAGACCTATAGCTCTTCTAAAGTTTTCCATGAGAACTTCTGTCTTTTTTACCTCTGCTGAGTATACTTCTGAGCCAACCATGGGACAGAAGGGGACCTTGGTGCCGAGTTCTTGAGCAATGCCGAGAGCCAAGGCGGTCTTGCCTGTGCCGGGAGCACCGGTGAGGAGAAGGGCTCTGCCTGCCATTTTCTTTTGGCGGATCATGTCAACTACGATGCCACAAGCTTCACGGGCTTGTTCTTGGCCTACAAAGCCGGCTGCCATGGGGAGAGGGACTCCTGAAGGATCCAAACCAAGCCCACGAATGTGTGTGTGGGAGCTAACCCTTTGGGATTTTGCGGTTGATCCAACTTCTTCAATCCTCATCCTACACTTATGAATACTAATAAATGCTTATGAAGCTGTTCTAGAATAATAATCACAGATGATTGAATCAGTCAGATGACGAGGTAACTTGCTTTTCAAAATAGCTATTGGTCGATGTATATCCTTAGTGATGTTTGACGTGATGTATTTAGTCATAGAATCGACGCTTTCATGGTATTTAAGCCTTCCTTCCTGCCATAATAGACCGCCGCTCTCCCGTCAGCGATGATGTTCAAATCTTTTTTGTGCATGGGGGAGGCTTGATACCCTAGTTTTCAAAGGCTCATTTCATACTTCCATATTTTTTGTTTTGGCCAGTCATTACAAAATACTCTGTGTAGTCTTCTAGTTGAAGTGAAAGGGACTCACCAAGATGTCCTTCCGTCTCCTGCCTCCTCCTTCTTGCTTCTTCTTCTCCTGCTGAAGATGAAGGGTCGAAACTGCATAGTCCTTCGTGTTCTAAATACATAAACACATGAATCGTAATGTCTCGGAAATTTTATGACGTGTATATTAATCTTAGAGAAATTTCAAAAATGAGACGTTCCTTCAGCATTGACCAGTAGATTCAAGGAAATTGAAGACCGTCATTAGCCCACTTCAAACAACATTGCTTGCAGTTGTAATCACAAAATAGCATCTAGAACGACCACAGGCTTTCCAATATTCGCAGTGAGACTCAAAACGCTGCCTTTACCCTGACATTGATTGACCGCCCACGTCTCAGAGCTCCTTCAACCTACCGCCCCCCCTGCAATCTGATACAAACACTTGCTGACAAATGCCCCAGTCGCAATCAGACAATCAAACAGACAAAAAACCCAACCCTGATGATAAGGAGCAATTAGCTGCGATGCCCTCAACCACTGCCACAGCCACTACCATCAATAGCAATAGCAAAAAACGGAAACAGCCTGGTGAAAAGGGGACGAAGGCTCCAGCCAACAAGCCTCCCAAGAAGGGAAAGGTAGATGGTTTCTTATTAGCAGCTAAAGGTTGGGCTGCAGCTGCCAGTAAAGACCTGGCCCCATACCTGGAGAGAATATTGAAAAAGGAGGCAGACCAAAAGGCGAGAAATGAGAGGAGGGAAAGAGGTGAGGCATCTCCACCTCCGTCATCGCCATCATCATCATTGGACTCGCCAGATGTCACTTTGCCCACCCTCAAGTCCAAACAAAAACCAAAACCACCCATTTCTAATCACCATCGCCTGCAGCAAAAAGAATACCAACAACAAAGAAAAGAAGCAGCATCAGCAGCAGCAGCACAACAACCCAACAACAACAACCAACAATTGAACGATGTTGTCCAGAAAGCATTTGAAACAGGTCATAATGGTCACCTTGCTGCTTCTATTGGAAGACAGCTGGATAAAATGATGTTGACTAATGGTACTACCACTACCACCACCAGACCATCACATGCAGGACCATCATCATTCACTGGGAGACCCCCCTTACCACAACTCAGATTGGTACCAGCACCATCAGCAACCGACCACCACAATAAGAGTAACAACAACACATCAAAGAGTCATAAATCCAATAGTGTATTCAAAATCAAAGTATATGCTGGTCCAGAAGGAAATGGCTGCTCTTATTATGAACCCACCCAGCATGCACAGCAGCATGAGAAGGAGGGTAAAGAGAAAGAATCTCTCCCCCCGCCACCACCACAATCAGTAAATAATATCATCAATAATAATATCAAGCTATCTGATGTATTTGACACTCCTCCTGGCCTATCTCTCCTAGGTCCTGCTCCTGACCACCACTATCATCCACAACCGATTGATATGACCCCATTCACTGAATTCCTTCTTGCTCAGAATCAACACATGAGTCATCATCAGCAGCAGGACCACCACCACCAGCAGCAGCAGCAGCAGCAGCAGCAAGGTAACACCAATAATGACAATGCTGAGGAGGAAGATATTGATTATGAAGCTTTACAAGAATTTATTGGAGAGTTGGAGTTTAGTAAAGATGACCCAGCCCTGATATTGGGAGATGGAGGTGCTGCTGCTGTTGGTGGTCCTGATGGTGATAATATATATAATGCTACTACTGCTCATGAACAAGAGAGGCAGCATAATGATAGAATCATGCAATCTCATGCTGAGGCAGTGGTTGCAGAACTACAATTCACTCTACCAATCAAACCGACAACATCACCATCAGTTGTCAGCCCAGGCCTGGCTGCCATGCTCTCTTGCCTGCCCCCAGTCAATGCTGGTACTATAAATAACGGTTTAAGTAGTAGTATGCAACGCCGTACAACAAGAAGCAGTGGTAATGGTCTCTTTTCTCCAAGACTTGAAGAGGGGTGTGACATCCCATCTGCAGCAATGTTCAACTCACCAGGAGAGCTGCCTGGCTTGATGAGCCCCAGCATACTGGCTGCTCACCTACCTTTTTGAAAATAAGATCTAAAACAACCCAACAATTTTCCTCTCCCCCAGTTGATATACTGCTACACTTTTCTTTTCAGAATCTTTAGCCATATCCTTTTCTATCTGAATTTTTTCCCCATCCTACAAATGTCTTTTTTACTTGCAATTTTTAACATTCATGATTTTTGACACAGACACTCAACAGAAGACACAACAAGACATAGATATACATGTACAAAGACTATAGATACATTGTGTTGTCATACTTGATCAACAACAATCAACACACGCATAATCTCTCATCTCTCTCCTCTCTCTCTCTCCTCTCAACCATAATCTATCCATCCAAACTCAAATCATTCATCCTTCAACCACCCACCCTGTACTGCCATCTTCTTATACATCCGTAACAATTCAGGAGCCTTGATATAATCTAATTTCAAGTCATCCAGGTCAGCTTCCACTCTGTCAAATCCATATACAATCTGAGTCTGACTGACCTCCCCTGATGCAGCCAACCTTGCCAATAATTGCAATGATGTTGGCACTCCATGCTCTTTACTACCACCATTAGTAGTAGTAGTAGTACTATCATCGGAAAAAGCATCAATAATGGCCTGGTAGACCAACTCGTGTTGAAAATGAGGAGCCCCAAGCTCCAGAATACATCTCTCTGCCTCTACCCCATCACCGCTGATCTTGAACTCTGCCAAAATGTCATGGACTGCATCAGCTAGAGCATCTATGCCACCTCCAGCACTAGGATGCCAGCAATAGGCCAATCTCTCTCCTGCGTGTCTAGCAGTGAGCATGCCACCCGCTGCTTGGACGACTTCCACCCCCAAACTGCCAGCTGGAATGTGAGCGAGGGCTTCGGTTAAAAACCTCGGGGGCAAGACTTCATCAGCAATGGCTCTAGAGAGGAACAGGGACAGCATGTGAGCTGCATCAGGGATGTCAAGGGTGAGATCGTCAGCTGCAACCAAGAGACGGATGAAGCCTGCATCTGCCTGATCTTGGGGGATGAGATGATCAGTGGGGATGAGCTGAGGGAGAAGAACACTAATGAGCTCTCTTTCTCTGTCCTTTCTATCCATTGCTGCAGTGACAGCATGTTTGATGAAAATGTGGGCAAAAGCTGGTTCGTTGAGCTCTGCTAGCTGCCTCATGACTTCTTCAACGTCTCCAGATTCGAAATACTCTCTGACAGCTGTGAGTACTGCTTTTTTATATGCAGCAACACTGGGGTGGTGATGGTCGTAAGGAGCGATGATGCCATTAACTATTGGAGGTGTTGTTGGTCTGTTGTTGGCTGCCACTCCATTTCCTTCCCTTCCCCCTTGTTGATTTTGCTTGAAACTAAATTCTTGCTCCACCCATCCCTTGCTCTTCCCTACTGCAACAAACTCTGCAAAATAGGCCCTTGCTTTAGGATTATCAAGCTCCACGTCAGCAATAGAGTCTGCTACTCTTTGAAATCCTTTAGTCATCTGGGAGACAGACACAAGTCCAGTGGTGGCCAGTGAATCCAACAAATCTTGCCATCTTGCTACATTGCCACTCTTGCCAACTGGATCACCATCAGAGGAGGGAGCTTCCATAGACATGAGAAGGGCTTGTTTGACCAATTCATGGTGGAAGAAAGGAACAGCCAGCGATCTCAACAAGTGACCCACCTCTGCAACATCCCCAGATTCCCTAAACTCTTTCAGAGCAGCTGCAATTGATGCTTTAGTCTCAGCCAACCTGACACCTGCACCTTGAATGCCCCAACAACGCTGCATACGTTCAGAGAAGTGTTTATCAGACAAGATGGTTTCACACTTGTTCTTAAAATCTGCAATAACCGAGTCTTGCAGGCCTTCTTCCACTTCAATGTTGTGCACAAAAGAGGGGGAGAGAACGTCGTCTGCAATGGCTCTGCATGTGAATAACGACATCAGGTTGGGCGCATCTGGTACATCCAGGATGGTGTCATCTAGAAGACCAATAGCTTCAGAGAAACCTACTCTCAATTGATAAGAAGAGATTGTAGTGGAATACAGATTGCTCAGCAGAACACTGGTAGCCTCTCTTTCCCTGTCGTGTCTGTCTAGAGCCAGTGTGAGAGCCTTTTTAACAAACCAATGACTCAATTGAGGTCTGTCTAGCTCTTTCAATGTAAGAGAAGCCTCAGATGCATCTCCTGAGTTGTAGTACTCCTCAAGAAGCTCTATAGTTGATCTCTTGTAGTCGGCCAAGCTGGCAGATGCTTCTTCCACCAGAGCAATGCTCTCGTCCAGGTCAGAGTCGTAGTTGGGATCGCCCTTGTCTAGAGGTTGGGTGGCAGCATCTAGAGAACCATCAGCTGCATAGGGGTCTAGAGTTCCCCATGTATACTTGCCCCCTGCACCTCCTTTTTTGGTGCGACCGAGGCCACGGCCACGACGTGAAAGATGGGCGTCATGCTCCTGCTCACGACGGGTCTTGGGGCGTTCGACATAAGCACTCTTGCCGGACAGATGGGGTTTGGTTGCAATGGAGGTTGCAGCTGCATCGGTGTCTGAGACTGCAGGAGGTGGAGGTTGTTCGGCACGCTTTTTGGCGAGGGCAGCGTCGAGAGCGGCGCGTTGGTCGTCGGTGAGAAAGGGCTGGGAGGATAGGCGTTCCAGGCCGTTGGATTGAGCGACAGGCTTGCGCATTCTCAGCAGTTTGTTGCACTGCAAAGTGTATTAAGGCAAAGGAGAGAATGGTTGGAGCCTGGATCTGGTGAGCACGTCAAGATCCGGGATTTAAAGTTCTGGGTGTTTAGACTTGCGGGTCTGCAAAAAGGAGGGATGAAATTTTCTGACCAAATCAAAGCCCTCGCTACCTTGTTATGATTTTGCACTTGCCTTTCTGAGCTTTCGGTGACCGTATCAGGTGACAGATTCAAGTTTTAGATGATACCGAGTTTGGTTAACCACAGAACCGGGTTTTTTTTGAGACTTTCGAGATTATTATTTTAGGTTGCTTCCGAAGTTCGGTCTTGTATCAGGGGTGCCTCCAATTTGGTTTTTTATGGTTCATCAAACTTATAAATGCGAGTCAAGACGTTATGACAGCGGTATACATAGAATGTAGCTCCCATACAGGCTGTCTTCCTCTGCTGGAACCGCTGGCGAAACAGGGGGAAGGGACCCCATTGGCATATAATACTGCCCCTGGTGACGACTGGTGTAAAAGAATTGTAACAAAATTTCTGTAAGCGTTTGTCCTTGTAGCTGTGTCCATTAAAGACAAAGTAGAGGTTGGGTAGAAGCCAGGCACTTTGATCATCATTTGGTGATCGTTTTAAGAAATGGTGAGTTTCTTTTGTTACCAAGCTTCTCAATGCACAACATTTGCATAATATTTCCATCATGACATCACACACCATCTTCATTTTCCCAATCCGACACTTCTTTCCTAGTCCCCCCCCCAACCCCCCCCACCCACCCACCCACACAACTCTCTCACCCGACTCCCCTTCCCACTTTCAGGCCGTCCGATTTGTCCTGCTTCTCAGCCGACAGGGCAAGGTTAGACTCTCCAAATGGTACCTCACCCTAACACAAAAAGAACGCGCCAAGATCATTAAAGAAACCACCTCTTTAGTTTTAGCCAGAGCCCCCAAACTCTGCAATTTCCTAGACTGGAAGGATTACAAAATTGTCTACAAGAGGTACGCTAGCCTGTACTTTGTCTGTGCAATTGACCCAGATGACAATGAACTCCTGACACTGGAAACCATACATTCATTTGTAGAGGTACTGGATAAATACTTTGGCAATGTATGTGAGCTAGATTTGATATTTAATTTCCACAAGGCGTATTTTATACTTGATGAGTTGTTGTTGGCAGGGGAGGTGCAGGAGCCTTCAAAGAGGGTGATTGGGAGGGTGATCGAAGCTCAAGATCAGTTGGTGGAGCAGGCTAAGATGGGTGGGGTGCCTGAGAGGCCTGTAGCGTTTACTGGACCAAGAGGATGAGAAAAGAGATGGCGGGAGAGAGAAAAGGGAGGGAAGGTGGGCACTGTGAGCGTTTCCAAGAGCATTTGCACTTAACCCGGGTGCTGTAAACTAGCTAGTCAATCTATCAACTTTAATTTATCGGGACGCATTAAGTCATACAGCTACCTGTACAAATACTGATAAGAAGTAGTAATACTCCCAGCCGTCAGTAACAAGCCATCATGAATGCCTTGCTGATTGAAACCAGCGAAGAGGATAGCAATATTTCCATAGCAAAATTCATTGGAGATCTAATTGATGGAAACTTGGTAAGATTTAATGCTTGTTTTGTACCTCTTCTTCAACAAAAATCGAATTCCATCACCTGACTTTGTTCTTCCTTTTCCTACTCGATTCCTGACAGGAGGGAAAGTCAAACCTAATCGAAACCGGTGGATCCAAGTTCGCCAACGAATGCAAGGCCCTATACATGGAGGAGAAACACGGTGAACTCCTTGACCGATTCATCCAGCAGCTCGACCTCCTCCTTGGCTCCTCCGCCACCGACGCTGATCTAGACTGCTGCCTTGACATCATCTGCCACATCATTCCTCGCATACCTTCCCCATCAGATGCCTTTGTAGCAGCTCAGAAATTAGCTGCAGCCCTAGCTTCATCTACACAATCTCGACCAGATAAACGTCTTCAAAGCTTAATCACCCTCTACAATGTGGTCCAAGGACACCAAGGACGTACTACTGTACTGCTGACAACCCTAAAGTATACCAAGACATCTCCAGGATTAGCTGATGTTATGGTAAATGTTATTCGTAAGAATGTTGATGACTGGGCAGCTGATCTAGCAGCAGACCCACCAGCACAAAGAGAGATGCTGTGCGCTTGTGCAGATGCTCTCCGAGCAGCAGTCCGCCGACCCAAAACAGCAGCAAAAGAGAGGTACCGTCTTCTCACCCGCTGTCTGACAACATATGTATCTCCAGCAGATGCTACCTCTGGTAAACAAGTGGCAGCTGACGTCATCAAGGAATTCATTGCATCCCCTGATTTGTACCATTTTGATCTACTCAGTTCCCCAGCAGTGGCCCAACTAGCATCTGACAATCAATACGCTCCTCTCCATGGCTTGCTGACAGTATACCTCGATGGAGGAATTCCAGATTATAAAGCCTTCATATCTAAAAACCCAAAATCCCTGGAACTTTGTGGCATCAGTGCAGATCAGAGCCTGGAGAAGATGAGGCTGCTAGCTCTCATGGGCCTGGCAAGAGGGGCATCACACACAGGAGAACTCTCCTTCTCAGATTTACAATTAGCATTAGAAATGGATGCCAGTGATGTTGAAAGCTGCATTGTTCAAGCCATTGGTAAAAAGATCATGGAGGCTCGCATTGATCAATTAAGAGGGATGGTGGAAGTTGGTAAATGTACACCTCGTATGTTTGGGGCAGAAGAATGGAATGAGCTTTCTGGTCAGTTGGGGAGGTGGAGGGAGACAGTGGCACAAGTGAAGGAGTTTGCTGGAAGTGAAGATGAGAAGGATGCTTTGACTGGAGGGAGAGGATTGGCAGCACTCAGTGTCAAGGGATAGATGATGAGATGGAGGCTGTGGTTTGGAATGTATGTATGCTTGTGTATGATGTGTAAGAATGGAATAAGAATGTATTTTGTAGATATATATTGCAAAGTGAGGGTGGAAGCAAGAATGTGGCAAGAAGAAAGTTGAAAACCCATCTGAGACACAAAGCCGTCAGAATATCAGATCCTACGAGATCGGGAGGGTTGATACTCACTCAGCCGGAATTCCTTCCGGGTGGCAAACATTTTCATCAATTTAATTACACAGTACACTTTATGCGTTGATTGAAGTTCATCGAGAACGGGAAAGCAAGGAGGGACGACAAATAACAGTTTTTGGGACATTAAAATGATGCAGTCTGATTATGTGCCCAACCTGGATTATATGGCAACAGCAGGGCATGTTAAGTTCACAGGATTTAGTGGAGGTTACAATACAGCAAAAAAATTCAGTAAGTTATGCATACTTCAGAGTTCCAAAAAATGAAAAAAATTGGGCATTTTGCTCCGGAATACCACGTCTGTTTTGTGATATGATATTCAATTCAAACTGAACTTGGTACCCTCCAATACTACCACAGACTTCGTAGATGTGGATGGAGACGTGTTCAGCCACGACAGCTCATCTATGCTCATCGGCGATCTATTTGAAGATGACTCCCAAATACGTGATGCCCCACAGTTGCAAGCTGCTGCCACATCCCCACTGGCCCCTTCCAACAGCATATTACCAACCTTATCCTCTGATCTCTCTATTGACCTTCACCAGGTCCCGACTCTACCATTTGATGGTTTTGAGTCCTCAATGGTACCCAACCTCACTGCTTCCCCAGCCACCACCGTGACTGCCCTTGTTTCTGATGCTCCATCTGTACACCCAGCAGCAGCAGCTGTAGCAATGCTTGGTCATCAGAAATCTGCCACTACTACACCACCTATCAATAACAAGTTGATCAATCTTAAAACCAACCGTCCTCCTCTCAATCTCTCATTGGATTGCAGCACTGTCATGCAGGCCTGGGAGGAGATGAGCGGCCACGACTGCCCTGTTGGCTGCCCTACTAGTGCAGCAGAAGCAGTAGTACCAACATTTAATTTTCCAACTGTGCAGCAAATGCACCAAAGTCTGCTTCCGGAAACCATTGAGAATGCGCTGCTTATTGAGCAACAACAACAACAGCCAATGGGTGGAGCCATCATCAATCAATACCGGGACACCAAGTCGAGACCTCCTCTACGCAATAGCAGATCAAAGAGCCGCAAATCCGCTAAAAACAGGTTTCCAGGAAGAAAGGCCAGATATGAAATCAGACGTATCAATGCTGAAAAGAGACCTAGGTACAAGGGCAGGTTTGTGAGCAAGGCTGAGTTGGAGGCTTTGGTGGCAGCTGGGCTGTGCAATGAGGCTGGTCTGACTAATGATGAGGATGAGGACAATGAACATGAACAACAACAACAATATAGTAATAAGAATGACTATGATGATGATATGACCAGGCATGACAGTGCTGGACTGTCGGATGCCGTCGTACCATCCAACATCAACATGAACTTCCCTTGAAAAATACAACTTTAAAATGTTGTTCTTTTTTTACGCCCCACCCAAATTGAGGAGTGAAGGTTTTCAACTCTTTTTTCTTCACCCCCAGTTATCTTTTATAGAGAGAAGAGACACACCTGTGTGCTCTGTGTGAGTGAATGTTTTCTATCCGGTTCTTAACCAGCAAATTTTTTGGGACTTAAGTTATTGATACTATTATACCTGTCAGAGAAGAGAAGATGATTTTGAATGAGTCGATATCGATGAACGAGTCGTAATATATATGAATTCCATAATGTTTTTGTTTTCACCCAGCTTTACATTACCTACCTTACATGAGAATCTACTTAATGATTTGCCTCTTTTTTTTTTTATAAAATGAATTCGGGGGTCATGAAATACTATATATTTACCTGAAATGCATGCATGTAGCTCTTTTTCCTCTGCTTCTCCCATTACAAAGGGGATGAGCAGAGGTGCAGTTTTTTGAACGACATTTCGTAAACAACACTTTTCTTCTTCTTTATTTGGGTCTGGACCTTACCCACCTCTGTCTATGCATGTGTCTCCTTTCGTTTTTCCATCCTACTGGTGGGGTTCCACAACGGTGACACAGCTAGAGCAACAATTTTCTAGTCGTGGCACTGATTGTCAAAAAAGCAGATTTATCTATTCCTTTGGAATGAAATTTTACTTTATAAAAAACTTAATAATTTGCATGAGAAATTTTCCCATTCCATGTCATTTAACACATAACCAATAATATCTTACATTCCACATATATACATCCACCAACCTCCCCATTCAAGGAGCCAATACACCTATCAATGTCCACGTCTTACTTTCCACCATCTCACCACCCTTGCCCTTGTCATGAAATGCCTCCTCCCATGACGCCACATCAGACATCTCCAATAAAGCTGCATAACAGTGCCCCAATTTAATATCTCTTCCAGCAAAAGAACTGGCAGCCTCCTCCCACCCTCTATTATGACCCAGACACAACACACAGTGATGAGAGGAAGAAGAAGAGGAAGATGTAGAGGAAGAAGAAGGTGCATATCCAGCCTCTGCTGCCACCAGGGCCTGCAACATATTTCTCGTCTCCCCATCAAGAGCTGCAGCAGTGTATAAAGATCCTAAGAAGTGAGCATCTGCTTCTTCTAATGAAGGAAATGCTCTGCACATGGATTCAAATGTCTGTCGTGTTCGTAGTGCGTTGCTACAGACGGCTACGGAGGGGACCCAGCCCTTGGATTCTAATGCCTTGGCAATGGCCTGGGCATCTTTGGTGCCTTGGGGAGTGATGGCTCTATCGTGGTCTCTACCTGATTGTGCTGTTTCTTCACTCTCTGCGTGTCTCATGAGAATAAGTCTGGAAGGTGGTAGTGGTGGAGGGGGTGGATGAGTTAAGGATGGAGAAAAAGAAGTGCGTGGTGGGTTTGGGAGGGTCGTTGATTCACTCACCGTTTGGTTTGTGCATTGCTGGCTGCTAGGGCGATGACGATGTGGCATCGGTGTTTCCTTTTATGAACACCTGGTCTCGGTTGCTGAGGTCTCAGTCCCGAGATGTTTCTATTCCCTGATTGTTTCGGTGCTATCATTCTTTCAAATGTTAATCCAGTCTCCTTGTTACCCTTCTAGTAATAACTACCAATTGGAGTGCTCTGAGGCTATTTTTCGGTGTCTGTAATACAAAGTGCCAACGTTCAAACTAGCTTACAATGTCCAGAGATGGCGTTTTTCAGCCCTCAAGTCAACAGATCAGTAGGGGGAGAGAGTGCGAGCCTATCGCCCCCACCTCCCTTCCTCTATCAATATGCTCATTGGCATACCATCAACAGCCATCTCCCTCTCTCTCTCTCTTACTTGACAATAGGGTTTCCAGCAGCATCAAGTGGCCAAGGCTTCCCCTGCACATCAACAGGATGATCCAACTTTCTCAATTGAGGGGTTGACCAAGGATGATCCTTGACAAGAGCCCAATCAACTGGCTTGCCAAAGTTTTTCTGTAATTAAGTGTGGTGTGGAAATGGAGAGGAGAGGAGGGGAGAGGGGAGGGGGTGGTGATGATGTTAGAAGTTGGTATGGATGGATGGTCAGTGATTGGGAATGGATCTGATGACCACTCACCTTGAAACCGTCGGTAAAGATACGTTGGGCTTCTTTAAACTCTGGCGTTGAGAAGGAGAGACGGGGGTCTTCGTTCTTTCTCATGTCCTCGAGCTTCTTGACGTGCTGGCGCATCTCTTCGAGCAGTGCTTGAGCATTCTTGTCGTTGGGATCGACTCTCTTCTCGAATTCTCTCTGCAAATAGGCGGGAAAAGGGTGGGAATTGGTGAATTAGTTATGATTGAGGTCTTGGTAAGATATAGACGCATAATGTGTTGCTTTGGCTTTCTATAGATGCGTACCAATTTATCTACGTCTTGTTGCCCAAACTTGTTGCCCACATAGTTTGCCATTGTGCTTAGTTTGATTGGTCAAAGATGGTGTTTGAGCTTACTGCCTTTGCAATAGATAGGGACCAAAGAGTGATCTGTGTCTGGCCTTACTCTCTATTAGTAATAGATAGATATCTTCGAGCACCTTACCACTGAACGGAAGACTTAGACGTTGCAGTTGTGTGAGAGTGCACTCTCACGTGAGGGAATTCGACGAGGCAGAGTTGACAGAGAGGAATTTTAAGAGAGGGAGAAGTCTCAACTGGGACCTATGTTTGTGTCTTCGAACCCATGATCTTTAAGAGATCATTCTTACGGTTTGTTTTATAGCCGTAACCCTTGAATATGTTTCGTGAAGTATTTAATAGATCATCATCGCAAAGAGTGAGCTTGCTGAGGCAGCTCGTATCAGCTCTCCAAACAGACACTAACACTCTGACGAATGAAATTAGACTGTACCATACAACGCCTCACAACCGTCCCAAATGGAATCAAATCATCGCCGTCGCTGCACTCGCCCTCGTTACTGCCCCAACGACCGCCCTCCTCTCTGATTCCACCACCACCACTGACTCCAGCAGCACCTTTGTCGGCATAAACCAACGAAGACGCATGTTTTTCAAGTACGAAAAGCGTCTCAGAGAATACAGCACTCCAGAAAAAGTCTTTGAATATTTCGCCACCAACGGACGCCCACATGTCGAAGGTCTCTTCATGACTGCCAGCGACATGATGAGATCCGTGACATCCCTGTACCCTTCAGATGACAGCGAAATAATCAGGGGAGGCAACCTACCAGGAGAACCTTTACCTCATGTACACCATGAACCTTCTGAATTTTTCAAACTCTTTGACGTCGACGCTAATGGTGTCATTGGTTTTGATGAGTTTCTCCTCTTCAGAACCCTACTATCAATGCCACTTGCTTATGCAGAGGCCTCATTCACCTGTATTGATGAAGATGGTAATGGATCTATTGACAAGGACGAGTTTTCCAGACTTTTAGAAGCCCTGGATGACAGATCCAAAAGACCAATGAGCCCATCTCTTAGGAAATCATCAACTGGTAGTTTAGGAGAGGCCAGAGCTGGTCTGCTGGAGCTCTTCTTTGGAAAGGGACAGAAAACTCTGAGTTTGAAGACATTCCTCAAGTTTCTTCAAGATTTCAGGGCTGAGTTGGTCAGGCTAGAGTATTGCTTTTATGATTTTGATAAAAAAGGGTATATCAGCGGTAGGGATTTTGCATATAGTGTGGTGGGTCCAGCGAGACTAAAACACATGGATGGCTACTTGGATAAGGTTCAAGATATGCCAGAATATCTAGCTACCAGTAAGATTACATTCAAAGATTTCCAGGTGTTTCGTCAAGCGTGGGAGCGGCTGCCTGCTCTTGCTGTCGCACTGGACTTTTGGCAAAGTGTGCATGGCAATGTGTATGCTGGGGATTTCAGGAAAATAGTGAAAAGAGTGCTGCATTGTAATTTACCTCAAGTTCAGGTTGATATATTGTTTTATCTATTTGGAACCCAGCATAGTAGTAGTGGTGGTGATGATGGACATGGGCAGGCTCTGAATGTCAACTTCTTATTCCAGGTCCTGAATAGACATTATTGCGTGACAGGCCTCACATCATCATACAGTTTGGAAGGGAAGAAACATGGTCAAGAGGAGAGAGGGTTCCTGGAGTGTTTGACTTCATGTATGCGACAGGGACAGAATTGAGAGGAGAGGGGGAGGGAGAATGAGAGGTGGTAGAGAGATTGTTGAATGATGGGGAACGAGACTCTGAGAGATGCTTTTTGAACTGTAACTTGAAGTAGGTGTCAATTATTCTTCGCTGAATCAAATAATGGATGACGTAGTACCAATTGGGTGTGCCATATATTTCGTATACAAGCCTTGAGAGTCTAATTAATCAACCTAGGCTTTCCATTTTCTTCTTTAAAATGGGAGAGCGATCACCCAGTCGAGGTGCAGAGCTTCAGCACAGGCTTGAAACTCTCTTCAACGATATGCTTGAACAACATTCTAGACTTATGTCCCCCGAAACACGACAGCAACAACACCAGAGCTTTGCAACTACTCCATCACCCCATATCATCTCCGACCCGACTCCTTCTGCCTCCAAACCACCCCCCAGTGCTCTGCAAAGACTAAAAGAACAAAGAATAAAGGCATATAAAATCACCGGTGTTAATTCAGCTCCCATAGATGATATAACTACCAAGAAAATAGAGATAGAAGATATCAACACCATCAAGGCCAGTTACGGTACCAGTCGTGTTCTACCACCACCACAAGACACCACACAACAGCAGCAGCAGCAGCAGCGATCACATAGGTTGGCACCTCAAGTTACCCCCCTCTCAATTCCATCTTCATCATCATCAACAACAACAAAACCATTTCTAAAGAGAAAATCCAAGTCAGTAGTCCCTTCTACTCTTCCCAAATTAGACTGGAGCGCAGTACATTCTAAGATTGATACACATAGAGACAGCAATACTGCTGAATCAAAAATGAGTACAAGTAGAAATGGTAGCACACATAATACTCCTAGAGAAATATTACCTGTATTTAATAAGAACAATAGTGTAGTTAGGAATGCTGTAGATATTGGGAGAGCTTCTCATCATCATCATCATCAGCAGCAGCAGCAGCAGCAGCAGCAGCAGCAGCAGACAACCACTCGCCATTTGTACCCATCTTCCAAGCAACACCACCATCATCAAGCTAAGAGCCAGATCTCTCCAAAAAATAATAATAATAATAATAATAATAATAATGATGAGCATGGCATACTCATACAAGAAGAAGCTGGACCATTAGACGAGTTGTTGAATAAAGTTGATTCATTGTTGCTGCAATTGAATAAGGCTCAACACAGGAGGCGGGGATGATGATGATTTGTAATGCAATGCCTTCCAAGTATGTAATACAATGCAGTATCTTCTCTTGTGATTCTTATTTTCTAGTTCTATTTCTATTTCTTTACAAATCATATGTCACACGCCATCCACCGTGTTTATCAACCACCACCCCCCAACAATTCTCTTGTAATCTAAGGTAAGGTTCTGAATTACCAACACCAGTAACTGGGCTAATAGGAGCCTTAAGACCAACAGTGACCCTGATATCTTGATCCTTGGTAAAGGAGAACATGGCATGGCTGAGTTTGACATCTGCCTGGCCTGCCCAAACTTGATTTCTAAGATTGCAATCGTATGTGACACCAGCGACAATTTGAGTGTAGCTGTTGAGGAGGGGTCTACCTCTGACTACATCTTGTGATTTGTGGAGGCTGAACTTCTTCTTGGCATTGACGCTGAAGAAGACGTCGTCGGTGACTGACAAGGCCTTGGCGCCGATACCGAGGCGGAGCCTTGTATCTGGTCGGTAAATGTCGAGGGAGGTGTATTGAGGGAGCTTGCCGAGACGGAGGAACTTGTTGAGCTTGCCGAAGAATTGGCCCTCTGAAGTTACGGTATTAAGCACACCACTAACTTTTAGCTGCACATCACTAGAGTGCTCAAATCTTTGCTTGAGTTGGAGGCCAAGCTGCTTTGATTTGTTGTCCAGGATAAATGATGTCTCCATTTTAGGACTTGTAGGATGCGATTATTGAAGCTAGGCCGCCAAACTATTAGGAATCACCTTGATTTTGATATCAAAAGTCGCTCAGTGTTTTGTATAGTCCTTTTCTGTATACACTGATGCAATCCAAACCCTTGAATCTATGTGTATACCCGTAAACATTTACAAGTTTTACACCTCTGTAATATCTCCATTTTTCCTCTCAAGGAATTCCCCTCGCTATTCCTCCACCAATGCCCCTCATCAATTGCCATCATGATTAAAGTTCATCATGTCCCCCACCACCACCATTAGGAAGCCCTGTCCCTTGATTATACAACGGTGCCATAGACCCACCTGCTCCTCTCCTAGGAGGTACATATCCTCTCCACCCGACTCCATTCATATTCCATGCCACTCTCCCACCCAGCTGTAACTCACAAATGAGCTCTGAACAGGTACACCAACTATAGCTGCTAGAGTTACTAGCAGCTTGGATATGTCGTTTTAATGGGTTGTAATTGCCATGGGGGGAATTGCTATTTTCTGGCATCTGGATATCTACACAGCAAACGAAGTGATGACTTCCTACAGGTAAGGGAAGAAGAGCGGTGGAGTGAGAGACAAGTAAAGAAGAAGAAGTGCCAGGGGTGGGGGACGGGGGGGACGGGAAGCAACTCGCTGCTTTCATTGTCAATGTCGGTCGCTAGGTGGCGTTTTTGCTTACCATCGGCTGGGAAACAATGTTGGGTGAGGGGGGATGTCAGATCAAGGGTGCCGCATTGGGCAGGTGGGGCTGGTTGGGACCAGGTTGATGTGATGTAGATGGAGAAGGCTAGGACTAGATGGAAAGTAACGAGCTTCCACCTGGTTGGAATTGGCATATAGAAACTGATCTGCTTTGAGAGATGCAAAGTGCCAGAGTTGTGTGTGGGTCAATGGTTGAATTTATATATAACATGTGCTCTACAATGGATGCAAAGGATACAATGGAGAGGAATATGCTAGAAAGCATGTCTCTTGATTGCATGGTGGAGAGAAGAGATGCGAGTACCTGCAGAGCAGAGAAAGACCTCGGCTGGACCCATAGATCATGCCTACAGATCTGTTAGGTTGGACTCATTGTTGCATCATAACACTCAGCCACCCACTTTGTTCAAAGAATCTACGTGTTTAAGAGGACGAAAATCAACCTCAAGTTGTGAAACCCTGGATTTGTTTAAAATTCAGTTGAAATCTTTCGAATATGGGCATCCTTTGCACGAAAGATAAGGATACAAGAGATCCTGGGTTCAACAGTGACTCAATTTCGGCATACCGACACGCATACTTCAGAAGACGCAGCTCCAAAGAGCTAAACTGCTCATTCACTTGTGGTGATGGCCATTCAGGCCAAACCCTTCTCATATCCGCGCTGCAGACTGCTGCAAACAATCTCGACATCCATCCAACATCACTGCTTAAGCTTCTACCTCCCGATCTCGCTCAATTGCTGCTCACCCACCTCCTCACCACAAACCAATTGAACGACCGCTCTATCCACCAACTGGGACTGAGCAACATCGAATGGCAGTTCTTCCAGCTGGATCTCACTGGCTTCCCTGCCACAGACACCTGGCTACAAGTCTTAGTAGCCCACAACATCTGTCTAGATACCCTCATCCTGAGAGACACCCTTATTTCTGATGCTGCTCTCCTTTACTACCTACCCTCTTCCTCCTCTCCATCTCTTCTCCCTCGTCTCTCCAACCTCAACCTCAGTGACTGCCCCCATATCACGGACACAGGAATATTGTCAGTATCCCACCACCTCCCTCTGCTCACACACCTATCTCTAGATGGATGTGAAGGTCTCACCAACAAGGGCTTATCTTATGTTGGGAACATTCAGAGATTGAAGGTACTAAGTATGACTAGGTGCAATAATATATCCAACCTACACCTTCTCACTAATACATCGTCATCATCATCGTCGTCAATTTCCAGTCTTGACCTAGGATGGTGCATCAACATCAAGGATCCATCTCCTCTGGCATGTCTGACCAACCTTGTGGAACTGAGATTGTGCCACACGGCAATTGATAGCAATTTGGATGCATTAAAATCTCTGTCTAAACTTACCTTGTTAAACCTGGGTGGGTTGCGTGTTGGTTTAGGTGGTGGTAGTAGAGGCAATATTAATAATAATAGAAGTAGGGTAAATGATAGTGATGGATTGAGGAGAGCGTTGAGTGGAATGCCCCTGCTGCAGACGCTCAGTTTGGAGAGGTTTGAGGCAGTTGATGATGAGTGTTTGGAGGTTATTGCGACAACATGTGGAGATATAAGGCAGCTGGATTTATCATATTGTTGTGATATAACAGACAAGGGCCTGGTGTTGTTGAAATCACTGGTAGAATTGAGGATGCTAAACCTGGATTCTTGTTGTGAAATTGGGGATGTGAGTCTGACTGTGTTGCTCCCATGTTTGAGTCGGCTTGTGTCACTGGATGTGTCGGATACAAAGGCAAAGGGAGGGATGGTAGCAGTGTTGAGGCATTTACCGCACCTACACACCCTGGATATGGCATTTACTGATGTTGATGATGCGCATTTACAAAAGATAAAAAAGATGCCAAAAATGCGTCATCTCAACCTGGATTGTAGACTTGTGACTGATACTGGGTTGGAGAGAGTGTGCAACAAACTGCCTAATTTAGAGACTATTGATCTGTTTGGAGCTAGGATCAGTGATGCTGGGTGCCATAGTTTATCAAACCTTGACAATCTCGTCAGTCTTGAGGTGTGCGGGGGAAGTGTGACTGACATTGGAGTGGCTAGACTAACAAATCTCAAGCAGCTGAGACATTTAAATCTGGGGATGAACTTTAGAATCACAACAGCATGCATACCGCACATCTTAAAATTCAAGCAGCTGAGGTCACTCAATCTATCTCAATGCCACATTATTGGTACTGGGGTGTTCAACCTGTGTGCATTGGAGCATCTGGAGTTGTTGAGTCTACATAATACAAGGGTGCAGAAGAAGGCGGTGGCAGAGTTGAGGATGAAGAGACCTGGTCTTAGGATAGTTGGGGTGGGTGGGTGAGTGAGTGATACTTATTGTAATGTACAGTATTATATAGTGATTAGGTTGAATCATAATAATAACAGTACTATATGTGTATATTACATTGTTTGTAATAACTCTATCTATTGCTTGGCTGCTCTCATTTTTGCCAACAGTTCCTTGACACTCATTCCACCACTACCACTAGACGTTTTCTTCTTCTTTGTGGACCAACTAGAGCTCCAAGGACCTCCATCAGCTGAATAATAATCAATAGCATACGATGATGATGATGCATTAGCCTTACTACCACTGTCACCACTACCATCATCATCATTATTCCACCACCCAGGGGTCTCTCCAAGAGCAATATAGGCCTCAAATGGATTCAAAGTAGGCTGTACAAACTCCTCTCCCCAATCAATACTCAATCTTGGACACGCTATCTGCACCCATGCATCTATACCGCTAGTGCTCATACTCTTCAATTTAGCAGGTGTCACCTCTGACAAGAGAACAGTGACATACGTCAACCCTCTCTTTTCCAGCAACGCCTGTATTCTGTCTAATATAGCTGGATTTCCCTGCCTCCCTAGTGTACCCAGCACCACTCCCCAGTGACGGGCCCCACTGGCCCTTTCTATGGCCCCTCGCCTGGCCTCCTTCATCCCCTGATGGTCATAACTCTCACTCGTCAGCACCCTTCCATAGGGGTCGTATCTATATGCAGGCAACCAAGGGTTGGCCATCATGATGGCTTCTAGATGGAATCTTCCATCAGCAACAAATACAAGGGCCTCCCTATCACCTGGAGCCTGAGGAGCTGTGCATCCTAGGACTTCACCCGGGGACAATGGAGATGATCTTGGAATAATCACATCTGGGTAGGAAGAATCAGCAGCAAGCTGGTCTTTCAATTGAGAGACTGAAGCAGCAAATTGGATAGTGCCTGCTAGTAAAAGGCGGGTGTTGGCGGGGAAGGTGGCTTTAATACATCCAGCGAGGTGGTCCATATCTATTTTAATGTCGACAAAGACATACATGCAAGGAATATTGGTGACATCTACTGGCACAAGGCAACTGTGGCCATAGTGTACTAAGAAGTCAGAATCCAAGGCAGCTGCTGAGAAGTCATCAATGCAGCATGCTCCAAAAGTGACATCTCCCATGATGAAAGTCTCCTCTACTCCAGCAAAGCTTTCTAGGATGTCAGAGATGATGCAGGCATACATGAGAAGGCCCTCTGGGAACTGAAGAGCTACCTTCTTGGCTGCATTGGATTGGATTCTCCAGATAGTCTTGTGAATTTCAAAGTTGTAGTTGCGAGGGAGGAGTTTGATGGCGTCGTTGAGGGATGGGTTGTTTAGGATTTCTGGAGGGACTTGTTGGCGGACGATGCGTTTGGGTGAGATGGCTGTGGCAGATGTGGAGATGATGCTTATTGGGACGAGTTGGGTGGAGGTTTTGTTGTCTCTCTCTGTGTCTGCCATTTGTCACGTTAAGTTTGTGAAACCATAATAATCGCAGAGATTTAATTGTATTTTCAAATCGAGAATAAAAAGGGCGATTGATGGCTTTAATAAGCTTTGAATCGTCTCTTAAATTTGGATATTCAATTCAATTATGTGCATATCCCCTCAATTAGCCACACATGAGACAAATTAATGCCAATCGTCCCACTCTGGAGATCTCTCCACTTCGTTCACTCCCGACTTTGACCTGACCTGTAGTCTTCCCGTTCCAGCAAAGACCTCATACAAACATACTTCCACCCTCCTTAGACCGTCACTTTACATCTAAATACTTCATTGAAGATCATTAAAAGTGCTTTGAAGCTCATAATGGTTGGTACACGTAGGACTGCGGGGGCAAGTGCTTCTGCCATGTCCACTGAGATGTTGATTATTGGCGGAGGGATCAGTGGTCTATTAGCCGCAAAAAACTGCACTGAACGTGGCATTCCTTATCTATTGGTCGATAGAGAAGAAATTCTTGGTGGTAATTGGCACTCTCTCTCCAACAACTACTCCCAGCTTCAGGCTTTCGAACCCATGTATCGGTGGGACTCTCGGTACAAGCTGGATCCAAATCCTCTCACAAAAAACTCTGGACAACAAGTACTGGATAAGCTCCATGAAATGGCCAAGGATTTAAAAGTCCCTTCACATTCCTGGATGCATACTGAGGTCGTGTCCATTGAAAACTTCCCTGGCCCCAGTAATAACCGCTCATCAAAGTCCAACAACAACAAGGGTCCCCGTTTCCTTGCCATATGCAAAGATGTGGACACTGGAGAAGAAAGACAAATAACATGCGACTTCCTATGCATAACTTGTGGTATCATTGCCAAACAATGGACCGCTGAAGAAAGAGGAGTCAAAGATCTCAAGAAATTTAAAGGAATCGTCACTTTTGCTGGAAAACACGAGGGACAAGACTCTGTAGTTGGCAACACCGACTTGACGGGAAAACAAGTCGTCATATTGGGGTCTGGAGCGTTTGCTGCAGAAGCCTTGGAGGCTGCTGATAGAAAAGGAGCTGAACACATTACAGTGGTCTCCAGACCAAGATACCGTTGGATCATCCCCTTTTCTCGTCAATTCACCATCACCACCATCTGCCAGGCACCCTTCCTCCCATGGAGCTTGAAGGGTGCTTTTGCCAGGTGGTACATCAAACATCAATTCTACCTACCTTGCAACCTAGAGCACACTGCTCCTGTTGGTAAACCATCAGAGGTTGACTATTCTGGTCAATGCAATGATGGCTATTTCAGGCTGGCTCATCAAGGGAAGTTGACATGTGAGCTGGGGGGTGTTGAGAGGTGTGAGGCCAACCATGTTGTGTTGAACAATGGGAAACGTCTTCCATGTGACATGTTGGTGGTTGCTGCTGGGTGCAAGTACAACCTGAACCCACCCTTCCTCCAGCTCCTTGGTGTGGATTTCACCGACATGCACAACTATGCCTTCCTGGGTGACAATCCTAGAATTGGCTGCGCCAGTGACTTTGTGTTTGCCTATGTTCCAGAAGGACCCAAAAAGCAACTGGAGATGTTCTTCCACTCAGTTGACTACTGCAGAAAGGGTTTAGAAGACCAAATCAAACAATCCCTCCACCCTACCCCCATCCCCAACCATGGCAGCAACGGTACTGATATGCACAAGGGCGGCAGAATGGCCGGTCATCACACCTTTTTTGAATACCGTCATTGGTGGAGCTGGGGCAGCTGTGCCATGGAGGACAGGAGAGCTGCATGGCTGCGTACAATGAGTGTTGGAAGGAACTGGTTGGCTGCTCAGGTTTTGAAAGCAAAGTGGGATTTGACTGCAGTTGGAGGGTGGTGTGGTGCTGCGTTATTGTCAATGGTGGAGGTTGTCAAGTACCCAGTGTATGGAAAAGGAGTGGGGGATCATCATCAGAGACAGAGCAGAGGTAAAGATGGTATGGAGGAGAAGAAGAAGAACTAGTGAGAGGAGGGAGGAGGGAGGTGTATACTACTATGAATGGTCTACCTAAGTTTTAAGACTAAGTACACACATACCTGTACATACATACATGTATGTTCCGTATGTATGTAGGTATTTCTATATACTATTCCATACAAGTCATAGCAGCAGTAGTCTTGATATGTCTTTTACAAGGATACTTTTCTTGTCTCTTTCTTACTAAACTATTCTACACTACAGTTTCTCCTTCTTACCCACATTGGGGCTCTTATTAGTAATAGTAGTCTTTCCCAGCTCATTATCGATGTCAGCCAACAAGCTCGCAGCCTTCTCCATCGCCTCTCTAAATGATGATGTCGTCTCCAACATCTTTGTTTGTAATATCTGATTCGTTGTCTCTGCATATTTCAATTTACCTACTCCTTCTACTCTAGCTGTCTCACTCTCTTTCAATTGTGCCTTCACTTTAGCAGTCTCCATCCTTGAAATTCTAGCATCTTCCTGTGCAGCAGCCAACTCCATCCTGGCTCTTCTCAGTTCTTGTTTATGAGATGCCATCTGCACTTCAATTTCAGTGGCCCAGGCCAGCAGTCTCTTCTCTCTCGTCACAGGCTCAGCTCCATCAGCTACTAGCTTTGCTCCTGGTGTTGATCCCCAGTTGTCAAATACTTCTACAAATGAATCAGCAGATCTTAGAGCCAGTACTGAGTTGTTGCCTTGTTGCCAGGCAATTGCATGATGGCCACTATGATCCAGCAACACATACTTATATTCTACCACCTTGCCTGCTGGGATATCTACAATACAATGCCAGTTATCTCCCTCACTCCAGGCCAATTCAATTCCCTTGTCCAGAGCCCAGGTTCCTAATTCTGGGAAACTTCCTACTAGCCTCAATCTTTGGCCCCACTCGGCATGAAATTGAAGCCAGAATCTTACCTTGGTGGTGAGTGCACCCATGGCAGCAGGAGGTGTGGGTGCAGGTGACGAGGAGAGCGTTGCAAGCTGCTGCTGCTGCTGTTGTTGTGTCCTGCCTCCTTTTGATAAGCCAGCCTTGTCGGTGGTGGTGGTGGTGAGGGATGGTCTTGTTGGTGCCCCAACACTAGATGTAGAAGAGGAGAAAGCGCTCTGTTTCCTTTGTTCTCTTCTTTTGATGATTTCTTTAAGTGCATCGCTAATCTCTTGTTGCTGTTCTAGACCATCATTTGGTCTAGTTGTAGCAGTTGTTGTAGTTCCCTTATGATTATCGTTGTTATTATTGATTCCATTTGTGCTAGAGGGTGCAATGGTGGTGGTGGTGGTATCTTCATGTTGTTGTTTCGTGTTGTTGTTGCTGTTCAGATTTTTAGTAGAAGCTGAGGTTGTAGGAGCTAATTCAGCTATAATGGTCTTGTTGCTGCTGGTTCTTGTAGATGTAATGGTGGCAGGGGTGGTGGTAGCCTTCTTCTTGGTGGCAAGAGAGCGATGAGCTGGCTTTGTTACCACAGTCGACTGCTTGTTGTTGTCGGCAGCTGCTGCTAGGGTTGGGAGCAGTCGGGGACGTTGTTGGGGTTTCACTTGGGGCGAAACGGTGAATGCTCTTTGTAAATAGCTTGCATGTGTCTTGATATTGTGGCCGACAGGGCTTGGTGAGCTGACAAATGGTGGCATTCTGTCCCAATGGATGGCTAATTTGTGGAGTATCTCAAGTGTATTTGCCACCAATATATCAGCAATTCTCCTAATTGATATGTGGTAAATTTAATTGGTCAAATTTAAGAAAATATGGCTTTAGAAAACTAAAATATTGAAAACTCACTGCCTAAATAATCTGGTAGATTTCTTTTGAAAGTTTGGCGGCTGAGTCCTTTCGGATATCTTTCAGGTAAACCTACGATCCCGATGCACGCCTAAAACTGCGGCAATTTGGCGCTTTCCACCAGTTTTAGACTCCCTGCCCTCTACCTCTACCGCCCAGCTGCTCGCTCCGATCCGGGTGATTTCCTCTGGAGGATTTATAGAAAGAAGGTATTCCCCTTGCTCCCTGCTTTGATAATCCACCAGACGTGTTGCCAAATCCAACAATTTTACTATAAATCAGTCCCTTTCGAGCTAAATTCTAGCTGCCAAACACCCAAACTCATCAACATGAACAAGAGATTCTTAGTTGTACTCTTCCTCGCCTTCATTATGGCTCTCGTCGTCTTTGCGGTAAGTATCACCCCGACTATACTCACTGATATTGTTGCATCATCTCACTCAAAACCCCAAAACCCCAATTCACACCGCAGGATGACGGTGATGCCGAAGCAAAGAAACCAGACTTCACCGACTCTGTGAGAGACGCTGCTTCGGCAGCTGGCCAGAACATCAGAGATGCTACTTCTACTGGTGCTGATAAGGTCAAGGAGATCTTGAATGACGCTGTCGCTAGGGTCACTGGTGATGCTACCACTGTCTCAATGGTTGCTGCTGTTGCCATTGGTGCAGCCCTCTTGGCCTGAATACCTTCAGGCCTTTGTCTCAGTTCTCCTGATTTGCATGCATTAATGTCTAGAATGTTTTTTCCCCTTGCTCCATCCATACATGTCTACCACCAGTTATACCTTGCTTTGAAATACCAGCGCTGTTTATCTGTGTTGTCTTTTGAGATTTAAAATGTATACTGGTACATTGATTTTGCTATGGTTTCTAACAATCTGTGTCCTTTCTTTTCTCCCCCCCCTTTCTTTTGGTGCAGAGTAAAGGAGTGAATACTTTGTAAACACACAGTAAATCAATCAATCAAGTCTTACGTTTTATCCTTCAACAACACCATTGTACAACTCATTCAATGATGACGGTACATCCACACCCAACGTCGTCAACACATTCATAAAATATTCCAAATCAGCTCCCAACTGCACCCTTCCTAGAGCACTCAGTCTACCTCTACTTGTAACACTTCTCAGTGTACTTTCTACCATCTCAGCTGCTGCCAGTACTGTCACCTCCAACCATTCTGCCACGCTTTCTCCCCATGAACCTTCACCATCACCGTCACCATTTTCATCATTAATATTGCCCATTAATAGTAATGCATTCTCAAGCATCTGAGGCAGCAACATGAGATGCTCCCCAATACAAGTCATATAAGAGAGAGGGTAAGGAGTGAATGTAGGCACACTAGGCCCTCCACTAGGTGGCTGTGCATTCCATTCACTGAGGCCAGGTACTGATGCTAGGTGAGGTTTGATTTTGGATAGCAATGCATCTAGGGTGGTGTGTTTGATGGTTTGTTGTAGGTTCAGCAATACTGATGATGATGATGGCAATAGACTACTATTAGTGTTAGTAGTGCTATTAGCTATAGTGCTGCCTCCTTCTGTGGACGTGGCAAGGAGTGCTGCTAGGGCTGACTTCAAATCTGGGTTCATTGTCAGTCTGATTGATATAAGAGAAGGAACAGTGGTGGTGTCATCGTTATTATTATGATTATCAGTAATAGTAGTGTTGAGTAGAGTGATACTCTCTGATGCTAATTGATGTATATTTTCCTTCAACACTGTCACTCTCTTGGTCAAACTAGACTCAATGACCAGCAATACCGACGGAGCCACACTATCCTCCGACATTGATGACGATGATGCTATTTCTTGAGATAAATCTGCGACACTGGATTGTATGGAGGACAGGTACCTTTGCAATGCTTGATCAATGAGTTTCACAACACTGGGTAATGCCAACCCACCAGTGATGAGAACACTTCTCTCCAATGCTGTCTCACATGCTGCTAGTGGTTGGTCTATAATAGTTTGTGAGAAGTCTTCCAATGGTGATGATGCATTGTCTTTATTGCTATGGCTGAATAGAGCTTGGTTGGCAGCCTCTGCTCCTTCCTGAAAGATCTCCGACAAAAATGTAGCCTCTATTTCAGCATACTCCACTAATGTTGGTTCCAGGGGAGCAATTAACTGAGAATACAGGCCCAGCATGGAATCTCTCCTTTCTTGGAGGAACCCTTGGGGTACATCAGTCATGAAGAGGTGGTACAGTGACTTGGCAAAATTTTCAGTTTCTGATAGTACTGCTTCCAACAGAGCAGAACTGGATGCAGGTGAGGATGAGGATGAGGATGAGGAGGATGCACCAACAGTAGCAGGAGCAGGAGCAGTAGTAGTAGCAGTAGTAGTAGCCAGTGCAACACTCAATCTCTGTCTATATGGCTTTTCTATCCTCATGAAATAACTAGACAAGAGAGATAGCACCAAACCAGGATGGCGATCAGGTAGATGTTGAGCACACCATTCTATTTCAGATGAGATCTGTTGGTGTAGGTCTTGGTAATACGATGCCAACCATGATACCAACCCACCACTAGCTGGGTAGCCTTCTTCCCATAATTTAGAGAGAGGAACCATTCTAGCTGATGCATACAACATATTCACTGTTTCTCTTCTATTAATAGCATCCAACATACAAGCTAGAGAGGCTACCTCTGGCCCATTGTGTTGGGTGAAGGCAGTAGAGAGAGGGTGGTCAATCAGGGTGGCAAACCTCTCCTCCATAATATTAAGACGTTCATCTGCTCCTCTAAATTCGGGTAGACTGTCACCTACAACTGATAGACCTCTTTTCATTTGCTGTAATGCATCAGCTATGCGGACCAGGTCCCCGCTGTTGAAGAGGTCGTCTGCGCGTTGGAATAAAGAGGAGAGGCCTGATGCTTCTCTCAGGGTGTTGCATGCTGCTTCCATTCTGCGTTTGACTAAGTCGAGTTCCTTCAGTTTGAGGATGACATCACTAGCTGGGCCTTTAGTGTTGTCTTCTAGTTGTTTGGAGGCAGTGGAAACAACTGCATGGACAGTGATGGCATCGTCCTGGAAGTGAAGGGTGGATTTTTAGTCGGGTGTGTATGTGGCATGTGTGTATATGTGAGAGAGAGAGATGGCGGGGATCAGTCGTTGGGGAGTAAGTGTGTTGACAATTGAAGACTTACCTTGATTCTAAGGAGTTCTTTAATTGCTGCAGGGACTCTCTGTGAGTATTTAGTGCTTTGATCTTGCAAATAGAGACCTAAATCCTCTCCTGCTAGGTGCAATTTCATCTCAAGTTCGGCAAGATGACGTTCTGAGGCTTTATCGTCATCTGGAATCCCCGAGCATGCATCATTGATATATGCCTTGGGATCAAATCCCTCGGATGCGAACTGAGATAGATCTATGGACATTCTGTTCTCCGATCACTTTCAAAAATGATCTTCAGCTCACTCTTCCCTCAATTCCACGCTATTTATTCAACAGATGCATTCTTTAAATGTTGGACATACTCATTTACAGCATCCACTTTCAAGACAATCAACCAATAAGAGAGAACAATGCCGCAGAGAGAAAACTGTCCCCAACACACCGACTACCGACTCACCCCGCCTTCCTTCCCTCCCTACTTGATTGGCTGCATCAAACTGTTAAACCACCCCCCTTTACTCTGCAGCCTGGTGTTCCTCACATGCTCCCTAGACCCAAACTCAGGATCAGCACCCCTCGTAGCAGCCGTCTTCTTCAAATTATCCAATTGAAAGTAGTAGGACATATCCTCACTCACGCTGGCAGTTGGGTTGATGTAGTGCAGCCTACGAGAACGATAGATGGGAGCCTCGCCAGACATATGATCAAATCCAGCTGCAAATGGCATGTACTGGTTGCCAAATGTATGCACTCCATCTTCTTTCTTAACCATACGCATTCTGTATTCTCTGATCTGATCTGCTCCAGTGGTGTCTGACACTGATGAAGGAGGGCCTCCTCCACCAGCAAGAGAGCTGGCATAGACACGGGGAACCCTGCCTCTCATCTCTGCTTGCTTGGTAGGTGTAGTCACTGCAGCAGCACTGGAATAATTGCCACCTTCTCCAACGTACCTAGCCCATTCTGGTCTTTTAGGAGAGAGTGGAGTGGTGTAGATGACACGACTGTGAAGGTCATGGGTGTCGTAATGAGGGAGAGGGAGGTACCTTTCTTCCTCTTCATTTGAGGGGAAACCACGTTCCCAAGAGCCTTCTTGGCGTTGTTTGATGTCTGAGGCCATCATATTGAGGTATAATTACTACTTTGATTGTTTATGGACTGGGATAGTGAGGCTGGGTTATTATAAGAAGTGTGAAGAAGGAGGGGTAGCTTCTGCCCATCTTCTTCCCAGATGGGGGCTCCGACCTGTCACAAATTTACACACATTAGAACCCTACCTATCTCAGCAATTGCAACTTATATGAATATTGAATAGTAGTGGATAATAATCCTAAATAGTAGATACAATAAGAGCCACCCACTAACTACAAATGACACTATCACCCCTATACCTCTTAAGCTGAAACTCCACATACAAGGGGGCCGTATTTACTTCTTCTTCTACTGCTACCTAGGCATCTGCTAAGCGATGTAACGCCAATATAATCATTGTCATCTCTCATTATATATTAATAATAAGGACATTGTTAGTCAATTTAAAGGATCAAGTGCAGGAGCTCTTATGTCGGTCCTAGTCGCTACCAGAGTAGAATTAGACAAAGCCCTGACAACAGCTCGTAATTTGGCACTACGCAATGACGCAAACACTTGACCCTTTGGTCTCCCTTTCGAATATGGAAACCTTAGTTAAAACATGGCTGGGTGATCTACTGCCTCACGATGCAGTTGAGTTGTGTAATGAGAAAGTGGAAATCCAAGGTGAGGATATCGATGAAATGTTGACAAAAAGGAGATTCCGATGTTCTTACAAAAAAGTGATTCACAAAGTGTAGGTTTAAATTTTGGAGTTTAAACGTTGACATTGAATAAATTGAAGACAGTGGCATTGCCTGTATTCTGAAACTGAAGGAGTGATCATTTCCATCAACTTGGGCATCTTGAAAAACCACCACGTTTTCATTGGTGGTTTGATGTCTTAGTAGGAATTTGACATTCCAAATACACCCTCCTGACGTTGGATCCTATCGACGAAGAAGGAGCATTGGCGCCAAGCGCCTCTACAACATCCACTGCTCCCAAGCCAACGGCTGCTTCTCTTCGAACAACCAGCGCCAAGAACAAGGCTACCTCTACCTCTGATACAAAACCTCTCCTGAGTACCTCTTCCGTCTCCTCCAGTAGTGCTTCTACTACTAATACCAATACTACCCCTCCTTTTCCTCCTCCTGGTGGTGGTGCAGCAAATAAACCTAGTTCTAGAAGAGTGGCCTTTGACTCTATAGTCACTGATTCAACTGGTGGTGTTGGTCTTCTCCGTACAAATTCCCCACTAGGAAGATTCTTCCCCCTTGGAGTATCATCGCCAGCACCAAGAATGGATGTACCCTGGCAATATCAAGCTCCATGGGGCCATCGTTTGTTAGATTACCTCTTTGGAGGTAAAAAAGGACTCAGTCTGCGTGCTAATCGTATGATCGTCCTAGTACTTACATTCCTAAGTTATGCTGCATACCATGCATCTCGTAAACCACCTTCTATTGTGAAGAGCGTGTTGCATGGCAATGCAGAGGATGATGGTGGTGGTATCGGTTATGGATTGACACATGAGTCTGTAGAACATAGAGGACAATATTATGGATTCAATAGTACATCATCATTAACAGCAGCAGCAGTCAATGGATCTCACCATCATCACCATCACATACAGACAGACAGTGGGTGGTCACCATTCAACAACCCATCTACCGGTAAAGCGCTCCTAGGTGACCTAGATCTTGCCTTCTTAGGCACATATGCCCTGGGTATGTTTGTATCTGGTCACTTGGGAGATCGACTAGACTTACGACACTTTTTAACAATAGGAATGCTGGGAAGTGGAGCTGCTGTAGCTGCATTTGGAGCTGGTTATTTCTGGCAGATTCATTCATTGCCGTACTACATAGCAGTGCAGATGGCAGGAGGGCTGTTCCAAGCAACTGGGTGGCCCAGTGTGGTTAGCGTCATGGCTAACTGGTATGGAAAGGGCAACAGAGGGCTGATTATGGGACTGTGGAATGCACATACTTCAATTGGTAATATTGCTGGGACTCTTATTGCTGCTTATATGCTGAAATGGGGCTGGGGATGGTCCTTTGTAGTACCAGGAGCTGTTATTGCCAGTCTCGGTCTCATTATTTGGTCCTTTCTGGTGGTGGAGCCTCAGGATATTGGCTTCTTACCCAATGGCACAGCAGCTTCTGAATTATTGCTGGAGGATGCAGAAGGAGCTGATACTCCTGGTAGCTTGGCAGGTAGTGATATGAGTGCCGATACTAGAGACATACTGGATAGGAGACTGCAGAGGTTGATGTCGCAAAGAAATGGTGTAGGAGGAGGTAGTAATACCATGGCTGCACGCCAAGCAGCTCACCACACAGTACACCCCCCACATGGCAGACATGGCCTCTACACAGTAGGCTCCACTTTGGTCTTAATGGATGATGGAGGAGTGACAGACAGCGACTCGCTAGTGGGAGGCTCCCCCCGCTCAGTCGCCACCACCACTGTCAGGAGAAGAAAGGCAGGTGTCAGTTTTGTCACTGCTCTAGCCATTCCTGGTGTTGCTGTCTATGCATTTACATTATTCTTCGCTAAGCTAGTTGCGTATACATTCTTATATTGGTTGCCTTACTATATTAATGCTACAGAGGTGGGAGGTGAGACGCTCTCACCTACCAAGGCAGGTAATCTCTCCATCTTGTTTGATGTAGGTGGAGTCATGGGGGGAGTGGTGGCGGGCTACCTATCAGATTCCACCAGGGCATCTGCTCTTGTATCTACAGGATTTGTCTACACAGCCATCCCCTTCTTGTATGCATACAGAGCATATGGATCTATTTCCTTTCCAATCAACATTGCACTGATGACAACTGCTGGGTTCTTTGTGAATGGGCCGTACGCTCTCATCACCACTGCTGTGTCTGCTGAC
>Ga0209986_10000388_pt1 | contig 41961 bp, 39 predicted proteins | sample BlataG_FD_183168 | JGI IMG/M metagenome (GOLD analysis project Ga0209986, IMG submission 183168) | Deep subsurface microbial communities from Black Sea to uncover new lineages of life (NeLLi) - Black_00105 metaG (SPAdes) (version 2) | ecosystem: Environmental > Aquatic > Marine > Oceanic >... | reverse complement strand
TCCGGCCAGGAGGGGAGCGCCACGAGGGAGAACTCCACTTCCGCTGTCTCCTCCACCCGCTCCAGCGGCCCCAACCCGGAGGTCGGCTCGAAAGGGATCCAGCCGTAGTCAGCAAAATAAAGCTCCGGCCAGGCGTGGGCATCCTTCTCGGTGACCACGTAGACCCCCTGCTGAGAGTCGTAACGGCCCATAGCATAGCCCACCGCCAGCCGGGCCGGGACGCCCACGGAGCGAGCCATCACCACCATAGCCGAGGCGAAATAGTCACAGTATCCCCGCTGCAGGTCGAAGAGGAAGTAATCCACCACGTCCCGTCCCTTTGGCGGGTTCGCGACCTCCAGGTCGTAAGGGAAGGAACGCAAGTAGGCTTCCAGAGCCAATGCCCGCGTGTAGGGGGTCTCCGCCTCTGACGTTACCTCCCTCGCCAGCTCCACCGCCCGCTGCGGCAGCCCGCTGGGCAGGACCAGGTACACCTCCTCGATCTGACGCGGATAAGTTGCCGGGGCCTCGGCCAGTTGCCGCGCTGCGACGTGGGGGACCAGGGAGAGAACGTGATAGTTGTCGGCCCGCCCCTCCAAGGCCCCCAGATCGCTGCTTTCCTGAACATACCGCACCGTCACCGCCTGGTCCACGCTGTGGGGGTCACCGGCAGCGTACAGGGTCCCGCCGTGGGGGACCAGCAAGGTGAACTCCTGCCGCAGAGGACGCCGCCCCGCCCGCTCCGGCGGCCCTAGTGAGGCGTAGGGCGGCTGCGGCACGGCCTCCATCGGCCCCTGTCTCCACCCGCCCCCCAGGTACTCGCTGTAGGCCGTCCCCCGCCAGTAAAAGGTCTGCCGGGGGCGCACCTCCTCGTCCGGAAATCCCTCATGAACAGGCGGCGGATCGCTGGTGGCAACCTGCATCACCACCGTTCGCCCCAGGTCGGGGCTACCACCCAGGAGATGCTCACGGGGCAACACTGCGCCTATCCCACCTCCCCACGGCCGGCCCCCTGTCGCCGGGCGGGCGCCCGGAAAGGCCCGCTCCAGCACCGTCCCCGCCGCCTGCTGCGGCCCCTGAGCCTGCCGCCAGAACCAATCCGCCATCGCCCAGACCCGGACGTTGGGGAAGGTGACGGCGACGACGAGAAAGATGGCGACACTGGCCAAAGCGGCCATCAAAGCGTCGGTGCGAAACTCCTCCGAATAACTCACCTGCCGGGAATCCCACTCCCGCTGCTCCCGGCGCAGGCTCGTTGGCGGGGTCATCATCACCACACAGGCCATGAAAAGCAACAAGTACTCTATCCCTGCGTTCCCCAGGTACACGCTCAAGCTCAGCGCTCCGCCCAGGGGGAGGAAGGCAAGAAGAGGATGCCGCCCTCGGGCCACCGTCCAACCGGCGAAGACCGCTCCACCCCAGAGGACCAGGGCCATCGAAAAAAGCGAGACCACCGACCGAGGCGTTCCCCCCCGTCCGAGCCAAGCACCGAGCCACGCGACCACCTCCCCCCCTAGCATCGTCACCCGGGTCTCCGCCTCCTGCAGCCAGATCAACGCCACGGGCCAGTCCTCGCGCCACGCTGCTCCCAGAACCCCCCACAGCGGGGGCGTCAGGTTAGTCACCCACCACCCCACGTAGACCACCCCGCCCCCTGCCAGAAGCAGTGCTGCCCACCGCCCCCGCACCCGGGTGCGCCCCAGCCACCTACCGACCACGACCCCTACCAGGGCGGTATGCCAGAATAGCTCATCGCCGGGGACCCATCCGGCGGCAATGCCCCCCACAGCGGCGCACAGTGCCGCCACGACGAGGAGGAGAAATACGAAGCGTCCTTCCGCCGGACGGAAACGGCGCCACAGCCAGCCCAGCAGCCTCATGGCATCGCCTCCCGGGGGCGCCGCACCACGATGACCCGCCCCGTGACAGTTGTCCTGAAGTCCCACGTCCCGCCCCGCCGACGAGTGCGGGGAGAGAGGCGGAAAGCATGCCCCTGATAGATGACTTGGGCGGGGATGCCCAGCCTGGCCAGCATACTGCGTACCAGAGAGAGATCCCCCATGCCGCTGAAAGATGCCGGGTCCAGCAGGATTGCCGTGGGAGCCACCCCCCGGCGCAACAGCGGCGACAAAGTCTCCACCCAGGCCGGGTCACCGGAAGGCGTGATCACCGCTACCGTCGTCCGCCGTCCCAGCACGGCGCGCATCTCGGTGAGCACCGTGGCCAGAGGACGTTGCTCCCCGGCCTGCACCAGGGCCAGGGCCCGCAGCAAACGCCACAACTGTCCCTCTCCCCGGCCTGGCACGAGATAGGCATCTTGAGCTCCGTAGGCCACCAGCCCCACCGCCCGGTTCTGACGCAACATCCTGTCGGCCAACGAGGCGGCCAGGATCACCCCGTACTCCTCGGTGGATTCCTCCCCTTCCCCCGCCTGCACCCCGGCGTCCAGGTCCAGGACGATCCACAGGTCACCGGATACTTCCGCGTCGAAGGTTTTGGACATCAGGGTATCGTGATGGGCTGAGGAAGGCCAGTGGATGCGCCGCAGGGGATCCGGCGGTGCGTAGGGGCGGATGGCCGAGACGTTGAGCGTCAGGTCGGCCGCAGGCTGCCGGGCCACTGCCCGCCCCGTCGCCACCCCTCGGGGCAGGACCACCGACGGCAATTCCATAACCGGAGGGACCACCAGAATGCTGTGGGTCTGCCGGTAGCGCTGGGTGACGGTGAAAAGCCCAAAGGGATCCTGCATGCGCACCATCCACGGCCCCAGGGTGAACAACCCCCGCCGCTTGCAGACCGTGCTCACCCGCCAAGGGGTCGTCTGCCCGCCACCCGCCGCTACTACCCGCCCTGAGGGATAGTCAGGCAGATTGGACTCGTCGTCCACTTCGGCCCACAGGACTGGCCACTTCCCCCGGTTACGAAGGGCAAACCGTTCCTCCAAGAGGTCTCCCACCTGCGCCCAGACATAGCGCAGCGACCGGGTAACCCGCACCGAACTGGCCAGGGAGTGCGCCCACAAGTAGGCGGCCAGGGTCATCCCACCCACCCCGCAGAGAAGGATCACCCAGGCCCGGTGGGGGGAGACAAGTTGCAGCAAGATCAGCAGCACACCCATCGCCACCGGCATCCGGGAGCGCGGTTGGATCGTCACTCGGGGGGCTGAGCTTTCGTGCTTCATGACTTCACCCTTCCGACGGCAGAAAAGGTCGGGTAACGAGTGTCATACTGATTAGACGAGGAGCGTCTGCAATGCGCTTTCTTCTTGTCAAAAGCCACCCTGGGCAGAATTGGGTGGCTTTGCTCTTGCAATATAGAAAGTGGGCTATCTGTCACAACAAAAGCAGGGCGGTTAGATCCTGCTTGATGGTGTCAAAGGAAAGCCTGGTGTCGGGCAGTATGGTGGGGCGTGAAGTCAATCTTCTTCGTCAATGGCACCGAAGTAAAAAGTTTCTGTGTTAGGATCCACAGCAAAGCGAATTCTGTGCAGGCAACCCCTCAAGCCCATGATCGAAGGCAAGTTCCATAGCTCGTTGGGCTGAAGGCGAGGCACAAATGTGGTAGCTTGCAGCTTTAAGCCTTTCCCTTCTTCAGCCAAAAATTCTAGGCAGAGTCGATGAAGGGTTCCGGGCACAGTGCCCCACCGGCCTATCTTCACCTTGTCAGTTCCCAACTCGCCCGCTGGGTCCAGATCCAGTAGATCTGCAATCTCCGGATTGCAGATCAGGTACACGCCACCTGTATCCACAACAGCCTCAGTTGAAATGCCCTGTATCTTGACAGTAACGAAGATACGAGGCGGTTTTTCCAGTTCGGTAACTGGGCGGTACCCATATTCAGAAGCGCCCTGAGCGAAAGGGCGGCCATCCTCGAAGCTCAACAACATCAGAACACCTTGGTCAACATGACGCCATCCGTGCTCTCCAAGCGATCCCAGACTTCACGGGCTGTTGCACCAACCTTCAGGAGCGTGCCCTCTCGCAGCGCCACCCACTGTCCTTTGTGCTCGTGACCATGACCGCGCAGCCAAGCCTGGTTTGCTCGCAACGATGGGGTAGGTGGTATGTCAGCATCTACGACTCGCGGAGGGGCCAAGATGTGGGCCATCTTGCGTAGTTCCAAGTGGTCGGGATGCAACCTGGAGCCTTGAGTAGCCAACTTGCGAGCCAACAGGTGTGCTCCGGCGGCCAAAGCCAGCCGCACAGCTCGCGCACAGTCCGCAGCCGGGCGTTGCAGCCAGTCTATTCCGCTTGCCGCTTGCATCAAGGCCGTTTCGTTCCCTGCATCGGCAGCTATTTCCAGGGCAGCCATGCCATCTCCAGTGTCTTCTGTTGCATCAAGAGCAGTGGGCAAGACTGTCACCTGGGACGGACCTGTGGCTACCACAAGATAGGGTTGCCATCGCTCCCTTTTTCTTCCCTCCCGTAGAAGGATCCACGTATATGATGTCTTCCTGGCCTCAAGGCCCCACAAGGATGGATCGAGCCTGTCCAACGTAGTAGAATCCTGCCATTTCAGAAAGGTATTTAGCTCGATAACATCGCTAGACAGTCTTTCGTTCATGCTATTCCTCCTCATCAACAGGAATCGGGGCAAACACTGCCAGTTTCTCCTCCTGTATGCACCACCGGAAGGCATTGTAGATTACATCGTGGTAACGCTGGCAAAGCGTAAGTAGGTCTTCCAAAGCGATGTTACCTTCAGAAAAATGATCGAAGTCTAGCAGAAAGACAGGCTTTTCTCCGCTCCTGAAACCGCTACGCAATGTCAATCGTTCATTTTCCCCGCCTGCGAGTAACAGATTATTCAGCATTTCCAGGGGCTCATCCCAGCAGTCGCCTCTCAAAAGCATCGTAAGTTCAGGACGAAGGATCTCCCATAACTCTGCCACATTGTTCGCCCCTGTGTTCTCAAGGGTCAAGTGGTTGATGTAGCGCAACCCAACACGCACAGCATAGGGGATATCGTATACCTCGCAGGCTGCCTGGTTCACAAGCCGGAGAAGCTCCAGAAAGTCTCTCCAATGAGTGTAGGATATCGTGGATAACGCATAAAAGTTCAATTGTAGCGAGACCCCCGTGTTTCCATCAGGGGATTTGAAGCGAAAGATCCGTGGCTCCGGCTTTGCTGAGGGCGGCATCGTTCCCAGAGGTTCCATATGCACGACCACGCCCTGTTCGACTGCTAGTTGTGGGAATCGCTCTCTCACGCGCTCCTGGAACGCAGCCGGTTGTTCGCTGGCAATTCGCAAGATAGGTGGAAAGCGTACCTGGCAAATGACTTCTGCCAATGGAGCGCGCTGAAGACGAACATCTTCTCGTTGCGGGAATCTTAGCATTTGAAGGACTCCAATCTAACTTGTGGGTAGTTAGTGTGGCACAAATATCCCCTGGGCCATCAGAAGTTAGGCAACTGGACTGCCAAAGAGACGACTTTGCAATCCCTTTCTTTCTTGGCCGCTAGGTATAGTATACGAGATTTCAGTTCATTTGGCAATAGCCAATCCTATTCGAGCCAAGAGATTGTTACCAGGTAGTCAGTAAGCCCGTGAGAGCAGGTGGCGGTTGCCGATGCGCACGTTGGTCAGGCCGGCAGCGCGGGCGGCAGCCTCAGCGGCATCGGCATGGCGCACCGAGGTGCTAGGCAGATCGGGCATGTAGAAGTGGGGATGGAAGCCCAAAAGAGCATAGGGAATAGCGGGATCGAGCGAAGCGATGAAAGAGGCGATGTCGCTAACCTCTTTGACGTCAACGTAGCCTGGCACCAGCAAGGTGCTGGCCACGACCAGCGGGGGCTCAGGACGCTCTGGAATGTGCCTGGCGGCGCGGGCAAAGTTCTGCAGCGTTCTCTTGTTTGACAGGCCTGTCAAAGCCAAGTGGAGGCTCTCGCTATAGGCCTTGAGCTCGAACTTGATGCAACCCCCTGTCTCCAGCGACAGTTTCACCGCCTTCTCCAGCAGCTTGGGATGCATGGTGCCGTTGGTCTCCCAGCAGATGCGCACGCCTCGCCTTGTACTGAGCTTGTCCTGAGCCCTGTCGAAGGGCTCAGTCGAAGTATCGGCCAGGAGCCGCGAAGTAGCCAGCGCGTGGGGCATCTGAGGCGTGGGGTCGCCGCCGAAATAGCAGACGCAGTAGGTGCGAGCATCGGCCTTGTCGGCGAGCTCCTGGGCGCTCATGCCCCCGCCGTCGGGCGACATCTGGCGATAATGCCAGTTCTGACAGAATAGGCAGTTAAGGGAACAGGCTCCATAAAATACCGCTAGATTCTTGTAGCCGTACTTGGTATGCCCTGCACAAACCCAATCGGCCACGCAGTTGGTGGGCAAGGGATCGTAGTACCAGTGCAGGATGCCCTTCTTGGCTGTTCCCGCCAGATGGATCAGCTTGCCCCCTCGGTTCTCCCTGAGGCCACAGAAGCCGCGCTCGCCCTCTGGAATGTTGCACTCGTTGGCGCAAAGAGGACAATGCACGCCCTGGGGATCATTCGGCGGCTTTGTCGGCAGGTTGAACTCCAGCCGCGTCTCGGCTTGCATCTTTCGGATGTGCGGCAGCACCTCCTTGGGCCGCTCCCGAATGCAATCTACGCAGGCGCCCAGAATAGAAGCGATGAGGGGAGATTGCCGGCCGCAGGTCATGCACTTGCCTTGGCCGATGTAATGATAGTCAGTGAATATCTTCATCACTTGGAATACTTTACACTTGTGGGGTCTTTTTGTTCAGCCCAATCTAGGTTTGCACATAATCTCAAGCACTTGAAGGTCGAAGAAGGCTTGAGCGTTGGCGGGTTTTAGCACCACGGCCGTGTCTGCACCTTTGCCCGTACCAGCGATAGCGATGGCAGGCTCATCGGTGCGTACCAGCCCCGCATCAGCAGCCATCAGGGCGATCTCCACCACCACTTTCATGCCCTCTCCGAAGAGGCGCAAAGTGTAGGCGACGAGCTCTTCCAGCTCATAGGTACCCAGTTTCTTACGGACCGCTCGGCCCACTCCACCAAAGGTGTGCTGGCAGGTTAAGATCTTGGCCCCTGCAGCTTCGATGACAGTCCGGTTTTCGTCGGTCAGCTCTTGATAGTTGGGCTCCTTGAAGCCCGTAGAGTGGGTAACTACCACCACGTCGTAACCCCGAAAGGTTTCGCACGCCTTAATCCCAGTCTTTCCGCTGGTGCTAGCCACCAAAATGGTTTTGATCCCCAGCTCCTCAGCGCGCCTCTTGGCAAGGTCAAAGGTTCGTTGCGTATTCTCCTTGCCCGGCTTTTCGAAATAGGTAACAACGACTTGAATTCCAGATGAAGAAGACATTTTCACCCTCCATTTGCAGATCAGCCGAGGATTAGAAATCCCCAACTGAAGTTGAAAAGCGCCCGTTCGGCTGAGCTCACGACGAAGCCTCAGGCGCTGAAATTAGGCCCTGAGGGGCCTTCTCAGCCCTTCGACGAGCTCAGGACACCGCTTAAGACGTCGAATTCTATTCGGCGATCCTCTATTCAACGCTTTCGTATTCTTCCTTGCTTATGAACTGGCCGCCAGTAATCTCCGGCGAGGTCAGCCGGCGTTGGGGATCGAAGGTCAGTTTCACCTCGATGGGCTCAAAACAGCGCTGACTGCCAATAAGTACCTTGCGCAAGACGTAGTCGGTGACACGTCCCTCATCGCTGTAGTTAGGCGTCGGGTCGTGCCTTAAGTCAATGCGAGTCTTGATCTTCTCGCCGCACTTATTGCAGCACACGTAAACCCAAAGCACGTCGCCCTCCTCAGCACCTTTGGGTGATAACACGGATGCTATTTTCCTCAAGAAGCTCATCCTCATACCTCCACGAGTTTATGATGGACCGGTGTTACACTGGCATGAAGTAGGGAACGATGAACCTGAACAGGCAAATCAGGTCCAGTCCCAATAAGCCCAGGTAGGGTAAAGCGAAAACCAAATCTTCGTGTTTCTCAGAGAGGACCGCTTTGATTCCGAAGGCTGCTGCCGCACCGCCCAGCAAAGAGATGCTTAGCTTGTTGAAGTCCCCAGTTACCAAGCCCTTGGCTGCCAAGATCAGGATGCCTGCCAAGAACAAGAGGGCCGCTGCTCTGGCGTTGTCTCTGGCTAATACCTCCCGCAGGCCCAAAGCGAAGGCCAGGCCAATGGGAACTAGAGCAGGGAAGAGATAGCGTCCTTGGTGCTGGACGAACTTAAGATTGTACCAGAGATAGGAGAGCAAAGTTGAGAGAGCTGACAGAGCCAGGAGGCCAAGAGCCATTCTTTGAGGCGAAGATAACCTCCGTTGTCTGACATTTCTGATGACAAAGAGGACAAGGCCCAGCCCGACCACGGCACAGAGCAGAGCCAGGATCAAATAGATTCGTTGGTCTACCAGGATGCCCATCCAGCCGAACTGGGCCCAGAAGCTCCTGAAGGTGGTGAGGATGAATTCCTTGGCGAATCTGGTTGCGCCCAACTGGACCAGCCATTTCGCGGTACGAGGCTGGTTAATCACGATGGCATCGTGTCTCTGCAGACCAAAGATGTCAAATCCGTCGTAGACTAGAACGTTGCGAAGGAACCAGGGAAGGGCGAGGAGGAGAGCAGGGAGCAGGATGCAGGAAGCAAGAAGCAGGAAGCGCCGGGCGAAGGCTTCGCCCTTGAGGGCTCGAGCCCGAAGGGTGGATTCTCGCTGTCGTTCCAGCCAACCTTCTCTGACAAGGACTGCGGCCAAGGCCAAAGGAATCGCAACCAGGGTCGTTATTTTGGTCAGCAACCCAAGCCCTATCAGCACGCCCAGCCCAACGAATCGCCCAATCCCCTCATCGCCGTCTCTGACATACCTCACCAACATCCACAGAATCACCGCCAGAATCAATTCTGCCAGGGTGTCGTTATTCACCGCCGTGGTGATGGCGATATGCATGGGGACGAAGGCGACAAAGGCGGTCGTGCCGAGAGCCAGAGCCTCGTCTCTGGGGAAGATCTCTTTGGCGATGCGATAGGCCACCCAGAGCAGACAGCAGCCTAACAGGACGGAGAGCAGGCGGAGAGGTAATAGTCTTCCGGCGAAGAGTTTGTAGACAATAGTGGCCAGGACATAGTAGAGCGGCGGTTGATGGAACTCGTAGCGGAGGGGCTCGATGGACATCTCAGGAGGGAATTGCTTGGCTTTGATCTCCTCCAGGTAATCGTGAGGGTAGTCACCCATCTGAAGGACGGGGAGGCGATAGTTCTCTGCCAGGTACTTGATGTAATTGTAATGGGCTGGCTCATCGGGCATCTGCCAGGGAGGTGTTTTGACAGCGTAGAGTATGCCTATGACTAGATAGGCTACGATGATTAGCATCAACAACGAGCTCTTGGAACGGACAGACAGGTCGGGCATAGGCCACCTCGTAGGCTATTTTACATCACTCCTCCCAAAAAGTAAACCCCCGCTTGCTTTCGGCGAGGGTCTGTTCATTGGTCTTTGCTCAGATGGTCGAGTGGTCAGGGGACTGTGCCAGCGCGGTCATGCTCCAACTCCCAGCCGCGCCAGTTCCTCCTCCACGATGCTTTCGTCCAGTTTCTTGAAGAGCGGCTTGGGCTTACGCAAGACCTGGCCGGCCGGCAACTGGCTGGGAGCCCATTCCTCCTCTAAGCCGCTTCCATCGTAACGGAGAGCCCGATGGGTTCCGTGTTCCTCCTGGAGGGTCTCAACGTATTGTTGGCCCATGATGTCCCCGTCATAGCCCAGGAAATGGTGCAGTTCCTGGGATGAGAATGGCAAGAAGGGATAGAAGAGGGTCTTTAGCGAGTCTATCACCCACAGGGCGACAAATATGGTGGTGCCCGCCGCTTCCCGATCCTCTTTGATCTGGAACCAGGGGGATTTCTCGTTGAGGTAACGGTTGGTCTCGTGGGCCAGGGCCATGACCTCGCCCAGGGCCGCCTTGAACTTGCAGCCATCCAGCAGTTGGCCAATGGGGTCGAAAGCGGCCTCCACTTTGTCCAACAGAGCCTGGTCTATTTCATCCAACCGGCCCCGCGTTGGCACTCGCTTGTCGAAGTTCTTGTAGGCGAAGGACAGAACCCGGTTGGCCAGGTTCCCCCAGGTAGCTACTAGCTCGTCGTTGTTGCGACGAAGGAAGCCAGACCAGGAGAAATCGGTGTCACGACTCTCCGGGGCGTTGGCAGTCAGGTAGTAGCGCAGCGGATCGGGGTCATAGCGCTCCAGGTAATCGGGCAGCCAGACAGCCCAGTTGCGGCTGCCGGATATCTTTCGTCCCTCCAGATTGAGAAACTCGTTGGATGGCACGTCGTAGGGCAGGTTCAATGACCCTTCCTCAGCGTACAATCTCTCGATCCCCATCAGTATAGCCGGCCAGATGATGCTGTGGAAGGGGATGTTGTCCTTGGCGATGAAGTAAAAACTGCGGCCAGGCTCATACCACCACTCCTTCCATTTCTCTGGCTCCCCCGTTATCCTGGCCCACTCGATGCTGGCTGAGAGATAGCCGATCACAGCCTCAAACCAGACGTAGATGCTCTTGCCCTCGTAGCCCTGTACTTGGCGTGGAGGACAAGTGCCCTCCACTGGCACGGGAATGCCCCACTCTATGTCGCGGGTGATGGGCCGTTCTTGCAATCCTTCCTTAAGATAATTAAGGGTGAAGTTGTAGACGTTGGGCCGCCAGTACGTTTTATCCTGAACCCATTCCAGCAGTCGCTCGTTCAGGGCGGGGAGATCGAGGAAGAAATGCTCCGTCTCTCGGATCACGGGGCGTTGGCCACAGAGCTTGCAGACGGGGTCAATGAGCTCGATGGCATCCAGGGGGTGACCACAGGCCTCGCACTGGTCGCCGCGGGCGTCCTCACTGCCGCAGTGGGGGCAGGTACCGTGAACGTAGCGGTCGGGCAGGAACTTGTGACAGTTGTCGCAGTAGAGCTGCTGCGTTGTCTTCTGAAAGAGGTAGCCGTTCTCCAGGAGCGTCAGGAAAATGTCCTGAGCCACTCGGTGGTGGTTCTCGGTGTCCGTGTGGGTGAAGAGATCATAGGTCAGGCCCAGCTTAGTGAAATCGTCCAGGAAACTTTGATGATAGCGCTCAAAGACCTGCCGAGGGGAGATGCCCTCCTGGTCAGCCTTGACGGTGATGGGGGTGCCGTGGCTATCCGAGCCAGAGACCATGAGGACATCGTTCCCTTTCAGACGCTGGTAGCGGGCGAAAATGTCCGCTGGCAGGTATACTCCACCCACATTGCCTACGTGGACGTATGACGATGAATAGGGCCAGGCGACGGCCACCAAGATCTTCTCCCCCATTTTGAATCCTCCCTCTCCTCTCACGATTATTTTACCACAAACACAGCGGAAACTCAAGGCAAGAGAGCAATAGTTTCCAGGTCAGGTAGTCCTTGGTCGGATAGTCCTTGGTCTGGCGGTCAGGTGGTACGAAAAACTGAGAGACCACTTGACCGGGGACCATCAGACCAAATGAAAAGGCCACCTGCGTGAGCAGTGCAGATGGCTCTTGTTGAGAAAGCCACAGCCCGAGCGGTCGCTCTCTGGATCTAGATGACGCCAGGATTGCGAACAGGGCTTGCTAAGTCAGAGGACTCGCCCTTTGTTATCCAGTCTAACAGGAAGTCCGGGAGATCTGGATAACCTTGGCTGTGCGCAAACCTCAACGTGACCCCGAGGTGGAAGCTGTAGACCTCATCGGCAGTGAATTTCTCGCCCTGGTAGAGATTCATCGGCAAATTGCTGACCACAACCCACCACCACTTCGGGGCTCTGCCCGACCAGGCTTCGCCAGGTGTGAAATCTACCCTGTAGACCCTGGCTTCGATTAGGTCGTCAGGCGGATTGAAAGAGGCCACCAGAGCCGGCTCCCCGGCTTTGCCCTCGGCCTCCGCCTCGACGTAATCTCTTACAGCCTCTTTTTCGTCCATGCTTACTCTCCCCAAACAGTATACCAGATTTCAACCCCTTTGGCAAGAGCCAAGGGTATTTGCACTTAGTAGTACACGCGGGTTCCCCTAAGAGCGGCTCAACTGCCCGGAGGCGTTCTTCGTCGCGCTGACCCTTTTCAGCGCGTTGCCCCCACACTGCCGCTGAGTGGATGACCTCCATTCTTCGGGATGCCAACCAGCAGCGCCACTGGTCCCAAGAGCAAAAGCCACATCGTCACCGTCAGGTCAAACCGCTCGGCCACCAGCCCCAATCCCAACGGGATCAATCCGCCCACTAATCCGAACACATTCCCCACCGTCATCACCGTGCCGCTCTGCCCCGGCATGGCCGAGTACAACTGCGCTTTGAGGATCAAATACCAGCCCGTATTGAAGAGGCCCAACAGCCCCAGCAGCACCAACTTAGGCCAGAAGCCTGGCACTAGCAGGAAAGTGGGGAACAGCACTAGCTCCACCACCGCGCTTAAACGCAGGTAACGCAGGCCGCGCACGCGCTCCAGGAGCGGAATGAGCAACAGGTTGCCCAGCAACCCCAGCCCCGTCCACACCGCCACCGCTGCCCCGGCCTGGGCCGGCGTTGCGCCCGCCACGTCCACCAAGTACAGCGCCAGGAACCCCAGCAGCACGTCCAGCATCAGGTCGGAGAACTGCAACAGCGTCAGCCAGCGCAGCACCTCGCCCCGCCGCAGCGCGCGCAGAGCGTCCACCAGGCCCGCCTTGAAGCCGGTCTTCGCGGATCCCCACCGCCCGATGGCGAACCGAAAGCGGCACATCATCGCCAGCGGGATCAGCGTCAGCCCGGCAAACAGGAGGAACAGCCCGCGCCAGCCCAGGCCTAGTGTCGCCGCCGCTCCCAGAGCGATGGGGCCGGCCACCACGCCCAGCGAGCCGGCAAAGGTCCAGCGCGCCATGTTCTGCTCGTGGCGGGCGGGGTCGGTGTCCATCAGCGTCGCCTGCGACAGGGTGACAAACGCACCTGAGGCCGGATAAAAGAGGATGAACGAGATGAGCAGCACCAGGAAATCCCGGCTCTGTGCCGTGAGCAGCAGTGCCAGGGCGAACACAACGCCGCCACCCAGGACGAGGACGCGGCGTCGCCACACGTCGCCGAGGATCCCCAGGACGGGCTCAACGAGGCTGCTAACCAAGTTGGGCAGGCTGAGCAGCAGGCCGACCTGGGCATAACTTAGCCCCAGGTCGGTGCGGATCAGTGGCCAGGCCGCCTCGCGAGCGCCGAAGACGAACTCGTCGAGGAACTCGATGGCGAGCAGGGTGATGGTGAAGACGGCTGTGTGACGAAGGGTGCGGGACCTGCCCTGAGCTAGGCCTGTCCTGAGCTCTGCCGAAGGGTCGAAGGGGTGGGGGCTATTCACAACTCCTCTCGCTTGTTCATTCTCCACCTTTTCCACTTCCCTCTCGTTGCAGGGAAAAGAAACCTAAGGCGAACAGATGACGACCGATCCCCTGGTGCACCTCCTGGTCTAGTGGATGTCGCTCTCCGCCTGGGGGACCTCGTCTTTGGCCTGGCGCTCTTCCTGATCGCTGCACCGGGTCGCTGGGGGAGCCTGCTGTTGGGCCTGCTAGCCGGCCTCATCTTCGTGGCTTTCAGCGTGCTGCTGGGATCGCTGGCTTTCTGGATGGGCAACGCCGACAACCTAGCAGGCCAGGCAATCAACGCGCTGATCACCTTCGGCCTGTACCCGGCGGAGATCTTTCCTGGGGCGGTCCAATGGCTCCTCTACACCCTCATCCCGGCTGCCTTCGTCGGCTCCGTGCCTGCAAGGCTGCCGAGCGCTTTCAGTTGGGGGCGCCTGGCGGTCCCGGTGGCCTTCACCGCTGGCATCGTGCTGGCCGCGTCGTACGTTTTCCAGTGGGGGCTGCGGCGCTATGAGTCTGGCAACCTGGTGACAGTGCGGAGATGAGGGGTCAGCAGGGCGCTCTGCGCGGAGCAGCCATTCGGTCTCGAGTTTTGTCGCAAGTTGACCATCGACGGACTTTAGTGTACAATCACGGCAGGGTCTTGGTAGCCCCTCCTATCCAAACATAACAGAGGCAGTAAAACCGCTTGCGACATGGATGCCAGATTGAATCCTTTTTCATCTGGTGGGAATGATATGACCAATGCACAGCACGACGAGCGAAAGGCGCTCCGGTCTATCTGGCAAGCAGCGATCACTCGCGACCTCCTCAGACCGGGCATGGGAGCCCAGTCTGCTATTCCTCGGATAGGCACCTAGCAGAGCGAATCGTATATCCCCAGGATCTGCCTCCCCGCCTGCTCCCAGGAATACCTCTCCATCGCCCGCTGCCGCAGGCCCACGCCCAGTGCAGTAGCCCTCTCCTTGTCCGCCAAGATGGAACCTAGCGCCTCGGCCAAAGCTGCGGGGTTGCCCCGCTCAGCATAGACTCCCCAATCGCCCAGGTACTCGCGGCTGACGGGGGTGTCAAAGGCCACCGTGGGCAGGGCCATGGCCATGTAGTTCAAGAGCTTCCCGCTGCCCTCAGTTGCCGAGATCTTGGTGGATACGGCCACGTCGCCCAGGGCTAGGTAGCGTGGCGCTAGCTTGTAGAGGATCTTGCCGGTGAAGGTGACGTGATCGGCAAGGCCCAAACTGTGAGCATAGGCCCGATACCCTTCCTCGCCCGGAAAGCCCATGATCAGAAAATGTACATCGCGGCGAGCCTTGACCAGATGCGCTGCCGCTTGCACGAGGAGGTGAGTCCCCTGGTACTCAGCCAATAGACCCAGATAGACGACGACTTTACGCTCCGGGGGGATGCCCAATTGAGCCTTCAAGCTGAGGCGCTCCTCCTCGCTCAACACGTCCGGCCGGAAGACATCGGTGCTGACGCAATCGGGCACGATGTGAATGTTATCGGAATCGCAGTGAAACTCACCTCTAAGCAGATCAGCCGCGTGACGGGAGTTAGTGATGATGGCTTGAGGGAGGTGGTCAATAACCTCCTCCAGCCAGCGCATGTGGACATAAAAGGCTCCATCGGGGTTCAGAAACTGGTGATCAACCATCTCGCCAGTTAGGCCGCCCTGAAAGTCGAAGACCAAAGGCACACCTCGCAGCTTGCTCAGCACGTAGCCGATCAGAGCACCTTCGTGGAGGTGAGCGTGGATGATGTCGGGCTTCCTGCGCAGAGCCACTTCCAGCGATTTGATCGAGAGGAGAACGTCGAAGGCCAGTTTATGCCTCGAGCACCCCACTTCGTAATCGTGCCGCCAGGGGATGGGCCTCGTGCGCTCAATGGCTACGCCGTCTAAATCCCCGCCTCTGTGATAGGTAACGATGGTGACTTGGTTGCCCAGCTTCTCCAGGATCCAGGACTCTTCGGCGATCCGAACGTGACAGCCGTAATCGAGGAAGAAGCTGGTCGGAGCGATCATGAGAACGTTGTAGGTTCTTCTAGCCATCAGCGCGTTTCCGCCTCAACTTTTCCGCTATCACCCACACCTTTCGCAACAGAATCCGATCATCAACTACAATCTCGCCCCTCTCATCGTTCGACTGAGGCTCACGAACGTCCAAAACCGGCATCCGGGCTCCCGTCGCCCCGTCGTACAAGCCTATCTCGATGACGTATTCGCCCGGCGGGGCATCAGGGGTTACAGGAATATGATAACTGTCGATCACCACTTCGCCTTTCATCCACAACGTCGTCGGATGCCCCCCTTCCTTTGGCGGGTTGTCCTGCTGCCCCCAGATGCGATGGTCTTCGTCCAGCAAGTGAGTGAATACCGTGTAGCTAGTGTCCATCTGCTCAAGGGCCCGCCAATAGAGGGTCAGAGGCAGGACATCGCCGGAACTCAATTCGGTCCTCTCTAAATCATAACCTAAAAACTCCACCAAGCCTCCAAAGTTAGCTTGGTGAGGATGCTGGATGGGCGGAACGTCGAACTCGCGCTGGGCCTCAACCATGTGGATCTTTCCCAGGTCCAGGGCATCGCCATCGGAGGAGAATGCTCTAAACAAACCAGCCAGGAAGCCGCTTGACTGAGCAAGTTTAGGCTGCCGCAGCACGATCCCCAGGTAGTAATCCCCTTCAGGGGCGTCAAAGGGGATGCGTAGCGAGTGTTGCCCCTTCACTATCTCCCCCTCATGCCAAGAGATGGTGGGGTATCCATCGCCAGCAGGGCGAATCACCTCCTCGGCCCAAAGCCGCCTGCTCTCATCCACCAGACGCAGGTAGAAGGAGTAATCTTGTGCCAGCTTCCGCGTGGCTCTGTCCTGAGCCAGCCGAAGGGCTCGCCAGTATGGTCGTACCCACACCCAATCTCCCGGCCGGTAGCTCCCTTCGACCAAGTCGTAGCCCAGGAGCTGAAGGTCCCCAAAATCCATACCCTGACGATGTTCCAGGGGCAATGAGGCCAGCGAAGGTGGAGAGGCTGGCTTTTCCACCTCAAGGAACCCAATATCTACCGCCGTCCTCCGGGGGCTTGGATTCTCACCGACGATAGCCAGCGCCTGGCTGTCGGCGTGAACCACCATCTCCAAACGGTACCAACCCGGCGGCGTGCCAGCATCAATTAAAAGCTCATAATCGTCCTTGACGATCTGGCCCGGCTGCCACTGTGAGGTGGGATAGTGGCCATTGAGGGGTGCCCGATCGGCCTGCCCCCAGAGGCGATTCTCCCCGTCGAGAAGACGCAGCGAAACCCCGTAATCTTCCCCCAGCTTCTGCTGGGCTTTCCAATACAGGTTCAGGTGTAAAAACTGTCCACCAGCGGCGGGCCTGCCCTTCAGATCATAACCTAAAAACAGGAGCTTGTCCTCAAAGTTCGTCTCCACCCGGTGTTGAACCTCAGGCGGGGTATCGAGCATGGGCGGATTCGTCAGGAAACAAAAGGTTTGCACCAAAGAGGAGTAGGTGTGAAAGCTTCGCTCATCCACCAAGAAGGCACTCTCTTCAAGCCACTTCTTGGGCAAACCCTCCGGGTCGCCCCAGTCAGGGGTGCCAGAGAAGGCCAGCCAGATGCGTTCGTACCCGGCCATCAACTCCTCAAGAGCAGAGATGGTGGCTTCTTCGGGGCTGACCAACCGTGGCAACCCCGTCCAGGGCAAGCCAGCGTCGGCATAGTAATGGTAAAGCTGGGAGATGTGCGGTGGGTCTACGACCATGATGTCACCCGGCTGGGCATGGGCCTTGAGGTACTCCCCCCAGGCCCGATGATCATCTTTAGCATGTTTTTCGTTGTAGAAGTACTGCTGGGTGGAGTGAGCTGAGCCAACAACCATCAAGGCTAAACAACTGGCGAAGATCAGAGGCCATTTCTTCCCGATGGTCACCAGCCCCACGGCCAAGATCAGATAAAAGGCAGGGCTGGACACCATCAGATGCCGGATGTTCATATAGGCTGGTTGGACATAGGAGAGGAGATAGATAGAAAAGAGGGGCACCAATAAATAGATCAAAGCTGACAAGGCTTTAGGAGACAGAGGGCGAAAACCCCTCCGGGCTATGGCCAGAGCCCCGATCAGGAAAACGCCTCGAAAGACCCAATGGACGACCAAGACCTGTTCGGCCTTGGCCGATAGCCCCAGGCTGAAGGAGTTGGACACATCACGCAGGAGCTCGAGCAGAGGGATAAAGCGAAACCCGCCCACCTCCCCTTCGGGTAAGGTGGAAAATCCGCGGTAAGGGATGGGCAAGGCAATCAATAGAACTCCAAGCACTGGAATCGCTACGCGCTGCCACCCTTCGACAGGCTCAGGGCACCGCCTGGCCTCGCGGATGAATAAGAAAGACACAACCAGCTCCGCTAGCAAGACCAAAAAGCTCAGGTAGTGGGTGGTCAACATGGCTGCGGAGGCCAGAACATAGACTATGGTCAGATAGTCCCTGGTCGGGTGATCAGATGGTCTTTGGTGCCGAGTCAACCCTTCGACAGGCCCCTGGTCCTTTGGCACTGTACCGTACGGTCCAGTACGGTGCCCAGGGACAAAGGGCTCAGGACGCAGCATTCTCAACAGGGTGTAGAACGACAGCAAGCCCAGAAAAGTGAGCATGGTGTACATTCTCGCTTCGTGGGAGTACCAGAGGTATAACGGAGAGATAGCGCCGAAGAGGGCAGCCAACAGCCCTACACCCCGATCGCAGAGGCACTTCCCCAGAGCGTAGAGCAAGGGTACGGTCAAAACACTGAAGGCCAGGGAGGGGAACCGCAGGGCGAACTCGCTTTGGCCCGCCAATCTGACCATGAAGTGCAACAGGAGGAAATAGAGGGGAGGGTGATTGTCGAAAGTAATCAACTGCCTGGTGGTATCGGTGAGGACGATTTCGTTGGACAAGATGAGAGGCAAATCATAGCTGGCCCGCTGCAAGCTTAAGCTCTCATCCCACCAGAGGCTTTGGGACCCCAATCCGTAGATCCCTCGAGCGAAAGCCAAGGCTATGAAAAGGAGCAACAAAGCATAGGAGAGCCATTCTCGGCCGGGGTGCAAAGAGGAGGCAGGAGGTACCCCCGAGCCCTCGCTTCGATTGGTCGTTCTATCAGCGCTCGATTCCAAAACATCGCTCATTGCCTGAAGCTAATCCGCCTCTCTCCACAATTGCAGGCGGAACCTGAGCAAATCCCGAAAGGCTCGTAGAATAACGTGGACATTCGCTCCAGTTTGCGCTCCCGCCAAGCGGGGGAAATGGCTTACCGGCACCTCGATGATGCGAAAACCCCTTCTCTTTGCCCCAACCAGCAGCTCCGTGTCTATCATGGCGCCCTTTGAGGTTATACGGACCTGGGATAGAATCTCGCGCTTGAAGAGCTTAAAAGCGCAGTCAATGTCGCGAGCCACATAACCAAACATCAGATTTGCCAACGTATTCCAGCCCCAGGCGAAAAGGCGACGGATGAAGGGATCCTGCCGGTTGGCCCGATAACCGATCACCAGTTCAGCGGTTTCGATAAAAGGCAGCAATTTCCTTACTTCAGCGACGTCATATTGGTTATCGGAACTCGTAAAGAAGACCAGTTCACCGGTAGCAGCGCTAAAACCAGAGTTCAAGGCCCCACCATAGCCCCGATTGATTTCATGCCGGATTAGCGTGACCTTAGGATAGCTCTCCGCAAGTTCCTTGACAACCTCCGAGGTACGATCATGACTGCCATCATCCACCACGATGACCTCGTGGCTAGGAGTGATGCATTCCATCACCTCAAGCGCACTTCTAACGGCCTGGCGAACGTTTGCCTCCTCGTTGTAAGCGGGCAAGACCACTGATATGCTCAACTCTTCCTGTCCCAAGGTTTTCTCCCCTTCGACGGCTCGACTGAGCCTTCGTCCCGAGCTCAGGCCGAGGGGCTCGCCGAAGTCAGGCTCAGGACACCGCTCAGTAGCTTTCGCCATTGCGCTTCCTTTCGATCAGCTTTAGTTTGCTGGCACGGGTTAGGCGGCGTATGGCCGCCTCTCGCCTTTGCGCCGTGCTCCTGGTAGGCTGCTCCTCCCAGTACACTAGACACACCGGCCGACGGCCACGGGTATACCTAGCGCCCTGTCCACTGTTGTGAGCCCACAGACGCTGCCCCAAGTTCGTTGTCCAGCCAGTGTAGAGAGTCCCGTCGGCGCATTGCAGAACATAAACGACGGCCACAGCTAGCCCTACGTCCTCCACCCACCTAGGCCTCTCAAGCCTAAGAGCCGGCTCATGAAGCCCGGCGATGCAGGCACCTCGGGTGGCCGTCCCTCCTTCGACTGAGGCTCACGAACGTCCCAGCTACCTTCTTCCCTGGACTTCAGCCATCTCTGGCGAGCTATCAGAGCCTTCTCGAAGACCTGCTCCAATTTCTCGGCGTCCTCGGCAAGGATGGTCTCCCTTAGTTCACCCAGCCTCCTCAAACAGGTGTCAATCCAGCGCACAATGTTTTCCCTGTTGACGAGACAAGCATCGCCATAAGTGGTTGGGTCAGCCGAGACGAAGCGAGTGGCGCTCTCGAAGGCACCTCCGGCCAGCCTGCGCATCTCCCGCCATGATGCGCTCTCGGTGGTGATCCCCAGTAAAGCAGCGGAGAGAACGAAGGGCAGGTGATCAACGCCGGCCATGAGGCCATCGTGCTCGAGGGGATCGAGAAAGTAGGGCTCAGCGCCCAAGAGGTAAACAAAATCGGAGGCCAACCGCACTGCGTCGGAAGCAGTACCTGCTGCGGGGGTGAGGCAATAAATCGCTCCAGAGAAAAGGTCAGCTCTGGCCGCGTCAATTCCCTTCGACAGGCGCCGTCCTGAGCCCTGTCCTGAGCTGTGTCGAAGGGTTGTCGAAGGGCTCAGGACACCGCCCCCCGACGGGCGACCGGCGGCGGTTGTCCCTACATCACTAACGATGGGATTCCCGCCTACGAAGTTCACTTCCTCGGGGAGTATCTCTTCTGCCCATTCGATTACCTGTGCCTTGATGCTGGCCGTGTCGGTGATCAAGCAACCTGGCTTGAGGTAAGGCCCGACGGCCGTCAAAGTGTCCTTGATGGCCCCCACCGGGGTGGCAATGACGATCAGGTCAGCGCCCTCGCACGCGGAGACCAGGTTCCAGTCGGTCTTGTCCACAGCACCGGTTTTTTTGGCCTTTCGGGCTACAGCGTGTTCCGGGTCGTGGCCGACTATCTCGAAATCGGCTTCAGCTTGGTGCAGGGCAAGCCCGATGGATCCACCAATGAAGCCCAAACCCACTATCGTAATCCGCGGTTTTTTCATAAAAACCTCCTTATCTGGTCAGATGGTCTTTGGTCAGGTGGTCAATTCTAACTTGGCACTGTTACATTTGCCGAAACACTACAGCGTTCCTTTTTCAAATCCTCGTTGCCTTGTTACTCGTTACCTCGTTACTTGTTGACTTGTTAGTTCACCCCCTCGGCCTCCTGCAGGGCTGCCAGTAGTTCGTCCTCATGAGTTCTGAACGGGTTGTCGGCGAGAGGCTCTTGATGACGTCGAATCAACTCTACAGTGTTAGGCGAACAACCCGCCGCTTGAGCCAACTCCGCTCCTAACTCGGGATGCTGCTGATGGACGAAGAAGGGGTAGCGCCAACTGGGCGGTTCCTCCGAGGCCAGCCTATCCAACAGCGGTGTCCTGAGCCCTTTGTCCCTGGGCACCGTACTGGACCGTACGGTACAGTGCCAAAGGACCAGGGGCCCGTCGAAGGGTTGAGGCTTGAGTGCCTCGATCAGGACGATGAGCACTCGATGCCACAATCGCAACCGCCCGCCCTTCGACAGGCGCCGTCCTGAGCCTTCGGGCCGAGCCTCAGGCCGAGGGCTTGTCGAAGGGCTCAGGAAACCGCCGCTCTTGCCCACATCGTGCAAGAGGGCAGCTATCAGCAAGTCGTGGTCATTGTGCTGCTTTGTCCGCAAGGCATGGAAGACATCCAGGCCATGGCGTTGGTCACATCGCGGCATCCGTTGAAAAAGCTCGGCCTGCAGTGGAGTCAGATATTCGCTTAGCAGGCTGAGTTCCTGTTTTGGCACCCAAGCTACCAGAGCCCGGAAGAACTGGCTGATCCGATACACCTAGAAGCCTGCAATCAAGCGATAGAGCAAACGATACGGCAGCCCAAGAATCAAGCCCAAGATGCTGATGGGCAAGACTTGATCAACCATGATCAGTAAGATAAAGATGATGGGGCCTTGGGCTTGTATTCTGTCTAAAGCTTCTGAAACCTGGTAAGCCCATGCGGCTCGGATGGTGCTGAGGATTCCCCGCAGGATGCTGGCGCCGTCCAAGGGGGGGAGCGGCAGCAAGTTAAAGAGGGCTATGCCGATGTTAACGCTTATCACGGTGAGGAGCAAGCCCATCAGGAATGCGGGCAGCGGGAGGCCCAGCCTGATGGGGATGGCTACTATAGCCGCCAGCACCAGATTAGACAGAGGCCCCGCTGCTGCCACCATACCCATGCCAACCCGCGGCCCTTTGCGTAGATACATTGGATTGACCGGCACGGGCTTGCCCCAGCCAATGCCAAACCCGTAGAAGATGCTGAAGAGCATCATTACCGTGCCCATGGGATCCAGGTGAACCAACGGATTAAGAGACAGGCGCCCATAGTATCGGGCCGTAGGGTCGCCCAGCTCGTTGGCCATCCAAGCGTGAGCAAACTCGTGGACATCAATGGCAATGAGCAGAGAGAGCAGAAAAGCAACAATTTCTAGAAAGCTGCGCCCCAGGAACATCTTTCCCCCTTCGCCAAAATGGGACCAAAAGACAGGCTTCAACGCCAGCGGTTATTATAGCACAAAACGAGGAGGAGGCAAAGCGAAAAGCATTTGTGGCTTTTTTTTTGAGGCTCGAGATTCGCAATATCAGGCTGGATGTGCTATAATGAAATCCGGGGAGGTAACAGGCCATGCCCATGGACATCCGCTTAGGTGACGTAGTGCGATTGCGTAAGCAACACCCTTGTGGAGGCTACGAGTGGGAGGTGGTGCGCCTTGGAGCCGACATCGGCATCAAGTGCCGCACCTGTGGCCGCCGCGTGCTGATGCCCAGACGAAAATTCGAAAAGAGCGTGAAGAAGTTCGTTAGTCGAGGAGATGGAGGCCTGACAGGAAAGGGATCTGAGGGAATTGATGTCCCCCCAGTTCCTTAAGCTCCCTCAGCTCCTTCCTCGTCTGCTCAGTCCACAGCCTCACTCTAGGACCAATTTCCGCGATGCCCAAAAAGGTTCTCATTCTCATGTCCGATACCGGCGGCGGCCACCGCAGCGCAGCCGAGGCCATCACCGAGGGGCTGGAGCACATCAAGCCAGGCGAATTCGATGTGCAGCTCCTCGATTTTATCGCGGACTGCCCCCCCTTCCCTCTGAACCGCGCCATCCAACTGTACAGACCTGCTGTTACCTACAGCGGCTCCCTGTGGGGTTGGCTTTGGCGCATCAGCGACAACCAAAGGCGGATGGCGCTCGTCTTGAAGCTTCTCGTCCCCTTGGCTAGGAGTAGACTGGTACAACTGCTTCACCGAACGATGCCTCAGGCAATTGTCTCTGTCCATCCCTTGGGCAACCATCTGGCCGTGCAGGCTATGAGAGGGCTAGACAAGCCCATCCCTGTGATCAGCCTCGTCACCGACCTGGTGCGGGCTCACGCTTCCTGGTTCTGCCCCGACGTAACCCTCTACATCGTCCCCGGCGATGCGGTCCGTCAAAAGGCACTGGCCTGTGGCTTATCCCCTCAGAAGCTCAAAGTGATAGGGCTGCCGGTGAGCTTAAAGTTTAGACAGGAGTTGGGAGGAAAAAGCGAACGGAAGGGGAAGTTGGGCTTGAAGCCTGACATGCCAGCCCTACTCCTCGTGGGGGGCGGCGAGGGGATGGGCAAGGTCTTCCGAATCGCCAGAGCTATCGCGGAGGCACGTCTTCCAGCCCAACTCCTGGTGATAGCCGGCCGCAACAGGCCGCTGAGACAGCGGCTCGAAAGTGTGGATTGGGAGATCCCGACCACGGTCTTCGGCTTTGTAGACAACATGCCGGAGTTGATGGCCGCCTCCGAGGTCGTCGTCACCAAGGCCGGGCCGGCCACCATCTGCGAGGCCCTCGCCTGCGGGCTGCCCATCGTCCTCAGCGGGGCTATCCCAGGCCAGGAGGAAGGCACCGTGGACTATGTTGTGAAAAGTGGAGCTGGGCGTTGGGCTCCCACGCCGGGGGAGGTGGCAGCTACGCTTGAGCAATTGGTGACTCCCGGAAGCGATGTCCTGGCCTGGATGGGCGAGAACGCCCGCCGCCTGGCACGACCGGAAGCAACTTTGGAAGTTGCTCGTTTAATCGCTGATCTCTGCTAGAGGATAATGGCCACCAAAGAAGACATCCGCCAGCGCATCTGGGGGAGACTCGAGACGGAGGACATCGCCGCCTTCCCCCGTCCCTGCTTTGGGCGCATACCCAACTTCGCAGGGAACGACGTGGCGACCATGCGCCTGCTTGAGCTGGCAGAGTTCCGAGCAGCCCGCTGCGTCTTCTCTGCCCCCGACTACGCCCTCAAAAGGGCCCGCGATCTGGTTCTGGAGAGGGGAAAGGTGCTGGCCGTGGCCACGCCTCACGTGCGCTCGTTTCTAGAGATCCACCCCAGGGACAAGCCCATCTCCACCACTATAAAAGGGCTCTTCAAACACGGCGTGCCATTGGTTACCCCTGTTGACCTCATAGTCCAAGGAAGCGTGGGCGTGGACAGACGTGGCAACCGCCTGGGCAAGGGGAAGGGCTACGGCGACAAAGAGATCGCTTACTTGAGGGAGAGGGGACTCGCCAAGCCCGACGTCAAAGTAGTCACCATCGTCCACGAAGCTCAGATCGTGGATGACCTCTCCACTCTAGTTGACGAGAACGACGTCCGCGTCGACTACATCTTGATGCCTGGCGGAGTGATCTCTGTCAATCGGCCCTGAGACACCTTCTTCAGGGGGAACAAAGCGATGATCGGGATAGAAGAAGCGCGCCAGTATTACACCGACTCCGATGCAGCCCATGACTTCGACCATGTGTTGCGAGTGCTGGCCCTGGCTGAGCGCATCGGCCAGGCCGATGGGGCTGCGATGGAGATCGTGCGGACAGCTACGCTCCTCCATGATGTGGCTCGGGCCGAGGAGGAGCGCACTGGGGCCTGCCACGCCAGGGTGGGGGCCGAGCAGGCCCGCCAAATCCTGGCCGGGCACCCCGCCGATAAGGTCGAGGCCGTGGCCCAGGCCATCGCCTCCCACCGCTTCCGGGATGAAGTCGTTCCCCAGACGCTGGAAGCTAGAGTCCTCTACGACGCCGACAAACTGGACGCCATAGGAGCCATCGGCATCGCCCGGGCCTATGCCCTGGCCGGCAAACGAGGCCAGCGCCTCTGGGCGGGGACCCCCGCCGACTCACTCGCTGAGTCACAATCCACCGATCACACACCGGTCCACGAGTTCATCTTCAAGCTCTCCCAGCTCAAGGAAGCACTCTTCACAGACACAGCCCGCCAGATAGCCAAGGAGCGCCACCGCTACATGGTCGAATTCTTCACTCGGCTAGAGGAGGAAGTGCAAGGAAACCGCTGAGCCATAGAACGAGAATTTGGGGTTCATTGATTCCCTGCCCTATGAACTGGTCAGCAGGTTTGGCAACAGCAAGAGGGCGTCGCATCCCCATGAATTCGGTTGAACCCGCTCGAAGCTTTTTAAGGTTTGCTCGGAGAGATTTTAAGGTTTGCCCTCTCTTCTAGCTTGCTTGCTTAAAGAAAGTCGGTATAATACTAAGCATGGTGCAACTCCTGGCGTGGGGACGCAGGAGCCTAGAAGAAGGCGAGGTCTCTCTTACGAGCATACGGGGCCCTCACCTTCTTCCCTTGCTTCAAAAGCCTCACTCGGCTTCCTGACCCCATTCTTGCCTGGCTACTTTGCAGCCAAGAAGTCACCCCGGTAAATAGAAACAACTTCCACCCCGACTTGACACGTCCTAGCATACACCCAGATTCGATCCGAAGGCTGATTCGCCAGGGAAAGATTCCCGCGTTTAAGTTCGCTAATAAGTGGCTGATCAGGAAGAACGAGTTAGAGCAATTTGCTCTCGCCTATGATTCGCGGCCTGGAAGGAAGGCCACCCTGTTCTAGGCCGAGGCAACGGGTACCGTAGATTTGTCTACCAGGTCAAAGGAGATTGATGAGATGGAAGAGATGGACGAAATGCTAGACGAGAGGATGACTCTACTCAGAGCCAGGAGGGCTGCTGGATCTGGAGCATAACTCTGTGGAAATGCTGAGCATAGCCGAGGTCAATAGACCTCGGCTATTTCTTGTGAGCTTATTGTGACGCTCCCATTCCTTTGAGTGGATAACATCGGCCTTCTGTGATATAATTGACTACAGCTCAAAGCGAAGAGGATCAACGGCGACCTGGGGGAGGAGCGATGTTGAGGCGAGGCAAAGGCCGGAGCTTAAGCACGGACTACGAGAAGGAACGGGAGCACATGGTCGAGAGCCAGTTGGCCCGCCGTGGCATCAAGGACAAGCGAGTGCTGGAGGCCATGCGCCAGGTGCCTCGCCACCTATTTATCCCGGAGGACATGCGCAGCTTGGCCTACTGCGACGGTCCCTTACCCATCGGGCACGGGCAGACCATCTCCCAGCCCTATATCGTAGCTCTGATGACCGAGCTCCTAGAACTCACAGGGCAAGAAAAGGTGCTGGAAATCGGCACAGGCTCCGGCTACCAGGCAGCCATCCTGAGCCGCCTGGCCCGTCAAGTATACAGCTTGGAACGCCACGCCGCGCTGGCTCAACAAGCTGAGAAAGTCCTCGCTCAACTAGGCTACGACAACGTCGTGGTCAGGGTGGGCAATGGCACCCTGGGCTGGCCGGAACACTCCCCCTATGAGGCCATTATCATCACGGCCGCCGCGCCAGAGGTCCCCCAGCCTTTACCGGATCAGTTGGCCGACGGGGGGCGTTTGGTGGCGCCGGTGGGGAGCCAGTGGTCCCAGGTACTGGTTAAGGTGAGGCGTCAAAGTGATCTGCTGATAAGGGAGCGTCTAACTGCTGTGGCTTTCGTGCCTTTAGTTGGGGAATATGGTTGGAAAGAGTAGATGACCTTCAGAGCTGCAGAAGAGGACAACCTTATGTAAAAATACTTGACATATCACTATTATTGTGCTATAATATATATGCCTTGAGAGGAATTGCGACGGGGCCCATCTTGGGGCCGGTTAATCACCCGGTTAACCGCAAGTCGCATTTTTTGTCTGAGGGCCTCTCAAGCCCTGCTGGAAGAGGGCGTGAATGAGATGAGATTTAACCTAGCCAGACTGTTGGAAGAACCAGTCGGCTCTAAAACCAGCTTCGACATAGACCAGCCCCAAGAACAACTGGCAGAAGATCTATTCGTACAGTTCGTGCAGGGGACCGTTGAGTTCACACGCACCAACAGAGGCATCTTCGGCGAAGGGCCGTTACATAGCCAGGTACAGCTAGAATGTGCCCGCTGTCTGGAGACCTTTTCTCAGCCGATTAATTTCCATCTGGAGGCCCAATTCGGCTTGCCCCCTATAGAACCCCAGCAAGGGACTATATTCCCCATTGGAGTGAAGGGCATCCTGGACCTTACCGATGCCCTGCGAGAACAGATCCTGCTGGCTTTGCCCATGCGGCCGCTTTGTAGGCCCGACTGTCGTGGGTTGGGGTTGTGCATCGAGTGCGGGAAAAATCTAAACGAGGGGGCTTGTGACTGTGTGCAGGAAATCGTCGATCCCCGCCTGGTAGGGCTCAAGGAACTACTATAGAACGGAGGTTTGAAAGATGCGCATACACCCAGAAAGAGAAATAGACACGGTAACGGAGCTTTTGGAAAGAGCTGAAATGCAGGGGCATCTTGCCCTTGATGATATATTGGAGGCCTTTCCTGAGGCGGAAGAGAATTTGGAGCAACTGGAGGACATCTTCATCTACTTTCAGGACGCAGGTATCGAGATCTACGAGGACGGGAGAAGAGAAACTACCGATAAAGGGGGGGTAAAAGAGGTAGAAGAAGCTGCGGGGGAAGAAGGACAAGAAGAAAAAGATGCTCTCGATTTGAGCGGCATCTCCAGCGACGACTCCATTGGCCTGTATCTAAAAGAGATGGCCCGCGTGCCCCTTCTGACCACTCAGGAGGAGGTAAAGCTGGCTAAGCTTTTGGAAAGAGGCCAAGCAGCCCAGCGTCGCCTGAGCAAGGACGGTCGCGACCCAGAAGAGCGAAGGAGGTTGGAGCGAGCTATTGACAGAGGCAAAGCAGCCCGAGAGCACCTCATTGAGGCCAACACCCGCCTGGTGGTCAGCATCGCTAAGAAATACATGGGGCGAGGGGTGCCCTTCCTTGATTTGATCCAGGAAGGGAACCTCGGGTTGATGAAAGCTGTCGAAAAGTTCGACTATCGGCGGGGCTACAGATTCAGTACCTATGCGACTTGGTGGATTCGCCAAACCGTCACCCGGGCTATCGCTGACCAGGGGCGCACCATCCGCGTCCCTGTCCACATGAGTGACCGCATTAGGAGGCTTTACAAGACAGCAAGGCACCTTGAGCAGGAACGGGGCCGCAAGCCTACCCCCGAGGAGATAGCCGAGGAGTTGAAGCTGGAACCACGCAAGGTGCGATGGATGCTCAGAGTGTCATGGCGTCCCCTCTCTTTAGAGAGGCCAGTGGGTGAGGAGGAAGATAATGAACTGGGAAACTTCATCGAAGACGACACCACCCCTACTCCCACTCAAAGCGCCTACGAGCACCTACTGAAGGAGAAGGTGGAGGAGGTCTTAACTACCCTTACACCCCGCGAGGCTCGCATTTTGCGCCTGCGCTTCGGCCTACAGGATGGAAGAAGCTACACTTTAGAGGAAGTGGGTCAAAAATTCGGCCTGACACGGGAGCGCATTCGCCAAATCGAGGGCAAGGCTCTGCGCCGGCTGCGCCACCCACGTCGCAGCCGCCAACTGAAGGAGTATCTCACTTGAACAAGAGTTGTGGTGCCCCTGTAGCTCAGAGGACAGAGCAGAGGTTTCCTAAACCTTTTGTCGGGGGTTCGACTCCCTCCAGGGGCGCCTCCTAGCCAGCAGCAGCCAGAAAATTCCTGGGAGCCTCTCCGAATCAATTTCCAAGAGAGGCTCCTTTTTTCTCCTTGCGTTTTTGGCCCATTTTAGCTAAAATCAAAAGCAGAAGGGAGGGCCACGGCCAAAGAGACCATCCTGGTAGTTGATGATGAGAAGAATATTGTCGAGTTGGCCAAACTCTACCTGGAGAAGGAGGGCTACCGTGTGGAGGACGCCTGTGACGGAGTTGAGGCTCTGGCCAAGATAAAGTCCTTGCAACCACCCCTGGTCGTCCTCGACCTGATGCTGCCTGAAATTGGTGGCTGGGAGGTGTGCCGACGAGTTCGAGGGGAATCTGATGTCCCCATCATTATGCTGACCGCCCGCAATGACGATGTTGACAAGGTCGTAGGTCTAGAGCTGGGAGCCGATGACTACTTGACTAAGCCCTTCAATCCTCGTGAATTGGTGGCCCCGGTACGAGCTGTGTTGCGTCGCTATAAGAAAGCTGCCCGGACGGAGCAGATCATCAAAATCGGCCAGGTGACGATAGATCCCCAGCGGCGCCAAGTTACAGTGAGAGGCCAGCCCCTTGAACTGCGAACCAAGGAGTTCGATCTCCTCCTGACCCTGGCTCAACATAAAGGTATCGTCATCAGCCGGCATCGGCTCTTGGACCTGGTCTGAGGCTTCGACTTCTACGGCCAGACCCGCACCGTCGACGTACACATCGCCCACCTGAGAGAAAAGCATGCCCACAGTGATCTGATCATTGATACAGTGTGGGGAATAGGATACAAACTGGTAGCTGACTAAACGTGGAAATGCCAAAGATGCTCACTAGCCTGCGCTTGAGATTGATTGCCTCTTATATAATTATCATACTCATCTATTCGTTTATTTATTGTGTTATAGATGTAGTAGTCGTAGTAGGCTTTGTGGAAAAGTGGAAAGTTGCAGAGCTTAGGGAGCGAGAAACTAGTGGTTGGGGAAGTAATGCGAGGAGGCACAGTCTGTAGGTAAGAGTAGGTTAGCTGTAGCAAACAGTGGTGTGGATAAAGTTGGGGATGAAGGCAGGGGGTAAAGAAGCTAAATTCACAAGAATCTCACTGATGATCAGTGAAATCTGCTACAAGATATAGGGTGGGCTCCTTAGCTCAGCGCAATATCTGGGGTATGGAGTGTCGGGTGGGCACCTCAAAGTTATCCCCAGACTCATCTTGTTATCCACAGATAACAGGCGGTTATCAACAGATTCTATCCACAAATGGATCAGCCGAAAAGCAAGGGAGATAGGCATGTATAGCTGGCCCATCTCCCTTGCTTTGTCCAACAGTAAAGTAAGGTACTATCTGGTGCCATCGTTGACTTCGACGAGCTCAGTCGAGTCGTAGAGCATCTTCCTGACGGCTAGTATCTCGCGACGCAGTATTTCGTCTCTCTCTGTTTGATCACTGATCTTCTTAAGGCCATATAAGACAGTGGTATGATCACGTCCTCCCAAGGCCTTCCCTATCTGAGGTAAAGAGGCCTTTGTTTCCTGGCGTGCTAGATACATGGCAATCTGGCGTGGTTTAACCACTTTCTTGTTACGGCTTCGCCCCTTGAGATCCTCAAGGCTCAGGGAATAGAAATCGGCCACAGCCCCAATCACGGCCTCCGGGGTGCATTTTTTCTGATAAATGAGCATGCCCCGCAAAGCGACGGTAGCCAACTCAACCGTCAGGGGCTGTCTTTTCGACATAGCCGCGGCTACAACTCGGTTCAAAGCCCCCTCTAACTCCCGGACATTGCTTATGAACTTGTGGGCAATATATTCGATGACCCGATCAGCCACGGGTATAGGCCGGGATTCTCGCTTGAATTGCAAGATGGCGATGCGAGTTTCGAGATCTGGTGGTTGGATGTCAGCTATGAGCCCTCCTTCGAAGCGAGAGCATAAGCGCTCCTCCAGGGTGAGGATAGCCTTAGGAGGACGATCGCTGGAGATGACGATCTGCTTGTTAGCAGCGTGCAGAGTGTTAAAAGTGTGGAAGAATTCCTCTTGGGTGCTCTCCTTGCCAGCAATGAAGTGAATATCATCCAATAGCAACACATCTATGGTCCGGTACTTACTTCTAAAACCTTCAGTGCTATGATTGCGGATGGAGCTAATCAATTCATTGGTGAACTTTTCGGAGGAGGCATAGAGCACTCGGTGGCCTTTGTCTTGACAGGCGTGGCCCAGTGCGTGCAGCAGGTGGGTCTTGCCCAACCCTACGCCCCCGTAGATGAAGAGGGGATTGTAAGCCGTAGCTGCAATCTCAGCCACTGCTAGACCAGCAGCGTGAGCCAGGCGGTTGCTGGGGCCGACGATGAAGGTAGAGAAAGTATATCTTGAATTGAGCATCATTGACGAGGGATTCTTGTTGGTGGTTGTTTCGGGCTGGGGAACTGATGATTGCAGCAAGGGCAGCGGGTCCTCCTCGCCAAGGGGGTTGGCGTTGAGGACGAATTTTGCCTCTACAGTGCGACCCACAATGCCCACCAGGGTGCGCTTGATAATGGACATGAGACGGTTTTCAAGCCAATCTTTGGCATAGGCATTGTGCACTCCTATAATGAGAGTGCCATCTTCATAGGAGACGGCTTTAGTGTTCTTGAGCCAGGTATCGAAGGTAGGCTTGGTCATTTGCAGTTGTAATTCACCTAATGCTGCCCGCCAGATCTGATCAGCGTTCATGCTGTCTCTGCGCCACCTTCTCGCTCACTATGTTTGGTCGATTAAGCTACATGTGGTTGGCTTCGGCCTGGGGCTGCCCCTAAAATGATGTCTCGCTACGGATTGCGTAGATGCCTAACGACGTTTAGAGCATCCTCGCTCCAACGTCTGATGTCTTCGCAGATATATTTGGGGGGTTTGAGAGGTGCTTATGGTGCAACTTAGAACATGGGGTGTTAAGTGAAAACTAGGGCGACATAGGGTCCTTGTGAGGACAAATCAGTCATACCAGAATGACTGCCATAGATCCTACTTTACCAACGAGATTCCATTTGCAGCGCGAAATCTCACCGGGATAGACAAGGCTGTCTTGCTCAACCATCAATAAATATTGTACCAAAATTCTCCCCTTTTGACAATGGTTTTTGGGCTGAGAATCTTAAAGTCTACAGTGTTTTAAGGGTATTTATGTTTAAGTGCTCGGGGCGTGGGAAGCTTGCTTCCACTGCAATAATCGTGTAAAATATCTTGGGGGAAAAGGGTATTCATTATGGCTACAATGGGGGGCAGTCATGGGGATCCTCAAGGTATCAGCGAGATCAAGGTCTACAGCAGTGGCGGGAGCCATTGCTGGGGTGGTTCGGGAAAGTGGACGAGCTGAGGCTCAGGCGATCGGCGCGGGAGCAGTAAACCAGGCAGTCAAAGCGGTGGCCATAGCCAGGGGGTTTCTTGCTCTTGATGGGATAGATGTCATCTGTATTCCCGCTTTCACCCAGGTGGAAATCGAGGGCAAAGAGCGCACGGCGGTGAAGTTGATTGTGGAGCCCCGATGATCAGTCGGGTTGACCTGCACTTACACAGCACTGCTTCCGACGGCGAGTTTTCTCCTTCGGAATTGGTGGCGATGGCGCTGGAGCGCAATCTGTTGGCCATTGCCATCACCGATCATGACACGACGGAGGGCATTGACGAGGCTTTGGATGCAGCAAGAGGCACAGAGCTTGAAGTCATCCCCGGGGTAGAGATTAGCTCTGACGTTCCCCACGAGGAGGTTCATCTGCTTGGCTATTACATTGACCACCATGACCCGACTCTGGAGAAGAAGCTGTGCGCCTTCCGGCAGACTCGTCTTCACCGGGCTAGGGAGATGTTGGCCAAACTGGCAGCTCTAGGATTCCCATTACAATGGGAGATAGTGGCTGAGTTGGCAGGTGGTGGCTCCGTTGGGCGGCCGCACATCGCCCAGGCCATGGTCAAGATGGGATATGTGGCTTCCACTGACGAAGCTTTTTCCCTTTACCTCGGGCGCAATGGCCCCGCCTACGTGGAGCGCTACAAACTTAGTCCTTTAGAAGCTGTGTCTCTGATCAGAGAGGCTCGGGGGTTAGCCGTGTTGGCCCACCCCCTCAAAGTAACGCATTTCGTGCATTCTTTGATAGAACAGGGGCTGGTCGGCTTAGAGGTGTACTATAACGGCTATTCGGCGGAGGATATACGGAAGTTAGCTCGGCTTGCCCGTAAATTCGACGTGATACCCACGGGGGGCAGCGATTTCCACGGCCCAGGCGTGCTGGATACCGTTGACATGGGAGGGATAATGGTACCTGTGGAGTCAGTGAAACGCCTGCGGGTCCTGGCAAAGATAAGGGCCTAACTCCGATCTCGACGCCGTTTCCCTCTGGCACCCTTACCCTTACTTGTTACATCTTCAGCCGGGACCTCGACAGTCACTTCGCTCTCTAGTTCCACGTTGATCGTTTCTTTGAGGACGTTGATACCGGTCATTTTGCCTGGGCCATAGGAGGTGTTCACCTTCTCTCCAACCTGAGGCAGCCTCTTTTTAACTTCAGCGTAATACTCGTTTTCGTAGGTCAGACAGCAGAGCAAACGTCCACACAGCCCCGATATCTCCATCGGGCTGAGAGGCAGATCCTGCTGTTTTGCCATCCTAATGGAGACCGGGCTGAATTCGCTGAGGAAGGAAACACAACACAGGGGGCGCCCGCAACGGCCCAAGCCACCCATTAGCTTGGCCTCATCACGCACCCCGATCTGTCTCAACTCGATCTTTGTTTTGAAGGTCTTGGCCAAGTCTCGTGCCAGATCTCGAAAGTCTAGCCGTTTCTCCGCTGTGAAGTAGAAGACCAAGTGGCTGCCGTCGAAGTTATATTCAGCCTTGACCACCCTCATGGGCAAGCCGTACTCGGCCAGCCTTTCCCGGCACACTTCCAGGGTCTTGGGCTCAAGGTGACGATAATGCTCCATCTGCACCAGATCCCAAGGTTCGGCCCGGCGAATGATGCCCTTCAATTGGCTGAGCACCTCCTCCTCCGGCATCTCTTTAGGGGCCATGGCCACCGCCCCCGCCTCCCGGCCTCGGGTAGTCTCCACGATAACGTAATCGCCAACCTCCAAATCCTCGAAGCCAACGGGGTCGAAATAGTAGATCTTGCTCACCGGCTTAAAACGAATTCCCACTACCTTCGGCATCTGTTTCCCCTATCCTGGGGGCAGGCCTAGCATCAGCACTTCCAGGGTCAGGCGAGTGTTGGCGTTGTGCTCCAGTCTCCAGGCGGCGGCTCGGAGGGCCTTTACGAAGTCCCGCACCTGGGCTAAGCTGTACCGCTGTGCTTGGACCCTTAAGGTGCCCCCCCGATCAATGTTGACGATCCCCGCTGAGCTTCCACTTGCCGTCAGGAGCAAGTCCCGCCACCAACTGAGCCACAGGTGGAGCAACTCTCGCACTGCTTCGGGGTTGTGGCTGAACTGCCGGGCATACCCCATGCGTTCTACCCGCCCTTGGCCCATCAGTTCCATCATTTCATCAAGATGCTTCTCCCGCTGGTCCAGGATGGCATCATCTTGACTAGCCGCCACTGCCCAGCCCAGCCGGCCGCCAGAGAGCCGGGCCAAGAGCTGGGCTCGTTTGGCATCCACCCCCCATCGCTCTTGGAGGGACCTTTGCACCGTTTCGGTGGCTAGAGGCCGCAGGTTGAGCACCTGGCAGCGGGAAACGATGGTAGGTAACAACGCTTCGGCCTCGCTGGCTGTAAGCATCAGGATTACGTGAGACGGAGGCTCTTCCAATGTTTTGAGCAGACAGTTGGCGGCTTCAGCAGTGGCTTGCTCCATCTGCCTTATGATATAGACCTTCCAGCGCCCCTCTAGAGGAAAGAGGGCTGCCTCGTGCCGCAATGTCCGCATCTGGTCTATCTTGATGGTTCGCCCTTCTCCTTGAATGACCTGGACATCGGGATGGCTGCCGTGGGCGATCTTGCTGCAGGCCAGGCACTGGCCACAGGGCTTCTCCTGGTCGAGACAGTTTAGAGCCTGGGCGAAGTTAAGAGCCAGAGACCTCTTGCCTATCTGAGGCGGGCCTGTCAGAAGATAAGCGTGAGCAACCCGCTCGCTAGCCAGGGCACGTTTCAACAGGTCCACAGCCCACTTGTGACCCACCACCTGCCACATAGCTTCCCCCTTTAACAGTCTGCTTTGCGGATATTGTACCATAGATTACGTTTCATTCCAAATGGGCAACGTCAATTTGCATTTTGGGGCTTGTGTGGTATAATGTTGATGGATGGGCGGTTAGCTCAGTTGGCTAGAGTGCCACGTTGACATCGTGGAGGTCACTGGTTCGAGTCCAGTACCGCCCACTTCTCTGGCGATAAACCATATATCAAGAAGCGATGACCAGGGCGAGTACTTGAGGGTAGGGCTTCAGGGAGGAGAGGTCGTTGACTGCAAGCCTCTCCAGCCGCGAACTCAAGGAAAACCACCTGCGAGCTGGGCTCTGGAAATGGGCAACGGATAAACGGATTCCTTGCCCCCAGTAAGGAGCTACGGAGGCGTCCGTTAGCAGCCGGTAGAGGAGAGCGGACTTGAGAAACAAGCGGATGTGGCAAAATCCGTTTCTTTCCAAATCCGTTGTCAAAGTTGGGTGGAACCGCGCGAGGAGAACCTCTCGCCCCAAGGGCGAGAGGTTTCGTCGTTGTAGCACGCGAACCAGCAAAACGCTGAAGGAGGATATCATGGTTGAGAAGAAGAATGAGCTTGATGCCCTGCGCCACTCTACAGCCCACGTCATGGCCGAGGCGGTGCTTTCGATGTTCCCCGAGACCAAGCTGGGCATCGGGCCGCCTATCGAGGACGGCTTCTATTACGACTTCGACTTGCCCCGTTCCGTAACGCCAGAGGATCTGGAGGAGATCGAGGCTCGCATGAGGGGGAGCATTGAGGCCCACAAGCCATTTGTACGCCGCGAGGTATCCCTAGAAGAGGCGGAGGAGATTTTCGCCGATCAGCCCTACAAGCTGGAGCTCACCAGAGATATGGGAGAAGGAGAGGTCATCTCCATATACTCACACGATACCTTCACTGACCTCTGCCGCGGGCCGCACCTGGAGCACACGGGCCAGATCAACCCGGAGGCCGTCAAGCTCCTCAGCATCGCTGGCGCCTACTGGCGGGGCGACGAGCAGCGGCCCATGCTGCAACGCATCTACGGCACCGTCTGGTTCACTCAGGAGGAGCTGGAGGCCCACCTTCATAGGCTGGAGGAGATCGAGAAGCGCGATCACCGCAGGCTGGGCCGGGAGCTAGACCTCTTCAGCACCCACGAGGAGAGCGGCGCAGGCTTGATCCACTGGCACCCCAAGGCGGGGCTCATTCGCACCATCATCGAGGACTTCTGGCGACAGGAGCATTACAAGGCCGGGTACGAAATCGTCTACTCGCCTCACATCGGCAAGGCATCGCTGTGGCAGACGAGTGGGCACTTGGATTTCTACCGGGAGAATATGTACTCGCCCATGGATATCGAGGGCCAGGAGTACTTCATCAAGCCCATGAACTGCCCCTTCCACATCATGATCTACAAAACCAGGACGCGCAGTTACCGCGAATTGCCCCTTCGTTGGGCAGAGCTGGGCACAGTCTACCGCTATGAGCGAAGCGGTGTCTTGCATGGGCTGATGCGAGTGCGGGGCTTCACCCAGGACGATGCCCACATCATCTGCCGACCTGACCAGATTGAAGACGAGGTCTTGGGTTGCCTGGATCTGACCTCACATATCTTGGGCGCCTTCGGCTTTCAGGAATACGAAATCGCTCTCTCGGTGCGCGACCCGGAGCGCAAAGAGAAGTACATCGGTGACGATGCCACGTGGGAGGTGGCGGAAGGGTCACTGGTTAAGGCGCTGGAGCGGAGGAATCTCCCCCACAGGCGGATGGAGGGTGAAGCGGTGTTCTATGGGCCCAAGATTGACGTCCACATCAAAGATGCCCTGGGCCGTCTGTGGCAGTGCACGACCATCCAGTTCGACTTCAACATACCAGAGCGCTTCGACATGACCTTCGTCGGCCCGGATGGGCGAGAGCATCGCCCCTACATGGTTCACCGGACGCTTTTGGGTTCCCTGGAGCGCTTCTTCGGCGTCCTCATCGAGCACTATGCAGGTGCCTTCCCGGTGTGGCTGGCGCCGGTACAAGCTCGACTCATCCCCATCGCCGATCGCCACAACGACTACGCCTACAAGTTGCGGGACGAGCTGAAGGAGGCGGGGCTGCGCGTGGAGGTTGACGATTCGGCCGAACGCATGCAGGCCAAGATTCGCCAGGCTCAACTGGAGAAGATACCCTACATGCTGGTGGTGGGAGATCGGGAAGCGGCGGAGGGGACGGTGTCCCTGCGCTTGCGCACCGAGGAGGACCTGGGGCCGCGCACTGTGGCCGAGTTCATCAAGATGGCTCAGGAGGCCATCGCTGAGAAGCGCGACATTTAACTCATTGCTTCAGGTTGATTTGACTTCTCTGCCCAAATGTGTTATATTCTTGGTCAGTGGGGCGATTAGTCCAAAGTCTACGTTTGGCCTTGGACCAATTGACCATCGGGCCAACAGACCATCAGATTAATCGGTGAGGTGAGAGTATCAGCAAAAAGAGACATCGCGTCAACGATGGCATCAGAGCCAAAGAGGTTCGTCTGATTGACGAGAACGGTCAGCAGGTGGGGATTGTGCCCTGCCGAGATGCCCTGGAGTCCGCCCAGGCTCGTGACCTGGACCTGGTCGAGGTAGCTCCTAACGCCGACCCACCCGTTTGCCGGATGATGGACTATGGCAAATTCCTGTACGAGCAGGCTAAAAAGGAGAGGAAGGCTAGGAAAACTCATAGGGCAGAGGTCAAGGAAATTCGCCTGCGTCCCAAGACCGGTGCGCACGACGTGGCCTTCAAAGTCAGGGATGCCCGCCGTTTCCTCAACGATGGCCTCAAGGTCAAGGTTCGAGTCCGCTTTCGCGGGCGCGAGATCACCTATCCCGAGCTCGGGCGGGAGATGCTGAACAGGATCGCGGAGGAATTAGGGGAGGTTTGCGAAATCGAGCAAGCGCCTCGTATGGAGGGCCGCAGCCTGCTCATGATTCTGAGTCCTAAATAGGAGGTAGTTCATTGCCTAAGATCAAAACTCACAAGGCGACAGCTAAGAGGTTTAAATACAGCAAACGTGGCAAGCTTTTGCGCACTAAGGTGGGCAAGAGCCACTTGCGTCGCAGGAAGTCGAAGCGCGTCAAGCGTATGTTCGACGAGATGCACGAGGTCACAGCGCCGGGAGATATCAAGCGCGTTAGGAGGCTGGCGCCGTATCTCAAGAAAAGCCGCTAGGGGAGGGATTTGAAATTTGCCAAGGGTTAAAGGAGGGCCGAGGGCCCGTCGGCGTCATAAGAAAATGCTCAAACTCACTAAGGGCCAGAGGGGGACCAGGCACGCGCTATTCCGTCGCGCTAACGAGGCCATGCTGAAATCGTTGCACTATGCCTATCGCGATCGCCGCAATCGCAAGCGCGACATGAGAAGGCTTTGGATCGCGCGCATCAACGCCGCGGCCCGCCAGAGCGGGCTATCCTACAGCCGCTTCATATACGGGCTTAAACAGGCGGGAGTGGAACTCGATCGCAAGATCCTGGCCGAGATGGCCATCGAGGACGCCGATGCCTTCGCCCATTTGACCGAGGTAGCCAAGGGGGCGAGTTAGGGCTCTTCCTTATGGGTCGTCATGATCACCAGCACTGGCAACGAGAAGGTCAAATACGTTCGTTCCCTCTACAGGCGACGGGTTCGTTATCGTGAGAGGCGCTTCGTCATTGAGGGCGTCCGTTTGGTGGAGGAGGCGTTTAGAGCGGGAATCGTGCCCGCTCTTCTCTTTTATAACGAGGGGGTAGATGCCATCCCGGGCGGTCGGGAGCTGTTGGTAGAGATACAGAAAGGGGGCTCTCCCGCTTCCGCTGTGAGCGAGAAGGTGATGAAAGCCATGGCTGACACCGTCTCCCCCCAGGGCGTATTGGCTGTCGTGCCCTTCGTCGAACTGGCCCCGCCTCCTAGCCCCTCGTTGGGTTTGGTTGTGGACCGGCTGCGCGACCCGGGTAACTTAGGCAGCATCCTTCGCTCGGCCAACGCCGCCAGGGTGGAGCAGGTTATCCTGGCCCCGAAGACGGTGGACTCTTACAATCCTAAGGTGGTGCGAGGAGCCATGGGCGCCCACTTTCGGCTGCCCATCGTGGCCCTGAGTTGGCCGGAGATCGCCGAGGCTTTGGCTGGTGTTCAGATTCTATTGGCCGATGTGCGGGCCAAGCGGGCTTACTACGAAGTGGATTGGACACGGCCCTCGGCTCTGATCATCGGTGGCGAGGCCCACGGGGCCAGCCGGGAGGCGAGGGAGTTAGCTGCAGCCACGATTGCCATCCCCATGCACGGCGGGGCGGAGTCCCTGAACGCCGCCGTAGCTGCTAGTGTCATCCTTTTCGAGGCGGCACGGCAACGCCGGCGGTTATGACCGGGCAACAAAGAATGCTCTTTCCACCGAGGCTGTTTTGTAGTATAATTCACGTTGGCGTGCGAATGCAAATTCGCAGGCTGAAAGCCAAAGACCTCGGTCGAGCCGTCGGCTGAAAAGCCACTCATGGGAGTGCGCCTTGGTGCACTTGAGCTCTCAGCATGGGGATTTGCATCCCCCGTGCGGGCCTAGATCGAAGCTATGAGCCGCATCTACGTCGCTCTGGATTTGGAAACTACGGGATTGGATCCTGACCGCGATGCCATCATTGAGATGGGGGTGGTTAAGTTCCGCGATGAGCAGGTCTTGGAGACATGGTCCAGCCTGGTCAACCCCCAGAGACCCATCCCCTGTAAGGTCCAACAGTTGACGGGCATCGCCCAAGAAGAAGTAGACGCCGCCCCCTCCCTCCCCTCGATCATTGGAACCCTCTTGAGCTTCGTCAAGGACTACCCCATCGTTGGCCATAGCGTGTCCTTTGACCTGGGCTTCCTCAACCGCCAGGGGCTCTTCTTGGGCAATTTAGCCATTGACACCTTCGAACTGGCCAGCATCCTCCTGCCCCATGTCACTCGCTATAGCTTGGGCAAGCTAGCTGAAGCTCTGAACATCCGGTTTTCCACTCGACACCGTGCCCTGGAAGACGCGCTAGCCACTAAGGACCTCTTCCTGGCCCTGGTGGAACAGGCATCAAAACTGGATTTGAGCGTCATCCAGGAGATCAATCGCTTGGCGGCTCAGGTAGACTGGCCACTCCGCCAGGTCTTCCGTGACCTGGAGCGCACCAAGGCTCGCTCGGCTTTCGTGGGCAGCATTGGCCAACAGTTACTGGCCAAGGGGGCCCTGGACGGCGAGGGCTCGTTGAGCCTCCTCACCAAGGGAGACGAGCGCCCCCTAAAGCCATCCGCTGAGCGAAAGCCTTTGGACGTGGACGGTTTGGCGGCCATGCTGGAGGAGGGTGGAGCCTTCGCCCAGGATTTCCCTGGCTACGAGTACCGCCCTCAACAGGTGGAGATGCTGAGGGCAGTGGCCCGGGCTTTCAACGAGAGCCAACACCTGCTGGTGGAAGCGGGAACGGGCACGGGCAAGTCTATGGCTTATCTGCTGCCCGCTGCTCACTTTGCTACCCAAAACGGGGAGCGGGTGGTCATCTCCACCAATACAATTAATTTGCAGGACCAACTCTATGGGAAGGACATCCCCGACCTGCAGCGCATCCTACCTTTTGAGTTCAAGGCGGCCCTTCTCAAGGGGCGCAGCAACTATATCTGCCTGCGCCGGCTGGCCGCTTTTCGCCACAGCGGCCCCTCCTCACTCGAGGAGATGCGGCTGCTAGCCAAGATCCTCGTGTGGCTGCCCAGCACTGTGACCGGCGACCAGGCCGAGCTCTTCCTGCCCGACTACAAGGAGCAGGCCCTCTGGAGCCGGGTCTGTGCCGACGCCGAGACCTGTCTGGCCGAGCGGTGCCGTTACCGCCAAGAGGGCAGGTGCTTCTTCTACCGGGCCCGCCGAGAGGCGGAGCGGGCCCACCTCATCGTGGTCAACCACGCCTTGCTCTTGTCCGATGTAGCCGTCGAGAATCGCGTCCTGCCCGATTACCGCTGCCTCATTGTAGACGAGGCCCATCACTTGGAGGAGAGCACCACCCGACAACTGAGCTTCGCCGTGGATCGGGGGCGGATGGAGCGGCTGCTGAATGGGCTAAGTCAGAACTTGGGCAAAAAGCGCCCGGGTGGGTTCCTGACCGACCTCTTGGCCCGCTATCGTGGTAAGGTGCCGGAGGCCATCGAAGGGGAGATGGAGCGCTACATCAACAGTCTGCACGAGGAGGTAGAAGCCGCTCGGCGAACCCTTTACCAGTTCTTCAACGGGCTGGACTGTTTCTTGGAGGAGCACAGCCAAAGCAGGGGTCCATATAACCAAATGATCCGCCTGACGGGGGGCATCCGCGTGCAGCCCGCTTGGGACAACGTGGAGATCGCCTGGGATAATCTATCCCGACACCTGCTTCACATCGGCGAGGGACTGGAACGCCTGTCCAGTGGGCTGTTGGGACTGGATGATTACAATATCCCAGACCAGGAGGACCTGTCGCAGGAGCTGCTCAGCTACAGCCACCGCACCCGGGAGCTTTACGAACAGATGAACGCCCTCATTGTCCAACCGTCATCTGCGGGCATCTATTGGGCCGAGGTCAGCGCCCAGGATGGGGAGATCTCTCTGCACGCTGCCCCGCTCCACGTGGGGCCCCTGGTACAAAAGCATCTCTTCATGCCCAAGGAGTGCGTAATTCTCACCTCGGCCACCCTGCGCACCGAGGGCGAATTCGATTTCATCCGGGAGCGGCTGAGCGCATGGGAGGCGGAGGAAGCGGCCGTCGGCTCCCCCTTCGACTATGCCAGCTCCACCCTTCTCTACCTGCCCACTGACATCCCTGAGCCCTATCAGCCCTACTACCAGAGAACCGTGGAGCAGGCTCTCATTGACCTCTGCCGGGCCACGCGCGGGCGGACTCTGGTGCTCTTCACCTCCTACAGCCAACTGCGCAACACCTCCAAAGCCATCGCCCGCCCCCTGGCCGAGGATGAGATCGTGGTCTACACCCAGGGCGGCGGCACCTCCCGCAAGCAGCTCTTGGAGAACTTCCGCACCACTCCTCGGTCTGTCCTGTTGGGAACTCGGAGTTTCTGGGAGGGCATTGACGTGGTGGGCGAGGCCCTGAGTTGTCTGGTCATCGCCAGGGTGCCCTTTTCCGTGCCCAGCGACCCCGTCTTTGCCGCCCGCAGCGAGACCTTCGATGAGCCCTTCAGCCAGTACGCCCTGCCGGAGGCCATCCTCCGCCTTCGTCAGGGCTTCGGCCGTCTCATCAGGAGCAAGACCGACCGCGGCGTGGTGGTGATCCTGGACAAGCGCATCCAAACCAAGTCCTACGGCCAGGCCTTTCTCGACTCCTTGCCCGCCTGCACCGTGCGGCGCGGCCCTCTCGCTGGACTGCCCGGCGCGGCTGCCCGTTGGATTGATGAGAAA
>Ga0209986_10000387_pt1 | contig 41997 bp, 33 predicted proteins | sample BlataG_FD_183168 | JGI IMG/M metagenome (GOLD analysis project Ga0209986, IMG submission 183168) | Deep subsurface microbial communities from Black Sea to uncover new lineages of life (NeLLi) - Black_00105 metaG (SPAdes) (version 2) | ecosystem: Environmental > Aquatic > Marine > Oceanic >... | reverse complement strand
ACGCGGATGCTCTGCGGGCCGTGATCCAGCGCCATCGCCTTGGTCAGCTGAATGACCGCCCCCTTGGAGGCACAGTAGGAGACGGCATCCTTGCCGCCGACAAGCCCCCACCCCGAACCGGAATTGACTATGACGCCACCGCCGGCCTTGATCATCACCGGAATGGCCTCCTTCGACATCAGGAAGATCGACTTGACGTTCACCGCCATCACCCAGTCCCATTCCTCCTCGGTCGTCTCGAGTACGGAGGCTCGGCGGGTCACTCCGGCGTTGTTGAACAGGATGTCGAGCCTGCCGAAGCGGCTGACGGTCTTCTGCACGGCCTGTTGGCAATCGCCGGCCTTCGTCACGTCGCAGCGAACAGAGATCGCTTGCCCACCGCCATCGCCGATCGCACGTGCAACCACCTCGCCCGACTCGACGTTGACATCGACGATCGTCACCGCTGCCCCTTCGCGGGCGAAAAGCTTCGCTGTGGCCTTCCCGATCCCGGACGCACCTCCGGTGATGAGAGCCGCTTTTCCAGTGAGAATCCCACAGGTTTCCGTTCGACCATCACTAACCATCACCCAATCATCACCTCCCAAATTCCTGAAAAGGCTGCTTTCTGTCAGCTCCGCCCTCTCATGCCTTGCCCGTGCAGGAGACCCGCATCATCCGGTAGTCGCCACGTCCGCAGACGACACGCACATACCCGCTCAACAGTCGATCCGTCTCCGCATCTCCGGTGTCAACTAATAACGGCTGTCCACCAAGCGCGTCGAGCTTATTAGGCGTCGCCACCACGATGATGTTGTCCTTTCCAACCTGTTTTATCACCTTTGGGCTGATCTGTTGGTTCCCCCGCCCGAAAAGATATCCTTGGCCTCCGATCGGGGTCACGATGATCTTTGCCTCGTGCCCTTGGAGAAGGTCCAGGAGCTGCCGTTCGTTGACATCGCTTGCGAGAAGCCTGCTCTTGCCCACCACGTCCACACCGACGAGCGTCTTTTCCAACTTGAGTTTACCGAGGATCGCCCGGGTCGTCGTCCCAGGACCGACGATGTAAAGGAGATCATCCTTCATCTGGCGGACGACGTCCACAGCAATCGCGTCCGCGGCAACTGCATCCGCTGCGACACTCGGAGCCTTAACGCCTTGAACCAGCCGCTGCTCATACGGAATAAGGAGATAGCCGTACAGTTTCGGCGAGACGGAACCTTTCCGAAGTGCGTCCTCGTCGATGTCCATCACCTCGGCCTCACGCTTCCGCCGGATGCGTCCTTGCAGGGTGGCCAGAGCAAGCTCTCCCGCACTTGTTGGACTCACTGCAAACACTGCCGAGTGCATCTTCACTCCGGTGGGAATGCCAAGCACGAGCACGTCATCTCCGATAACATCCGCGATGTCTCTCGCCGTCCCGTCCCCACCGGCGAAGAGAAGAAGCTCCACGCCCAAGCGCTGCATCTCTTTCGCGGCATCCTTGGTATCAACTGCGGTGGTCTGTCCGGGATTGATCGAGCCGATCACCTGCGGGCTCAGGCCGCATTGTTGCGCCGCCTCTTCGCCCATTTCAGCCGGGTAGGTGACAAGTGTGAACTCGTCCTTGATCGGCGCAAGTCGTTCCAGCGCTTGGGCTGCCCGGGCGAGCGATTCCAGAACGGCTCCCAATTCGAACGCACGACGCTGAATGGCCACACCGTCGCTGCCCTTGAGGCCGACCCTCCCGCCGAGCCCAGCAATGGGGTTGACGATCAGGCCTAGTATCCGCTTTCGTTCGCCGCTCATGGAAAGGATGTGCGCTTCATCGGCGTCCTTTCTTTATCTTCTTCTGGTAGGCCCGCCACGTGATCGCCCACTGCGAGGGGTCATCGAACGGCGCCTGATCGATCCGGTGTACGGTGCTTCGGTGCGGCGCGGTCTTCACTTTTTCAGGATCATCCCTGGCCTCACCGGCCACGTGTTTCAAGATGTCGACGTACTCGTCGAGATCGGCCTTGGAGAAGGATTCGGTCGGCTCCAGGGTACAGGGTTCGGGCACGACGAACGGATGGTGGCTCGTCCAGTAGTGCAGGCCGAAATCGGCCGCACGAAGGCCGATGTCCTCGGAATGCACGCCGGTTTGGCCACACAGTGTCTCCCAACTGTAGCGAACCTGCTCGATGCGCCGTTTCCCTTCGGCGTAGGGTGCGCTAACCCCGTCGATCTCCAGCATTTTCTTAAGCAGGTAGTTGTTGTTCAAGACCGCCGTCTTTGAGACCTCGGTGAGGCCGTCCGCGCCGAGGCTCATCACCCAGGCGTACGCCTTGAGCACCGCCGCTGCGACTCCGTAGAAGGCACGCAGCTTGCCGATGCTCTGCGGCCGGTCGTGATCGAGAAAGTACCGCTCGCCGTCGAACGAGACCACCGGCGTGGGCAAAAACGGCGCCAACTCTTCGGTTGCGCCGAGCCCGCCGGCACCGGGCCCGCCGCAGCCGTGCGGGGTGGAGAAAGTCTTGTGTAGGTTGAAGTGGCACAGGTCGAACCCCGCCTCACGGGCACGAGTGATTCCCAGGATGCCGTTCGCGTTTGCCTGATCGTAGAAGCACAGACCACCGGCGCTGTGAACCACCTCCACGAATTCAGCGATCCTGGGGTTAAAGATCCCCGTGTCCTCGGGGTTGGTGATCATCAGACCGGCAGTCCGCTCGCAGACCGCCGCCTTGAGCGCTTCCAGATCGGGATAGCCGTCCTCGTCGGGATAGAGCGTGACGACGTCGAACCCCACAGTCTTGGCGCAGGCCGCATCGGACGGGTGCGAGAAGATTGTCGTGATGATCTCGCGCCTGTCGGCCTCGCCGCGATGGGCATGATAGGCGCGGATGATCGCCGCCGCCGCGTAGATCGCCGCCGATCCGGCACCCGGCTGCAGTGAGAATCGATCCATCCCCGAGATCTCTTTTAGGATCTGCTCAAACTTGTACATGATCTCAAGGATCCCCTGGGCCGTCTCTTCGGGCTGCAGCGGATGAAGCTGCATAATCTGCGGCGTCCTCGCCAACTGTTCGTTGATCTTCGGGCTGTACTTCATCGTGCAGGTGCCTTGACCGATGTCGATGTTTAAGTCCAAGCCGAGGTTCTCCTGCGACAGGCGCATGTAGTGTCGGACCACCTGCGGCTGCGCCATCTCCGGCAGCTTCGGTGGTGTCGCCCGTCGCAACGTCTTCGGAAGCGCGGACGCGACATCGCCGACCGCCTCACGAATCTCGTTGTCAACCGGTGGCGGGAGAATCCCCCGCTGCCCCGGAACACTGAGTTCAAAGATGATCGGCTCGTCCCATCTGGCCTGATGAAACCGCCGCAAATTGGGTCGTCCATCGGTGTATCGCTTCTCGGTGATGTTCTCCATTTTAGCTCACCGCCTTTGCCAGAGCATCGATGAGTCGATCCAAATCCTCTTTTGTGTGGACTTCGGTCACGCAGAACAGGGCGCACCCACCAAGCTCGGGGAATTCGCGGGTCAGGTCTCTTCCTCCGAAGATCTTGTTGGCCAAAAGGGCGTCGTTGATGCCCGCCACGGTTTTGCCTGTACCGTCGAAGTTGACGACGAACTCCTTGAAATGATGGGCCGAAAAGAGCGGTGCCCTGACCCCGTCGATCTCCGACAGTCGGGTCATCAGGTACGCGGCCCGCTGCATGATCCCCTCGCCGAGTTCCTGCATTCCCTGGGGCCCCATCAGCGCCAGATAGACCCCGGCGGTGATCCCCCACAGGGAGGAGGCCGTACCGACGAATTCCCTGCCCTGCTCGCGTTCTGCAAACGAGGTGCGTTCGTACGCCACATCTCCGAAGCCGTACTCGCCGTCCACTCGCGTCGGCGCAATGCCGAACAGGCGGGAGGGATACTCCATCACGTACTGCTCCTCATCCCGCGTGGCGATGAACCCGGCGTGCCCTCCTCCGAATTGCATGTGCATCCCCAGCGATTGAATGTCGCCACAGGCGATGTCTGCACCGTAATCTGCCGGCGGAGCGATCACCCCCAACGAGATCGGATCGACCCCAACCACGCAGATCGCGCCGTAGTCGTGTGCGATCGCGGCAATCTCGTCGCCGCGAGCCTCGAGATTCCCTAGGTAGGAAGGGTTCTCGAAGTAGACCGCCGCCATCTTTGAAGAGATTGCAGCTCGCAGGGCCGACAGATCGATCTGCCCCGTCTTCGCATCGCAGTCTACCAGTTTGATAGCGAAATTGGGTCCGCAATAATCCTGGATCTTCGACAAGACGGCGGGATGGATCGTCTTGGCCACCATGCCTTCCTGTCGGCCGGTGATCCGCGCTGCCATGCGGATGGAGGTCGCCGTGGCCTGCAAGCCGTCATAGGTCGGCACGTTGACCACATCCATGTTCAGAAGCTCGCCCATCATGCTGGCGTACTCAAACAGCGCCTGAAACCTGCCGTGGTCGTCGTAGGGCTCGCCGGCATAGGCGGTGAGAAATTCGCTTCGTTGATTGATCTCGTCACACACCGCCGGCACATGGTGTTGGTAGCACCCGGCCCCCAAGAAGTTGAGGTATTCCCCACAGGTCCTGTTTCTGGAGAGGACTCCTTCCACATGTCGTTTCAAGGCGCATTCGGAGAGGAACGGTTCGGGCAGATTGAGCGGCCGCTTGAGCCGAAGAGCCTCGGGAACATCCTCGTAGAACTCCTCCTCGCTCTTTGCCCCAACTTCGTGGAGCATCGCCTGCTTCACCCTGGGTACCGAGTTTGGAATGTACGGATAGACCGTCGCTTGGTCGTCGTTCATCGTGAAGCCTCCTTCCCTGTTCGACAATTCGCGCACACATCTTACCCTCTAAGTACTAGTTGGCTGTAATCTGCCCGCCAAACGAGAGATGGCTCCGACAGACCGGGTTCGAAGACAGGTGAAAGGAAGGGGCGTCCAAGGAGGTAAACTGAGAGACACCCACCTGAAACGGCGGGCACTTTCAGAGATGTCCTCGATTCCCATACTTGACATCCTGTCAAACGGTTCGCTACTCTTCTACCCTGCGATATCCTCGATAGCTATGGACAGAACGCGCACAGAGGAAGTGATTCTCGACGGTGGGTATGCGGAGGCCTTCGCCTATGGTGTAGCAGGGGTTGGGTCTTGCAATGCAACATACGCGCAGTTCTCACGACCCAGTCTCGTGCCGTCCCAGCTGCGACTGACGGTGGAATAGTGCACACCAAGGTGTCCAGCGATCTTGCTCAGGGGGGTTCCGTAGTCTCGGTATGCTGAGGCGATGGCCTTCCCGTCCGTCGATTCCCGTACGATGTCTCCGGGGAATTCCGGGGACGCATGCCATAATCCCTCAAGGAGCAGCCTGAAATAAGGTTTGTGTCCCTCGAATTTCCCGTGTCCCTCGAATTTCCGATTCATAGGTCCATCACCATTGCACGCGCATAGGAATGGGTTTCTCATAGCACTCTGTTCTCAGCTCTTCTTGCTCAGCGCTTTACTCAACATTCCTCTTCGCAAGCACTGGAAGCTCTGGCTTTCTATTTCATTGGCACTTTTTGTGGCTGTGGTTGGCGTTACAGCGTGCTAGCGCTTCAGATCCTGTTGAAATAATGGACGAAATCTGGCAACAGAATACCGATTTCATTCCTCGGGGAAGAATAAGGCCCATGTCATCCGACACTGTGACCATAGAAATCCTGTGCGCTAACCCGCGAGCGAGTTGGCAGAGAACTCCAGAACGAGAAATCCGGTGACATAAACCCTACTTCCAAAGGAGCTCGAACTACTGGACATTGAGAAGCAGATTGACTTCTCGTTCGTGGAAGAATTTGAGGGCTTCCTTCTTCCTCAGGCTTTCTTCAGGCTTTCGAGGTATCCCTGTAGGATGAGTACCGCTGCCAGGCTGTCGTGCAGGGTTTTTCGGCGCTTTCCTTGGCAAAACGTAGAGCCACGCACTTGAAGTATTAGATGGCCGACACTAACATGTTATTTGCATCAATCCAGTGAGGGGATAAACATGGTAAGGGCTCGCACGACGCTAGTTTGGATTGTTGTGTTGAGTTTGACAACTCTCTTGACACTGGTCGCCCTCGGCCAAACGGCGCCAAAGCCTTGGTGGGATCATCGTCCAACGGAACAAGGGCTTTGGAGTTATTCTACAATGACGGACGATCGCATCGTTCTCCGTTATCCCAACATCATGCCTGAGGAGACAGCCAGGGCTTTATTGGAGAATCGGAGGGCAGCATTGGAGTTTGTGGAGGATTTTCTCCGGGTGGAGCTTGGGAAGCCTGTGACGATCCAAATCTACGTCTCACTCATTGCCTATGCTGGGGAGGTAATCGCCTCCCTCCAACCAGAGATTCTGTTCCACATCCCTTTCCACCGACTCCAGAGCATGCCTCCTCTCAGCGCAGGAAATGCCCATGAGGAGACTCATGTCGTTACTTACCACGCATGGTCGCCCCCTCTCTCTCGTTTTCTGGGTGAGGGTATGGCGGTGGCGATCGATTTCCGCAGTCGACCACGCACTACATACGATCCTCACTTGTTCTCCAAGGGCCTTACCCTGAAGGATGAACTGATGCCCATCGAATCGCTGTTCTTACAGCAATTTGACCCTTCCTTGCCAGCTTCACGCGTCAGCCTGTACATCTACGTGGAGAGCGCTTCGTTCGTTCTCTTTCTCATTGACCACTATGGCCTTGAGAAGCTGAAACAGCTGAATGAAGTCAGTGGATTACCGTTCTCGATGTTTGAAGAAAAGGTTTGCAAGATCTACGGTCAGGGGCTTGCCGACCTGGAGCAGGATTGGCACCGGTTTCTAGAAAGCTACGGCGTGGGGCAGGAGGCCAGAGCAAAGTACGTCGTACTGGCGATGTTCGACTTCTCCGATCGTATTACAGACTCACTCAGCGAACTAGAGAAGTATTGGAACAGGTCTCCATTTCAGCTAGTGAGCCCTTCTGAGAAGGTTTCCGATGAATACGGGACGCTTACGCGCTTGCTTGTTGCCTTAGGAAACTTCGGTGAGCAAGGAATGGCTCCTAATGGAGTGGACGAAGCCTACGACGCTTTCGAAAGAACGCTGACGGCGATTGAGTCCCTATCAACAACGTGGCTTAAGGCGATTCGCACATTTGAAGAAACCCTCGGCTCTATGTCAACGGCAGATGTGAACAACTACGGTTCCCTAATCGCCAGGTTGGAGGAGGCTCGGGAAAGATATCAACATGTCGGTGACAACGGAACAGCGGAAAGAGTGGGCAAGTTCATCGCTGCTCTGCAGTGTGTCGTAGAAGGCACGGACGCTTTTGCGAGCGGTGCACCAGGGGCCGCAGAAGAGTTACTCTTGAAAGCGTCATCCCTTTTCGCCGAGCTTGGCAGACAGGAAATGGTCAATAAGGTGGACCATCTGCTCGAAGTCTACCGTCGCGTCACGCCATAACAACACGGCACATTCGCAATGTGGTTGGAGAACTGTATCGCGGGTTCCTCAGATTGCTGTTGGGGACAACGGCTGGATGGCACACAGATCGATAAGACGTGTCACAAATCTGATCATACGTCTTGCGGGGGTGATGGATCATACCTGCGCGTGCAGGAGTGCTTGTGACGATCGCTCTCGTTCTGGCCATGGCTACAAACTGCGCGATCCCTGCTGCCAAGGTGGCCGGTTGGACCGACCAGCACTTGGAGAGCGGAAGAATCCGCCTCACATATCCGAGCGTGATGTCCGAGGATGCCGCGCAAGACTTCCTGGAAAACAGGGAAAGGGCTTTGGAGTTCGCGGAAGAGTTCTTGCAGACCAGGCTTGAGGAACCGCTCGAGATCACTGTGAATGTGTCGCTGCTTACTACTTCTGGAGGTGTGTGGCCTTCGCGCTCACTAACCGAACAGGGGCCGAAGGAGACCCTGCGATCAGCCGGCAGGTCCGGGGAGCTGGCAGCGGCCCGACGGAGGTGGTTCCAGAGAAGCTGGAGTAGTTCGGTTCGGGTTGCCTCGGCCTAGCCCGTCTGCTACTCTTCTCACGGAGCAAGGAGGTCGCAGCAATGACAAGAAGAGCATCGCTTCTCTTGGGGATGATGCCTCTTGGGGCGTGCCTCGCTCGGGTCACCGGCTTCGGATCGCTGCGGCCTACACGCTCGCTTCGGTTCGGCGTGGTTGGCTCGGTGGCTTTCTCCCCACGACCGACGGGAGAGAAGTCTTCACCATGAATCGACATCGTGTGGTCGTGAGCGGCATCGGGGTCGTCACCCCGATCGGCATAGGACGGGAGAATTTCTGGGAAGGATTGCTCGCCGGGCGGAATGGCATCTCCCGCATCACCCTGTTCGACCCGTCGGAATTCCGCTCTCACATGGCCGGGGAGGTGAGGGATTTCCGCGCCGAGGAATGGATCGACGGCAAACTCGCGAGACGGATGGACCGGTTCACCCATTTCGCCCTGGTCGCCGCGGACCTGGCCATGCAGGATGCCGGCCTGGATGTGTTTTCTTTCGACGGCTGCCGGGCGGGCGTCATCATCGGGTCCGGCATCGGGGGAGCGCAGACCATCGAAAGCACGCATGCCGATCTCCTGGCGAAAGGTCCAAGATCGGTGGGGCCGTTCGTCGTGTCCAAAGTCCTCATCAACACGGCCGCCTGCATGGTGTCGATCACTCATGGGCTCAAGGGACCTCTGTCTGCCCCTTCTGTAGCTTGTTCGACCGGGGCCAACGCCATAGGCGACGCCTATCGCATCCTTGAGAGAGGAGACGCCGACATCATGTTGGCGGGAGGAACCGAGGCCAGTGTGAGTCCGATGCCGTTCGCCAGCTTCTGCGCGACACGGTCGATGTCCATCCGTAATGACGATGTGGAACGAGCCAGCCGTCCCTTTGACAAAAACCGCGACGGTTTCGTCATGGGCGAGGGGGCCGGTGTCGTCGTGCTGGAAAGGCTGGACCATGCGCTCGAGCGGAACGCGCCCGTCTACGCTGAATTGGCCGGATATGGCAACACGGCCGATGCTTTCCATCTCACGGCGCCCGAACCCGAGGGCGACGGAATGGTCCGCGTCATGAAGGAAGCGCTACGCGACGCCGGCGTCGCCGCGCCGGACATCGGCTATATCAACGCCCACGGAACCTCCACGGTCCTCAATGACAAGATCGAAAGCGCGGCCGTGATTAAGGTCTTCGGCGACCACGCCCGGCGGCTCAAGATAAGTTCCATCAAGTCCATGATCGGCCACCTGCTTGCCGCGGCCGGGGCCGTGGAGTTCGCGGCCACCGTGCTGAGCGTCTCGACCGGCCGCATTCCCCCGACCATCAACTATGAGCAGCCCGATCCGGATTGCCCGCTAGACTACGTCACCCGGGGAGCCGAGTCGATCGACCTCGACGCGGCCATGAGCCAGTCCTTCGGCTTCGGGGGAGGGAATGCCTGCCTGGTCGTCAAGCGGTACGAGAAGGGAAAGTAACGATGAACATCCCGAAGCTTCATATCGGACACCTCACCGCGGATATCCCGATCATCCAGGGAGGGATGGGCGTGAGGGTGTCACTGGCATCCCTGGCGGCGGCGGTGGCCGAGGAGGGCGGAATCGGCACCATCTCGAGCATCGGCCTGGGGGATTTCGAAGCGGCCCGGCATGAGTATGAACGGATCTCCCGGGAAGCCCTGCAAGAAGAGATCCGCAAGGCCCGAACCATGACTCAGGGGGTTCTTGCCGTCAATTTCATGGGCGTGCTCAGCAATGTTGAAGACCTGGTCCAGACCGCCGTCCGGGAAGGCATCCAGATGATCGTCTTCGGAGCCGGACTGCCGATGAAGCTCCCCGAACTCGTCCAGGATCGATCGGTGAACCTCGTGCCCATCGTCAGCTCGGCCCGGGCCGGCGAACTGATCCTCCGTGGCTGGGCCAAGCGTTTCCAGAGAACGGCCGACGCCCTCATCCTCGAAGGCCCCCTCGCGGGGGGACATCTCGGCTTCTCCCTCGAGCAGCTCCGCCATCCGGAAGACTACTCTCTGGAGACGCTCCTGCCTCAGGTCCTGGAAGCGGTCAAACCGTATGAAGACCGCTTTGGAAGGAAGATCCCGGTCATCGCCGCCGGCGGGATCTTCGATGGGAGGGACATCGCTCGCATGCTGTCCCTGGGCGCGTCTGGAGTCCAGATGGCGACGCGTTTCGTCTGCACCTGGGAGTGCGACGCGTCCCAGGAGTTCAAACAGAGCTACCTGGATGCCAGTGAAGAGGATATCGTCATCATCAAGAGCCCTGTCGGCTTGCCGGGGCGGGCCATCCGGAACAAGTTCCTCAAGGACTTGGAGAAGGTGGACAAGCTGAAGATCAACTGCCCCTACCATTGTCTGACCGTCTGCAAGGTCGCGGAGGCCAAGTTCTGCATCGCTCAGGCGCTCTTGAACGCCTATCGGGGGGACGTCGATCACGGTCTCATTTTCTGTGGTCAGAACGCCCCCCGGATCGACAAGATCGTCACGGTCAAGGAGCTCATCGCCGAACTCCTCGGCGAGCTCCAGAGTGCCCTTAAAGACGTCCCATGAGCGAACCGGGTGATTCCGGTGGCGTGGGCGGAATCCCGGGACGCAACCCATCATTCCTCAAGGGGCAGCCTGAAATAAGGTTTGTGTCCCTCGAATTCTTTGCGACGGGTCGTCATCTGTGTCAACTCGGAACTCCGCCCAGACGGGGCAGTGATCGGATACCGCGCCTTACGAATCAACACGGGGTGTGCGGGGTCAGGTTTTCATTCTTGACATCTACAAGGAGAACAATTCGGCACGGGCGATGAGAAACGAGACTTGACAACGATTTTTGGACGGGACAATTCCCACATCGATCTCATGGCCACGCGTGTTGCCGACAGGCTGAGAGAGCTTCCAGGCCATAACACGCAATTCACTGAAAAAGGGGGACCTGTACGCGCTGCCCTGATTCGCCCCGGAGCAGGCAGCACAGAAACCACATTGTCCCTTGGAAACAGCGCTCTTATACTCTACCCAGAATGAGCGAGAATCTACTTTCCGACCTAAACGAACAGCAGCGCGCTGCCGTCACCTTTGGGGAGGGGCCACTGCTGGTGATCGCCGGGGTGGGTACCGGAAAAACGACCGTGATCACTCGCCGGATTGCCTGGTTGATCGCGCAGAAAAAGGCAAAACCTGCGCAGATCCTCGCCCTCACCTTCACCGAGCGTGCTGCCGCGGAGATGGAGGAGCGGGTCGACCTCCTCGTCCCTTACGGCTACATCGAGGCCCGAATCGGGACCTTCCACTCGTTCTGCGATCGCCTCTTGCGTGAGAACGCCGTCCTCCTCGGACTCGCACCCGATTACCGCATCCTCACCGAGGCCGAGCAGGTAATCTTCTTAAAGGAACACCTCTTCGAATTACCGCTCGATCGCTTCCGGCCGCTGGGAAATCCGGTTAAGCACCTGCGTGCGATCCTCACTCTTCTTAGCCGGGCCAAGGATGAGGACATCACCCCACAGGAGTATCTCACCTACACTGAAGGCCTCGCCACCCGATTGGCCGAAGAACCAGGTAATACAGAGGATGGACGCCTTCTCAAGGAGAAACTGGCAGAGCAAGTTGAACTCTGTAAGACTTACGAGGTCTACCAACGGCAGTTGGCCGAGCACGGGTTTGTCGACTTCGGCGACCTGATCACCCTGGCGCTCAAGCTCCTGCGCGAGCACCCACTCGTCCTTAAGCGCTACCAAGAACAGTTTCATTACATCTTAGTCGACGAGTTTCAGGACACCAATTACGCCCAGTTCGAGCTCTTAAAACTTCTCGCCGGGCACCGAAACCTCACGGTGTGTGGCGACGACGACCAATCGATCTACAAGTTTCGCGGCGCGGCAATCAGCAACATCCTCAACTTTGAACAAGAGTACCCGGAGGCCAAGCGTATCGTCCTTGTAGAGAACTACCGCTCCACACAAGAAATACTTGATACCTCCTACAGGTTGATCCAGTCCAATAACCCCGACCGGTTGGAAGAGCGTGCAGGGGTCATAAAGCGGCTGCACGCGGTGAACGGGGAAGGGACACCGATCCGTCAACACCACTTCGAGACCCTCGGCGAGGAGTGTGACTTCGTGGCCGAGGAGATCACAAGGCGGGTCAAAGAAGAAGGACGAGCATACCGCGACTTTGCCATCCTCGTTCGCAGCAATGCCCAAGCAGACTCATTCTTACACTCCCTGAACCTACTTCACCTTCCGTGGCATTTCTCCGGAAGCCGTGGCCTCTACGACCGCGAGGAGATAAAGACCGCAATTTCATTCCTCCGTGTTCTTACCGACCCGCGCGATAACCTCTCCTTCCACTACCTGGCAAGTTCACCGCAATATCAGGTCAATGCGCAGGACCTTGCACTGGCCACAAGCTTCGCCAAGCGCCGTAACAGGAGCCTATTCGAGGTGTTCCGTATCGCTGAAAAGAGCGCTGACTTTCTCTCCCTGTCAGCGGAAGGGAGGAGCGCAATGACGAAGCTCCTCGATGATGTCACTGCCATGCTTCCACTTTCGACGAAGGAACGGACCGGAGAGGTCCTCTACGAGTATCTGACCAGTCGAACCGGAACCATTGAGAAGCTTTCCAACTCCGATAAGGCCGTTGATGCGCTACGGGCACAGAACCTGGCCAAGTTGTTTTCGATCATCGAGCGCTTCTCGCAGCTTTGCAGATACGACCGCGTCCCCTGGTTCATCGACTACCTCGACGCGTTAATCGAGGCCGGGGATAACCCCCCGATGGGGGAGGCCGACTGGGACGAGGATGCGGTGAATGTTCTAACTGTTCACCAGGCAAAGGGATTGGAATTTCCCATCGTCTTCCTCGTTGGCCTGGTAGCGGGACGGTTCCCCTCGGTACACCGCCGTGATCCGATTCCGCTGCCAGATGAGCTAGTAAAGGATCTCCTTACCACCTCCGACTTTCACCTCCAGGAGGAGCGTCGCTTGTTCTATGTGGGGATGACCCGCGCCAAGGAAGACCTCTACCTTACGGGCGCTCAGGACTACGGCGGCAAGCGACCGCGCAAGCCGAGCCTGTTCGTTTCGGAGGCGCTCGATCTTCCGCCCGCCGAGATCAAGGTCCTCAAAGGGTCACCACTGGCGACGATCACCCGCCACGGGAAGGCGAAGCCCTCACCTGCCACGCCGATCGAGGAAGAGCTGGTTCTCCTGCCACGGGGAAAGGCCGTTCTCGAACTTAGCCACCGGAAGATCGATGACTATCTCACCTGCCCGATGAAATACCGCTACATCCATGTGCTCAAGGTCCCCATCCGTCAGCACCATGCCGTGATTTACGGGTACGCCATCCACCAAGCGATCAAGCTCTACAACATGAATCACATCGGAGGGAGAAAGACTGAAGTTACGGATTTAAAGGAGATCTTCCGCAAGACCTGGCATACTGAAGGGTTCCTCACGCGGCACCACGAGGAGCTCCGCTTCCAAGAGGGATTAAAGGCGCTGGAGTACTTCCACGCTCACGCGAGTGAAGATGGGGTAATTCCCACCTATATCGAGCGGCACTTCTCCTTCAACGAGAGTGGCATAAGGATCGTTGGTATCTTCGACCGGATCGATGTGGTCGACGGTGACGGAACAATCATCGACTACAAGACCTCCACGGTGACCGATGAAAAACAGGCTATCAAACGGACTAAGGAGAGCCGCCAGCTAGCGATCTACGCACTCGCCTACGAGCGTCTATTTGAGAACATCCCGGTGCGCCTTGAGCTGCGCTTCCTAACGCCGCAGGTCATCGTCGGAGGCTATGAACCAAGCGAAAAGACGGTTCAAAAAGCGCTTTCGGAGATCGAGTCTGCCGCAACCGGGATCCGCGCGAACCGATTCCCTGCTGATCCTACCTACCTTGCCTGTACCTACTGTCCCTACCGTTCGATCTGCCCGGCAAAGCGTTCGGATTGAAGCGAGCAGATTCTTGTACCTGCGTAGAGTTCAAGGCCTGTCAAGGCACACAGCGCAGCTGAACTGAGAACCGATGGTGAAAAGTTCTCGGTATGGTGAACTCAGGTGTATCGGCCGACCACGAAATGGCACCGCACGAGTGTAGCTTTGATCAGTTGCGATCTCACGTTTCAAGCGTCTGCCACAGCGGGGACAGCGACCACGCCAGACCCTTATCCAACCAATAAGACCAATCTTGCCTCGCTTTTCCATCATCGTGTTCTGCACCGATTATATCGCAACATGAAACTCTAACGACGTTCGTCCGGCAGTCTGAACTTTTCCCACAAGTGCGGTAAGAGAAATAGGACGGATTCTGAAAAAGGACTTTCGTCCCTTACTATTATGACGCAACTGTCCTTGAGCTATTTGGCCCCATTGGCCGTCTCGCCGGGGATCAGCTTCCACAGAATAGCCGACTCACGGCCTTTCTCCCTTTCACTCGATAGCATACTGTAGTTACACAAAAGCCCAACCTACACCTCCTTGGCCTGGGGAGGGAGACGATATACGAGAGCCGTCTCCCTCCCCTCCTTATAGCCTATTAAATGGCAAAATGGGGTTCCCACTTCCGGCAACTTTCACACGCACGTTGAACATCGCCTGGAAAGCTCGAGCGAGATGTTTTGGTGTCCTTTCTTAGTAATGAGAAGGGGCTATCTGATAAACGCCCACCAGTTCACCATCCAAGAACGTTTCCACTGACACAGCAAGTAGATCCCCAGAAGTGGCATAAATCACAGGGCGGACGATACAGAGTCCCCATGCCATGCTCCAATCAACTTCCGAAACGGCTTCATAGATCATCGAAGTCAAGGAGTAGACATCGGACTCATGTGGTTCAGGGCTATAAATCTCCGCTGCGAGCAGCTCCCCCCAGGCGTCATACACCTCAATCGCGTAAGACGTGTGTGTATCACTGGCGTTGGCCACCACAATAACAGTGTCCCGTTCTCCCGAACAGTCATAAACGATGGCATAGAAGCGGTCGGTCTCCGAAGCATAAGAGTGTCCGACGCTCAACACACTTGCCAGCATCAGGGCTAGCACCAGCGCAGATAAAATTCGAGCCATTTTTTTCATTCGGCACCTCCTTATACTCAAGCATACCACATCCAGTAATGATTTGGACATCCCCTATAAAAGAGGCTCCCTACTCACGTAGCTAGACGATGCCAGGAGTTACCTAACCTGTGCAATACAGTCTATCTCTTTCCGGAAGAGTCGAACCAGTCTAGAGTACGGCAAAGGGCGCAATAATTGAGAAAAGCCCCCTCATGCTACCCCTGTTGCGTTGATCCCCCAGTAGTTGTTAGAGTGGTCAAGCGGGCATACCGGAAACTAACTCTAGTGAAGGAAAGCTGCAAGCACGCGATTTGGGACAGGAATTAACGTTTTAGAAAGGAGGACACACTATGGACGATGTACTGAGCCGGATATTGATAGCAGCTTTTTTCTGTGCTGTAGTGGTCTATGGAGGGATGCTCCTGATAGACTCGGCCAGAAAAACAGTAGAACACGTGATAGAAGAAGGACGCATACTCCTTAACATGACAGAGGAGCAAGTTCGTCAGGCATGGGGGGAACCAGATCAAATTACTACTACACGTATTCTAATCCCTGGGGAACCTCGGCCGACCGTCAAGGTCACCTCCGTTTGGACTTACCATGATCCCTCCCGTACAGTGACCTTTGAAAAAGGACATGTAGTGGAGTTTTCCGCGACAGAGGAAATTAAAAGCAGTGATGGGTTGACCTTCCTTAACCAAAGCTTAAGGGTGTAGGGCCTGCGGATTATACTCACGCCAATTCAACAACTACCAATGCTTACGAGAAATAGCGCTGGGGTTTGTTGTTGTTTTAGAGATCCTTTAATAAAAGACCTCCGCTTTGTACCCTTAAGCTTGCTTAAGGTGAGGAAAGCGGAGATTCGCCGCAGGCGAATTTGGTTGTTGTTTATACAAGCTACATGAACTCTGTCAGGAACAAACCTCTCAACGTCGGAGACAAGCTCCGACGCTACGAAAAAATGGATGTAGCGCCACACCTTGCCTGCCTGTCGCATCCACGAGGCAGACAGGTGTGCGCCGTTGCCTCTTCCAATGCCCCTTTAGCTCGCTGCGGAGTTCTTTACTGCACCTTGATGTTTTCCTTAAAAACTTCTCCGGAACGCGCTTAGGCTCTCTAAGGAAGGCTAGAGGGCCACGAGAGTCAAGATGTAGGCGCTTCCATCTCGACAATCCGATCGGCCCACAGGGATTCGATATCGTAAAAGTCGCGTGTCTCACTTAAGAAAACGTGGATCACGATCTCCCCGTAGTCGAGAACGACCCAGCGTCGTTCAGAGACCCCCTCTCGGTGGAGTGCCTTCTGTGGGAACTTTTCCATCAGGTTAGAAACGATCGCCTTGACGTGTACCGGGTTGTCCGCCGCTGTGATCACGAAGTAACCAGTGGGGATGGAAACCTCGCGCAAATCAATGACGACGGTTCTTTGCCCCTTCTTCTCCGCAATCAGCTCGATCGCCGCACACAGAACGGCTTCTTCATCCATCCCCAACCTCGAACCCAGCACCAGCAATCAGAAGCAGATCGGTCCCCTCGGGGATCAGCGGTTCGAGCACGGCGTAATGCGGCTCGAATTCACTCGGAAAGACGATTGTTGCCCCACTTGGAAGGGCCGCGAACAGAATCCATGCCTTCGCCTCTTCCGTCAAGACGACGATGAACGTTTTTTCGTAGTCGAAGGACTCTGCGTTGGCTATTCCTGCGATTTGAAAGCTGCGCTTGCGCAAATAGTCAGCGGTGTTACTGGCCATTAGACGAACCCCGTTTCCGTTGAACACCACCACGCTGATCTCATCAGGGGTGAGCAGGTCAATCCCCTTAATCATCCGGGCGACGAGCCGCTCCATCTCTACAACCTGCGGTTCCAGATAGCTAATTTCATCGATCACTACGGGGATGCCCGGAACAGTCGCCCTCTTTAGCTGATTTGATCCCAACCCTTGCAAGAGCTTGGCCAAATCGTACAAATCGATCAAGGAAAGGTCGGTGCGCAGATAGGGATGGACCGTCTTTACCAAGTCGCGAATCGTACCGCGGTCTTGATGCTGGAACCCCTTTTCCAGGATAGCTTGGATCAGCTTCTGCTGCCGCGCGATGCGCCCGATGTCCCCGGTGTCACCGCGATAGCGGATGTAGTCAAGTGCGATCTTCCCGTTAAAGGTCTGTGTTCCCGGGTGGATATCAATATGCAGAGGGGGATCGGCCCGTTCATCGTCGTAGACCATCCGCTCCTCCACGGTGAGGGTCACCCCTCCAAATTGATCGATCAATTGCTCAAAGCCCGCGTAGTCGACAGTGATGTAAAACGGCACCTCGATTCCAAGGAGAGCGGAGACAGTCCTGCAGACGAGTTCAGCCTTTCCGATCGAGTAGGCAGCGTTCAGTTTATGAAACTTGCCGTCCTCTAACCTCACCCGCAGATCACGTGGCAGCGATAAAAGAGCAACATCGCTCCCTTCAGCCACGCTTAACACCATCATAGTGTCGCTCCGACTCGTTCCTTCAACGTTATCCAAACCGAGTAGCATGATGTTACTACGCTCCCCCTGAGCTATCAGGCGCCCCACGTGCCGTTGGGTCAACAGGTACCAACCGATGAAGATGCCGATCACTACTACAACAGCACCGACGGCGAAAAGGATCTGCTTGCGCATTGTTTTCCCCCTCATATCGACCGTTAAACTCGACGCTATCACAAGGGGAAATGAATGTCAACCGCAAAACCCTCCTGACTCACGGGATTGGCTCGGGTACCTTCGCTGAAGGATCAAAAAGCTTAAAGCGAGCGTTAGTCCACCGACACCTGTCCCCCTTCCAGCGGACAAAGCCACGATTCTCCTCTCCCTGATTTCCTCTTCCAAAGAGCCCGCTTCTAGTAGGCTTCTCTACCGTAATATAAGGAGGTTACAATGCCACGGATGTGCGTCCGCTTAGTGGTCGCTTTCCTGCTCGTGATGCTGGCAGCAGGAGGGCTCACCCTGGCCGAGGAGACGGGATTCTCGGGTGGTGTGGGGCTTGAGATCACGTTTATTCCTATCCCTCCCTTATCCTACGACATTGAAGCTGATTTGACATTATCGCTCAGCGTAGCTTGCTTCACCTTCGAATCTGAGACCGTCTTTGCTCTAACCGGGTTTCAGTCGCAGGGTTTTGACGTAGAGGTCGATCTCGGAGCGGTAAGTATCTCCGAGGAGATCATCTTTGATCCCTACTTCAGTTGGAACCAATTGAGCGTCGACGCACAGATCGTGGGCGTGGAGGTCGGGCTTGACCTCGTCCTGGCGAATATCGGCACTGTGCAAACCTACAGCATGGGGGCAGTCTTCGAGATAAGCAGCGAAGTAATCTGCGGCTTCTCCATCACTACACTCACCGGCTTTGGTGCAATCGATCTAGTCAATGTCCTTGGCGGGGTGGAGGCTCCCTTCTCCCACAATTTCCTTTACCTCTTCTCCTACTTAGATTCCCTATTCGCACCGCAATTTACACCAAGGGTGACGATTGTTCCTGGATTCTACTTTGAGGAGGAGCTCGTCCGACTAGAAGTCGACTATTGTGGCCTGCTTTCAAGCAGCAGTACGTGGCTTGATTGGACCGGATTTGCTAAGGAAGTCTTCGAGTTTGGCTACCAGTTCGAGGAGCCAAGTCTTTCCTTCCTCACTGCAATGACCTTTGACAACAGCTTTTCCATCAGTGGGCTTGACTTCATCTTGGACCTAGAGATTTGTGGGGTTCAGTTCACTTCCTGGACAAGCTTTACTGCCCCCCAGACGCCCTCGGTGCTCCCGATCGTCTTCTCCGGCCAGGGATTCGCCGTCTCGTTTGAGGTGTTCGGTGTACTCGTAACCGCTGAGACCGACTTCGATGGGACCTTCCTCTTCGAGCGCCAGCTTCTTGCAATCGAAGCTGAGATCGAGCCGGTTGCCTTCACCAGCCTGACCGCCTTTGATAGGACAGGCTTTTCCGGGGAGTGGATCAAGGCGCAGGTTAGATTCTCTGGGGTTACCTTATACACCTTGGCAGCGTTTGACTTCGGGGGGATCATCGAGGTCTCCTTCGGTTTCGAATTAGCGTTCTAGAGTTCAATGAGCACGGCGGAGGAAAGGTTCTCCAAGCTTGATCTGGAAGAGCTGTTGAGCCTTCTCTCCACCACCAGTACCGAGACGGACGCGGCGATTCGTGAGCACATCCTGCGACGGACCACACACTTGATGGACGAGGTAGTTGAGGAATCTTTTCCACAAAGCGGGTTCCCCCAAGAAGAGCTGTTTCATGCTGGCTACCTTGGTCTATTAAACGCCGTTTACAATTTCGACCTCTCCCACGGAAAGAGCTTTCACAACTATGCCAAAAACCTAATCAAGGGGGAGATCCGCCAGCACATCCGCGACCGGCTCAAACCCTTGGAGTTTCCGCGTTGGTTACAGGACTTAAACCGGCAGATGGAAGCGGCCGAAGAGCGGCTGTTACAGAAAACCGGACAGTTGCCGAGCTTGAGCGAGCTCGCCGAGGCGGTCAACATTACCGAGGAGGGAATCGCCGAGATCTTCAAAGCAAGGAAGGCGTTGAACTACGTATCCTTGAAAGAGGAGGAACGAAAAAACGATCCAGCCCCCACAATTGACCTGACCAAGATCGTCAGTAAGCACCCAGATCCCTTCCCAATCCAGCACCGCATTCGCATTGCCTCGGCACTGGAGAAGCTAGACGACTTGCAGCAATTCTTACTTAAGAGTCTCTTCCCGCCGTCCAAAAGCTAGTTTCTACACTGTTTGACTTTGATGCCTGAATTCCTGACCATTTTGCATATTAGGGCAGCGCCCCTCTCAGTAATGCTCCGCGGCCATCAAGCTTTTATGCCCCCAACTTGGAAGAAGTATCTCTTGTATTCTCTTTTGCCTTCGCCGAAGATCGCCTTTGAAGATGGGTAAAGTAAGTACGTATGGACAGCTTACTACTCGAATATACACGCGGCTGATCGATCCTCTACTTGTGCCGGTTCACACTCAGGTAGCCAAGATCTGCCAACGCCTCAAGTGCCAAGACGTACTCGACATCGCCTCGGCAACCGGCGCTCAATGTCTACTCCTCGATAGAGCGGGGATCAACGCAGTCGGCCTCGACCTCTCTAAGGCGATGATCGCTACTGCAGTTCGACGCAGTCCGCCCACCGTCCGTTACGTGCACGGGTCGGCGCTTGATCTCCCTTTCACCGACGGATCCTTCGATTGCGTCCTTCTGCTCCTGGCTTTTCATGAACACCCGGAAAGTGAACGCGTGCGGATGTTGCACGAGGCAAGACGGGTCCTTCGCCCAAAAGGGACACTGATCATAGCAGAGTACGCGCCCCCAGAAACGAGCGGAGCTCGTCTCGTATGGGGTTTGATCACCTTCATCGAACGGCTGAGCAAGCACTATCACAACTTTCGTCAATTCGTTCACGCCGGCGGGATTTATCACCTGGAGGAAGTGTTCCCCTTATCAATCTCACAACGATATCCCACCTACAGCGGAACTATACTCATCGATGTCTTAAAGTGCGCCACCGCCGACTAGAGGCCCAGCCTCAAATCTGCCCATTTCGTTTCGTCGCTCATTTGTTTCGCATACAGGAAACATCACCTGAATTGACGACTGCACTTGGCTGCGTTGTTGCACATCTCAACGATCGCTATAATTTGTTGCTAGCTATAAGTTCACCTCCAAGGGGGAAATAGGTGCCGTCGAGCAAAGATACCGGAAAGCGCCAGCGGGCGAACAAGTTGCTGCCATTGGCGCTTATCGTCGCGTTAGTCGCACTGTTCACTATCAACCGTGCCTTCTTCCCCCCCCCAATGCTCCCATTTCAGGATCGTCGCGAGATGATGGATACATGGGTCACTATCACAGTCTACAATCGAGAGAAAACAAGAGCAGAACGCGCGATAGAAGCCGCTTTTGCCCGTATGATGAAGATTGAAGAGATCGCTTCGATCTATGATGAAAACGCAGAAGCATACATGCTGAATGAACAAGGCCGGCTGGATGATCCCTCCCCCGAACTGATCGAGATCATCGATGCTGCCAAATACTACTACAAGATCAGCAAGGGTGCGTTTGACATCACTGTAGAGCCGCTTCTTGAACTGTGGGACTATGAGGAGGGTGCGGAAAAACAGTTCTGGGAACTGGAACCGGCTGAACAGCAGGAAAGAATATCGCAGACACTTACCGTTGTTGGATCGGACAAGGTAACCCTTGCACCAGATCCTCCCCCCTCGATCGTCCTAGCTCCCAGAACTAAGGTCACCTTAGGAGGACTGGCGAAGGGGTATGCCGTCGATCAAGGGCTAGAAGCTCTGCGCAATGCTGGGGTAGTGCATGCCCTGATAGACGCGGGTGGGGATATTGGAGTACTGGGCGGCAAGCCAAACAACGAGGCCTGGGTAATCGAGCTACGTAACCCGAAGGATCCCAAGGACTATCTCACTCGCTTCCTTTTAAGAGATGGCGGCCTCGCCACCTCGGGCAATTATGAGAGGTACTTCGATGAACAGGCCAGCGTTGGCCATATCATGGACCCGAAGACAGGTTACTCCTCGCACGCCTCGTCCAGCGCCAGTGTGATCGCTCCCACATGTATGCAGGCAGACGCGCTGGCCACCGCCGTGTTCGTACTAGGACCGATCGAAGGGATCGACCTTGTAAATTCGCTTGAAGGAGTAGAAGCCTTGATCGTTGGTTACGACGAACCAAAACGACTTTATAGGTCAGACGGTTTGCAGCTGTTTGAGAAGGGTGGTTTATGAACACGCGTGTAGTCGAGTTATTGGGATTGAAGAGCCCTGCTGGGGTGCATCCCCCATCACAAAAGCTCGCTGCGGGGCATGCAATCGAGCGGGCTCCGTTACCAAAGTCAGTGATCCTCCCTTTGCAGCAGCACATAGGTGCCCCGGCAAAAGCCATCGTGAAGCGGGGGGACGAGGTCAAAGTAGGGCAGAAAATTGCTGAGGCCGACGGGTTCGTCTCCGTGCCGATCCACGCCACGATCTCGGGCACGGTGAAACAGCTCGCCACGGTGGCGAGCCCGGTCACCGGGCAACCGGTACCCGGGGTGATCATCGAATCTGAGGGAAAGAATGAATGGATCGAGCTCACACCCGCCGATTCGGAGACACTGTCAAAGGAAGATATCCTCACTCGGATCAAGGAGGCGGGGATCGTGGGGATGGGAGGCGCGACCTTCCCCACCCACGTGAAGCTTTCGCCCCCTCCGGAGAAGTCGATCAAAAGCATCATCCTCAACGGGGCGGAGTGCGAACCGTATATCACCGCCGACGATCGGCTGATGCTGGAGGAAACGGATCGCATCCTGAGGGGCTTGAAGATCGTGATGCAGGTTCTCTCCGTCAAGCGAGCGTACATCGCGATCGAGGAGAACAAGCCTGAGGCGATCGCCCGGATGCGACAAGGCGTGGCCGAGGGCTCCCTCCCCGGAGAGGTGGAGGTTGTGGCGGTCCCTGCAAAGTACCCGATGGGGGCGGAGAAGACGCTCGTCAAGTCGATCCTCAAGGTGGAGGTACCCGAGGGGGGACTCCCCATGGATGTGGGAACCCTCATTCAAAACGTTGCCACCCTCGCCGCGGTGTACGATGCAGTGGCTCTGGGTAAGCCGTTAGTGGAACGCGTGGTGACCGTGACCGGCCTGGTCGGCACTCCGAAGAACCTCCTCGTCCGCTTCGGTACGTCAGCCTCCTCGTTGATCGAACAGTGCGGGGGCGCCGATCCGAGTGCCGACGAGGTGATCTTCGGCGGCCCGATGATGGGAATCGCGCAAAGCCGCGACGACACCCCGATCCTCAAGGGAACCAACTGCGTTCTCGTGAAGAGGAGCGACATCCGTGAGGAATACAGCTGCATCCGTTGCGGCCGTTGTATCGAGAGTTGCCCGATGGGGCTGATGCCGCTCCAGTTCGTGAACCTCGTCAAGAAGGAGGACTACGAGAGCTTGGCCAACTATCATATCGCTGACTGTGTGGAGTGCGGGGCGTGCGCCTATGACTGTCCAGCCAACATCCCCATCGTCTCCTACATAAAAACAGGGAAGGCTGAGCTACGTAAGTCGGGAGTGAGGTGATGGACAACGCGAAAAGGCTCGTCCTCTCGTCGGCTCCACACCTGCGCGGGGGGGCGTCAATCAAGCGGGACATGTATATCGTGATCCTCGCGCTTCTCTTCCCCACGGCGGGGGCGGTCTACTTCTTCGGGTTATACGTCCTCCTCATGCTCGCGACCGCGATCCTCTGCGCGATCCTCACCGAGTACGTCGCGAAATGGATGCGGAGGCAATCGTTTCACATGGACGGGAGCGCGATCATTACCGGGATCCTGTTCGTTCTGGTGATGCCGCCGCGTACGCCCCTGTGGATCGTGGTGGTCGGCTCCATATTCTGCATTGCCATCGCTAAAGAGGCATTCGGCGGGCTGGGGCACAACATCTTCAACCCGGCGCTCGCCGGACGAGCGTTCATCACCGTCTCGTTCGCCGGTGCCCTCACCCGGTGGATCGCTCCTGTCCACTCCCTGCTAGCCGACGGGGTAACGGCAGCGACCCCGCTCGGGGAAGGGTTCACCACGACGCTCAGCAATGTGGAATTGTACAAGGCCCTCTTCTTTGGGAACGTCGCTGGAAGCGCCGGGGAGACCTCCGCGCTCCTCATCCTGATCGGAGGAGTGATCCTCCTCGCGTTCGGCGTGATCAAGTGGCAGGTTCCCGTATTCTATATAGGAACCGTCTTTATACTTAGCTTCCTTATGGGCGAGGATCCGATCTTTCACATCCTGGCCGGTGGACTCATGCTGGGCGCCTTCTTCATGGCCACCGACTACGTCACCAGCCCACTCACGACGCGGGGGAAGATCATCTTCTCCGTAGGCGCTGGAATCCTGGTGGTGTTGATCCGGAAGCTTGGGAGCATGCCCGAAGGGGTTGCCTACTCGATCCTGCTGATGAATGCGTTCACACCGCTGATCGATCGCTATGTGAGGCCAAGGCCGTACGGGTATGTGAAGGGCGTGAAGGAGGAGGCATCGCCATGACCAAGAAGAAGAACGACTTCTTCCCGGTTATCTTCTTGACCCTCATTGTGGTCGTCTCTGTCGTCGCCCTCACCCTGACTAATGGGATCACCAAGGACAAGATCGCAATCGCCAAGAAGGAGGCGATCTCAGAGATGCTCGCAACCCTGTTCCCGGAGATGGAGGATTTCACCCTCGATGAGGAAAGCGGCCTGTACACCCCGCTTACCGAGGGAGAATCGCTCGGGCACGCGTTCATGGCGACGGCGACCGGCTACGGCGGCACGATCGATATCCTGATTGGGCTGGAGCCGGATGCGACCCTACGCGGGATCAAGATCATCTCGCAACAGGAGACCCCTGGGTTAGGGGCAAAGATCACGGAGCCTTTCTTCCTCGATCAGTTCCAGGGACTAAGCGCAGAGCAGGTCGTACTAGCACATAACGGAGGGAAGATCGACGCCATCACCGGCGCCACCACCAGCTCCTCGGCGGTGGTCAATGCGGTGGAGGAAGCAATCTTGAAGAAGCTTGAAACCTTGAATAAGGAAGGGGGGAGAGGCTGATGCACTCCTTTGGAAAGAACTTCGTCAAGGGGATCATCCATTCGAACCCGACGTTCATCCTTCTTCTCGGGCTGTGCCCGACCCTCGCGGTCAGCACATCCCTGGATAACGCCGTGGGGATGACTGCCGCGTTCCTCTTCGTGCTGCTTGTCTCTAATATCATCATCTCGCTCTTGCGAAACTACGTGCCGGATCGCGTCAGGATCCCGGTCTTCATTGTCATCATCGCCTCGCTGGTGACGATCGTCGATCTGATGCTGCAGGGATTCGTCCCGGCGTTGAGTAAGTCCTTGGGGATGTACATCCCGTTGATCGTGGTGAACTGCATCATTCTCGGGCGGGCGGAGGCGTTCGCGAGCAAGAATGGGGTCTCCGATTCGATCGCAGACGCTCTGGGGATGAGTGTCGGCTTCGGGCTGGCGATATTCGTGATCTCCTTCATCCGACAGCTTCTGGGGACAGGGGAGCTCGACCTCTTCGGCCGTTCGCTCTTTACCATCCCCGGACTGAGCGACAATCCCGTGTCGATCTTCATGTTGCCAATGGGGGCATTCTTCGTCATCGGAACGCTCCTCGCGCTCTTTCGATGGATGGGGGTGAGCAAGGGTGAGTAACCTACTTGCGATCTTCTTCGGCATGGCGCTGGTGAACAACATGGTCCTTGTCAAGTTCCTCGGACTGTGCCCCTTCTTTGGGGTTTCCAAGAAACTGTCGAGTGCGTTCAGTATGGGGATTGCGGTCCTCCTGGTGATGCTCGTCGCCTCGGGTGTCACCTGGCCGGTCTACCACCTCCTTCTCGCCCCCTACGGGGTAGAGTTCATGCGGACGGTGATCTTCATCTTGGTCATCGCCTCCCTCGTGCAGATCATCGAGATGGCGATCAAACGGACCAACCTCACCCTGTACAATGCCTTTGGGATCTACCTTCCCCTCATCACGACAAACTGTGCCGTTCTAGGAATCACGTTCATCAACATCGATCAGACCTACAGCTTCCTGGAATCTCTCACGGCAGCATTAGGAGCAGGCGCTGGGTTCACGCTGGTCCTTATCATTATGTCTGGAATCCGGGAGCGGTTGGGCCTTGCGGATCCCCCCAAGGCGTTTAAAGGAACACCGATCGCGTTCATCACCGCGATGCTCCTCGGCCTCTCCTTCCTCGCGTTCAACGGGATGGTATGATGCAGACAACGATCACAATCATCCTCCTGTCACTCATCGGGTTCATCGCGGGCCTGTTGATCTTCCTCGCGAGCAAGTTCCTCCCAAAGGAGGATGAATCGCTCGGGGAGACGGCGAGGATCAAGGAGTTCCTGCCAGGAGCCGACTGCGGGGCCTGCGGTCATCCTGGCTGCTTCGCCTACGCTCAGGCGGTGGTGAAGGATAAGCAGGTGTTTGCAAAGACGCCCTGTCCGACCCTCGCCCAGGATAAGGAAGGGATGAAGAAGCTGGAAACGTATTTGGGGCTTAAGTCCGAGGCAAAGATCGGCAAGAAGGCGGTCGTCCACTGCACCGGGCAGTCGGAGACACTCGCGGATTATAGGGGAATCGAGACCTGTAAGGCGGCGTCGCAGCTCGCTTCTGGGTTCAAGGAGTGCCCTTATGCCTGCCTCGGACTCGGGGACTGCGTCGCAGTCTGCCCGACGGGCGCGATCTCAATCAACTCGGAGAGGAAGGTCGCCGTCGTCGACTGGGAGACGTGCATCGGATGTGGGCTGTGTGTGGAGGCCTGCCCACAGGGACTCACCGAACTCGTCCCGGCGAATATGCCGCAGTACCTAGGGTGTAACTACCAGGCAGCGCGCGATATCCCCGGAAGGAAACGATGCCCGGATGGATGTATTCACTGCAAGATATGCGTTAAGGTCTCGCAAAATGGAGAGGTAACGTGGGACGAGGCAAAAGACCTCCCTCACTTCGACCCTGAGAAGTGTCTACCCGCGCACGCGGCGATTGAGAAGTGCCCACGGCAGATCATCAAGAAGACCGCGACATACAAAGAGCCGTCAGCGATCAGCACTCAGCTGTCAGCAAAAGCAAACCGCTCCGCTAACGGCTGAAACTGATTGTGCTGAGGGCTGACTGCTGAGGGCTGATAGCTTCTTCCTCACACCACTTCGGCAAAGGATCGCTTCCCCACCTGAATCAGGATAGGGGGATCAAAAGGAAGATCGCGGTCGATAGAGGAAACCCGTTCGTCGTTTATCCTCACTCCGCCCTGGGAGATCACCCGCTTGGCCTCACCGCGACTCTTGACCAGGCCCGAGGCCTGCAACAGGTCGATCACCCAGATCGTCCCACCCTCCTTGACAAGCGAGCGGTCGATCGTAACCTGGGAGACCTCGCTCGGCCGCTCACGACGGATATGCACCCGGTCGAACTCCTCACGCGCAGCGTCGGCCGCCTCCTTGCCATGGTACATAGTGATGATCTCCACAGCTAGCTGGCGCTTGGCATCGCGCGGAGGAAGATTCTTCACTTCTTCGTAAGGGATGTCGGTCAGGTAGAAGAAGTAATCGTGGATTAGGCTGTCGGGGATTGCCATCAGCTTCCCGAACATCTCACGGGGTGGCTCGTTGATACCCACGTAGTTCCCCACACTCTGACTCATGCTGCGCACTCCATCCGTCCCAATCAGCAACGGAACGGTAATGATCACCTGCGGTTCCTGGCCGTACTCTCGCTGAATATCGCGACCGATCAATAGGTTAAACCGCTGATCGTTCCCGCCAAGCTCGATGTCCGCTTTGACCGCCACTGAGTCGTACGCCTGGGCAAGTGGGTAGAGAAACTCAAGGACGCTTATCGGCCGATTCTCAGCGAACCGCTTGGCAAAGTCGTCCCGCTCAAGCATCCGGGCGACGGTGTATTTAGAAGCAAGTTCAATCACGTCGGCGAAGGTGAGCAACTCGAGCCACTCCGAGTTATAGCGAACTTCGGTCCTCTCCGGGTTGAGGATCTTGAATGCTTGCTCCTTGTAGGTCTCCATGTTCTGGCGAATCTCCTCCTGTGTCATCAAGCCGCGTGCGGACAAGCAGCCAGACGGGTCGCCGATTCGCCTCGTAAAATCCCCCACCACCAGCACACCTGTGTGTCCAAGGTCCTGGAACAGGCGCATTTTACGTAATGGAATAGAATGACCGAGCGTAAGGTGCGGGGCTGAGGGATCAATCCCAAGTTTCACCCTCAAGGGTTTCCCTGTTTCTAAAGAGTGGTTAAGTTTTGCGATCAGTTTCTCACGCGGGATAAGATCCGCGGTCCCCGCCTCGATCCCTTTAAGTATCGCTTCGATCGACCCCATCACCGATCCCTTATGTCCTCACCACGGAGACGATGCGGTCGCCTTCCTCAAGCTGGATCAAGCGGACCCCACGGGCATAACGGCCGTAGGTGTTGATCTCCCCGGCGAGGATCCGCATCACCTTTTGTTCGGTGATGATTATGATCTCGTTCTGATCGGAGACAATGCCGATTAAGACGAGGGGACCTGAGTCCCGATCAAGCTTGATTCCCAAGACACCCTTTCCGCCACGTCTTTGCAGCGGAAAATCGACCAATGAAACACGCTTCCCATAGCCAAGCTCTGTCACCATCAGGAGTTTCTTTTCCATGGTGATCTCCCGATCAATCCCCACCATCCCGATCACTCGATCCCCCTCTTCAAGACGGATTCCGATCACGCCACGCGAGGGGCGCTTGGTAAGCCGCACATCCTCTTCGCGGAAGCGGATCGCCTTCCCGCCATGTGTAACAATGATCACTTCGCCATCCCCACCAGTGGCGTTAACGTCCACTAGACGGTCGTCTTCATCGGCGTTTAGCGCGATGATCCCATTGGTGTGAGCATTAGCGTAATCAGGGAGCCGGTTCCGATTGATGATGCCATTCGCAGTTGCCATCAGGCAGAACCGATCCCCTACCTCGGAGAAGCTTGGGACAGGCAGGATGGCCCGTACCACCTCGTCCTGTTCGAGGGCGATCAGGGTACGCAGATTCTTTCCAGTGGCATCGCGCTTCATCGACGGCAGTTTATACCCCTGTGTCCGATAGACCCGCCGTTGATCGGAAAAAACGAGCAGCTCGTCGCGTGCATTGGCGATAGTAGTACAACAGATGTAGTCATCCTCCTTGGTCCGTTGGCCGATTACACCCTTGCCACCGCGTCCCTGGCTCTTGAAGTCGAACTCGCGGGGCGCATTAGCGTAGCCGCGCCGGGTGACACTTACCATCAAGTCATAGTCAGGGATAAGGCCAGTGAAATCGACATCGCCCTCCTCATCTGTGATCAGCGTTCGCCTCTCGTCGCTATAGCGCTCGGAGATCTCGCGCAACTCACGCTTGATGGTTTCGTCAAGAAGGACATCGCTTGACAGTATCCTTTCGTACTCCGCAATTGAGGAGAGCTTATCCTCATACTCCGCATCGATCTTCTCTCTTTCAAGCGTCGTCAACTGCGATAGGCGCATCTTCAGGATGGCATCGGTCTGCTCATCGGAGATGGCAAGTTCCTCCATAAGGTGAGCGGTAGCGATTGCCGTGTCCTTTGCCGCGCGGATGATCTCGATTACCCGCTCGATGTGGCCGAGGGCGATCTTATACCCATCGAGGATGTGAGCCCGCTTACGCGCTACGTCCAGGCGGTGTTCGGTCCGCCGGCGCACGACATCCCGTCGGAAATCGATGAAACAGTTGAGGATCTCTTTAAGAGAGAGGGTGCGTGGATTCCCGTCGATAATAACGAGGAAGAAAGCGGCAAAAGTCCGTTCGAGAGGGGTGTACTTGTAGATTTGATTCAAGACCACGTTCGGGTTCGCCGAGCGCTTGAGTTCCACCACAACACGCAACCCCTCACGGTCGGACTCGTCACGCAGGTCGGAGATCCCGTCGATCTGCCCTGCGCGAACCTTGTCGGCAATAGCCTCTACAATTGCCGACTTCCTTATCTGATACGGAATCTCGCTGATGATGATTCGGGCATCCTCGATCGTTGCCTTCCCACGCAAGGTCATCTTCCCCTGGCCGGTGCGATACATCGCCTCAATCACTTCACGTCCCGTGATGATCCCACCGGTGGGGAAATCCGGGCCGGGGATGTGAGTGAGAAGTTCCTTGACCGAGATATAGGGGTTATCCATCAGGGCGATGATCCCATCGATCAGCTCTTCCAAGTTGTGGGGTGGGATCTGGGTCGTCATTCCAACCGAGATCCCCCACGCTCCGTTCATCAGCACGTTGGGAACCTTCGCCGGAAGGACGGCCGGCTCTTTGAGCGAGTCGTCGAAGTTCGGCATCCAGTCGACGGTCTTCTCCCCCAACTCCTCGAGGAACTCGGTGGCGATCGGTGTCAGGCGTGCCTCGGTATAGCGCATCGCTGCTGATGAGTCCCCGTCGATCGAATTGTGGACGAAGACGCCTCTGGCGAGCAGAAAGTTATGATACACATCTACGGTAATGTCATATACGTCGGCTCGTTCCACGAGCATTCGTTTGGCAACTACGCGATGGTTATAGGTTTGAGCTTCCTTCACCATCTCCTCGAAGCTGGTGAAGTAGCGAAGGGCTTTTCCAAGGCTGGGGACCCAATTCTCGTCACGCCTTGCCTCGTACAGCGCGGGAGTGAGCTCTCCATCAATGGTCGCATGGAGCCGGTTCACATAGCACAAGATCTTGCTGAGCACGACCCGTTTTCTGTAATTGGGATCGGACCATCTCTCACGGAGAGTTGCGCTCGCATGCTCGGTTAACTTCTCCATCATCTTCGGGTTCTGCTCCATCCGTTGCGCGTTGCTCTGCCGGACTCCAGCACGTTGCCTCTGCCGAAATCCTTCGTCGCTCCATTGTCTCTCTATCTTACGGCGATGGATCTCTCGAGCTTGTGGCTTCTTCCACAGTGCGTGTGCCATGCGGGCGAAGTGATCGTGGGGAAACTTAGCCCGATACTGAGGGTCCTCCCAAGAGCGCTTGGAGCTCTCCGATATTTTCTTGCGAACCTCCTCGGAGGCGAGCGCCTCTGTAATTGCTCGGATGATCCTCTCTCTCATCTCGTCATTTGCCCACATGCGGCGACTCTTCTTGGAGATGATTCGGGTGACGCGCTCCTTTTGCTCTGGGCTGAGCGGTCGCTTCTCGATCCCCGTGAGCGCTTCGGACATCTTCCGACGATACTCCGGATCGGCCCAGAGGGCCTTCATCCGGTGGGAGATCTCCTCCCGTCTCTCCGGATACTCACGATAATGGACACGCAGAGCCTGAGCGATCCTGCGACCGTTGCGAGCGCGGAACTCCTCACTGCGATTCTGCCGGATGAGACGCTGGCGACGGGCTTCCAAAGCCTCTGGATGCTCCTGGTAATAGCGCTGGGCACCCTGCCGTTGTCTGGCTCCGAACTCCTCGTCCGTCCAGAGTTCAGTAAGCTTCTCTGCGTGCAGATGTAAATGCGCCAAGAAACTCATCCGTTCTATATTACGCGGTGAATTATTCCAGCGATTGAAGTCCTTGTGGTGTCGGACGAAGGGGCCCTTGAACCGGGGAGCGCAACCTTTGTGGTCATTGAACTTATCCGCTAAGTGATGCACGAACTCCCACTGTCCGGTGAGCGGTTGCTTGACCCGCAAGTAATCATTTAAGCCCTCTTTGATCAGAGCCGTGTCGAAATAACCCGGCATGAGCGGGTCATCCGCGGTGAGATCCTGTGCCTGTTTGTACGTCCCATCCCGCAGCAGGAATCGATGCTCAGGAGTACAACGGAGTGCCTCGCCTTTATCTAGCGTAAGTTCCATGAGCGAGGCGTTGCGTCGTGTGATCCGGGCATTCCTCCCTTCGCCTACGCAGATCCTTCCGCTTCGGTCTACGGAGTAGACGTAAAAGATCTCATCAGGCGGTAGCTTCGCTAATTCCTCGAATGACTTCTCCACCCCATCGACCAACTTGACTCTGGTCTCCCCGGTGAAACAACCGAAGTTTCCCTGTCCGTCGACCAGTGGATAGCGATAGGAGAACAGCTGAGCCATGTTGACCATGGTGTCGTAGATAGCCGCGTCGCCGTGAGGGTGAAACTTTCCCATAACCTCTCCGACGATGCGCGCCGACTTCTTATGCGGTTTACCCGGGGTGAGACCGAGTTCATGGAGTCCATAAAGGATCCGCCGCTGTACCGGTTTCAACCCGTCGCGGACGTCCGGAATTGCCCTACCACGAATTACACTCATCGCATAATTGATGTAGGACTGTTCCATCTCCTCTTCGATGAAGGTTCGCTCGATCCGCTCCATAAATAGTCGTCCTTTCTTCGTTAGCAACAGGGTAAAGACTACCGAAATATCAGATTGTGTGCAAATTTAGAGCATTATTAGACGATGCTGAACGGGTCGACCGCATCGCGCAGGGCATCGCCCATGAAGTTGAACGCCAGGACGGCGATGACGATGAATGCCCCTGGAATGAGGAGCCACGGGTGTTCCTCAATCCCGGAGATGTTGGTGGCGGCGTTCAGGAGTTGGCCCCAGCTTGTCATCGGCTCGCGGATGCCGTAGCCGAGGAAGGAGAGTGCCGCCTCGGTGAGCATCATCCCGGGGATAGTGAGGGTGGCGGCGACAACGAGGTAGCTGGTGACGTTTGGAACGATGTGGCGCAGGATGATGCGCAGGTCGCTTGATCCAGCCGCCTTGGCGGCGATGACGAACTCCATCTCGCGGATGGCGAGGACCTGCCCCCGGACGACGCGGGCTACGCCGGCCCAGCTAATCAGGGCCAACGCGATGATGATCCCCAAAAAGACCTGTGCGGCGGAGAGTCCAAGGCTGGCGAGGGCTGCCCCCGCCGCGAGGAGAATCGGCAACGCGGGGATGGCCATAAACACCTCTCCAAACCGCTGCATGAACATATCGATCCCGCCCCCGTAGTAACCGGAGAGGCCCCCGATGACAATGGCGAACGGGAAGGCAAACAGGATGACCAGGGGTCCAACGGCGAGAGAGATCCTCCCTCCGATCATCGTCCGGGTGAACAGGTCGCGCCCAAATCCGTCGGAGCCGAAGAGGAAGAGCTGCGCCTCCGAGCCGTCCTCTGCCCGGACGCCGAAGAGGTGTACGTTCGTCTTGAACAGTCCTAACATGCGGTACTCAGACCCACGGACGAAGAAGCGTATGTAATACTTCTTGCTTGTGTCCTCCACGAAGCTCGGTTGGTAAGTCTCTGGATCGAACCCGCGGGTGGTCTTATAGACGAACGGGCGCAGGGAGAACCCGTCCGCACTTCTAAAGTGCAGCCGTGATGGCGGTGAGAACGGGTACGGCCGGAACTGCTTGGCATAGGGATACGGGGCAACGAACTCCGCGAAGACCACGGTAACGATGAGAATGAGGACAATCACAGTTCCGATGTTTCCCAGGCGGTGCTTCCTGAACGCGCGCCAGATCATCTGACCCTGGGATCGACTCACGTACTCGCGCTCCGCAATCTCTCTTTCTAGCGTCTTCTTCCTCATGCGAGCCATGCCATCGTCTTTAAATTCTCTCCTTGTTGTTTATGTGATCAGTCGTAGCGGATTCGCGGATCGACCCAGGCAAGCAGGATGTCGGCGATCAGGTTTCCGATCAGCAAGAACAGGCTAAAAAAAAGGAGTCCACCCATGATTACGTACTGGTCCTGCATCTGCAGAGCGGTGAAGTAAGCCCGCCCCACGGTCGGAAGGTTCAAGATGATCGCAGTGACGATCGAACCGGCAACCAGGTTAGGAAGCGTCAATCCGAGGATGCTGACAAGCGGGTTGATCGCGTTTCTCACCGCGTGTTTGTAGATGACCACCCGCTCGGTTAGCCCCTTGGCGCGCGCGGTCTGAACGTACTGAAGCGACAGGGTATCAAGCAGGCTCCCCCGCATGTAGCGCAAGAGTCCAGCCATCCCGCTTGTTCCGATCACAAGCCACGCCGGCCAGATGTGCCACAGGAAGTTTCCCAGCTTGGCAAGCGACCAAGGCGCGTCGATAAAGCGGTTGTCGAACAGACCCCCGATCCCCAGCCCGTAATTACCGACTCGAAGCAGCGCGACAAGGATCCAGAGGACCACCAGTGCGAAGAAGAAGTTGGGGATGGAAAGCCCCAAAAAACCGAAGAAGGTGAGGGTGTGATCGCTCGCCTTGTACTGGTGGGTGGCAGAATAGATCCCTAGAGGAATGGCAAAAAGCCAGGTTATGAGCATGGTGGAGCCCGTTATCACCAGTGTCCAGAGCAACCTATTTCCCATGAAAAGAGTGAAAAAGACCGGCAACTTGGTCTCAAACGAGGTCCCAAAGTCGCCACGGGTGACGATACCCTTCAACCAAAGCCAATACTGTGTTACAAACGGCTTGTCCAGTCCGTAGCGGGCAGCCATCTCGTCGAACGTCTCCTGAGTGATGTCGGGGTTGAGTCGCGAGCGAGTCAGGTAGTCTCCCGGCATCAACTGGATGAGGGCAAACGAAATGAGGGAGACGATAACAAGAAGGGGGAGCATGTACAGGGTTCGGCGCACGATGTAGCTTGTCACCTGCGAAATCCTCGTTTCAAGGCAGGAAGGAGTGGGGCATGGCGAGCATGCCATGCCCCACATTCTACGGGACCTAGTCCATTTTCAGGAAGAACAGGTCACGAGCAATAGAGTTAACAGCGGTTGGGCTGGTGACTGGGGAGATAATCTCCTTGTTACCAACGAAATTGTAACAGACGTAGGTGTACGCCTGGTTGACCGAGAAGTTCATCCCCAGGTCCTGGGACGCGTAGAGCCGCTGGTACTCCTTGTAGTACTCAAACGCCTCGTCGTTATTCCAGGTGCCGACACCGAGGTCGAACAGCTCCTCGATCCGCTTCTCGTACTCATAGGGTTCCTCAGCGGCAGAGTAGTGCCAGAAGTGGAGCCCTCCGGTGGTCAGATAAACGTTTGATCCACCGTGTGGCTCGTCTCCACCGGTCAGGCCAAGGACGACCGCCTGGTAGATGGTACCGCCGAGTAGCCTCGTGACCAGCGTGTTGAAGTCGACCGGGTTGAAGTTGACCTTGAGGCCGATGTTGGTGAGGTCTTCCTGCATGATAAGGCAGAACCCCTCACGCAGAGTGTTTCCGGCGTTCGTGTTCAGTTCGAACTCGACGGGTGTCCCGTCGGCGAACTCGCGAATGCCATCCCCATCGGTATCAAGGATCCCGATCTCATCGAGGAGCGCGGCCGCCGTCTCCAGGTCATACTCGTAGGTGACAGCGTTCACCTCTGTTACCGGCCCACCGTAGGAATCACGACCCGCATAGAACGGCGAGGGTGTGCTCACCGGGCTCCACTGCGGGGTCGCCAGGCCGTTGTACAGGTTGTTGATGATCGATTGTTTATCCATCGCGTGGGAGATCGCTTGGCGGAACTTGATATTGCGGAAGAGCTCTCGCAGCTGGTCCTTCGCCGGGTCGTCCTCGCCGAGGCCGTAGTCTTGATTGACCGTGAACCATAGCGTTCCATACACCCCGCTGCCGATCGTTACCGTGAACCCCTTTACCGCCTCTTCGCGCTTGAGGATCGGCACGTCGCTCGCGCGGCAGCCCCACGCGTAGGTCTCGCCGTTGCGGAACTTGAGGAGCTCAACGTCCATGCTGGCAACGATCAACTCAATCACTTTGTCACAGTAGGGGAGCTGGATGCCGTTCTGGTCGTAGGTGTAGTAATAGGGGTTCCGCCTCATGACCACCTGTTGGTCGGGCTCGTAGCTCTCGACGATGTACGGGCCGAGTCCGACCAGCTCTGCCGGGTCGGTATCCAGACCCCAAACCCCGTTGAACGTCCCTGCAGGGACATCCGGGTTCAGCTTGTGCACGAACTCCGCCAGCTTGTGCTTTGGCATGATGTTTACGGTGAGTTGATTGAAGATGGGGCGGAAGATCATGGACATTGTAACTGTGATCGTGTTGTCATCAACCTTCTCAAAGACCGGGAAGGTTCCATCCGGAAGCTCCAGCCCATCGCGGGAATCAGTCTCAATGTCCTCGTTGAAGATGAGGTCATTGTAGGTGAACAGGACATCGTCCGCCGTGAACGGCGTGCCGTCGGACCAGTTGATCCTGCGCAGGTGGAACGTGATCTCAAGGCCGTCCTCTGAGATCTCATAGGACTTGGCCAGGTCAGTGACGAGCGCCCCGCTAATCGGGTGAAGCATCATCAAACCACGGAACATTGTATTCGTATAACGAGTTGTACTGGTCTCATGAGACGTAACGTCGTTCCACTTCTTGGGGCCGGAGCCAAAAACGGAGATGTAGAAGGTCCCCCCTCGAACCCCCGGCTCCAGGTCTTCGTAGCCCTCGCCTCCGAGTTCCACGATCTTGGCATCCTCTGGCATCGTCTCGTACCCCTGCGCCAGAACCACAGCAGAGGTAGAGAACACAAGCAATAGACTCAACATACCTAACGTGAGTCTTTTAGTCATATTAATCCTCCTTTACGGACGAGTCTAAGCAGCGTAGCGCACTGCCAGAGCGTCCCTATAGGCTTCTTGCAGCTCCGGGTAGTCCCCGCCTATTTCCCTAAGCGTTAGTTCCAGATCCGCTGCAGTGAGATCGGACTCGATAAGCAATGACGTCAGCGCGGTAGCACCGGCAACACGCAATCCCTCGCTCTCCCCATACTTTGCCAGGTTGCGGAGTTCTCCCATAGACTTGGGGTTAAAAGAAAGGTAGAAACCAGCCAGGTACTTCCCTGCCATGTAAGCGAGCTCCGCGCTGTCGTTAACTACGGCTTCCGCTTCAAGCTTCTCTGCCGATAGGTCACCGCGAATCTTTAAGTAATACATGTCTGCCGCTGCCATTCGTATCTCATGGGTTGCCCCAGATATGGCGGTCATTTCCAGATCCTCAACCGTCATGGTAACGAGGAAGTTCTGCAGGGGGACCGCTGCCGCTTCCCGGATGGCTGGGTCGATGTCTCCGGTGGCAAGCGCGGTCAATTCAACAGCCGTCTTATCTGCATAGAGGATGCTCAAAGCCAACCTGGCGGCAGTCCGGATACCGGTCGTCTCCCCTGATACTACGAGGGTTTCTAACTCCTCTTGCGTTTTCGTCGTAGCGTAGTGCGATGCAAGCTCCATTCCAGCCGCAGCGGTGATCGCAGGGACCAGATTGTCGATGATTTCGCTGCTCGCGATCTCCTCAAGCTCTGTCAGCGAATAGCCGCTGCCAATCAGTGAAAAAAGTCCGATCAGACAGGCACCTATCACCAATATGCGCATTCGAGTTCGTAGAGAACCCATTCTTTACCTCCTTAATCCTTAACCTGTATTTCTGCCGACCTGTCAAATTACTTCCTCTCTGTTTCTGTCATCACCTCCGAGGGCAAATATATCTAGTGAAGAACCTTGCAGCATTCTGCCCCCACATCTTAGCACAACACGCCAGTGGATGTCAATCGCAGTGAAGAAAGGAAGAAAACAGAGAATCCTCTATTTGTCTCCGGGTTATCCCGCAAACCTCCTCCAGGGCAGTGTCGACCGACAGGTAGCGATCAAGCGGGGAGGTGGCAGCCCAGATCGCGCGGACGTCCTGCGGCCCAAAGGTTTTAAGCAAATAGTGAACGAGGAGGCCGACCTCTACCTCCACCGTCTCTGGATCAGCCGTTCCGAAACTGACCATAGGTAGGGAGCACCACCTCCCCTCGTGCCGCAGTTGGCACCCCTGTGTGGTGAGGAGTTCCTCGCTGCGGGAGAGGGCGACAGCAAGGCCGGTGCGCAGGAGCTTGGAATAGGTCTCCTTTTGCCAGCCATAGGTGGGGAGAACCTCCCCCAGGCGGTAGGGGAGGTCATCCGTTTGCAGGAGGTGGAGAGTTGCGCTCTGTGCCGAGGAGAGTGGCGTGAGGGAAGCCCCGCTATCACGCGATGCCGCATCGGGATAGAGGAAGAGAGTGGTTCGCGCAGCGAGGTCAGCGCGGGAGAGCCCAAGCCTTGTTGCAATTGAGGTGTAGGCCTGTTGGAGTGTGGCGAGAAGCTCCTCGAGCGAGCCGGTTGGCCCTTCAGCGGCGAGGATGCGTAGCCCCTGTGTCTCCGTGACGCTCCATCCCTCATACAGGGCGAGGTACCCCTCTAGCTTTGCCCTCGTCTCTTTGCTTCCGAGTTGTTTGGCTAGCTGGGCGGCCTCAGTAAATGCCCCCACGGCGAGGGCGCAGCGCCCCGCCAGGAGGAGTTCCGCCTCAGAGAGAGCGTCGAGCGACCACCAGCGCGTTTGTGCGTAGGCGGCGTCGGGGTCGCCACTTCCAAGGAGATAATAGGCGCGCAGATAGTCAAGATCGGGTGAGTCCTTTCCCCGCTCCATTGCCGCCTTCCGCCACGCTAGCCCGAGTTGCGTCGGTGAGGGAAGGTCGACTTGCTTCAGGAGCTTCTCGGTCGTCCCCACCCCCCAGGCGTGTTTGAGCACGCGAATTCCATCCTTGGTTTCGATCAAAAACTGGACGAACGAAGCGGTTTCTAAGGTGCGGAAATCCTCCGGGCTTTCTTTTCCCACTGTTGGGATCTCCAGCAGGCTCTTCAGGTCACCGAGCGAGTGGGCCATCGCTGGGGAATAGGGGGAGTCGAAGCGCTGGTAAAGGGTTGACGGAAGGCGCCCCTCTTCCTCGAGACGGATAAGTTCGGGGAGGGTGAGAAAGAGCCGCTCGGGGAGGGCAGCGAGGACAGCGTGGAAGTTTCGTTCGGGTTCAATGGCATACAGCCTCGCCCCGATTTGTAGGATCTGCGACCCACATCGCCCCCAGCCGAAGGCGAGGACAAGCTCGACTAGGCGTGCACGTGGCTCCTCTCCCACGCGCAGATCGAGCGGGGCGCGATAGGTCGCCCTTGCCTCTGCGCTTTTGCGCAGAAGTATAGAGTTCTGCATCGCGGAGGTATCGTCGTGGACAAAGACGTCGATCGGTGTGGGAATGAGCTTACGATCGACTTCGAGGAGGGCGATCAGGTCGCTTAGTTCCCTTTCCAGGACAAGGGCGAGCTCCTCATGTCCATCCCTTGCCGGGGAGTCCTTCTGGTACCAAAGGAGGAAGTTCTCGCTCCGATAGTTCACCGTATTCCGTGTCTCCGGGCTTGACAGGGGTTCGATGAAGTAGACAAGGATGAGGAGCGCCACCCCTACCCCGAGCCCGGCGAGGGCGAACCCGCCGAGCAGACTGACCAGCGGGTTGCGGAGGATTCGCTTTAGCGACCGCCTATCATCCATGTCAGGGGAATTATACTGAAATCACCGCCCCCATGAAGATCGAGGCCCGGATCTTGCTTGACTACGGCTATCCTTTGACAGAGGGAAAGAACGTCGCTATACTTGATTAGCAGGGGTTTGACGCACATCGCAAAGGAACGTGATAGGAGGATGGCCATGGAGGTTCTGAAGGTCGCATCCCGCTCAAACCCCAACTCGGTCGCCGGGGCAATTGCAGGTGCCCTGGAACATGACGGAGTAGTGGAGGTTCATGCAATCGGCGCAGGGGCGGTCAATCAAACCGTGAAGGCGATCGCCATCACGCGGCGGTTGGTGGAAAAGAGTGGTGAGGCGCCGATCAAGGTCATTCCTGGTTTCATTGAACTTAAAATTGCAGGGGAGGACAAAACCGGGATTCGGTTCATCATCGAAAGATAACCCCTCCCTTCTTATCGCGACATAATGCTAAAATTATCGATTGAGAATCTACTTATTGCAGCGTGGAAGCAGCTCGAGCTGCCCGCAGTAGCAATGGAGGTCCATCCCTCTGAACGGCCGGAGTTCGGTGATTTTTCCACCAACCTGGCCCTCGTCGGGGCAAGGGTGGCCGGACTTCCTCCGCGTGAGCTCGCCGAGCGTCTCGTGCAAAAACTACCAGAAGATGCCTTTTCGAAACTGGAAATCGCGGGACCGGGGTTCATCAATCTCTTTTTACATCCATCGACGATTCAGGCCGCACTGCAAGAGATACTTCAGATGGGTGACCGGTTCGGCTGTTCGAAGCGCCTTGTACCAACAAGCATGCAAATCGAGTTCGTCAGCTCGAACCCCACTGGCCCACTCACAGTTGGACACGGCCGTCAGGCGGTTCTCGGTGACGTCCTCGCCTCGCTCTACGAGGCGCTCGGCTACATCGTCCATCGCGAGTACTACTTCAACGACGAGGGACGCCAAATCGACCTCCTCGCGGAGTCGTTATGGGTCAGGCATCGGGAACTCTATGGAGAAACACACGACATCCCCGAAGACGGATACCGCGGGGAGTACCTGAAGGATGCTGCACAGCAGCTGGATGTCCCACTGGAGGGCACGATCGCCTCCTTAAAATACCCATCATTCACTGACGAAGCGAAAGACTTCTATCGGGGGAAAGCCGTCGGACGGATGGCTGCGATCATCAAGGAGGACCTCGCGAAGCTCGGCGTTGAATTCGACGAATGGTTCAGCGAAGCGACGCTGCACCAGAAGGGCGAAGTCACTGCGGCGCTCGAGCAGCTTGAAGCCAAGAACGGCACCTACGAGAGGGACGGCGCCGTCTGGCTAAAGGCGGAAGAGAACGGCGGGGTGAAGGACTCCGTCCTCATCCGAAAGGACGGTCGACCTACCTACCTCATGGTCGATATTGCCTATCACGTCAACAAGCACGAGCGTGGCTTCGAGCGAGTGATCGATGTACAAGGAGCCGATCACCAGGTAGAGCAGTCGTGTGTAAAGGCGGCAATGCGAATCCTCGACTATCCCGAAGACTTCCTAGACTATGCGGTGCACCAATTTGTGAGCATCAAGGAAGGAGAACAAATTGCGCGGATGTCGACGCGTGCCGGTCGATTTATCCTGCTACGTAAGCTTGTGAACGAGCTTGGACGCGACGTCGTCCGCTACTTCATGGTCGCTCGTAAGCCGGAGAGTCATCTGGAGTTCGACATGGATCTGGCCCGCGCCGAGTCACTCGACAATCCGGTTTACTATATCCAGTATGCCCACACTCGCATCGCCTCTATCTTCCGCAAGGCCCAAGCCCCGGCTGTCGATCCGACAGGAGTCGACCTATCTACGCTTCGGGCAAGGGCTGAGCTTGACCTGATCAAGCGCCTCGACCGTTTCCCCGAAGTCGTGGAAGAAGCAGCACTCGGGTTTGCTCCGCACCTGCTTACTGACTATGCGTTGGGGCTTGCTCGCGCCTTCCACGCCTACTACACCGAACACCGCATCATCGGGGAGAACAAGAGCCTTATGGCGGCCCGCCTCAGCCTCCTATCCGCTGTACAGACCGTCTTTCATCGCAGTTTGTCGATTCTGGGTATGTCAGCTCCAGAGGCGATGTGATGGCTTGGATCGACCGGTTGAAAAATGGGCTAAAGCGGACCCGATCCGGGCTCACCGAGTCGATCGGTCAAGTCCTCGGCCACGGAGGGAAGATCGGTGCAGCCGAGCTAGAAGAGATCGAGGAGATCCTCATCGCCGGTGATGTCGGCGCGCGAGTGGCAATGGAGTTGGTTAAAGAACTTGCCGAGCTGGTCCGCCGCAGCTGTCCCAGCGGCGAGGAGCTTATTTCTACCCTGAAAAAGGGCATCAAGGAGAGGCTTTCCGGTTGCGAGAGGTCACTTGCACTTAGAAACGATGGCAAGACGACTGTCATCCTTGTCACCGGGGTGAATGGATCGGGAAAGACAACGACGATCGCAAAGCTCGCCGCCCACCTGCACGATCGCGATCCATCTCTTCCGATAACCATGGCCGCGGCTGACACCTTTCGCGCCGCAGCGATCGAACAGCTCGGTGTATGGGCGGAGAGGGTCGGAGCAGATTTAGTCAAACACCGCATCGGCGCCGACCCGTCCGCGGTGGTCTTCGATGCCCTCGAGCACACCCGCCGCTTAGGAGGTCTCCTCTTCATCGACACCGCCGGACGACTACAGACCAAGCACAACCTGATGGAGGAACTGCGCAAGGTCGAACGGACCGTCGAGAAGAGGCTCGGCCGCAAATCGGATGAACGTCTCCTTGTCCTCGACGCGACCACCGGCCAGAATGGAATCTCCCAGGCCAGTCACTTTCACGAGGCAATCAACCTCACCGGCATCATCCTTACCAAAGTCGATGGGACGGCAAAAGGAGGCGTAGTGCTCCCTATCTGGGAGGAGTTGAAGCTCCCACTGATGTACATCGGTGTGGGTGAGAGCAAGGAAGATTTACATGAGTTCTCGGCTGACCAGTTCGTCGAGGCGCTCTTTTCAACATGAGATCATAACTTAATAACCTATGGAGGTGCGACACGTGAAGTACGTCTATTTCTTCAACAAAGGGCAAAGCGAAGGGGACGCTTCGATGAAGGAGCTCCTCGGTGGCAAAGGAGCCAATCTAGCCGAGATGGCCAGCCTCGG
>Ga0209986_10000386_pt1 | contig 42058 bp, 51 predicted proteins | sample BlataG_FD_183168 | JGI IMG/M metagenome (GOLD analysis project Ga0209986, IMG submission 183168) | Deep subsurface microbial communities from Black Sea to uncover new lineages of life (NeLLi) - Black_00105 metaG (SPAdes) (version 2) | ecosystem: Environmental > Aquatic > Marine > Oceanic >... | reverse complement strand
CACTCTCAAAAGAAAAAACTTACAGGTTCAGAAGAGCTATTGCCTGAGGAGTATAGGAGCAGGTAAATTGCAAATTTCAAAAGCTATCCCTTCCTCTTTTTAATTCGATTCAAAGATATTTCAAGAAGCCAGAATCAAATCCAATAGCGATTTCCTATCCACCTCCGCTCGAGTCCTCCAACCAATATACAATACCCTATCATCCTCACCCAAATATCCCTGCTTGATATACCTGTCCAGCGCGAAGAAGACTCTATGTTTGGGGAATTTATCGGCTAAAAACGACTCTACCGCTTTTCTCGGTGCTTTGCCTTGCTTCGAGATGATATAGGCTAAAGTAGCAGACAGCATTGCGACCTCGTCTATCCTTTCTCCAGAAGCTTTCTCAACCAGGTGGTTCTTAAGCACGATCATAAACCTGTCGCGCTCTGCTTTTTCTTCTCCTCCTACTCCTCCTCCTCCTTCCTCGTTTATCCGTTTTACTTCCATTCCAAGTTTATCGAGAGTGGAATTTAAAACCACGATTACTTCCATATAATTCTCTCCCAATGCCTTTTTAAGCTCCCAGCCTTTAACTCCGGGGATTCTATGCCTCCTGAAGAACATTAACTGGGCTGCCTTTTTCACCTTCCTTTCGGTCTTTGTCCTCAAATCCTCTTCTGTTTCCTCTTCCATCTTAACCAATCCTCGTAGCTTAACGAAATCGGGATAGACCTTACATCTCCCGTGTTTGCTTTTGCATTGACATTACACGGAGAAATAAAGACTTCTTCTTCTAAGGGGTTTATATCGAGTTCAGCTTTTCCTTCGCTTACCAGATAGCTCGTCAGATACGCCTTTTCAACACTGCTCTCGTATTCACCGTCATAAATAAAATCATGATATTCGATTCTGCCCCGTTGCTCAAGGTCGTTCAAAACTGCTTTTATTGAGTCCTCGAACTCAGTCCTGGATAGGATGTTCAAATCAATTAAATCCTCGAGGTCGAACGGAAACGTTTCAGACGTTGACGGTAGCGGAAATTCTTCCTTCCGCTCACTGAAGGGTATTAGCGCGTTCCAGTAATCCAGTCCCTCTTTCAACCTATTTGCAGTGATTCTATCCATTGATATAATGGGATGCCAGGATTCATAGAATGCGTTTGCTAACTGACCCGGCTCCAGCACTTTTAGTTTGAGTTCCATTAATACGGGGTCTATGTAGAATGATGAGGAGCGGTCTCTTATCCATTTACCCTGCAATTCGATTATCTTCGTTAACTCGGACATCGCTTCTGCGTCTAAAAGCAGGTCGTCTAACCGCTTCCACTTTTTGAGATATTGTTTCAAGGTTTCGAGAAACTTTTTGACGTCTAAATCAAATGGGTCGGTCCCTTCCTTTTGTATGGTTTCGCAAAAGTTTATCAGCCGGAATAGCTCGTCGGGGTTCATTGTTTTATTTATTGGAAATTAAAATTTGTTTTTATATAAGTTATACAGATGCGTGACGCCAAAAGTTGCAGCAATTAATGAGCTGGACAAAGCATTAACCTTCTACAATCCATTACTTTTGAATTTGAAATACCGAAAATCTTTTTATTACATCAAAATAGCATACATAATAACATCAAAATTATAACTAAATAGGGGGAGAAAAGATGTCGAAAAAGGATGAGGGAAAGAAACAATATACCATAAGATTCCCGCCAGAAGCGATTGACGTGCTGGAGGATATGGCGAAAGAGGAAGGAACTACAAAAGCGGAACTGATAAGGCGAGCTATAAACTTCTATCAGGTGAAATTGGAAGCGAAGAAGAAGAATAAACGGATAGTTCTGGAAAATGAGGAGGGTAACGTGAGGGAATGGGTTATGGTATAGATGCCACTGTGCTAACTGCAATAATAACAGGGATTGTAGGCCCTATAATAGGGCTTCTAATTTTTTTTGATGAATAACGTGGAATAAAAACTAAATGGTGTAGACGTGGTGGAAGAAAAATGAACTGCCGTAAAGAATCGTCAGATTATCGTCAGATTATCGTCAGGTGAATAAGATACCAACCCTTGATATAATATAAGGAGACCAGAGGAAAAGTAATGGTGTTGATCGAAGAAGAAAAGACCTGAAGTGGAGGATTATTATTAATCCTCTTTTTTTCTTTCTTAGCTATCCATATCTTCTCACCTTTACGATAAAAAGCGAAGGGGGAAAAGGATAAAGATATTGTAAATCTGAAATATGAGAACCATAATCTCCAAAGACTATTTATACCGCAACATTCAATATGTATGTTAATTCTCCAAAAATTTGCAGGTGTGAAATAAATGTTCCATGCACAGCATCCACAGGTATCCAATTGCATCTCAAGATTTAGCGGAATAAACGATGCACGAACCTTATATTGCACATTACTGAACTATGATTACCAGGATTTACCTATCCCAGTTGACGATTGGAGCAAATCCGCAAATGAGAGTATTATAGACGGAAAAATCATCGCGAGAAAAGGCAATTTCAACATCTTGTATTTTACCATTCGGAATTTGACAAGAACAAATGAAAGAGCGATCTTGAAAGAGATATTAAATCGCTTCCCTGATTGTGTAGTAGTATTTTCAAACGAAGAAGAAACCGAATTTCATATAATCAGCCCTAAATACGAGCCGGAATCGAGATATAAATTCGTTATACGAAGATACGTAGTGGGAAAGCATGAACAATTGAGAACCGCATCGGAGAGATTGTGCTTGACGTATGCGTTAGACACCGATACCGCAACAGAACTAAAAGCGAAACACGATGACGCTTTTAATGTCGAAGCAGTCACGAAACAATTTTATAAGGAATACAAAACGATATTAGATAAAATAGAAGAAGAGCTACAATCTCAGGGAATAGGCGATAAAAAGACTGCAAAAGGTTTTGCACAGCAATTTCTCAATAGGTTGATGTTCCTTTACTTCATTCAGAAGCGCGGGTGGCTGAATAACGATATGCGATTTGTCTGGAGTCAGATCAAAAGATATAAAAATGCAGGAGGCACTCCGAACGGAATTTACAGTGATTGGTTTGAACCTCTTTTCTTCTATTCTTTCAATAAAAAACCGATTCCTGATTCTTATGACAATCTCCCCGCAGATTTACGTGAGATGTACGAGAAAATGCCGTACCTGAATGGCGGCTTATTCTTAAAGAACGAATTGGATGAGAGAGGTTACAAATTGGATGATGCGTTAATCTACAAAATAATTGACGTTAATGGCGGGTTATTGGAGAACTATAACTTTACCATTCGTGAAGATACTCCTTTTGACGTTGACATTGCCGTTGACCCCGAAATGCTTGGTAAAGTTTACGAATCTCTTATTCAGGAAGAAGAACGAGGAGAAGCGGGGATATTCTACACACCTCGTATTGAAGTAGATTTCATGTGCAGGCAATCTCTTCTGGAGTATATGATTGAGCAGACTGGCATTTCACACAACAAACTTATCTCGTTCATTTACGCAACGGAAGGGGATAGAGCAGACTTATTATCGGAGGAAGAAGCGCAAAAGATAGGAAATGCGTTATACAACGCTCAAATCGTTGATCCTGCATGTGGTTCCGGCGCTTTCCTCGTGGGGATGCTTCACGTATTAATGGAGTTGTATTCGCAGATTTTAAAAAGGCTGAATAAGAGATTGAATCTGTTTAAAACGAAGAAGGAAATAATCAGCAACAATCTTTACGGCGCGGACATAAAGGACTGGGCGGTACGAGTTGCGGAGTTGCGAATGTGGCTTACGCTTCTGGTTGAAACCCCCGATTCTGAGATTAAATTAAACGCTAAGAAACCATTACTCCCGAATCTGACATTGAAATTGCGGTGTGGTGACAGCCTCGTCCAGGAGATTGCAGGTAAATCGTTAAGTTTACGGGAATACATGATTCATCTTCACCCCATCTGTAAAACAGGGATTACGGATTTATATAAGAAATTGCGCGAAGACAAAAAGAGGTACTATTACAGCAGAGCCGACGACCCTGACGTTTTAGCAAGAATAAAGCGAAAAGAGGTCGAGATTATCAGAACACTTGTGGATTCGGAGATAAAACTAATTGACATAAAGTTGAAACCATTGGCTGCAACGCAACAACGATTGGGTTCTGCCCAAACGGCAATTACAACGTCAGAGGAGAAAAAGAGAACAGAAGATAGGCTCAAACTTGAGCGGGAAAAAGAGCGGTTGAAAGATCTTTTGGAAACACTAAAATCGGGGGAACTCAAAAACAAATTCTTCTGGGAGATTGATTTCGCAGAGGTGTTTGCGGATGGCGGGTTTGACATTGTGATTGCGAATCCGCCTTATGTGCGGCAGGAGAAGATAGCACCGCAGGACATACCGGAGGAAGAAATAACGAAAGAGCTGAGGACGGAATATAAAGCGGCTCTGGTTAGAAGTGTCACTGCACAATGGGGAGACGAGTTCAAAAAAGATTTGAAGAGCGATTTGTACGTTTATTTTTATTATCTCGCGTTGAGTTTACTCAAACCCCGCGGGGTGTTCTGTTTTATCAGTTCCAATTCGTGGCTTGACGTGGGTTTCGGTGCAAAATTGCAGGCGTTTCTGCTGAGGAATATCGAAACGGAGGCAATCTATGATAATCAAGCGAAGCGGACATTCGAAGAAGCGAGCATTAACACTATAATTGTCATTTTCAAGCGACCTGAAGGAAAGCACTTGGCGGATAATCTAACAAGGTTCGTGGCTTTTAAGAAGCCTTTTGAAGTTGTAATCCGCGATGATAATCTGAAGGCAATCGCCAATGCAGGAGAGAAGTTGAAGAACGATGATTTTCGGTGCGTTCCGCTAACACAAAGTGAACTATGGAAAGAGGGGATAGCAGTTGAGGAAACCAAACAGGCTGAAATTACTGGTTCTAAGTTTATTGGTAACTATGCCGGCAATAAATGGGGTGGGAAGTATCTGAGAGCACCGGATATATTTTTTACGATTTTGGAGAAAGGTAAAGGTAAATTGGTGAGGTTGGGGGATGTTGCTGAGGTTAGAAGAGGATTTACAACGGGAGCGAATGAGTTTTTCTATCTGCCGAGTAAGTATTTTGATATTAAGGAGGAGGGGGATTATTACAGGTTGATTCCGAAACAGGATGGGTTACCTGCGGATATTAGGATAGAGAAGGAGTTTTTGAAGCCCGTTATAAAATCATTGAGGCAAATTAAAAAAGAATCTGTTGATTTAAACGACATAACTCACAAGATTTTTTATTGCCAAAGAAGTAAAGAAGAATTAAAGAATTCAAACGCCTTGGAATATATTGAATGGGGCGAAGAGCAGGGATTTCAAAACAGACCAACTTGTGCTTCGAGGAATAATTGGTATGCTATCCATAAAAGGAAAATTTCTCAATTGTTGTATTCTTACATTCTTGGAGCAAGACATTTAATACCTATGAATAAGTTATGCTTAGCAGACAATAATTTATTTGATATATACTGTGGTAAAGAAAAGGTAGATAATCTGTTTATTTCACTAAACTCCCCTATCTGTCGTTTATTTCTTGAGAATTTAGGTAGAGATATGACCGGTGCTTTAGCTGTATTAAAAATTCAAATTTATGAATTAGAAAGCATGTTAATAGTAGATATTGCAAATAATAAAGATGCGAGAAAACTTGTTAATCGTCCAATAAAAACAATCTTTGAAGAATGTGGCATTGAGCCGTCAAAGCCAATAAGAGAGCAGGAGCCGAATCCTTTGCCAGACCGAGCGGAACTCGACAATATCGTTTTTGATGAACTCGGTTTGACAGTGGAGGAAAGGAAAGAGGTTTATTGGAGTGTTTGTGAGTTGGTGAAGCAGAGGTTGGAGAAGGCGAGGAGTTTGAAAAAAAGGGTAAAAGAGGGATACAATGGAAGAATTGAACGCTCTTAATGACTCGGAGGTGGAGATGAGAAAAGTATATATACAAAGAAAGCTAAAAAGAGTTGTAGTAATGGAGGTACTGAAGTGCTATGCCAATAAATATTAACCAATTAATTCCACTTTCCTATAATCTCGCTGATGGGAAAAAGAAGTATGTTCTATTTTGCGGAGCGGGGGTATCAAAAGATGCTGGTATTCCCACCGGAGGGGACATCCTCTTAGAGACATTAAGACAAATTAGAACTCAGGAAGAGGAAGAGAACAAGGAATATACTGACAAGGAAATGGAAGCTTACTATGAAGAGAACTTTAAGGATACTACTTATTCTGAAATCATTGAAAGTTTATTTCCTTCAAGAGAAGAACAAAGAGAGTTTTTAGAGAAATTATTTGAGAACAAAGCTCCCGGGAGAACTCATAAATTAATTGCTGAGTGGGTAAAAGCAGGGTTAATCCGATTTATTATCGCAACTAATTTTGACTCTTCAATCGAACATTCGTTGGATGATGCAGGGTTAAGGGGAAAATATTCTGTTATTACAGATGGAGCGCAAGTCTTAAGAAGCAAGCCCTGGAATCTTGTAGAGAATTGCCGCATTTATAAAGTTCATGGCACTATTGAACAAGGAGTGATAAAGAACACAAAAAAGGATTTGGAGAAATTAGATGGCGATATTGAAAAAGATTTCTTAGACCTCATCGAAAGACACGGCGTAATTGTGTTAGGCTATGCGGGTAATAAAGATGACAAGGCTGTGATGGATTGTTTTAATAAAAGGAGATTTAAAGGGTACACTCTTTATTGGACTGTTCACGACAATCAAATTAATGACAATGTAAAAGAGTTAGTAGAAAGGCAAGATGGTCGTTTTATTGATATACAAAGCGCTTCAGATTTTCTGGAAGAAGTTTTGAATAGGGTCGAAATTGCAAGAAAAGGAACTGAACAGACTTCGGAGGCGGTTGCGCAAATCAGGTTTAAGAATCTAATTATATCCAGCACAGATATTGAGATAAAACAGACCATTGACGAAGAAAGAAGAAAACTCAAAAAATATTTTGAAACTATCTTAGATGAGGTAAATGAAGAAGATTATAAATCTCTGTGGGATGGCTACTTAAAGATTTTTAATCATTCTATGAACTTTTTGAGCTTGATTGATCAGATAAGTAAATATCAAAATCAATATTGGGGAAATATATTGCCGGTATTTGAAGAAATTCGGTCTTTGAATAAAAATCAAGGCAGATCTGGCAAAGAGGGGTTGGTGAACTACTATTTCTTTACTCTATTGGAAATCATAGGAGGGATTTTATTAGAAAATAAGGCTTTCAAGCTACTTCATTCTTTATTAGAGATAAAAAAATTGAATTACAGAAAAGATGGACTGGAACCTATTTTGGATTGGAATATTCAAGCTCGGTTCATCGAAGTAAAAAATGATGAGGAGAAGAATGAACGAGGGAATAAGTGGATTGTTCCTCGCATGCATTACCTACTTCAATTAATAGAGAGTCGAGAGATTCCTTTTGAATATGATTTGAAGGGGCGAATAATTGATGTTGATTTGCTATACTTTGTGTATTCCGTTATACATCCAATGGGTCGATATTCTCCTTATTGGTTCCCTCAATCAAGTGTTTATTTGGAAGGGGGTTCCTCGGACTTATTTAAAAAGATAAAGTATGATGAAACGTTTGGAACTACAATAGCCAAGGAATTATTAAATATAAGTTATGAGGAACTTGTTGATAAAATAGGTGAGGCAAAAGAAATTTTTGAAAAGGACTTTAAAGGTAGTTTTCATATGGCTTTCGTGGATAATCCATTTCAGGATTTTTAGATATACAGATGAAAATATGAACCCTGCTGAAGAAGCCAAGCACGATAACGATAAAAAGCCCTCGCATGACATAATAGTAAATAAGTTGGTAAAAAGAAGAGGTAAAGGGAGGGCGAGATACTATGAACTGTCGTAAAGAATCGTCAGATTATCGTCAGGAGATTAAGATGCCAACCTATGACATAATAGGCAACCGGGAAGGAATCCTATTAGAGTACGTAAAAAAACTTGCTCAGAAACTCAGTTAGTGCAAAGTTCGCAGTCGGCTATTTCTTTACCAGCGGATTGAAACCTATTGAAAAAGCAAGGAGCGTATAAAATGCTGTCCGAAGAAGAAGTAAAAAAAATCAAAAAGGAGTTACGTAGCTTTTTCGGCAATTCATTAGCAAGTATAGTACTTTATGGCTCTTACGCAAAGGGAAAAGAGAGACAGTAAGATAAAATGTTTGAACCAAAGTTTACAATCTCCAATAGCATAACCAAAGCTCTTCTTGAAATTGAACGTGCAAGAGGATTTTTGGACGTGGCGAAATTAAAAAAGGCATGGAGAAAAGAAAGGGACGTATTATACGCCGAAACTGCTCGAGTGATAAATAAAGATAAGGGACATCAATAAGGGACACAAAAGGGACATTTTAGGGACAAAGTCGGTATTGCGCTATACTATGAACTCTCGTAAAGTAACGAATCGTCAGATTTACGTCTGATTATCGTCAGATGAATCTACTCATTCCGAAAATTATTAACCACCAGATTACACAGATTTTCACGAGAGAAGAATAATGGATTTTAGGTTTCAGTGTTCCATTGACGATTTTACCCCCTGTTAACCCGTATTTCTTGTGTTAATCGTGTGGAATCTCGTGGTTCATTATTTGCAATTTATTACTGGAATGACTATAAGATGCCAACACACGAAATATTATATTATATGTATAAAAAGATATACATCAGAAGTGGAGGAACAAAATGACCGGGACAAAGACATTGCATGCCGTTTTTGATGGTAAAGTACTGAAACCCGAGAATGCGGCTAATTTGGAACCAAATGTTCGCTATCTTGTAACCATCGAGCCAGAGCGTAAAGAAGAAACAGGTAAGCAGAGCCTTTGGGATGTACTTAGCGAGTTCTCTGGAAAGGTTGAGGGACCAAAAGATTGGTCAGAAGAGCATGACCATTATTTATACGGCACACCCAAGCATGGGAAGGGGCGAAGAGAATAATATGAATGGCGATCGTTTTTTTCTCGATACTGCATATGTGCTGGCATTACTCAATCCAAACGATGTCTATCACGAGCAAGCCAAAGCATTACTTCCTTCGGTGCGTGTTGCTCACGAGGTGTGGATAACAGAAGCGATATTACTTGAAATAGGCAATGCACTGGCACGTTCAAATCGGTCTACTGCTGTTGCCTTCATCAATAGCTGTTACGCCACTCCTAATGTCAATGTCATTTCAGTAGATCGTACACTGGTGCATCGTGCAATAGACTTTTACCGTAGTCGGGAAGATAAAGAATGGGGATTGACTGACTGTATTTCATTTATTGTAATGGAAGACCATGGATTAACGGATGCCTTAACGACAGACGAGCATTTTCAACAGGCAGGCTTCCGAGCACTGTTACGGGACGATATGTAAAATAAAAAGAACAAAAAAAATAATGTAAAGACTCGTCAATTATCTGCTAGGAGGATAAAATGCCAACCCACGACATAATAGACAACCGGGAAGAAGTCCTGTTGGAGCATGTGAAGAAACTGCTCAGGAATTCCGTTAGTGCGAAGTTCGCAGTCGGCTATTTCTTCACCAGCGGATTAGCACCACTCATGGAAGAAGTTCAAAACCTGAAAGAACTCAAGATTCTTATTGGCAACATCTCCAGCAGGAGAACCATAGAGCAATTAGCAGAAGCGCACATGAATTTACTGACAGCGAAACAGGAATTTAACAAGCAATTGTTTATGAACCCATCGAAACGAAAACTTGCGGTATCCGAAACAAAAGAGGGATTAAGAACCAGCCTGAGTTTAATAGACCAAACAGACGACAACGAACAGATGATTCGAATATTGAGAGAACTAATTGAAAAGAACAAGCTTAAAATCAGGATTTACACCTCTGGCAGATTACATTCCAAAGCTTATATCTTCGATTATCCAGAAAGTCATCACGATAAAGGCAATGCCATAATAGGTTCAAGTAATCTGAGTTTAGGCGGCTTGTTGGATAACACCGAATTAAATGCACTCATTCCCGGTATTGGCAACCACGAAAAAATAACAGGGTGGTTCAATGAGCTATGGGACAAATCAGCAGATTTCAGGACGGAATTAATGGAAGAATTGAATAACTCATGGGCATTAAATGAAGTCCGACCCTACGACGTCTATATCAAAACACTCTATCACCTTCTGAAAGATAGATTGGAGATAGAAGCCGCGGAAGAAATGCTCTGGGAAGCGACAATGCCACCTTTGACTTCTTTTCAAATCGTGGCAGTGAAACAGGCACTCCAGATACTGAACGATTACGGTGGTGTATTTGTCGCCGACGTTGTAGGCATGGGCAAGACCTACATCGGAGCCGCTCTTTTGAAACATCTGCAAATGCTTCACGGCGATAGACATCTGATAATATGCCCCAAATCACTTGAAGATACATGGAAGGACTTTTGTAGAGAGTATGGAATACAGGCAGAAATATTGTCTATGGGCATGATAAGCCAGAAGACCGTTGATTTGATAAATGACCCTGAATACAGAAACCTGAACACGGTGTTAATTGATGAAAGCCATAATTTCAGATACCCCGATACAAACAGATATAAGAATTTACAGCCGTATCTATACGGAAAAAAGACTATTCTGGTAACCGCAACGCCGAGAAACAACACTCACGAGGATATATATCATCAAATCAAACTATTCCATCACGATGAGGAGACATTAATGCCCATTGAACCTTCGAATCTAAAACGATTTTTCAAGGAGGTTGAGATTGGAAATAGGCGGATTCAAGAATTATTGCGCTATATTTTGATTAGAAGAACGAGAAAACACATATTGAAATGGTATGGAGAAGAGGATGAGCAAGGTGATAGATTTATCAGGATTCAGGGTAAACCGTATTATTTCCCCACACGAGAATTAGAGACATGGACATATTCAATAGATGATACGTATTCCGGCTTTTACGATGACATAATGGAGAATATTAGAACGCTAACGTTTGCTAAATATGGACTATGGAATTATTTACACGACGATTTTAAGAGCAAGAAGCCTTACAACGAGTTGGAGCAGATAGGTAGAAATTTAAGAGGATTGATGAAGGTTTTAGTTTTGAAAAGACTCGAAAGCAGCGTTTTTGCATTTAAAAGAACAATCGAGCGACTGTTAAAAATACATGAATTATTCTATAAATCCATTGAGGGTGGATTTATTCCAGCGGGAGAAGAAGCCGCAGAGTTACTTTATGATGCCGAAAGTTACGATGAAGAGATGTTATTAGAAAATTTAGAACGATTGAGTGAAAAATATGATTTGAAAGCATTTGAAATTGATGAGCTAAAAGAAGACATAGCTAACGATATAAGAATATTAAGCGAAATAAACGATTCCGTAGGAAAAATAGACCCTGAAACGGATGACAAACTTAAAACATTAAAGGAGATTTTATCCAAACCGCCCATGCGAACCGAAAAGGTGCTGATATTCACTCAGTACGCCGATACCGCAAAATATCTATATGAAAATCTAAAAAATTCCGATGTGAAACACATCACCAGTAAAGAAAAGAACAGATTAAGCATTATAAGGAGGTTCGCACCGAACTCAAACAATTACGAATTAAGAGAAGGAGAAAATGAAATAAGGATATTGGTCTCAACCGATATTTTAAGTGAAGGTCTAAATCTTCAAGATGCTTTTATAGTCATCAATTACGATTTGCACTGGAATCCCGTAAGATTAATCCAGAGAATTGGACGACTGGACAGAATAGGAGCGTTAGCCGATACAGTCTATGTCCATAATTTCTTACCGGAGAAGAAGCTCGAAAAACATCTGCATTTGAAGGAAAGAATCCAGAACAGGATAGATGAGATTCACAGAACGATAGGCGAAGACGAGCGCATTTTGGATAAAACCGAGCAAATTAATGAAGAGGTGATGTATGCAATTTACGAAAAAATGACTTACAAACTCGAAGACTTTGAAGTTAGCAGCGACCCGCTTTCCGAGGATTTGTTTGGTATGAATGAAGCGGAAGAGTTAATTCGTGAGATAAGAGAAAATGAACCCGAATATTTTGAATATATTAAAAACCTGCCGGATGGTATTAGAGCCGCAAAAAAGAGCAGTGAACAAGCTAATTTCATATTCTGTGAGGCGGGCGATTACCAGAAGATATTTTTAACGGATGAATATGATAATCTGATAAAAACCGATATACTAACCGCAATAAATAAAATCAAGTGCGATAAGGACGAAAATCCGTTACGATTGCCTGATGGATTCAATCAATCAGTTACGAGAGTTATGAAGCAATTTAGAAGAGATGTTGGAGAGAGGATGACAAAAAGAGATGCTATGAAAACATTGAAACCGCAACAAAGGTATGTTTTGAACAAACTGCAGCGATATTATGAAGAAATTGACAATCCTGAAATAAAATCCGATATTGAACGGTTGAAAGAAGTTTTCGGCTTCCCTTTGTCCAATATTATATTACAGCATTTAGGTAAATTAAGACGAGGTGGAATTGAGGGTAAGGCTTTGTTTGATAGATTGAAGGAAATCTATTTTCAATATGGATTGCATCGAGTGAAAGAGCAGGAAGAGAAGGAACTATCCACTTATGATGTTCCTAAAATTATTTGCAGTATGGCCATGGTAAGAAGGAATAGTTAGCACAAAAGTTTCTGTTTAACTTTTCTTAACCGCCCGCACACCCGATTTCCCATACGCCTTCTGCACCACTATTATATGAACGCTTGGGTCGGTTACGGTTATCTGACCTGGAGTAATCAGCAAACATTCAGAATTTTTCATCGAAGAAAGCATCATCTTATATATCTCTTCTCGATTCCTCGGGTCCATGTGTATATCGAACTCATCCACCGCCCTGAAAGGAGACCGAAGCAGTTGCTGGATTGACAGAAGGAAAGCCATTATCGAAGCCGTCTTCTCTCCTCCACTTTGCGTATAGTAATCAAACAGAACGGGCGGAGAGCCTCTGAACCCCACAAAAAGTTCTAAACCCGCATTTTCTATATCGCCCTCTTCGACATTAACCAGCCGTGCTAACCCGGTAGCGCCTATGCCGGACAGAATTTGCTGAAAAGAACCGTTGATAGAATCCAAAAGGTCGGTTATCGTCTTCCGCCAGATTTTCTTCCTCGCATCGAGTTCCTTCAGCCCTTCTCGTTTATTCGCCACCACTATCTCCGATTTCTCTTTCAATTCATCAAACAACTTTGAATAATTCGAGTAAATCTCTTCCGTCTCTTCCGGTATCTCGCCCAGTGCTTCGACCCTTGCATTTACCAACCCTATTTCATTCTCTATTTCGCTCTGTTTTCTTTCTGTCTCTATTCGCGCACCCGCTTTTTTCTTCATGGGTAGTAAATCCGCCAACTTTTCATTCGCTTTCTCCATCTCCGCATTAATCGTTCTTATATCAGTTTCGAGCATGTCGCTCTTAAACCTCAGGACTTCTTCCTTTACACGGTAGCTTATATAAGCGTCCATGTTCGATTCCAGGCTCCTTTCAATAGCTCCGAGTTCGCTTTTCAGCTTGTCTATTTCCTCTTTTAGTTCTTCGCTCCGTTTATCCGCTTCTTTTAACCTTCCTCTTATTTTCTCTATCTCTTCATTCTTTACAGGTTCGCCGAAAATCCGTTCGTTCTCTCGTAGAAGCTCAGCTAAAACCGCAAATTTCGTCTCTTCCTTCTCAAGGTGCAAAAGTTCGTAAAAGGATTCCTTAGAGTTGATTTTCCACGAGTCAAGTTTTCCACGCCATTCTTTTATCTTTTCATTCGTGTCCGCAGTCTCAGCCTGATTTGATTCAAGCGCATGTTCCTTTGCGTTAAGCCGTTCTTCGAGTATATTCAACGCCGCTTCCTGTTTTATTAACCGTGCCCATATCGCCTCGCGTTTCAACCATCCTTTTCGCTCATCCAACTCCTCTCGAAGCAAATACTTCTCATGCATCTCTTTCCAGTAACCAAGGCTTTCTTCTGCTCTTCCAAGCAATTCGGAAATAGATTCATCTTCGCTTATGATAGATTCGAGCCTGCTCCTCGCGTCTATCACCTTTTCTCGATATGAACCGAAGCCAACAGCCGCTTCTAAAAGCTTTAGCTTCTCCTGCGGTGACGTCAAGCTGAATTGTTCCATTGTGTTCTGATGCATGATTATCAGCATATTATTCGGGTCGAGCCCAAATCCTTTGAACAGCCTTATGACTTCTTCGTAGCTTATCTGCTTATAATCCGCTTCCCACCAGTAGTTCCCGTCGTTCTTCAGATACCTCGACAGCATGAAAGTATCGGCATCTGAAAAAACGATTGGTCTTCTTCCGTTCGTTTCTTCGTTATCAAATACCAAAGTAATCCTTGCGATTTCGTTACCTCGCCTTATCAAATCTCTCAGCCTCTTGCTCCTTTCTGTATATATCTGACCCAGAGCAACTGAAATCGCTAATAGGATGGATGACTTGCCCGCGCCGTTTGGACCTGAAATCAGATTAAGTCCTTGCTTTAGCGGTATTCTTGCATATTCGTAGGACATGAAATTTTCTAAGATTATCTCTTTCAGCCAGATGCTGGCGCCGGGTTCTTCGGCAGTTAATTTGGGCATTTTATTTGTTTCCGATAATTTTATGATATATTTTTGCGAAGTTAAACTTTGGTTTACAAATTTACCTTGACTTTGTCACATTTCAAATTTACCGCAGAGAACGCTGAGTTCGCAGAGAAAATATGTAAATTTAATTAAGTAGCACAACGATTATTTAATATTGTGGTGAAAGAGGATGGATTCAAATAAAGAATGGAAGGATTTTATCAAATCTGACCCGGGGGTGATGATGGGCAAGCCCGTGATTGCCGGCACGAGGGTCACAGTAGAGCAGATATTGGAAAAACTGGCGGCGGGTGAAACTATTGAGCAAATCATTGATGAGCATCCTCGTCTAACGAAGGAGGGAGTTTATGCCGCACTTTCTTTCGCATCCGAGGCATTGCGGGCAGATGTAGTGTATCCCATCCAACATGAGAGGAAAGCAGGGGCGAAGACAAGTGAAGTTCCTGGCTGATGAATGCGTGGACAGGCAAATAGTAAAACATGGTCTTAGCAGGAAAATTATTCGTGGTTGAAGAGGACGTTGATTTGCAAAAGATAGCCAGCAAGCTGAAAGGGTTTCAATCCGAAGAGAAATTGAAAGACGACAGCAAAGATATAAGTTTGATTACCGAGATAAAAGACCTGCGCTTAATCGGAGATTCCTTGCATGGGACTTTCATCCAGGACCAACTTCTGGAGGTCTATCATCGTGGTGAGAAGGTGCGCATACCAACCACTTCCGAAGCCCCTTTTTTCTTCGTCGAGCAACAACAAACACAAAAACAAGAGCAAGCGCAAAAACATAGGATTGTTCTGACGATTATGGAGAAGAAAGCGAGGGCAAATAATATCGCCAACCAGTTGAGCAAAATTCTTTTCATAACCGCCGGGAAGATAGTGGAAGTTCGGATTGAGCCAGCGAGATTTGTGCGTTTTCACGAGGATAACTTCGAGGATACAAAAGTAATCTTCTTCGACGACGTAAACCTGCCGAATATCAAGAAGCTGTCTTTATATGGTTCCGCGTTGGGGGATACGTCCACGTATGCAGACCATTTGAAGCACGGGAAGATATGGTATATCGTATTGAAATCTAAACGGCACGGAACGGTGGTAGGCGTAACGAGAAACGGTGTCGTAACGATTTTCAGCAAGGCTACAAAGGATGAATTCATAAATTACATGCGGGAAGATATTATTGGTTTGATTTGATTTAATTAAATAAACCAACATAGTGAAATTATCAGGACACTTTTTACGGGCGAAAAAAGCGGGGATTAGAAACGGAAAGATGAAGCGAATCGAATTTCATAACAGAGAAGAAGAGATAACAGAGATAATGAACATATTGAGCGTGGAGCCCATATTGATTACTTTCGTTTGCGGTCCTATAAACAGCGGTAAAACAGAACTGTTTGACCATCTTGCGAAACAACTGCCGAAGGATTACATCGTTTTTTACATCAATTTCCGAGGAAAGTACATCTCCGATTACAGCGACTTCATCAGGGTTCTGTTCAAGGTGGAGCGAGAGAAGGATTACAAGGAAATTGTAAAAACTATTTCGGAAACACCAGAGGAAGCGCTGAGGTTTAAAGGCATTCCAGTCACTAAGAGTATGATGGATGCGGTATTCAAAAAATCTTACGAGGATGTATTTGAATTTCTCGAGGACTACTTTACAAAACTATCAGAGAGCAGGATACCGGTGCTTATTGTTGACGAGCTGCAGGTGATTAAAGACATAAAGATTGATGAGTTGTGGATATATAAACTCTTCAATTTCTTCATAAGGCTGACAAAAGAATTGCGTCTTTGTCATGTCTTCGCAATCACTTCCGATTCCCTTTTCATAGAAAAAGTTCACGGCGATGCGATGCTTCACGGAAGATGCAGATACTTGCTCGTTGATGACTTCAGTAAGGAAGTAACAATGAATTTTCTGGAAAAGCACGGCTTTAATAAGGAGGAGAAGGAGATTGCGTGGCACTACTGCGGCGGTAAGCCCCTAAGTCTGGTCGAACTTGTAAATAGCGAAAGCAGGGAAGGAAAAGCTGAAGAGATGCTCAAGATAAGAAAGGGACAAATAGAAGAGATAGTGTATTCGTTGAAAGAGAAGAACAAAAAAATGTTTGCCGCAGTTTTGGGTGTCCTTTCGGAATTTGAAGACAAGGATAAAACCGGATATAAATATTTAAGGGAAGAAACCCGGTTTCTGGTAGAAAAAAATATCCTTTTCGCAGACCCCGTGAATAAGGAGTTGAGGGCACAGTCAATGCTGGATTTGCTCGCTATAAGGGATGCGATTTCCCGGCAGAAAAGTAGTTTATTCCTTTTGAGAATAAGGAAAGGAATTCGCAGTGGAGATGTTCGGTGAGTGTTTTTTGACGAAGGAGAACTGGGACACACACAGCGTGGTAAGAGCTTGCCTCCAATTTTCTTCTGATCCTGGTATTATCCAAAAGTTTCTCACTTGTCAACCTCCTTTTGGTTAATTAACCCTATCCTGCATTTGAGTTTATTCAATCTATACACTATCTTGTAATTATCCAAATAATTAAATTCATCGACTGATAGTAGTTTATAGAATGTCTCTCCGGGATACATCGAATTTTCTTTATCAACTTGCTCCTTTGCTATTCTCTCCGCCTCATGAGAATCTTTACAAACAAGTAACCGAGTATCTAAAAAACTATATTCGCCACATATTATCTCGATGTCCGCTTTGAATACCTTCATATATACCTCTCCAAATAAATTTATTTTTAATTAAAGTTCTTCCATCCCTTATAAAAGAATCTGTTCTAAAAATAAAATCTCCTGTAATGCCCTATCAGAAAACCACTCCTTCAGATATTCGCTATCTGTTTCAAATCTTTCTACTTTGTCATCAAAAAGAGTTTGCCCTCGCCCCTTAATCTGTAATCTGTGGGAAAAAACCTTTAACCGTTTCAATGCATCTTTTATTTCTTTTTCGACTTCTGGAATATTGTATCCTTTGGCTTTTACTTCCTGAATCAGCACATTGAACGGAGATAGCTCTATTCCAATCGAATTCATCCCTAAGACATTCGCCTCAATTAAAGCAGTTCCAGAACCGGAGAGTGGATCAAGGATGGTATCTCCCCTTTCAAAATATCTTCTCAAGAAAACCTCGACAAGTTGTGGAATAAATTTGCCAAGATAAGGATGCACACGATGAACATGTTTTGTTCGTTGAAATTCTCTGACACTGATAAAAGTTAGGTCATCGCCGAGAATTTCGACGTTCTTTTGAGTATCGGTTTTTTCTTCGATGAGATGAGTATCTATCCCAAACTTTATCGCTGCCGTTTTGTTTGCTTCGAGCATGTTAATATACCTCCTCTGTTTTAGTATTATAAAATCTTGGCATTCATATCTACATTCATATCTGAAGAGTGCTCTTTTCGTATAGATAAAATTGTCCGAGGTAAAGTTTATGTTAGATGCTAAAGAAAATATTTAGATTGCATGAACGTCCGAAAAATTACCTACGCTCTTGCCATTGTAATGTTATGTTACGATTCGATTTCAACAATGATAGCTTCGGTGTTATATGGAAGGTTTGCAGATTTAAATCCGCTTTACAATCTCTTAGGGCAAAAGAACCCTGATTACGTTTGTATTCTAATGGTAATTGTAATAGTGATTCTTATACTTGCCTTCCGAACCGCTCTGTCCGGCATTGAAAGCCCGGAACTATCGAGAAAAAGTTTAGTTATAGTTTGCGACTTCTTCGCCGTGTATTTATTAATTATCGGTTCAATAGCCATTCCACATAACACAATGGTCTTATTTGGCTCGCCGGGGATAGTTCTGAGTTCAGAAATGCTTCAGGTCCTGAAAGTAGCATCGGTAGTAATTACAGGAATTATAGTGATTATAATAAATTGGAGGCATTTGTTTAGTTCTTTTTATTAGACCACAAGATTACACAGATTTTCACGAGAAACCTTTCTTTAAGAAAGAAAGCTTTACCAAAGATAAAACGTTTTTCTAAAAAGTTTTAGTGTTAATCTCGTGAAATCTCGTGGTTTTTTACATCCGCTAATCATCCATGAAAAACTCCTAAGGGATCTCACCCAAGCGGAGGATGGCATCGGTACACTGCATGCGTAGAGCCTTTATTTCCTATTTCCTTATGCCTTCATACCTCCTACAGGCACTTCCATCATCTTTGCCCATTTATTACTTTCGCGTTCAAGCTTTTTAAGTTTTTTGGTTTTAAACGCATCGGTGCTAAATCTGTATCCCTCCTTTCGGTTGATCATATGATACATCGCCACTGCGATTTCTCTTGCTATTGCCACTATTGCCTTTCCATCGCCTCGCCGTTCCTTGATTCTTTGATACTTTGTTCTGTAATGATCGTCCCACTGGACTGCAGATCGAGCTGCTTGTACCAGTGCCCACCTCACCCTCGGTGACCCTTCTTTTGTTATTCTGCCGTTGTAGATCGTATTTGCACTCTGATGAACCCTTGGCGCCAAACCTAACCAACTGACAAGCTTGTTTGCGCTTGAAAACCTGCTAAAATCTCCTATCTCACTCGTGAGTAGCAGTGCCGTGTAGTAATTCACTCCAGGAATACCCATGAGTAGTTTTACGTCTTCACTCTCTGCCGATTCTTTTGCTCCTCTCGCTTATATTTTATCTGCTTACCCAGAGCGATGAGATAGTTCGTTCTCGCAGCCAGCACCGCTAAGGGATTCAAGTCGAAACCCGCGATGTTCTTCAATATCCCTTCCAAAGTTTCTGTTTCGTTCTTAAAATTGTCAAGCGCATATTGTCTCGCCCTCTTCATTGCTAAAACTAAAAAAGTGCCACTGCCGCACGCAGGGTCAAGAAATCTTTTATTCGAGTTGCCATCGTATCCAACTTCCGAAATAACGAGTTCTGCAAGCCAATCCGGCGTGTAATAACGTGCCTTTACCAGTCCTGAATTCATAACTCGCATAGTTCGTTATACCAAGCCTGTCAAGAACATTTTTTAGGATATGTTCGGTATTAAATTCGAAATCTGCTTCGTTACTGGCATCCCTCGCTGCTAATATGATTTTATCCGCTACTTCTTTTGCCATAATTCCCACATTTTCTCTTTCATCTTCGGTATTCAAAAGTTGGATATCTAAAACATATAAAAACTACTCTGGTAGAATATAAATCCAAATACTTATATAGACATGAATCCAAAGGAAAAATATGCCGGTTACAATTCAAGACGTATACGAAGCGCTGAAGAGAGTGGAAGAGAAGATGGTTACACGAGGAGGTCTCGAAGCACTCGTTGATTCCGTTGAAATTCTCAGTAATCCAAAAACGATGGAAGCACTCCGTAAAAGCGACCGGGATATTAAAGCGGGTAGGGTAAAGGAAGTTACTTCTGTTGAAGATTTGCTTGCTCACAAATAATAATACCGCCCCTTCTCCTTCTGTTCACGGTCTTTTGCCGAACCTATCTTATTTATCCGTGGTCGAAGCGTGCTTTCATCTCGCCTGAACGTTATACCTAAATCCTTCAAAAACAAATTCATTCCCGCTCGCATCTCAAAACAACCTTTTATTTCCCCTCGCACACCCGGTTCACCGTCGAAAACCATCAACCTATCGCTTAGCAAATCTATCAAATATATGTCATGGTCCACAATCAACATTGATACGCCCCTTCGCTCCGCATACCGCCTGACTGTCTTTATCAACCGCACCTTCTGCTCCACGTCGAGATGCGCAGACGGCTCGTCCAGCATATACAAAGCGGCATCCTGGCAAAGACACGCAGCTATCGCAACGTTTTGTAATTCACCACCACTGAGCTCTTTTATGTTCCTATTCTCCATCTCCGATATTCCCAACGGGTGTAGCACGTCAATAACGTCGTTTTCGCTTAGCTCTTCTTTTAGCGAATAAATGAACTCCTTCACGCGCATATCCAACTTGCCTTTTATATACTGCGGCTTGTAAGAAACTCTGATGTCAAACGATATTTCCCCGGTTGTCGGCGCTGTTTCGCCTGCTAATACTTTCACAAACGTGCTTTTACCAATGGCATTTCTACCGACTATGCCCAGTACCTCCCCTTCATCTATACTGCCCGGCTTCGCTTCCAATACAAATCCATCTCCTCCATAATTCTTCTCAAATCCATCGTATTCGATGAAAACGTCTCTTCCTTTTAGTTTCTCCCTCGGTGGATGAGCGCTGAACTCTATTGGCTTATCCCTTATCCGAACGTTCTCCGCATGCAAGAATCCACTCAGATATTCGTTTATTCCTCTATTCGTGCTCTTTGGCATTGTAACAACGCCATACCCCCCGGGCTCACCGTAGAGGAGATGCACGTAATCCGCAAGCATGTCAAGGATAGCGAGGTCGTGTTCCACTACAACCACCGCTTTATCCTTCAAAACTTCCCTTATTCCTTTTGCCACTTTCACGCGTTGATGTATGTCCAGATAGGGCGTCACCTCGTCAAAGAAATAAAAATCCGCATCTCTTATCATACAACCTATTACCGCAACCCTTTGCAGTTCGCCACCGCTCAGCTCTTTTATATCCTTATTCTGCGCTTCTTCGAGCTCAAAAGCCTTCACAAGCCGTTTTGATACTCCGGTCTCGTCTGTGCTTTCCAGTAACTCGTGAACTTTGCCATCGAAGAATTCCGGAATTGCATCTATATATTGCGGCTTATAAGCCACCTTGATTTTTCCTTTTGATAGTCTATCAAAGTAATTCTGTAATTCTGACCCTGCATATTTCTTTATTATCTCATCCCAACTCGGCTTTGCTTCCGCATCTATTTTGCCACGGTTTGGCACTTGCAATCCCGATAATATTTTAATTGCGGTGCTCTTCCCTATCCCATTCTCGCCTATCGTTCCCGTTATCTTACCTGCTTTTGGAACGGGCATACCATAAAGAACGAACCCGTTTTCGCCATATCTGTGCGTCTCTTCTCCCTTCAGCTCCTCCGGCAACCCTATTATAGAAATGGCAGCGAAGGGGCATTTTTTTATGCATATCCCGCATCCCTCGCACAATTCCTCTGATATTACCGGCTTGCCCTCTTCACCCGGGACTACCGTCTCCTCCCCCGTTCGCACCATCGGGCAGTATTTTATGCATTCATACTCGCATTTCCTCGGCTGGCACTTATCCCTCTTCAATATCGCTATCCGCATTTTACTATTTTCCTCTGTTTAGCGTTTTCATACAGTTCTTCATGTTTCAATTTCAGAGTAAAAAGATTTCTTATGAAAAGCCTTTAAATTTAAATATCAAAAGTATAGAGAGAATTAAGATGAAGAAAGAATTCACCATGGTTATCGAGCAGGATGAAGATGGAATTTATGTCGCATCTGTACCCGAACTGGAAGGCGGCCATACGCAAGCTAAGACTTTAGATGAGTTAAGAGAACGGATAAAAGAAGCGATGCAGCTCTATTTAGAGGTAGAATCTGGACTCATAGAAGCGGTTCAAACAAATTAGAAGTAATTTATATAAAAAGTGTGGAGAAACAGACAGGAAGCATTCCCCTACTATTTCTCCTTATTTTACTATTCTGTTGGTCTTACAACTTTCCCGGATGTTTATTCCTTCTTAAGTCTCTTAAGAACATCCGTGGCATAGTTTGCAGTTGTTGTAGACATTGCGTTGTTTAAAATATCCTGTATGGCTGGTATCCCTTTCTCTCCGTATGTCGCTAAAATGTCGATTATTTCTATCTTCCTCTTGACAGGGGTATCTTGCATACTCGCCATGCCTTCCATTCTCAATTTATGTATCTCTTCTTCTGACATTTTTGTTGCCTCTTTTTTTCTCTTGTATATTGCATTGGTCTAAACTACTATAAGGTGGTTTCGCTTTTTTTATCTGGTGTCACGTAAATAACAAAATCTGTGTAATCTCGTGGTTCTAACAAAAATGCATCAAACCGCCATCTCAAGCATTCGCTTATAAATTTCAGGCTTCAAAGCCGCGATAAGAGAAATACTCTCTGCTTTTCCTACCTCGCTTCTCAGCTCCTTTCCTTTTAAATCAGTTATAATTCCTCCTGCTTCTTTTAAGATTAGCGCGGCACCTGCAATATCGTACCCGCTTATTAAGCCACGCACCTCTATTACCGCATCTATTGCGCCTTCCGCCACCAGACAAATCTCCATTGCTATACTGCCCAGCACACGAACTACCACGTTCTTTGCTTCCTTTTGAAATTGTATCAGCGACTCCGGTATTGAATCCGCACCATAAGTATAGACAGAGAGAACGGGTTTAGTTTTCCCTTTCACGTTACGAGGTAGTTTCTTACCGTCAACAAACGCATTTTCACCCTTCACGGCATAAAACGTCTTCCCGTATATGGTCGCAACAACGCTTGCTTGAATGTCGTCAAAACTAACGTAGTCCACTTTCGGTGAATAAGCAATGGAAGAGCAGAAGAAAGGAATGCCAAGAATAGCGTTTGTGGACCCGTCTATGGGGTCGAAAATAAGCGTGAATTTCGGCTCGCCTCCTTTTGGAAATACGTGGTCGCCCAATTCCTCCGATATTATCCTCGCACATAGGTTACGACTATCCAATGCGTTCTCTAATGCCCTTTCCGCAAACATGTCTATTCTTCTCGTTACGTCCCTCGCTCTTCTTTCTATTATCTCGCCATAGTCCGCAGTTTCTGTAATGTATGTTCTTATCGAATCTCTTAGCTCTGACGAAATCTCCAACAATTCTTCTATTTCCATTTTCTTTCCTCTTCCATTTGATTATTACTAAAATGGCGATACCGTTTAAACGTACGATAGTTTTTTATGTTACCTCTTGTCGTAAATAAAGATGGGATGCAAGTTCATGTTTTCAAATAAGTATAAAATCGGAAAGATGGTTCTGATATTCTTACTGATATTGTTTTTATGCCACTATGGATATCATAAGGGACCGGAAACCGTGGGACCGGAACTTCAGGATTATCTCGATAACGCAGAACTGTTTGACGGTGCTGAACTGGTCTCATCATATTCAAAAGTTGGTGAAGTAAATGAAGGAAGATTTGAATTGATGTATAGATATGGAGATGAAAGGAGGAAGATAATCGTCATCGGTAATGCAGAAGGTCTGGAAGAAGGGGACATCGTAAGCGTAAAATCAATCTTTCGGAAGGATGGCTTTTTAGAGTTAGAAGAGATTCATATCCACAAACACCTGTATCTACAATGGTATGCATCACTTCTTCCCATCCCTTTTGTGATCCTGTTCTTCTTCAAAGAGTTTAAATTTAAACTCCAGAGATTGGAGTTCGAGAGGAGACGGTAAAAATGCCAGACCTGTTGACGCATTTTTTGGTAGCATTTCTGTTTGTGAAGTTAATAAAAATTGAGAGGTATAAGAGCTTAATCTATCTCGGTACAATATTGCCGGACATTCTTACCCGATGCCCCGTATTCGCAATTGATGTTATTCTAAATATTCGGGAATTTAATTGGTTTTTTATGCCACTTCATACACCCTTTGGGATACTTTTGACCTGTCTCTTCGTCACTTATTTCTTCGATGAAAAAAGCAGGAAGTTCGTCTTCACAAACCTGATGGCCGGCGCATTCTTACACCTTTTCCTGGATGTTTTACAAATACACTGGGGCACTGCGTATTACTTGTTTTATCCGTTCTCATGGGTAAAATTTGAAATTGGCTTGTTTTGGCCTCATCAGAGTATCTATTTTATACCGGTTCTGTCACTTGTTGCGGCTGTTATAATTTCAATATTGGTAGTTGAAAATGGCGAATTTGGAGTTAGAAACCGGAATGTTTGAAGTTAGAGGTCGAAATCCTTGCCGCCGATTCAAACCTTTCCCTTATGAATTCGGCATCCAGAGATGCGAGAAGCCAGCCTGCACGAGGTCCCGAAGGCTTTTTCAACAATGCGATATAAATTGCTTTGAATATCTCTTTCGCTTCCACGTTTGTAGCGGAGGCAACTTCGTATATTTTATTATGCCACTCGTCAGCACTCGGAGTCTTACCTTCCTGTAATTCCTGTGCCAGGAGCTTCAATGCCTTTTTTTGCACCTCGGACAAACTTTTTAGTTCCTCTGTCGGTAACGCCGATTGCAATTCGAACTTCAAGCTTGGAGGCGCGTATTCCCGCAGCCAATTTTCCACATACCGTGCTTTTTCACCTATCTCCTTTATTTCTTCTTCGTTTTCTTCACGAACCTCATATCCACTTCTCTTGATGACATTCAGGAGTTCAGAGAAGTCAGCTCGTGCGATTTGCACAAGCGTTAAGAGATGCCGGAAAGGTATTTTTCCCGCAACACCGCTTCCTATTTCGCCTATTTCTCGCTCGTATTCATCCATCAGGTTGAGTAGTGGTAATGAAGGGTCAAATTCTATGTGCTTTTCTGGTCGCACTCGCGAGATGACGTGCTTTAAAATTTCTGGTGGCACTGCTTCTAATATCGCGTGCACCGGAACGTTCGTTCCCATGGATGAAGACATAGCCGTAACTTTCGCCTTCGTTCCTTCTACCGGCTTCGTCTTTAAGAGGATGTGTTCAAAAGGGATAGGATACGGTGCTTCGTAATTATATATTTCCGAAGCGATTCTCTTTCCAGTGTCAAAAGAGCCGCCGGGAGCGGCATGGTCTTTGCCAAAAGGCTCGATTGTAACGCCAAGGATGTTCCATCTCGCTGCCCAGTCCACCCGCCACGCTAATTTACCGCCGCCTTTAAACGAAGCAGCACCCTTGTTTCCACATTCGCACTCGTAATACACTTCCTCCTTTTCTATGTCGTATCGCTTTACAATTGCGGACGTGATTCTGCCGCAAGCATCACAAAGCGGATTAAAAGCAGTCCATTCTTCCGGCACTTGCCTACCTGAAACTTCCTCTATTATCCTCGACAGCTCTTCTCTTCTCGCAATCGCTTCCTTTATCACGTCCGCGTACATCCCCGACTTATACATCGCGTCGGCTTTGAAAATCTCTATTTTTATGCCCAAATCAGTTAAAGAATCAAGGAACGGCTGTAGATAGTGGTCTGCGTATGACGAATGGCATCCCTCGGGGTCTGGTATCTCTGACAATGGTTTTCCTACATGCGCTTCGTATTCTTCAGGAAGGAAAGTGTATCTTCGCCGCAAAGGGTCGAAAGTGTCTGCAACGTAGATGAGTCTCGCATCCACGTCCATATCCAGAAGAGCGGAATGCACCGCATCTCCTATTATTATCTCTCGCAGGTTCCCCACGTGAATATCGCCGGAGGGCGTAATACCGGTAGCAAGAACGTGCTTTTTCTCTTTCCTTCGCTTTACTATGTCCTCTGCGATTGCTAAAGACCAGTGCATTTTTGTTAATAATACTATGGTGGCGAGGAGAAGATAAAAATAAGAATTGTATTCTGTTATCGAAAAACTTTTAAGCGAAAGCTTCTAACATAAAAGTATGTCAGAGGTTATGCAAAGGGCACAGGAAATCTTTAAGGAGGCGGGCTTTAGTAGTCTTGATGATGCGGTATTTTCTTTCGCCATGCTTCTCGCTAAAGCAAAATTGAGCGAGTTTGAAGAGGAATGTGAGGTATTCAAGCGGAAATATGGCGATTTTGAGAGATTTAAAAGAAATGTGGAGGGAGGAGAAAAGGAAAGCTTTGGGGAGTGGGACGACTACCTTGCTTGGCGTTTCGCAGAGGAGGCTCGAAAGTTCTGGAAGCGAGAAGTCCGGGGGCTTGAAGTTCTCGCCACTGGGGTGTGAATCAGCGAAATGCTTTCCTCCATTCTAATCGTGAAGAAATTGGAGAATAGAAAGGATGTGCGTCATTCCATGACCAGCAATTAACTTTCTCCACCTCTTTTTGTAGTCACTTGGATTTGTTTGTGATTTGGAGTTTTCCAGGGGCTATATTATCCTGACTTTGTCACATTTCGAATTTACCGCAGAGAACGCGGAATTAGAGGTTTAGTTTATTAGCGGTTCAGCTCGTTAGCTAAACCTCTAATTTTAAGCGGTTCGGCGGCTTGGCTCGTTAGCGATTTAGACTAAACCTCTAAACCTCTAAATACATCCTCTGCGTTCTCCGTGAACTCCGCGGTTAATCTGACAATGTCAAGTTATTGTAATCCTCCGAAATAGCCCAACAAAATTGCAAAAATACCTCCAAATAACGTAGCTATGATGTTTACGCCATGCTTATTCAATCGAAATTTATAAAAATGTTTGTCTTCAAGCGTAGCCCCGAGGAGGCTGTCTATGAGGCAGCCAAAAAAACCGGCTAAGAGGCAAACGAGAAAGAAAATAGCTTTTAGATTCGGTTGAGCACCAGAACAGAGGTATGGGTTGATGAACGAGAGACTAACGAGTGCAATCAAACCGGAACCGAGCAGTGCCGCGCCAAGACCTGGTAAACTAACGCCGCCATTCGTGCCCACGGGCACCTTTTTAAGAGTTGTAATTAACCTTGGATTGCCTTCCGCTTGCCCGATTTCTGTTGAAAACGTGTCCGAGCAGGCGGTAGCGATTGCGCCTGAGAAGCCGAGCAAGAGGACATTGTCCCGGGAAAGCGCATACAAAACAGCGAAAAACAACGGTGACAAGCCGTTGCCCAGCACGTTATTCATGCCCCGCATGCCTTTATTACCTTCTGCAACACCCAGCTTCGCTTTCCTATCATATTTATATTTCGTAACCAAATTCCCGAACAGGAAGAACGCGAGCAGCACGAGCACACCCGCATAACCAAATTCGAGCCCGAACGTTAACAGAATTATCACGCCGAGCGTGAACGTTCCGATAAACGCAGAAGTGTTTATTTTACGCTTCAAATACGCATAAAGCACGAGCGAAAATGCTATCGATACGGTAAGCGCAGTTACAGTTACCAGGAGGTGCTGGTGCTCGCCGAAAAACATGATAACTTATTAGGAATTTAATCAATATAAAAGCTCTGCATTTTGCAATTACGTAGAACTCTATCTCTCCTCCGCTTCCGTTTTATCCCTTGCTGTTTTATATCGCGTAAAAGAAAAACTATTTCTTTTGGTAATGCATTTCTTTCTAAGAGAAGGTTTAAATAAAGGTTGGTTCCAATGCAACTTCCTACGAAATATAGCAGCGGATGTAAAAGCATAGACGAGTTGTTAGGCGGAGGCTTCGAATCCGGGACTGTGACCCAGCTATACGGCGAGGCGGGCAGTGGGAAGACCAATATTTGCCTTCAAACAGCGATGGAATGTGCTAAAAACGCGAAGGGCGTAATTTTTATAGACAGTGAAGGCTTTTCTCCGGAACGATTCTTACAAATAGCCCGTGCCGGTGCAAGTGTAAATGCAAGTGCAAGTGGAGATGCTGGAGATGTAGAGGGCATAGCACGGAGAATTATAATCTTCGAGCCTCATAGTTTCGAACAGCAGACGTCCTGCATAGACGAGATTGAGGCGGTAATAAAGGAGAAGGAAGGTAAAAGCGGAGTTGCACTTCTAATCCTTGACTCCGCTACGCTCTTCTACCGGTTAGAGCTTGACGATGAAAGAAGCATATATTTGAGGCGCGTATTGGCGAATCAAATAATGCATCTTCTGGAAATTGCCCGGAAGCATGACCTTGCGGTCATAATAACAAATCAGGTATATATGGATATAGAGAATGGTAATTTACGACCTTCCGGGGGATACGCTCTCGAGCATCTCTCTAAGGTAATCGTGCAGCTTGAGAAAGCGGCGGAAGGGCGTGGTAAAAGAAGAGCAGTCTTAAAGAAGCACCGGTCTATGCCTGAAGATACTTCTTGCGTGTTTTTCATCACGAGCAAGGGCGTGGAATAACTTTCTGGTTGTGATTTTTAATTGTGAGACCGCCTCTTGAGCGTGGGGATTTAGTTGCGATATTAGATGCTGGTACTTACGGGTTCTCGATGAGTTCGCAATACAATGGGCGACCGAGATGTGCGGAAGTGCTGGTTTGCGATGCCGCTGTGGACTTGATAAGGACGAAAGAAAGCGTTGAGGATTTGATAAGGAATCAGGTGATTCCGCAGCGGTTGATGTGATATACCTTCATAAAAGAATGCCTAACGATCAATGAATATCTTCCAATTTGTTTTTCATCGTAGGGACATCTCTTTTAACCGTATCCCAGACGGCATCTATATCTACACCAAGATAATCGTGTATCAATTTGTCCCTCATTCCCGCCATATCTTTCCAGGGTATTTCAGAATGTTTTTCCCTAATCTCCCTGGATAACCTCTTTGTAGCTTCACCTATTATCTCGATCTGCCTTATTACTCCGTCCTGTATAAGATGATCATCCATAAAGTCTTCGTATTCTACACCCCTGGTATACTCTTCTATTCGGGATATGGCATCTAAAATGTGCCTCAAATATACAGAGTCGTCTTTTTTCATCCGTAAATTACCTCCATTTCTTTCCTTATTGCATCAATCAAGTAGGGACTTATAGATTTCTCTGTCAACAAATCTACTTTTATTCCCAAGACTTCGGACAACTGTCTTTCTATTCTTACAAGTTCAAGAAGGCTTTTTCTCTCTGAAAATTCCACGATAATATCTATATCGCTTTCCGGTCTTTCCTCCCCTCTTACATAAGAGCCAAAGACCGCTATCTTTCTCGCCCCTTGATTTTTAAGTACCCTAGCAATCTTTTCAAAGATTTCTCCCTTCCTCATCATTTTTCACCTTTCAGAGCGGGGTTCAGAATTTCGGCTAACTGCGAATAACAGAACTCAAGTTCGGTTATCTTTCTAAATGAGGAATTAATCCGAACTACTTCGGTTATCCTCGACTCCGGACGAACCAGACGTTTGATCATTCTTCACCCCCTTCTCTAATTAAAAGTATCCAACGGACTTTTTATTTTGCCTATATCCTTATTGCTCACGTGAGTACATAAATATTTCTGTTGTTTTGCTGCTTCTATGACCCGGTAGTTCCTGGATATACCGCAAATCTGTCCAGCCTTCTAAGAGATGGGTAGCAAAGCTGTGACGAAGTGAATGTACATCCGCTCTTTTGAGCGTATCTTCGAAAGAGGATTTTGAAAAACCCACTGAAACATTGGAATATCACCCAAAAGTATATAGAATAGAATAGAAGATGGGGCGATACAAGCAAGCAGTAAATCAAAATCCTCTTCAGTTAATAATTTTTGATAAAGATCCATTATCTGTACTTTCTTATTGTTGTGTCCCAGGGTAATCTGATGTTTGTATTATGTATTTCAAAATGGAGTGACCGGTACCTCATCAGCGCCAGATAACCCTATGGTATGGCAAAATTAAAGTATGTTTTCCGCCACATCCAACCGAGAAAAACGTTAAAAAGTAAAATCCGAGAGGATTTGGAGATAAAATGCCCCACCCATTATTATTCTCAAAATCCGAGGGAGTCCCTCAGATCCAACCCGGACAATGTGGCTGATTAGCGCAAAGGCGCGCGGAAGCAGGAAGGCGAAAACTTTTAAATGCGTTAACAATTTTAGTATAATTGTTTTAAGAAAGATTTTAAATTGTTTAATTCATCAGAATCAAAGTTCCAGTAACCTTTTCGAGCCCCTAATCCAACTGATTTTACAATATCCGGCATCGTAGCTAAAAATGCTTGGCAACAAGCTTTTGCTTTATTATTGGGGTTTTTATCCAAATCACAGGCGCATCTGATAAAAGCCTTAACACACTCCATAGCAGGATTATCTTTTACAGTATTTAAGCATAAGTTTTCTAGCATTCCTTTATCAGAATCACCTGGCATAATAAAGATCCCTATCCTAGGTCTGCCATCTGTAAATCGATTTATTTCACTGGGCACGTCCATCCTCTCCTTCCTCAAAACATGCTGTATGCTTTTAAATTGATTATTAGCATTCGTATCAGCGTCTCGAATCACCGCAAGATGCTCGATCTTTTCAAAACCTCGATTGATGCAAAAGGTAGGAAAATTATCTTTAAATTTCGGTTTTCCACCAATTTCGTGTACTTCGATATCGTGAACATTTAAATGTATCAAAAAGCATGAAAAAAATTAACCTCATCTTGTCCCTCAACTAAGATAACTTTATTTAACTGAATAATACCTGTTTCTTCCTCTAATATACCCCCAATAGATGCCATATTTCTATGGGCATTTTTCTTATTTGCCAATTAACGCACCTCCCAACCACGGTCAATAGCGGCTTCAAGCGTTTTATAGTTATATTTCATTACTCTAAAATCGTCCGCTTTTTTTTCAATTCTAAACAGTCGTATCTTATCGCTCTCTGTATTTTTGATTATCCGCGAATAAGAAGAATTGAAAGCTCTGATGCACTCTAAAGAATGGGTTGTAGCAAATATCTGAACATCGGACTCTTTTGCTAACGAGAGAATAGAATCCCATAAAATATTCTGTGATGTGGGGTATAATCCATTTTCTATTTCATCAATTATAAGAATTGAATTTGGTTTTTCAATAACAGCTAAAAGAATTGATAAAAACTTCAAAAAACCAGCTCCTAACGCATTTACAGGTATCAAATCTGGAAGGCCAATATCAGCATATATTATCCCTTCGACCCCTAATGATAAATCCTTCACAGAGGGCTCCATTTTTACTAATATCTCAATAATCTTGTCAATTTTTTTAGCCTTTTGATTTATATCAAATCTATTAACTAAATCTTTTCCAGACATATTTTTAGGATTAAGATATACTGCATGTAAATATTCCTTATAGCCTTCTGGTCTATCAAATTTTATTCCTTCAGGTGCCATTATAAATGATGACTTAATTTTTTTAAGTTTTTTATCTTCATCCCCCGAATAAAAATCCAAAACAAGACCATTCATAATGGGCTCTATTCCAGAGGTGCTGTACTCAGTCTCAACTATTGCTTCTTTTGTTTCTTTTTCACGCAGAGCTATGGATTCCATATTTGGTTTTATTATCAATTGTCTATAATGTTTTGGGTTTTCAAATTCACCTGATAATTTTATATTTGAATTAACATCCAATTTGTTAAAAAGCGGTTTTAAAGAATATTGACTAATAATTGATAAGTCTCTGAATACGTTTGCTCTAAGAGGTATATCTGGATTTGATCCACCTACAAGAAGCCAAAGCCCCTCTAGAATGGTTGTTTTACCGCTATTATTTTCTCCTACAATTAAATTAAACTGTCTTAGATCATCTATTTCTAGTTGTTTTATTCCCCTTAAATTTTCTATCTTGATTTTTTTATACATTTTTTCCATTATATTATACTATTAGCTTAAAAAGGTTTTTCTAAATCGATTACATCCGTGCCATTCGAGATATTGGATTTTTAGATGTGGACAAAGGAAGAGAAGGATGGTGAGAGCGAAGTTGAAGGAGTAAAATCGTTAAAACCCTAAACTTTTACTTCAAATCCCAGCTCCGACTTTTTCACCGAGCGGTGTACGCTCTCAAGATATAAAAACAATAATAATGAACAGTTAACAAGTCTATAAGAAAAGTTTCTATTTTCTCTATCTTTACCTCAACCATCTGCTACCCGAAGCGGATATGGAAGAAGCGGTATATGCTCCTCCATATATAAAAATAAAGAGGGAGATGGCGGGAGTCGAACCCGCGCCACCTGCTTTTAAGGCAGGGTCCTCACCTCGAGGACAGGGAGGGTTCATCTCCCATATAATAAATTATATTGTGTCCAAGCCAATATATAAACATTGCAGAATAATTGTTATAATGACAAATTATTTGGAAAGAAGCGACGGCCAAAGTGAAATTCGCCAAATTTCAAACAAAATAAAAAACAGTTAGCTGGTTTATAAGAAAAATTAAAAGTCCACCTCAGGGGTTGTTTTTGAAGACGTGAGGCTATTTGTAATTTCTGAGTTCTAAACCATTTTTTGTAAAGTTGGATTTGCGTTATTTATATTTAATCACATATAGATGCCTTATGATTTTTCGGCAGTGGATCACTATTTAATATGACTATTCGATTCAGATTGTATGTAGTTTAACTAACCTTTTAGAATTTCTTTTACTCTACCGATTTCGCCGGATTTAAGGCGGACTTTAATTCCATGTGGATGGTGTTGAGAATTTGTAAGAATCTCTTTAACTATACCTTCCGTTAGCTTTCCCGAGCGTTGATCCTTTTTAAGTACAATTGCTACTCGTATTCCAGGTTTAATATTCACTCGTTCAGTTCCATCCATAAAACAATATTCTCCTTATTCAATAGTTTCGTTGTATTTCGTCTAACTGTAAATAGCCGAACTTAACTTCGGTTACCCCTCCAAAAGGGAATTAATCCGAACTACTTCGTTTATCCACGACTCTTGACGAAGAGTCCTACAGACCATTTCCACCTCATTTTCTAATAGTATCCACCGGACTTTCAAACCCCCGACACAAGCGTAGCAATACCAACCGCGCCTGCATACTGCGAATACCGAGGAACGATAATATCAATGCCGAGCATATCCTCAAATTCTCGTTTCACGCCCTCTACCAATGATACACCACCAACAAAAATAACCGGAGGTCGCATTTCCATCTCCTGTATCTGGTTCTCATATACCTGTTCTGCAACCGAGCGGCACGCAGCAGCCGCTACGTCTTCCCTTTTTATGCCACTGGCAAGTGCAACGACAAGACTCTGTATGCCAAAGACCATGCAATAGCTCTGCAAATCAAATTTATCTTTTTCCTTTACCTTCGATTTCATCGCAAGCAGCCCAAGCTCTGAGATGTCCACGTCCAATCGGTGTGATGCCACTTCCAGGAACCTCCCGGAAGCACCACCGCAAATACCGCCCAAATTAAACATATTTGCTATTCCATCCCGCATCAGAATCAGCTTATTGTTCATCCCTCCTATGTCTATCACCGTTGCGTCGCCTTTGAGTCGCCCGGAAAGAAGAGCTGTTCCTTTTGCGACCACACTCACCTCCTCTAAATTGAGAGCGGCCTTTACGTGCTCGCTTACGAGTTCTCGCCCGTGTCCCGTCACACCAATCGCATCGACCGCCTTTTCAGGAATACCGGCACCTTTTAACGCCGCTTCTATCGCATCATCTGCGCTTTTTATCGGGTCCGTCGTTGGCAGCCACTCCTCACCTATTATTTCATTATCGCGCATCACCACTGCCTTCGTAGTAGAAGAGCCGGAATCAACGCCAATCGTAACCCCTTCTTGCTTATCTCGCATCAAAAGCGCCCTCCTTGTTATCAGCGTCTTCAGTGCCTCCAACCTTGCATATATCTCTATTTCCTTCGGCTTCTCCACGTTTGAGTATGATATGATTGGTATATCCGTTCTCTCATGCAGAAACCGCCTTACCGTGTCTCTTACAATCGTCCCTTCCGCACACTTGAAGCAGGTGAGAAGGAGCGCACCTTTTATCGTCGGGTCGTCTAACATGGATACCGCTCTTGCCATCATCATGTTTAAGCTCGGGCTCTCCACCTCGAACCCAATCTCTTTACACGCTGCATCCACACTCGATAACTCCAACTCCGGAAAAACCAGTTCAATACCCAATCTCTCTGCTATGTCGTCAAATATCCATTGAATTCCGCTGTACTCCGTCCCACAAGAAATCTGCGCAACTTTCGCCATTTTTAGCTCATTCCCTCTTCTTCTTCTCCCCCCCCTTTCCTTTTCCTTCTTTCGATAACCGCTCTAAAAAACGCATTATCTCTGCAACTATCTCCTCCATTCTCTCTCCCCCCTCATACCGCACTTCTAACGTCGGTATCGCACGCTTCCTTATCAAGAACTTGAAGAATTCGTCAGCAACGGCACAGCCCATACAGCCAAAAGTAGGGGGTGCATCGCTTAATATAATTGATGCCTCTGCTTTCTCCAGCAGAGGTGCAAGCAGTCCTATTCGCCCTTTTAGCCCCGCAGGTTCTTCCACTGAAACGTATCTCAGCGCCCTTTTCAAGTCCTCCTCCGTGATATTTATCGGTGGTGCGTCTATTTCCGCATCCCTTACGTGTTCCCCTATTTCTTTCATCAATACTACCGCTTCATGTCCTCCTCTTTCCACTAAATCCGACAATATCAAACTATTCGGCGGATACACCAGTACTTTCATTTTATATCGTCCTTCCCGTTATTTCTGTTAATATATCTCTTAAAAATATTTTAAATACTTATCAAAATGGAGAAAGATAAACCTTCCCTATTTCCTTTCTCTTCTATAAGAGCGGGGCAAAAGGAGTTCATGAAAGATGTAAAACACTCCGTAGAGGGCGGAAATATTCTCATTGCTCACGCACCTACCGGGATAGGAAAAACGGTTGCTGCTCTCGTTCCGGCTTTGCAATACGCCGTCGAAACCGAAAAAACCGTTTTTTTCCTTACTTCTAAGCGCAGTCAGCACAAAATTGCAATTGATACGCTCAGGTTGATAAAGGAGCATGCGAAACTCGATTTCGTTACGGTCGACGTTACTTCAAAGCAATCCATGTGCCCAAGAGCGGTATCAATATACCGTGAGTTTTATTCGCTTTTCAACGAATTTTGCAAGTCCGAACAGAAGAGCAAAAGATGCCGCTATTTCATGAAACGCGATGAAGAAGCGCTGCAGCGTGTAAAAGAGGAGATAATGCACGTAGAGGATTTATGTAGCTGGTGCGCCTCCCGGGGCGTATGTCCTTATAAGGCGGCTTTGGAAGTGGCTGAAAGTGCTGATGTGCTCGTTTGCGACTATAATTACCTTTTTTCCGCGGACGTCGCAGAAGCGGTGTTAGAGAAAATAAAAAGGAGCCTGGATGACCTCATTGTAATCGTTGACGAAGCTCATAACCTCCCGGACCGTATAAGAAACAATCTCAGCAGTGAATTGCGAATGAGCACCGTAACGGGTGCAGCACGAGGTCTACGCCATACGAACCGTGAGCTGCATGGAAATCTCATGGAATTGGAAAGGATATTCACAAAATTGGCTATGGAAGCGAGTAAAAACAAAAGGGTAGAGATAAACGTGGCTACGGATTTTCTGGTGGAAGAAATGGAGAAGGTGTTGAGGAGGCGAATAGAAGCGATGAGTTATGATGAATTCGCAAATTCGCTCAGGGAGATTGCAAAAGACTTCCAGACTTCCGGAGGCAGTAAAGACGAGATAGTGCAGAGGAACGTTCTCAGTGTTGCGGATTTCCTCGATGGCTGGGGAACGAGAGAAAAATGCTTACGGATATTTTCGCTCTCGCAGAACGATAATCCGACCCTTCTCTTCAAACTGCTCGACCCTTCGGTAATAAGCGAACCGATATTCGCAAAGGCGCATTCTACGATAATGATGAGCGGCACGTTATGCCCAACCGCGATGTATGCCGATGTTTTAGGCGCTTCTCCTGATAGGCTTAAAGGAAAAGAAATAGTTCTGAGGGAATACAAGTCGCCTTTTCCAGCGGAGAACCGGTTGATCGTCGTTACAAAAGAGCTTACAACGAAATATGCGAAAAGGGGTGAAGAGATGTACAGGAAGGTAGCCGGGAAGATTGCCGAAGTGGCTAAAAATGTAAAAGGCGGCATGGCTGTCTTCTTTCCTTCTTATGCGCTTCTAAAAAACATTGCTGCGTATTTACCTCTGGAAGTAAAAAGAAGGGCGATAGTAGAGCGTAGGGGGATGAAGAAAGAGGAGAAAAATAGGTTATATGAAATGTTAAGGGCGGATGATGAAGGAATATTGCTTGCCGTGCAGGGCGGTTCGCTTTCCGAAGGCATGGATTATGAATCCAATACGCTGAAGGCGATTATCGTGGTTGGATTGCCGTTAAGTCCGCCAACGCTGGAGGTAAAGACGATAGAAGGCTATTATGCCGGTAAATACGGCGCTGAAAAGGGAAGGCTTTATGGTTACTACTACCCTGCGATAACGAAGGTGTTGCAAGCGGCTGGTAGAGGCATAAGAAGCGAGCACGACCGCTGCATCATCGTTCTAATGGATTACCGATTCGCAAAATACCCGTATAAAAACTGCCTCCCCCCGGATTTCGACATGACGTTTACAGATAGCGCAGAAGAGTATTGTAGACATTTTTTTAAATGAGAATAGCAAAGTGCTTTTTCAATTGCACTCGACTATATCTACATATTCCATAGGTGAGCTCGTGGTTTTATAGTGGAATTACAACTCCTCATCAATCCCTTCGAGCTCCTCACCGAATTCCTCTTCTACTTCTTTCTCCAGTTCAGCATCAGCGCCGGCACCTAAAGCATCCCCTAATAGCTCCTTTATTGAATCCCACGTTGCAAACGCTTTTTCCTTGTCATAAGGGAAATTAATGGATTTCCTTGCCCAATCGCTTTCTACTATTTTTTTACCCTCCATCCGTCGTACCCAGTGCTGCTCTACGGATATAAACTTGCCATAATTCCCTTCTTTTATGAGGCACTTCCATACTTTCTTTGGACTTCCATCCTCATTTTTCATTATCACTCGATACCCGACATCTCTTACTATTTTTATACTCGGTCTTATTTCGCTCATGTTTCTTCTTTCTCCTATACCCCTTTCATATTTTCTGTCTGTATATAAAGTAGGTGAATACACTTAACTAAATATATCTTTGTTGGTTATGAACAACGAAGTTCTGGATGTGGGCGTGGAAGATATTATTAGAAGGTTAATATCCAAATAAGTTGGGTTTTCCTCGATGAAATAGATAAGAGGTGTAGTGTCCAGACCCACTACCTCTCCTCGCAGGGTTTCTATCCATCCCATGATGCCCGCTCCCGATCTATGTACTTTTGAGCATCAACACCCTGCCAGATTTCCTTGCCCAACCCTTGCAGTTCCAGAATACTGCGACGAGACTGAGACTGAGACTGGAAAGCCACCTGGCATCGAACCAATGCCGCTAAATCTTCTAACAGGCGAAGCTGCTCAGCAGGGTCGAGCCGTTGTATTCGAACCAGCAGTTCGCCGTAATTCATTGTTTGCATCGCAGAGACCCCCTAACTCCTATCATTATATTTTTACTATGAAAATAGATACACATAAAAACTTTCGTTGCCAAACTTGAAAGGAAGTTAAGCGCACATGCCTAACCGATTGTTTACCGTCGAGGTCGCGGAGAGCGCTGAGATGAGGTAAATGATTTCCTGACTCTCTGTGTTCTCTGCGGGCTCCGCGGTAAAATAGTACGAAATGTTTATGAATAAATCCTGATTATATCAGATAGAACGGCACTTGCCGCTTCTATGGGTCCCGCACCTTTTCCGATGACGGTAATATCGCCAGCCAAATCCGTTTTTATGGTTGCGACGTTCAGCGTGCCTCCGACGTTCAGCGGGTCGTCTTTTGGAACTAACCGGGGCGCAACTTTCAGGCTCCCATCACCGTTTACTTCTCCTATCAATTTTATCATGTAGCCTGCGTCATTAGCCAGTTTCAATGCATCTGGTGTTATCTCCGTGATGCCCGTCACCGCTACATCCTTGTAAGTCGCATCCATATCAAAAACGGAATTAGCCAAAATCACGAGTTTCACCGCGGTATCTATCCCCTCAACATCTTTGGAAGGGTCAGACTCCGCTATTCCTATCTCCTGCGCCTCCTTTAACACATGCTCGTAGGGCAGCCCTTCCTCTGCCATCCGCGTTAGAATATAGTTGCACGTGCCATTCAAAATGCCCTCTATGGCTATTATCCCGTTGCCTGCGAGATTCTCCCTTACCAGCGAAATTATCGGCATAGCGCCGCCTACCGCTGCTTCAAATCTTATTTCCTTTCCTCGCGTCGCTGCGAGTTCCATCAACTTTCTATACTCTAACGCCAGGGGACCTTTATTCGAGGTTACCACGTGTCTATCGGATTCCAATGCGGTAATTATATGCGTTAATCCCGGCTCTCCATCCTCGACATTCGTTGGCGTTGCCTCTACCATAACCTCGTGCTCCACCTCTTTTATTACGTCCAGACTCGTCATATCTTCCCGCTTTTTCACTGTCTTGTGCTTCATTATCGCATCTTCACCCAGTCCATTCTCATTTACAATAACACCTCTCAAGTCCGCTATGCCGACAATTTTTATATCTATACCGTGTTTTCTCGCTATCTCCTCACGTTTCCGCCTTACCACTTCCGCTACGCCGCGTCCTACGTTCCCAAACCCAATTATCGAAATCCTTACCGTTTTTGTCTTCATGTTCTTCAGATTAATAGATAGATTATTAACTTATATAGGCTAAGCTACAAGACATCACGAGCGTTTATTATAATGCCTATCTTTTTCTATTTAAAACTATTTTAATTCCCCCTGCTACGCCTGCTTGAATTCCAGTACCCAGAAATCCAATTTTCCCGGTTGTGTCAATTTCTACAAATATCTCTAATCTATCAACCTTAAAATCCCCTATCTCTTTTCTAGTTCCTTTCATCAGTTTATCTAAAGTACCTAAAAACTGGTTAAGATTCTCTTGAACTACCTCTACCGCCACGCTTTGCTCTTTCTTTATCCTACGAACCACCGGTACTTCCTCAGAGGGCTCTTCCTCATATGCGATAATTCTTATCTTCTCTTCCTCCATAATACCACTTCTTTATTCTTTCTTTTCTATTTCAAGAGTCGTCTGCTTAGGATTAATGAGAGCATTAAAAGTTGCGCACATCTTATTTAAAACACCAAGACCTAAAAGATTTTCATCATATCCTTGTCGGTTTTCAACTTCCACTTTCCGATATTCATTAAACAACCCAGAAATACTAATTTCCGCATAAGCAACAAGTCGGTGATTCCAAACATTCTCTTCGGTTAGCCACTTACCAAGTTCTAATTCCTCAAAGAAATCAAATGCGATGTGTAACTCGCCCTCATAACCAGAATCTAAAATTACTTCTATATCAATTTCTTTGCCATCATAATTCCTTAATTTCAAGGGAAAAACAGGGGTCCAACAGTTATTAACGATGGTGTAATTATGTATAGCTATCATTTCGTGCTGTATTTAAACTCTCTTCCTCTCATTCTTGGTACCTTTGCTTTATGCTTGGTATCCCATATAATTCTGTGTTTTTCATTTGGAAAATCTTCTTTTGCAATTTTTACAGCTTCTTCGAAATTCTTAGCAAGTCTATATTCCCCTCTTGCTATTACGACTATCTCTCCGAAATGCTCTTTTAGTATTTCATCCCGGATATCGTTGAGTAATCTTGTATCTCTCTCACTCATCACTTCGGGTGCTAATGGCCAGCCAGCCCCTTGTAATAATTCTCTTTCTTCATGTGCAATTTCGTAAGCGTCTATCATCTTCATACCCACGCCTACCCTTCTGCGCATTCTTTCACCAACTTTTACCCGCTTTCTTTTTCCCCCAACAGAAGACGCATAAGGGGGTTCAATTTCTTCCTTCCCTGCTTCAAATCCTCTTGCCACACTATACATATTAAATCCTGATTCTTTTTTTGCAAAAGAACCTTTCCTACGGACGTAAGTGGCATAGCGAGGTTTAAACCCTCCTGGTGTTTTTTCAGCTTCTTCTAACATTCCCCTTTCTAGTTCTCCATACCCTTCCAAAGTTCCCTGAAAAGGATATTGAGACCGTGGCTCACCACAAAAAGATGTTGCACCTCTCATATTTCTACCTCCCTTTTTGATTCAGGCCAGCCAAATACCATTGTATGCATTTCTCTCACACATCCTTTGATGGAATCCTCTAATACTACAATGGATCTCTTTTCTTTTAAATCTTCTAAAATAGTTTGGAAGAATTTTGAATTGATTTCTTTTAGCTCTTCCAGTATTTTATCGGTTGCTCTATTTATAGCGAAAACAATTTCTCTTTCGTATGCTTTTTCTCCAAATACTTCCATTACTTCTGATAGAGTGTTCATATCCTCTTTAAATGTCTTAAAAAGTAAAACATAATCATCGTCAAAATGCCTATCTAAGCTTAGTGACGAAATTTCTCTCATGATCATACTTTTTACTTCTTCTGGTATAGAAGCGTTATCTAATTCATCCTTACTTCCACTATCAATTTTTCCGTCGAAATATCTGTCATTTAAAACTTTAAGAAACCTGATCAGTAATAGAGAATTTAGCAAATCAAAATACCGAAATTCAAATATAATTGAGGATAATCTCCCCTCCAAAAGCGATAGTACACGCTTTGGATGTAACTCATCTGAGCGCTTATTAATCTCCTCAAAAGTCTCAATAAGCACCCCAATTAAAAATCCTTCCTCTTCGCTTTTCATTTTTTTATCCCCTTGCCCAACGTGTTTATCTGTATATAACATCCATATTTTTTACTCTACTTAAAACTTTTTATCCCTTTCCTTTTTGTTTGCACAATTTCCTCTTCGCTCCCATTTCAACTTTAAACCGATGAGATAACCATGATGCCCTTTTTGTTCGCCGTGCGTTCCAATATATTCAAAGCTTCTTTTAGTTCTTCTTTCCCTATTGCGGATAGCGTAACCGAAGCAGAGGATTTCTTATCCACGCCGGGCATGGAAAGAGAAAGCTCCACCACTTCCGCAAATCCCGTGCTGTCTATACTATCTATCGTCTCTCTTATGTCGGTATGCACTATATGCCCGATTAGCAAAACAACTATTGATTCCTTCAGTCGCTCTTTCCCTATTCTTACCACGTTCACGCCTCGTTCCTTTAACGTTCCCACCAATCTGTCCAATCTCCGTTCCTCTATCTCTAATACCAGTTGCACAGGTATCCGCCCTGAAGGCGTCTTTTTATCCCGCTGATGCAGCACACTGAGGAGATTACCTCCAAAATCCGATACGGGCTTCAATGCGAGCACTAACTGACCCGGTATGTCTTTTAACTCGATGTCCATGGATATTTTCATGATGATACCACCTACCTCTGCTTATGGTAATGAAATAAATGGTAAGGTAATATTAAAAGGGTTATGATGAAATTGATTTGCCTTCCCTTTTTGGGATTTGGAAATTGGGATTTATCGTATTTACATCGCTATCTCAACCATATTTTCATTTTAGCGTCCATTTTTACTAATAATCAGGTTCAAAAAGCGGGTATATGCCCTTCTTTACAATGAGCAATTACAAAAATTCTATCTCGAAAGAGTCCAAAGGGTGCATTACTGTGTAGGACCCCAGGCGGAATGTAGGTAGGGAAACTCAGGGAAACCTGCGTAATGCACCCATTTGGAATTTTTAGTCAACCGAAGATTGAGCAGTTACTTCCTATCTTATCTTATCTTATATACATCGCAGTCTCAGGATTGTCTTCAGTTCCAGTTCCTTTTGCCTTTTCCTCCGCCCCTACCTTTGCCGCTACGGCTTCGAGAAAGTTTTTCTCTATAAGGCTTACCGCCCCTTTGCTCAGTTTTTCTTCTTTATTCACCAACGTCCCATCTGGACTATAGACTTTTATCGTTCCGTCCTCCGGGTTCGTCATCACCTTATACATTTTCCCGGTTGGCATTAGCCAAGCCCACTCTTTTTCTTTTTTTTCTTCTTTTTTT